>ERZ1292642.448-Hain-H14-01um-R1-448-length-23949-cov-5_pt1 | contig 23949 bp, 22 predicted proteins | sample MGYA00564403_ERZ1292642 | MGnify/ENA primary metagenome ERZ1292642 (study PRJEB36523, sample SAMEA6512643) | groundwater metagenome | collected 2019-01-09 | study: AquaDiva: Metagenomics assemblies of 32 groundwater samples
TCACTTCGGTATCGTCTTCAAAGTTTTCTTCCCTAAACCAAATATCAATCTTGCCCTTACTCTCTAAAGCATCACCCCAACCCTCAAAGGTATCGATGAAATCCTCTTTAGTCAAGAAGAACCACCCCTCACCGCAGCACTTACCTTCTCCAAGTCCTTATTAACACTGCGCCAACACAAAAGCACAAATAAAAACAACAACAAGCCAGAAGAGAAAACACTTATTAAAGAATACTTGAAAGCTGGATGAGCCAAACCGTACAAGATAGCAACGCCATAAGCCACCACCAAAACCAACGTACAAAGAAAGAAAAAAACAGTCAAACCACTCAAACCCAAATCCTCACTCATAACGCCACTGCTCCACTCACAGTTAACAGTTTAAACTTGTAATCATCCTTGCCAACAACTAAGCTTGGCAAAGGAGTGAAAAGCTTTTCGTCACGGAAACCCATTACGGGCAATATTTCCTTCAATAGCTTCAGATGTGGTCTGCTAACAGGCCTGCGAGTAAGCCTTGGCAGGTAGTCTATGAACTGCATCTTTTCGCCACAATCCTTGCCACTTAAATCTTTCGACAAACCTACTTGCAAGTTAAGATGCTTATACTTAATAAAAGCGGAACAATACAAACTTCTGACCTTCTTACTGATCTTCATCAACCGCACTAATGGCAAAGCAGAAACCCCCTGAACGACAACAACCTCTCCCCTTTGAAAAACGTACAAACTGCCAAGATCGTAAAGCTCCTGAAACCTCAACAACTTCTTGCGACGATAATTCTCTGCCAAATAAAAGAATAAAGGCACAGACAAATCCTTACAACCAAAAACATTATTAGCAACGGCTAAGCGTTTAGAAATGAGAGATGCCCTTATTCCACATCGGGCGTTTTTCTCTCGGCGTTCTGATGGGCGGCTAACCACTGCACGAAGTGGCTGCGCATCATTTCCCCAAAGTGATATGCTAGAAGATACTGGCAGCGTCCTACGCTCGACTGGTGCGGGGATCAGTGGACTAGGAAATAATTTAACAAGCGTCGATAAAGAAGAGTTTTTTAACTGCTCCAAAGTTAAACCAGTCACTTGTAAACCACTTCTGGCATCTATACTTCCTTCTAAAGCGTAAACTCTGAAAGGATCAAAAACTGCCTTGTCAAAAGTCACTAATTCTTTTTTCTGAATTGTAAGCCAGGACTTTAGTTCTTCAACAAGTTTCTTCCTGCTATCCTCGAAATAAGTTATCCTTTCAAGAGGATGGGCTGGCATTTTTTCATCAGCAACATATACTGCGTGAAGTCCGTGACTCCCACTAAACTGTAATTGCTTCAAAACGTACTCTGAATGCTTTTCCTTCATAAAGCTTTCCACTACGAAAAACTCTTCTTGCGTTTTGTTTAAGCCAAATCCTCGCTCATCAAAATCAAAGAACAACCGCATCTTTATTATTAATTGGCTCAAGTTCAGCCACCCACTTCTAACATTACGTGGCAACAAACCTTTTCTCCTACGACACATCCTCCCATGAAGAATAGTAGGATTCAGGAAGCTATTGACAGTGACATAAAACTTTACGGGGTAGATGTTGTTTTTTAGATCAAAACATTCTCCTGCAAATCTGCTAAGGTCTTCGACTGTCTTAATTCTTCTCTTGTTAACGTACATTGAACCATCACTACGCCTAGCTTTAAACTGTCTATGACAGGAATCTTCTGGAAGCTTTAAATTATTAGGATTAGCATAAAAGCTTTTTAGCAAAGCTATTTGTTCAATTACCAATAGTGTCACCCTTCTCCAAAATTATATGCAAACTTTTACTTCCTTCCTCTGTAGAAAACCCTTTTGAATGCAAAAATGCTTTAAGCTCATCTATGTCACTATTATCAGGGTCGAAAAACACTACAAAGCGATCTTTGGCAGGATTGAATCCTAACGGAATAATGCCAGCATAATCTTTCCAATTAATTTCAATCTTGCTCATAAGCACCTCTTTGCCTTCTTCTATTTTTCCAAACTTTCCGTGTCTCAACTGCAATATCTTTTCTCCTTCTTCAGTAGTGTATTTGTCGTCGGCCATCCAATTCCTGATGAAAACCTTCTTATTAGCAGCCTGGCAAACTTTTAAAATCGGGAGATACCTTTCCAAGTGACCATAAGTGCTGAACAACACACCCCTGACAGTGCCAGTATCATCTTTAAGAACGAAAGACGAGCACTGCCGCTTCTCACCATTATGCTCAAAATCCTTAAGCTCGCCAATGCTCTCTACGAATGCGTAAAGCTGCACACTTCTCATATCGCCAGTTATTTCAGCAATTTTCACAGCCACGATCATCACCTCAAAGATTTGTCTAACAGTTCCGATACGAGTATCGGCAAGGTCTTTCCAGTAATTAATGCTTTCTGCTTAAGCTTTACCTGTAATGATAAAGTTATTGGCACGTTTAAATGAGGCATTAGTTCATACACCTTTAAAACACTTTAAGCGTTTAAAGTATTTAAATATTATTGTAGTGAAAACTATATTTTACGAATCAATAATCAAAAGAATTAGAGGATAGTGCGACGGATCAAACCGCAAAGTCAGAACCGTCGCAACCACCCACATGAACATAAAATCAGTTGGTGTCTCTTAAACAAATCCCCTTCCTCTATCCGAAGACGAAGCTTGCTAAGAGACACCAACTAATAGCGTTCTAGAAGTCAAAGCTTAAAAAATTTTCTATCGCTTCTTTTTCTTTTTCTTAGCCATAGTATTGTTCACCTCTCCGTTAAAAAACCATTCTCTCTTCTAGTTTCAAGCTTTTTAAGCTTTGCGTTTCTGGAAACCTAAACGGTACAAGTGGATGTTTTCTAAATCCATCTTTTGCCTGAAACACAAACGTCTGGCCTCGTAGATGCTTAATGGTAAAGGAATTCCCGTGTCCGGGTCTGACAGGTACTTGTTTTCAGAAACCTTTAACTTATAAGTTGTTCTTGACAAGTTCTACCGCCTCCCCTGTGAGCACAGCATACAAAGTCCTTCTAATAGTTCTGTTTTGCTGAACAATAGCTTGCAACCATTACAGGACTCTAGCCCCTGCTTTTCAAATTCTGATAGTGAATGCTCCAAATTTTTTTCCTCCTCCAATTCTAAAACTCTTTCACTATGTCTAACGTTCTTTCTTGCATTTTGCTCCAGATTTTGAATCCTAGCCATACTCCGAACCACACTATTGCGTGTATGGCAAGGATCATTATTGCTAGTGCTATTTGTGGGCTTGGCTCGTAAGCGTTTGTTGCGGTGCTTATCAGGAATGATGTCAGGCTCATATTTTTTTCCTCCTTAAACGTTCTATTTCTTTCTTATACGCGCTTCCAGTTTGGTGTGTATTTCTCACTAGGCCTATGGAGATCATTATAAGGAATAAGTTTGGCAAGATTATTGCTAGTATCAAGAATGTTATTCCTGCGATTGATGGGTGATTTGGGCTGAAGCTTTCTCCCCATTCCATTAAGAAGTCGAATAAGTTTTGCTCTGTTTTTATTTCTATTGGCTTGGCAGTTGTTTCTTTATAAACATTTAATAGTCCTTTGGCTGCGCTTGGTACTGCTGGCGGATTGCACAGTTCAGGATTGGCGCCTGGTGGTTGTCCTCTGCAAGTCGTGGTTTTGCACCAATATTTTGCGGGATAGGTTGGGCTTTCTGGCACTGTGAATAGGACGTTTCCTTCTATAGCATTGCACTTCTTTTTCAGTGGGAGGGTTTTAATTTCTTCTAGGGTGCAAACTTCTTGGCTGACGTTTTGAATGTAGAGGGTTGTTGTGAAGCACTTGTTGTTTAGGGATTCTTTCTGTCCTCCTTCTGCATCACTGGTGAGCCAGTAACACACGCTGAAGTCTTGAGTTATTTCTCCTTCATTGGCCACTTGTAACTTGCAGACGACTTCTGGAGCTACTTCGTCCACCGGATCAAATATTAATCTGTCTCTGCTTAACCTTAGCTGCCATTCTTCTTCCAAGTCTTGTGTTTTATGATTGTACGTTGCCGACACTATAGTTTTGTAAATTCCTTCCTCTATGAGCCCGCTGTTTACTGTGTAAGCGTATCCTTGGAGTCCTGCTGACTGCATATTGGCTTCCCTCACTATCTTCTGGTTCAGAGCGTTCCGAACACTAATCTTTGGTGGGCCGTCCAAAAATACTGTGGCGCTGTTTAAGGTCGGTATTAGCTGCAAGTAATATTCTTCTCCTCTATAAACTATTGTTGGGCCTGCCAGCGTGAATAGTACGTCATTAGTTTTTTTAGCTGTTAAGCTGGGATATGTGAATTCGAAAAACCTTTTGTTGGATAAGGGAGGTGTTGTTGTGCTTCCACTACCGCTTCCCGACTGGCTGCAAGAACCACAATCAGGGCTGCAAGTGTGGCAGTCCTCGTTAGTATTACAAATGCTGTCACCACAAAAAGCAGCCACAGGAATCAATCCTACGTAACTGTTCTGCCCGTCGCCAAAGCACAGGATTGCTGTCTGTTCATCTCCACCACAAGCCATGAATGTTTGAGAATCGTCTGCCAATACTGTGCTCGACAACAATAACATTGCAATGATGACTTGTTTCAGCATAGTATTTTTTTTACTCCACCATTGGCTTGTTTTTGTTAATGAATTGCATAGTTATTCTTGACGCTTCAGGGATTGTTTGTAAAGTGTTGCTGTTCTTAGTGCAGTAGACTTGTAGCTTATCATTTTTTTCCAAGTTTACTAAGAGGGTCATATCATGGCTTGCTTCAGGGTTTGCTTCGTTTCTGTGCTGTGCAAAGCTTTTAGTGCCCGGCACGCTTGCACCGTTTCGCGCCAGCCAGCATTCTGAAACGGCAGTGTTGTTTCCAGTTACGGTGGCTATTCCTACATTGTAAGACACTAAGTAATGACCTGCTTTTCTGACAGTGATGTTCACGTTGTCGTTACCGTTTGTGGTGTTGTAAAAGAAGTCCTTCCTAATCACTTTATTGAAATTTACGGGTGTTGGGAGCATGAGTGATTTATTACTCCAAGCAGAGAATACCTGCGGAAGCTGTTTTAATTCGTCATTAAAGTCGTAAGTTGAAACGTCATCCTGACGCAACAAGCTCGTAGCATTGTAGATGCAAAGCCAGTTAGGATAACCAGTCATCTTGTTAGTGTTTATTTGCGTCTCTACCACTCCGAAAGAGTTCAGGAACAATGTTTGTGAGTCTGAGAGTACCACGTCAGTGCAGTCCTGATTCTTAGTATAGTTGAACGTGCGATTGACTTCTACGAGTATAGCTTCTTCTTGTAGTCTTACGGGCATGGCAACAACCAATACTGCTATAATCAACAAAAACAATCCAGTGTACAAAAATTTTTTCATGTTAATCCGCCTCCTAGTCAGTATCATACACCACTTTCACTCCTCTAAGATCAACACTCTGCCCTATTCCCCCAGGGCCACTAATTTCCAAGTCTAACATTAATGCAGGATTTGCTCTGTTGCTATCAATCACGTAGGGTAATCCTCCTGCTGAGTGATTAACTGATGTTTGGTTGTCGGGTGTTCCGTTATTATAAATGTTTGTTATTTGAGCGACTGAAATGTCTAACACGTAAAGCCTCTTAGTTACTATTCTGACGCCTGCTGGAAGTGTAAATGACCAAGTAACATTCCTAATAGTTACTGAGCTTCCAGCGATTGTTTTAGAAATATCTAAGTGTATTGAGAAGTTTGCACTCACAGCCGTGGCCGTTGGAATGGTTTTTACACTATTAGTGTGTGTGGGCGTAGATGTTGACCCTGACGAAAGAGCCATTACCAATCCTGGATAGTATTTTTCAAAGCTTTGTTTGAAGCTCACATTACCGTTAAAGCTTGCTTCTCCGCTCACACTAAAGTTTGAGAAGTTCACCTGCACATTAGTTAAATTCATTACGTTGAAAAATCCTGTTTTTAAAAATACTTGAGTTGTAGAGTTAGCCCAAGGAATGTACTGTGTGTCGTTAAAGCTCTGATTGGCAGTGTTGTCTCCCGTCGTGGCGATTACTATTCTGTCTCCTGTGTCGTCGTAGGCAGCGTTTATTCCTGAACCGTTTTTGATGATGTTTCCTATTTCATCCTGAAGGTTTTCTGGCAGGACAGTTATTTTATTGTCACTATCATTAATCATGGTTGTCGTGTTTAAAGCGTGACCGCCTCCTGTTGTGTCTATATCTGTGGCACAGAAGAGTTGTCCTAGAGAATCAGTGCTTATCTTACTACAGCTAGTGAGGTTGACTATTCTCGCACTACCGTTAACTACTAGAGTGTTTGATGCTGAAGTAGAATTTATACCTACGCTTTTGGCTGTTACGTTCACATATAAGTTGCTGGAATTGACTGCGAAGTCGAATCCTCCTAAAAAGTTGAGTAAGGCATCTAGCACGATCGTGTCTGTCAATTCCGTGCCATTAATGCTATCATCTGCTACGTCAAAGCTGTTTCCACCATCATCATAAGTTAAGCTGTTGACGAATCCTGCACCAGTGACGTCTTGCATTTGTTCCGAGGTGTTTCCTAAGCTATTCGCAGAAATAGTATTTGCAGCGTCATCATATACCAAGTCAACAGTTCCTGTGTCTGTCAAAGCAGAGCCTACAGCGTCCTGCATCTGTTCCGTTGAATTGTACGTGTCTTGTGCTGCTGCTCTTCCATCTATGCATGTCAAGTTGTTGACTATTCTTCCAGCGCTATCATTCAACATACAAGAAGAAGTATTAACAGCCCAACCACCACCTGTTGTGTCTAAGTCGCTCAGGTCTTGGATTGTTTGATTTAGAATGGATTCTGCGATGGTGATTTTTATTTCTCTGCCATTCACGTTGGTTGTCACATAGGATCCGTTTCCTGTGGTTGTGTTTGGGGCGTAGTTTGTGGTGTTGAGTTTGTTCGTGGCTACGGTGTTTATGAGTTCCAAGGTTGTTCTGTTCAGAGGTGTTTCGTTGACGTGTATTTGTGTTGAATCGTTGTATAGGTAATTGTTATCTGCTGCGAGTACGCTGGCTATGACTATCTGGCAGTTTACTCCGTTGCTTAGGCATACACTACTACCATTCACCGTTACGTTATTAGTGGCGTTCAGCCACGGCAGGCGCAGTATGCCATTCGCGTTATCCCAGTTCAGGAAGGTGTTGTTTTGTGCTACTCTTCCTCCAGTACTTGCGAACAAGATGCTTCCGAGCGTCATTTGAGTTAGTGTGAAGGTGTCTAGTATTGCCATTGTTCCGTTTACTGTTGCAGTGTATGGGTTGCTGGTGGTATTTATACTTACCGTTCCGCGTGTTTTTAGGGTGCCGTCTACGTATACTTCTCGGAATATTTGGTCGCTGTCTAGGTGCGTCATTCTTAGACTTCCATTTCTGAACTCACATAAATAAGAGGGTATAGGTGTTATTCCTGAAATGTTTATATTTATAAATGCTATTCCTCTGCTGTCAGTTGTGAGTGTTGAAGCGTTTGATAAGACCACTTCTGTACAATCACTGCTAGTCGTGAGGTTGAATACGAAGCTAAAAGTGCTATTTATTTGGGCCGAACTAGAAATTATTGGTGTAGAGTGAATTGGTAGAGCACTGATTGTTGGAATGGTTAGTAAGAGTGCCATTAATAAATATTTTTTGTTTAGCATGAGTTTTCTGTCTCCTTTAGCCTGCGGCAGCGTATCTTAGCCTTTTTTTCTTGGTGTGCTTCTGTTTTTCTAGCTCTCTAGTTATTGCTAGGATTATCACTGCCAAAATTATTAGTAGGCCAATATAAAATATTGCTATCATGAATTTTGACGATCCGAAGTAGATGGCGTTTTCATCGCAAGGACCTATTCCTAACCAGCACTTTGCTGCTCTGTAGCTTCCTTTGATGTATGTGTCTGCGTTTATTTTGCAGTCTTGACGGCAAATGTTTGGTGTTTCGTTTCCGTCGCAGATATTGTTACCGCAGAAGGACGGTATCTTTATTACTTCTTTAATTATTTCTTTAGTGATGACTAACGGTTCTAGTAGTGCTTGTGGATTTGATTGGTTTAGTGGTTGTATTTCTTCTTCAAGTTCTTCTTCTGGAGGATTTAAAGGGTTGCTTTCTCCACCTCCTCCACCTCCTGACTGTACGCTTATGTTGACTGCACTACTATTCTGTGCTGTAGTATTTAGTAATCCCTCGTTGGCTATGGCTTGACAGATTGCCGTGTCTCCTGGTCCAAATCCTGTGCTTAAAGTTTTTGTTTTCGTAGCTGATGGTATGTTGTTGATGTACCAAGTGTAGTCTGTTAGGCTTTCGTTTAGTGGGTCGTTTTCGTTGTCTTTCCCGTAGATATTGCAGTTCAGGGTGTTTCCTGGTTGTGGATTTGGAGGGCCTATTTCTACACTGGTAACATTCATGGCGCTATCGAATACTGTGAGGTTATATGGTCTCGTGATGTTGTAGCTGTTTTCGTCGCACGTGACCCCTATCTGGTAACTGCTTGTTTGTGATTGTGAGGGGTCGTAATTGATACTTCCAGTATTTGTGTTGATGTTGAACAGGCTGGTATTGTCGTAGTAGTAAAAGGTGGGATTTGGCAGTCCGTCGCTGCATTGGATGGTGATGTTTAGGGTGTTGTTATGGGTGATGTTTTTGCTTGTTAGGATGCTTTCGTTGAATGTCGGGGTGGCTAGTGTTAGGTTCGCCCAGTAGAAGTCTATGGTTTCTGCTGCGTCTACTGTTAGTCTTAGGCTGTTGCGAGTGTTTTGCGTCCAGTTGGTGACTGTATTGTTGGTGACGTTTTCTAGGTAGTTGCTTCCGCCGTTGAATGTCACACTGACGTTGGCGAGGGCGTTGTTGCTGCTGCTGATCTGTGCTCTAAAACGTGTGACGTTGTTCGTGCTACTCACATAGTTTGAGACGTATCTTCCGCCCACTAGGCCAAAGCTTGTAGTTGTTATGTTGCGCCATCTTATTTGGTCGTACGTGGCGTTTAGGCAGTTTCCTTCAGTTCCTTTGCTTGCGTCATAGTCTCTGCATGGTCTGGGGTTGTTACATGAGCTGCTGTCTGCGCCTATTGCTATTATGCTGTTGGTCCCATTGTCATATGTGAATGGAGATGTATTGTTATAAGCGCTAGAATCTATTCCATTTATGAACAGTCTTAGTTTAGTACCATTATACGTATAGGCTATCTGGTAATTTGTGTTTAATGTTAACGGTGTGCTACTCCAGACGCTTCTTAAAGATCCTTCAGCTGCACCAGAAGCAACTGCTTTTAAATAGCGTGTGCGATTTATGTCTAAAATTATACCTGATGTGCTCATCATTGGTGATGCGTTAGGATCATTTCCGGCAATATTTATTGTGTGCACACTGATATAAAAGTCTACCGTTGTTAGGTTATTGAAAGGAGTGCCGCTGACCAAACATAAAAATCCGTTTGAGGCGGGACTTACTCCGTTAATTGAAAAAGCTCCTGTATCGTTTGGTTTTCCAGCCGTGCCTATTTTTCCTGGTTTTCCGAAACTCCAGTTTATAGCATTAATTACTGTTAAAGGTCTTAGTCCAACATCGTCTTTTGCTGTTGCGCTTCCTACTTGATCGTCTAAAGCCCACTGTGCCACTAAATCGCTAGTGTTCGCGTATGTAGTGTTTCCTCCTATGGTCACGTTTACGTCACTGTTGATAGTTGCTGTTGTTAGGCTGCTGTTACTGTCCTGGGTGGCGTTGAATTGGTAGTCTGTAGCGTTGATGATGGGGTCTAGGATTTCTTCTTTGTTTTCTCCAAGGTCGTATTTTATTGCTGGCTCTCCTATTGGTTGGATGGTGTTCTCGTATGTGAATTTGAATTCTTTACATTCTCCGCCTGTGAATGAAATGCTGCTAGTGGTTTCTTCTTTCTTTTTGCCTTTGGATTTTGTAGTGGCTATTTCTTTCCAGTCAAGGTGCGTGTACGCAGTCCAGGTTCCGTCTAACTTAGGAATGGTCTCTTGGTATGAAGTGTTCGTTAACCCTACCACGTGCCATTTCGTCACGTTTACGAGTGTGTAGTTGTATTTCCAACCGTAACTGGTGACGTTTGCCCAGTAGTAAGCTTTTGTTCCAGTCATGTCCAGGAAACTAGTGGGTTTAAGCGTTTTAGTAGAACCTGCTAAGTTGCACACTTTGAATGGCAGATTTACTCTTGTTCCGTGTGCTTCTAGGTCGTCAGCCCATACTTGACGGTTTCCTTTGGTGGCGGAGTATTCGTAGGCTATAGTCATATTTGCCATCATCAAGATGATGGTTGTTAGCCAGAGGGTTTTCTTGAACATAGCTTTCAACCCCTCCTTTTGAAGAAGTACCTAGCCAGCGGTGCTCTTAACAGACTTATTAGCATTCCCACAAATCCAATGTATAACAGCCACATCTTTGTTTTATAAGTCCACCATAAGAATTGGTGGTATCCTTCTAAGAAAGCTTTGAAGGTTCCTGGTTGCAAGTCTTCAATAGTGGTTATTGTGCTGCATGTTCCGTCTGGCAAGTATTTCTCACAGTTCTTGAAAGCTGAGGGGTTGTTGGTGTTTAAGCTTTGTGAGGGGCTATTGTAGCTTCCACTTCCTATGAAGGCATTTGAGGGCTTATCTACCAGGGTTATGGCTAAGTCTTTCTGCAGGCATTTGTCTCCTTCAACCACTCCTTTAATGACATCGCAAGCCTCTCTAAACGAGTTATAAGCCGCGTATTGTTCGTTTGTGCCTATCTTTGTGCAGTTGCCAGTGTTAGAGTTGTATCCTCCGTCTCCTGGCCTGCAATACGCTGTTACGTCTGTTTGTGTTTGGTAGATTGCGCATTCAGGGATTTTTTGGTTTAGGTCTAGTGTTCCGGTGCAGTTGAAGTTGGCTTTGGTGTTTGAGGAGCTGATGCATTGATTGTTGACCATTTTGCCGTTCGTGCAGAATGTTCTTATGCTTATCATGTCTCTGCATTCTTTGTCGTTCATGTTGAAGGCTTGTTGTAGTATTAGATCGTAGCAGGGCGTTGGCAGGCTCGGGTCTTTATAAGTCCAGTATCTTAGTATTAGTTGGCATCCCCCGCTGTTGTCGTCTCTGCAAGAATAAGGTACGACGTATGGCTTGTCATCCTTTTTAGGGCTTGCTAGTAAGGGGAATAGTTCTCTCAAATCAGTTGCTCCTTTGCTGCTTTCATTCAGCAACACGGGGGGGAATTCGTGACACATGGCTTGAGGCCAGCGCTGGGTGGCGCCTGTAAGGGTGACTGTTTGTCCGCTCTGGAAAACTTCTTCCACCAAGTCAAGTCCTTCTTCAAAACTACATTGGAAAGGCATAAGCCATTTGAAATCGTAACCTATTAACACCTCTTTATCTCCTCTGATAGTTATCTGTAAGTTAAGCTTTTCTCCAGGTTTTAATTGCCCCCCACAAACAAAGTTGCCATTAACCAGGAAAGTGTATAGTGACTCGTCAAGATTGCTGCTTAGAATCGCCAATTTTCCTTCTGCTTGTGTGCTTGAACCCTTGATTCTTGGAATCACGTCTTTAGAACCGCAATTACTGCTGGCGACTATCGTTCCGTAATTTCCAGATGATTCAGTGGTGATTGCTGCCAAGTAGCTGAATTGAGCTTTTTTACCTCTCAAGTCTTGCTCTATTCTTATGGTGCTTCCTGTGGGGTTGACTGCTTGTCCGCTCAGTATTCCCCCACCATCAATATAAGCGTAGTGGTAAGTTTCTCCCGTTAAGGGACTTACTTCTGGCATGTAAACTGTGAACGGATGGTTTATGCGAAAGTTCTGGTCATCACTAGAAACAACGTTTATCCCCTGCTCGCCATACTTAGGACTTGATAGCGACAAAGCATTAGGATCAATAGTGCCCAATTCGAAAGCGTCAGAAAGCGGTATGTATCCTTCATTGTTCACCAAGTAACTTATTTGAGTATAGTTGATAGCTTGAAATCCTCCCACGAAACCAATGTATAAGAAAGCTACTAAGAATGTTATGCTGCTGGCTATGAACAGCCACCAGTCAAACCGTGACTTGAAAATAGCCATTGTTATCGTTTTCCTCCGAATAACACTAAGCCTCCCAGTAATAAGGTTATTGCTATGAATTTAAGCTTTCCGCTTACTGCTGGCGGTTCTATCTTTGCGCCGTAGCTTCTTAAAACGTCGCTTATTAATCCTTTGCTTATGAGTGCTCCTTCCTCAAGGTCTGGTGGTGTTTGGGCGAATTCTGCCGTTTCAGTGCTTGATGCCAAGTCTGATTTTAACACTACGCGCTTATTGAAAGAAGTTGTTTGGTCGTTCACCAGCTCGTAACCGAACTTATCATAGTCAAGATTTGGAAGCACTTCATAGCTCATGCTGTCACCCTCTAAAAATAATACTTTAATAGTTCTTATGATTGCGTTACTCACCAGGAATCCTCCCCGCCCGTTGCTTTCACCGATGCTTGGAAGAGTGGGAATTACTGCCACTTGCAAGCCGAAGAAAGTTTGGAAGTCGAAGGACAGGCTGTTATAGTCTTTAGTGTTAAGGCCCGAGATTTTTGCTGAGTCTAACAAGTCATTGTAACCATTTTGGTAGTTGGGTTTTTTCTGGTTCCACTCTTCAGGAGTGATTGTTAAGCCATTTGTGAAGTCGGAAGCTTTTTGTTTTTCTGCATCTTGCAAGAGTGCGTCTAAACTTCCGAGTTTTGCCCGGTCTTCTGGCGTGGTGTACGTGAATGTTCCTCCTAATATTTTTTTGTTTCCTAGTTCTTTTGCGAATTCATCTCTTGCTTTTTGTGCGGCTGTAACTTGAGCGGTTAATTCTACGCCTCTCTTCCACCTGCCTTTATCTTTGTCAAAGTCTATTTTTAAAACTTCTATCTTGTCCTTGACTGTGTTCTTTATGGCACTCATTTGTGTTGCTACGCGGTTGCTGCTTGGTTGCGGCGTTCCTAATTTGTAAGCTTCCAATTCTCGGTTATACTGTGACACCTTATCTTTGTAGTCTTGGCTTGCAAGATAAGTTTTCAAGGTCTTGGCTTGAGTTGCGCGAACAACACTCTTATCCTTGACTAAGGGGTCAATGTTAGGATTCAAGTCATAAGGAATGCTCTTAACGCTCTCAGAAGCAGCTGCTAAGATGCCGTCAGCATAATTCTTGTTCAGCTCTTTATAAAATCCGAAGTAACTCTCCTTGCCAAGAACCTCGCCTATATGCTGATCCCAACTAGAACCGTAAATCTCGAACATTCTGTCTGCCAAATTCTGCTCTACTTTGCGATTGCCATAGTTGACAAGTTCTTTCTTCATACCCCACGCACCACTCACACTCGTAGAAGGCGCACGGTTAGGATCATTAACGTAAGTAATCGTGCTTTGAACGCAATAAAAGTGTGGCTGTAAAGTAGTCATAACCCCTCCTAAAGTGGCATCAGCCATTCCCACCAACAAGTCATTACGACCAGGCTTTATGAGCATCTCGTCCATGAAACGATATTTAGACTCTGTGCGCAAAAGCTTAGAATTATCCTTAATACTTAACCCGCCAAGACTCTCTCCTCCCAGCAAACTGTCAAACCTCACAACCGCGCCCAGAAGATCAGTATTCAACAATACACGCCTAAGATGTTGAGTTACTGTGACGTTATAAAAGTTTTTGAAATCACGAACGAACAGGTCAACACTCCAACCATCCTGGCCAGGAAGACCAATTCGGGCGCGAGCAATGCTCACATGGTCAACCTCCAAAAACCCTCCAAGAGTAAAATTCTTAGAATAACTATCAATAACTGTCGTCTGACCATTCCAAGAAACACTGGCAGTCAAACAAGACTCTCCAAAAATAGTTCCCATAGCATCCTTAAACACGGTAGCGTTAGGACAGGTTCCGGGCTCATCAGGAACACCTATGTAAATACCAGCACAACTAGCAGCATAAACAGTGTTCTTATAATCGCCAACCGACAACTTAAAAGGCAAGTTCGTGCTGGCATAAATGCTTTGCAAACCGAAAAACCCGCCATAAACAAATATCAAACTCAAAGCTACAAAAACAATGTAAACGCTAATTTTAACACGAGAAAAATCAGTCATCCAACCACCCGCTTATAGCCGATGATTATAATCCACAAGATTATAAAGTGAGCAACTGAAAAACCGAATAACTGCTCATAGCTGAAACCACCCATTACCAAATACCTGACATCCGCCAACAGCACTAATAAAGCTGCTTTCTGAAAACTTCTAGGAAACAAGCCATCAAACACCAAGTACAACAAAAACAGACCCATGAATACCAGAAAGAAATCTCCAAGATAATAAGACCAAGCCACCTCTACAGGAATCTCGTAACCACTCCAAGAATAATGAAAGATTGCGTCCACAAGCTTGAAAAGAAAAGCAATAACTATACTAGCAATTAGTAAGTTTGGAATGCTGCCATCTTTAAGCCTGCCAGACAAAGCCATTTTCTACCTCACCCCTCTCTTCTTGGGAAACCTGGCCCAACGACCATGACTCGTGCGGCCTTGTGAATGACTAGGAACCCTAACAACTTTAACCTCTCCTCTTCCAGGACCAGGATCATTCCTAAAGCCCGCAGAGACCTTCTTAATATCGCCTTTTCTCTTAAAACTCCTAAAAGGGATTTTAACCATTAGCCATCACCTCTACTGCCACTACTTTTGGCGTGAAAAAGAAGTTCCAAACGCCACCAACGCCCTTGAACAAGTAGTCCAAAGCTTTTCCAACGCCCGAATTATAATAGCTAGTGCTGCCATAAACTTTCCAAGTGTAAAGTGTTAATAATAGCACCATCACAAAAATTATCAATCCTGCCTTTTTCAAGGCAGCACCCCTATCATGCTCTGAACTCCCAGCTTAAAGCTATAAAATGTTTGTTCATCAAACAAACCCAAAGGAGCAGTTTTAGGCCAAGTAAACCACACCAAGTAACTACCCACAAATACAAAAACGAGCGTTATGACGAACGAAGTCCAATTAATCTTTCCGCCAAAAACGTTAGTTCTTAAGCTCATAACGAGTGCGCTAGCAATTATTCCTGATAGCAAGAACTGCCCTAACACTCCTAGTGAGAGCTTGCCACCAGCGTACTGACTCAAAGGCACGAAATAGTTAAGCAAAGCAATAGCCACAATCGCCAATACTGATGCGTAAAGCCCGCCCTCAAGATTCTCAAAAGTGTCCGCGCCTCGCTTGTTAACAAAAAGTTTTTTCAACATAGTCATTCACCTCTCACATGTTTAGTTTACCATCCTTGCGACCAGATTACTATGGTCGTGATTATCATTCCTAAAACCCAAACCCGCCCCAAAGTTATAGGACTTGTCGGGAAAGGCAGGAAGTATAACCTTGAAATGAAATTCTGACTCAAGCTGCCAGCTTCAGGAATAGTTATTACTAGGAACAACAGCGCCAAATAACTAGTAAAAACTGCGCTCCTAACAACCCAACGATCAACACGAGCCATAGTTTTTTACCTCTTTTTTAGCCAACCGAGTCCTATTGGCAACAGTTTGAATAGCAATAGCCATATCATAAAGCCTGCTAAAAGCCAAGTCAGTAATTTACTGAAAAAGTCTCCTATGTTTAGTCCGAAGGTTTTTGACACGAAAGACTGAACCCAATCTTTTACCACATCAAAGGGATTCGTAGGACTTCCTCCCCCGCCGCTAGGCAGAGACTTCTTTATTTCTTCAGCGTCTTTTTCATTCACGCAGACGCCATAATCTGTTTTTTTATTATCCACAATATTTCCTAGTTCGTTGCCAGCTTTTCCTCCTAAATAGCATTCTACTCCCCACTCTGCGAGTGTTAATAAGCCAGCTCCATAGATTCCTGCTTTCTTAGTTGTTTTAGCTAGTTTACTAGATGAGAATCGTCCATTAGCAGCTCTACCAGTTCCTCCCGATAGTTCTTTGATGGCTCCTTTCAAGTTCTTTTTAGATTGATCTAATGGTTCAGCATAGTATCCTCGCGCCACTTTTTTTGTTCCTGCGCCAGCCAATATTCCTCCCGCACAGCCCCCGATGTCCCAGCCTATTTGTGATAGTTGACTTCTTTTTTCTGCACTCAACTGATTAGCGCAGGCTGTACTCATCGCAACAGCATCTTCGAGCGTTCTTATTTTTAAACATTCATTGCCCTTTTGACAATCATTATTGGTTGTACAAGTGTGTTCTAAAAGTATGGCTGCAATGCCGTCTGGTGTGCCATCGCAGTCTTTAAGGTCTTCTTTTGTTACTCCTCCAGGTTTTTCTTCTTCAGAAAGTTTAGGATCATCGATAGTTGGATGATCTTCAGGAGGTAACTCGTCTATGCAAAATCCTGAAGTTCTGAAATCAAGATTTTCAAAAGATACTGCAATAGCTCCTCCAATGAATGGTGTGTCTGTAACTAGTATTGCTATGTAAGACGCTACTTTTAGAAACCAAGGTATCGTTATTAGCCCTCTTTTCTCTAAGTCAAACGCTGATACGCAAGATGTTCCTTTCGGGCACATGTTGTTTATGTATGTTACGCAACTACCATTAGCTAGAAGGGGCATAGAGCTTATTTTCATCAAGTTAGTCCCTTTGAATGCTACTTGTCTGCCTTTTTGGGTTATTACTTGGAAGCCATCCTTGGTTGTGACCATTGGTGTCGTTTCTGCGCCAGGGCCTTTGTATTCGTGAGTTATTGGGTCTATTAGGTCTGTTCCCGGCAGTGGTTGTGCTTTTGAGAAGTCTAAGTTTCCTCCACTTAATGTTTTAGGAATTGATACTCCACTTATTGGTTGAGTATAGTCTGGAGTTTTAGGTTTTTCTACGCGAGTTTGTTGGGTCGTGCCTACTCCTTGTTGGCTGGTTGCAGTTTCGGCTGTATCGCCCGAGCCAGCACTTGTTGATTTAGGTATTGGTTTGCAATAAGCGCGTGAAGGATTGGTTCTTTGATAACCCGAGTCTATAGTGCAGGAAGTGTCGATAGAGCAAGAAGTTATTTTTGTGTAGTGCACATCACAAGTTTGCGCTGTAGAGGTTATAGTGGTTGCTGCCAGATCATCCCCCCCACAAGCATAATAAGTCACACTTGCTCCCGTATATACTTCTTTACAACGCTCAGTCATAAAAGCCAATTCTTCTGGGGTGGCCGAAACTATTTTTTCGAAGACCGTCATCGCTTGAAATGTAAATCCTGGGATCAGACTTGCTTTTCCTGCAAAAAACATCAACACGAATAAGATTCCTAAGATAGCTAGTATAGGGTATAGAAATCTTTTTGTTCTCTTGGTCATCATAAAGTTATACTCCTGCTCTTGAGAGCAAAATTACTGATATTATTGACGTGATTGCTAAACAAGCGCTTAAAATTCTCTCATAAATGAAGAGCTTGAAGCTCGTCAATGCTGGACGCGCCACCTCTAATGTTTTCCACATTTTCAGAGTCCAGTAGATGAAGAGCCATACGAGTACGAACGTAGCTGTTAAAGCTATCCAAGGAAGCAAGTCCGTATAAGTGTAAATGGTCAGCGTAAGACTGTCTGGGAAGAGCAGTTTTAAAACGCCAATTCCGTTGGTTATTACGAAATAAATTATGAAGAAGGTTATTAGTTTAGAATTTGAAAGTTTTTCCAGACCCGCTTGTTTCCGCTCATTATTTAAAACTTTGCGTATTATTAAGAATAAGGCAGCCATGCCTATTATTGCAAAAATTGTTTTCAGCATCCAAGTATTCATTCTCATCCTCCTCCTGTTAGGTTTATTGGTGGTATTGTTGTGTTTGGCGTTCCTGTTAGTATGTTGTTTGCCAGCCATACCAGTCCGTATAATAATAGAGTCCATATTGCTGTGTTTATCAGCCATCTTAGTGCTTTGTTTTTGATTCTTTCAAGCACGTTTTTGACGAAGTTTCTTAAGCCGTCAATCTTTATGAGTGCGACTCCTACGAACATCCCGATGATTGTTGCAACTATGTTTTTCCAAGCCATTTTTTATCTCGTCCTCCGTGCTAATCTATTAGTTACTATTATTGGGAAATAAAAAGTTGCCAAGTATAGCATTAGGTAAGCTATGATGAATGATGCTGCAGTTGCGGGGATGACCCACACTGGCTTCTGGAGCTTGGCAGTTAAAAAGTTTGTGAAAGGAACTGCCAAGAATCCTACAACTACAGCGAAGAACGCAAAGTTTATCAAATGATACAACAGCTTAGTTAACAGTCCCGGCCTTCCATCACCCATGGCTTTTTCACCTCATCTCAGCTTTCTTAGTTTCCAAACGTAAGCCACTATATAAATCGTTCCTGCGAGCATCTTAAACCACTTTGGCAAGAACCATAATCCTAGCAGCCCATCAGTGTAGTTCACAAACACCGTCCAGATGATTGCCAGTATCAATCCCAAAAATAATAGTAGTTTTCTAGTATATGCCACGCTGAACACCTCCAGTTTGTGCCGTTAACGGCGTAGTTTGAACTTGTATCGGCTGGTTTGCCTGCGGGTTAGCTTTGAACTGTTCAGGAACGCTCTTCTTAGACGGGTCTCGCTCGCTTATCAGCTCATCAACAGTTCTCAGTCCTTGGCTTGTGAGTATTTCGTCAGTCTTGACTTTTAAAGTTTCCGATTCTTCACTTATCCGCTTGTTATGGTTCAGGGCGTTTTGTAATCCTTGAATTGCCCGGTCATTGTTAGGGTTATCGTCTGTTTGTAGGCGGGCGATTATGCTTTGCAACACCACGTTTCTTTGGCTTAGGCGGGTTCTTATTTCCCCGTAAGTCTCAGCATTGGTTCCTACGTCACCGGGGCTGATCGTTGTTGTCAGGATTGTTTCCGCCTTGGCAGCCTTCTTTTCTGCGTCGGTCGTTGCTTCGCTTATGAGTTCAGGTTTTGCCTGTGCTTCTGCCAACACCTTAGCTTCAGCCACTCGCTCATCAGATACTTGCAAGTGTGCTAGGGCGGCGTTTATACCCCTTTCTTCTCCAGACAAGCCCATATTGTCAAATATTTTATCTAAGAAGTATAAGGGGTGTCCCGGCCTCCAACCAGCAGTCCTAAGAGTTTCTGAGTCTACGACTGCAACTGTTAAGCTTAAGCATAACAGAGCAATAACTAATATTGAAAAGATTGTTTGTTTCATGTTAACGCCACCTCTCGTGTTTTTTGTATGAATCCTAACAAGTTATTTGTTAAGTGTACCAGCCAGGGCACTACTTGGTTTCTGAGAATCCAAGCAGACCCCACTATTAGTACGAAGAAGAAGAAGTTGTTTAAGAATCTCCTGCTACTATCGGGTTGCCCGATGTTTACTACGGTGTGGAATAAGCTTGCCAGAGCTCCTAGAACGAATACTAAAATCGCTATTCTGAGCTTCTGACTTTTTATGCCGGACTTTTTCTCCAAGAAAAGGTTTCCTAGCTCTGAAAGTCTTATCCAAGCATAGTTCTCTAAGAAAGTCACCACACCCACTATTAAGAGGAATGCTAGGTAGATGTTTCCTTGGAATGGCGGAACTCTCTCAGCCTGCACTTGTACGAAGCTCTGCAATAGTCCTATGCTCTTGCCAGCACCCACCAATATTGGCGTGATTGCGATGTTCACTATTATGTAAACGCTGAACACTGCAAGCGTTAGTGCGAGAATAGTTCCTAATCCTTGTCGTTTCTTAAAGATTGGGATGTCAATCTTTGGGTCTAGGAATAGGGTGAAGAAAGTGATGATTGCGAGCCCACTGTAGAAGTATCCTGCACCTTCATCAAACACTTGCGATAATAATAGCAGAATCACCATTAAAGATACTACTATGCTACCTTCAACAAGTGATTCCCCGTCTAGTATGCTCTTCATGTCCTGCGTTCCCCCAACCTTTGTTTCATAACCATTCCTTTCATCCTCGTTCTCCGAGCTTTGTTGAAAACAGGGAAAAAGGGGTTTGGGGCGTTGGTCATAAAAAAAAAGTTTAAAAAAAAGTTTAAAAAAAAGTTTAAAAAAAGCTTTTTTTTAGGTTAGGCAGAACCTATAGTTTGCTGCTGTGCCCACGACTGTGTTTGCGGGGTTATTCTGTCTAGCGCCTTCGACTATGTTGTTCGCCGACCCTTTGTTTGACACGTAGCTTCCTATTGGCTCCAAGTATAGTCTCGGATCATTTGTTGCTCCGTCCGCAGGGTTCATGCCCGATTTTGGCTTGGTTGTTAGGCAGAGGACTTTTGTGTTGTCTTGATCCATTGGTCCGTCTAGCTTGTAAACGTAGTCGTAGCCGTCTGTTGTGCTTCCGTAAGCGCTTGCTTCAGCTTCGGGGAGGCTTCCTTTAATGTTCGGGATTGTTGCTCCAGTTATTCCTCCTAGTTTTGCAGTTGGCACTTCCCACATGCTCGTGTTTAGCTTCCAGCCAGCGTATACTCCTCTGTCTGTTGGGTCGGTGTATTCTAGGCTGCTTTGCAGCTGTACGCAGACGCTAAAGGTGTCCGAGCTTCCAATGCTAGTACAAGTGTTGTTGTTCGCTGTTCCTGTCACGTTGGCTCCGCTTGCTTCCCAATCATCATAAGAGTTGTCTCCGCCATCATACAGTGGCAGCCCGTTTAGTCCACTATAAAATTTTGCTTGGAATCTTCCTAGCTGTTTGCCACCGAATTCTACCGTGGCGCTTGGGCCTTTGGTGTGGAACCATAGCCATCCTTCAGGAGTTACTTCTGCTGGAACGTCGCTTTTTGTCAGGCTGAATATTCTGCTACTGTTTCCAGGGTTGGCATTTACTGTTAGTGGCTTGCAGAGGAAGTCTTGGCCGCATCCGAAAGCGCTGGCCTGGCTTGCTCCTTGAGTGTTTGACACTATTATTCCTGAGTACGATACCATTTCTTTGTTTTTGTTGCTATTGTAGCAGTATAGTCCTGTATCGAATTGTTGCACTCCGCTTCCAGTTGCGGATTTGTTTATCAGATTTGTCTGTGTGAATCTCATGGTTGTGAATTGTGTGTTGCCGTTTCCGCATTCAAAGTTTTTGAGTGCTGCGTCCGCTTGGCTGGGTGTCAAGTCTACCGTTCCGGGTGGCGGGGATGTTATGTATTGGCTTGTTTGAGTTGTTTGGCCTGCGTTTTGTCCGCCGAGTAGCTTCCCAAGCGCACCTGTTATGCCATTGTCACTAAAATAGGAGAACGTGCCTACCACCACTATTGCCGCCAGTAAGATGGTCCAGCCGCTCAAATATTTAAATTTTCCTTGTTTGTTCATCATTAATTCACCCCTTTCCCTTTATGGCTCTCAGCAGAGCTTTGTGAATTCTTTATTTACGATTTCAGGGCTTTTTAAGCTTTGCGTTACTCGCCTATCATCGAAAAGTTTAAATAGTGGAAGTGTAATGAAAGTTATGTTCGATGAATGGAGTTTTAAGTTGAGAGATAAGATTTTCGAGCTTAGCAAATATCATAAATTCTTCGGCCAGCCAGTAGTGCAAACACTTATGCGCTACTTCGTGGAGCATCCTGAAAAAAGGGTTGATTTGCTTGAATTGCACTTGGAAACTAAAGTGAGTCCTTCAAGCTCTTACAGAAGATTAAAAGACTTGACAAGAATAGGCGCCATACTGATACGGAAAAGAGGGAAAGAACAAGAATATTGGATCAATAAAAAATACTTGCCATACTACGCCCAGCTATTCAAAAATCTTGAAGCTATCAATCAGCTAAGCAAGCAAGAAGAGGACAAACATGAATGAATACACTATGCCATTACTGTGGCGGCAAGTATTATTAGAGAACGGCGTAACGTTAACATGCGAGGGGACTGAATTCAGAAACTTGCTGCCAATAGAGCATATGAGATACGAGCGAGGACCGCCACAAATGATCCTCATGAGCACGGGGAGTCATAAAGAACCAGTAAACGCTGAAGAAGCGAAAGAAATAGGCTTAGAAATGCTACACCGACTAGGATACTGCGTGCAAAAATATCATAGAAAAATCTTTGGATTCAAAAAACCTAAACCCTTCTACAAGATAGCTAAACGTTCAAGAGATGTAGAAGCACAAAAAAACCTTCCACAAATAGAGGGGAAAAAACATTACATACTATGGCATGAAAAAAGGGGATGGCTCAAAGGCATAGGCATAGGATTCACAGGAAGCAAAGCAATATTCATAAACGAAGAAGAGGAAGAAGAACAACTAACGCCAGAAAACTATGGGGAAGACACACTAACATTCTACAAGCACGTAATGATGAAACTACGAGGAGAAGAAATACCGTTAGACAAATCAGTGCCCATAAAGGAGATGATTATCGGAACCGATGATAAAGGAGACCTTTACTGCTTTAAAAAAACTAAAGACGCACAAGTAGGACTAATAGTCGGCAGAAGAGGAGGAGCCAAAAGCTTCTGGAAAAACACACTCATAGGACAAGCGCACCGCAGCCAAGGAATATGCTGCATGGACTTCAACGACGATCAAAGCAAAACAGGAAGCTTAGTATACCCCAGCGACACAATTCTGAAAATGGGAAACCAAGAAAACCCTGACGAAGTAATACATGTAGAAAGCATTTACAAGATGTTTAAGTGGCAACTACAAGGAATGCCCTACCTATACATACACCCATACGTAGAAAACATGGGAATGCCACCAAAACCGCCACTACACGCTGGAAAAGCAGGATTCTACATGAGCCTGCCATTCGAAAAAATCATTAGAAACGCCAGCAAATACTTCGACCTCGGAAACAGCAAAAAGTTCTTTGTTGGAGAAGTAGAAACCGAACTCAGCAAATGCGAAACCAAAGAAGAACTATTCGCACTACTAGACAGACTCATGGAAGAAAAAGTCATTCCTGAAGGCAGCGTGAAGAAAATCAGAGGAGAACTAAACCAACTCATAACAAACAAGATAGTCGACATCGCAAGCCCAGCACAAAGCACCTGGACCTACCAGAAAGACGGAACCACACTACAACTAAACCCTTTCCTAGCGGCAAGCATTTCAGGAATAATCCCTAGCCTGGTAACAACCGAAATCAAAGGAACAGACTACTGGCCGCAATATCTAGTATACATAATAACTGACCTGTTCGAAAAACAGATGACAAACCCATACTTTCTAAAACAAAAATTTCAATTTCTAATATTCATAGACGAGATGAGAAGCATTTTCAGAAAAAAAGCCACCACCATAGCCAAAGAACCAATCTTCAGAATCCCCAATCAAGGAAGAAACTCTGGAATCGGACTATGGGGAGTGTTTCAAAGCTGGAGCGTAGTACCTGAAGAACTGAAAGACAACGCCACAGACGTAATACACTGCAAAGGAACCCCCGAACCAAAAGAATTCAGAGACCGATTCGGAATACCAGAAGAACTAAACCTGCAACTGTCAACTCTGAAAACAAGACAAGCACTAATAGCCACCACTGAAGGATTCGTAATCTATAAGAGAAACGGGCGAAGAGAAGAAAGCAACAAACCAGCAATCGTAACGCTACTACCACCATACGCCAAACACAGCCCGCCAAGCGAAAGACTAGGAATGGAAGAAGAAGAGGATAAAGATGAGTGACATAAACCGTGCAAAAGTGAAACCTAGCGAATGGGTCGTTGATTGTCCTTATTGTGGAGAGAGAAAATGATTAAGATATTCTTCTTGCTGCTGCTCGTTGTTCCGTTTGTAAACGGAGAAGTATTAAACCTCACAATAGAAGCTAACGTCACCTGGAAAGACGCAAACATATTTGAGATCACTGTCAGCGGAGGAAATGCTCAAACGTTCAACTGCGCAAATATTGACCCAGCAAACCCGTCGAGCTACAACTTCAGAAACCTCTGGGCACAAATAAGCTATCTAGGCAATCTTAAAGAAAACGTCAAACTAGCAGTAGAATGGGAAAGCAACGAAACATACAACCTCATAGCCTACACCATACACAACAGACAAACAATCAATGATAAAAGCCATGACTATCCCAACGACACAAAACACAACTTAAGCAACGAAA
>ERZ1292642.450-Hain-H14-01um-R1-450-length-23893-cov-16_pt1 | contig 23893 bp, 32 predicted proteins | sample MGYA00564403_ERZ1292642 | MGnify/ENA primary metagenome ERZ1292642 (study PRJEB36523, sample SAMEA6512643) | groundwater metagenome | collected 2019-01-09 | study: AquaDiva: Metagenomics assemblies of 32 groundwater samples
GGGCCTGGGGTAGTAATGGCTGGGGGCAATTGGGAGATGGTACGATAACCGACCGTTCGGCCCCGGTGGCCGTCATTGGAACGGTGGGATTTACGACGTAAGTGATTGAAATAGAGTTTGCAATAGAAGAAGCCAGGCAAGAGAAACATACAGTGGATAACTTAGCTGCGATAACAGAAAAATTGATCCGGACATTGAGAAAGGGAGATCCAATAATAAAGAATCCCTTGCTTCTTATTGCAGCTTTTCCTCGTAGTGGCACAAAATATACTGCGAAGATTCTTCAGCAGGTGGGATTAGATATAAACCATGAAGTTCTTCGTGCAGATGGTTCTGTATCCTGGTTTCATATTTTGTTCGACGAAGAAATAAAATATCAGCATATTTTCCATCAAGTCAGGCATCCTTTGGATGCTATTTCATCCAGCCAGGAGCTGGATGATGGTTTTATTGATTATATGGGACGGTTCGTTTTAGTGCCCGATAAAAAAGAAGCGCCTGGTTTCATTCGTCGTGCGCATGCATGGCTGGGATGGAATAGATTCATATCAAGCAAAGCAGAATTTTGTTTTCGTGTGGAAGAAATGGAGAAAATTCTACCTGAAATTTCTTATCGAACAGGTCGTGTCTTTTCGGCTTCCTTACAAGGTTTAATAGATTTCACCTGGTGGGATGGGCCAAAAGAATACAAAAAAATTACCTGGGATGATTTAGAAAAGGAAAAACTTGCTAAAGAGATAAGAAAAGAAGCACTTATTTGCGGGTATGGGGTTTAAAATGGGAAAAGCACAGGGAAATTGTGGATTAAAATCAAGCGGACAACCCTGGACTTGGGGACTGAATACTTCAGGTCAGTTGGGTAACCAGACGATATCCAATAAATCCTCTCCAATTTCTGTAGTCGGAGGGTTTTTATTTACCCAGGTGAGTGGTGGAAGCAATTTTGCTGTTGCCCTGGATTCCTCTGGTCATGCCTGGGCTTGGGGGGAAGGCTCCAGTGGAGAATTAGGAAACAATGCAGGGGATGCATCATCTCCCGTGTCTGTAGTAGGCAATCATGTTTTTGTGGAGATTGCTTGTGGTTCTACCCATACATTAGCACGCAAATCAGATGGTACTATATGGGCTTGGGGAATAAATAGTGCAAGTGCAGCAGGTGGTGCTTTAGGAGACCTTACAAATGTTTCTAAATCATCTCCCGTTTCTGTTGCCGGTAACCATAGTTTTATTGCTATTGCTGCCGGAGATAACTCTTCTTTTGGCTTAAAGGCAGATGGGACGGCTTGGGGATGGGGAAGAAATTTCCTTGCTGCTGTCGGAGCAACTGGTCAATTAGGAGACTTGACCGGAGCCAGTAAATCATCTCCCGTTTCTGTGGTTGGAAATCATAGTTTTATTGAAATTTCTTCTTCACAGTATAGTACTATTGCCAGAAAAGTTGATGGAACACTATGGGCTTGGGGATTAAATAGTGGTGGTGATCTTGGAGATAACACCACAACCAACAGATCTTCTCCGGTTTCAGTGGTGGGTGCGCATAGTGCTGTAGAAATCTCTTCTGCTTCCAGAACTAATTATGCGAGAAAAGCCGATGGATCTGTTTGGGCATGGGGAATTCCTTATTGGGGGGAGATCGGAGATTATGCCGCCACGCAACGAAATTCCCCTGTTGCAGTAGTAGGAAACCATAGTTTTGTTGAAATTAGTGCTCAATTTGGAGCCTGTTTTGGCAGGAAAGCCAATGCTGAAATTTGGGCTTGGGGTCTAGGTACATCGGGGGAATTGGGTGATTTCACCGCGACAAGCAAGTCTTCCCCAGTAGTGGTAGCCGGAACCGCTGAATAACTTTAAGGAGTTAATCTATGTTCCCCATGGAATTCCGTGAATTTACCCCTTTTTTACTGTTCGCCATAGCACAGCTTATTGCATTGGGTGGTTTCATAACAACCCTGATCAACAGAAGGTTCAGCAAGTTGGAGGACCTTGTTGAGCGAAGAATTACAAATATAGAAGGCGAATTCAACGCTGAATCATTTAAAATAAAAGAGGACATAAAAGAAAAAATGGCCATGTTCCACGGCATTGCAACGGGAGAAAGTTGCAGTTATGCGCGAAAAAATAGCGGTGAAGTTTGGTCTTGGGGGCAAAATTTAAATGGGGTATTAGGTGATTGGACCACTACTGACCGTAGCAGTCCAGTGGCTGTTGCGGATACCGTATGATATTGGATGGGGGAGAAAACCGTGAATTTAGGTTTATGCAAAAGTTTTACAGATCATCCGGCAGGCTTCAGGCTTTTCTACGAGCGGGCCTTGGAAGTAGCCAGGGAATTACCCGTCGGTCTTCCCTTCATTGAGATCGGCACACGCGCCGGAGGGAGTGCTTTGCTCCTGCTCCAGGCCATCCATGAATCCGGGAAGGATCGACCTCTGATTACCATTGATCCTTACGGAAAACCCTATCAGAGTGGACAAGGGGAATACCTGAATCCTGATCAGCCGAACGTTTGCCCTTCGGTGCAGCACTATGAGCCGACGGGAGAGGGACACTACCGGACGGCAATGGCTCTACTGGCGAACTACTGCGCCGAGAATAGCCTGACGTATGTCCCCTACCGAATGACCTCGGCGGACTTCATGGACACTTGGTTATACCTCGCCAATCTTTGGATAGATGGTGGCAAGATCAACGGTCTTCCCTTCGGTCTTGTCTATCTGGATGGTGAACACACGGAAGAGGTGGTGTGCAGAGAACTGGCATGGTTTTCATCCCGAATGCATCCCGATGGTCTTCTCGTGATAGACGATACTGAGAATATTCGGGAGAGCTGCAATCCTGTCATCCAGCGAGTATTCAGGCAAGGGGAGGAATTCGGTAACCGGCTATATTGCCGGCAGCAGGCGAAAAAGAGTCTACGGCAGGCACGGGCGGTAGTCACGATTGCCACGGGAGAAGCTTACGAAAAAATAGGCCGGCTGACTCACCCCACGCTCAAAGCCTACGCTGATAGGATCGGTGCCGAGTTCGTAGTCATTTCTGAATCGTTTTGCTCGACACCCCACTGGGAAAAGTTTCAAATCCATAATTTGCTTGAGCAGTTTGACCGCATCCTGTATCTTGACACGGACCTCATCGTCAGGCAGGACACACCTGACCTGTTCGATCTAGTCCCGGAGAATCAATTCGGGGCCTTCAATGAGGCACCATTCACACCAGATCGAAAAGGAGCACTCATCAAGGCTTGTGAAGATCATGGCCTGAAAATACGAGAATGGGGCGGTAAATACTACAATTCGGGAATAATGGTTTTGTCGCAATGCCACCAGCATTTGTTTCAAAAGCCCGAGCTTGAAACCTTCAATTTCTTTGAACAGTCCTATCTCAACGCTGTGCTGGCCTCAGAAGAAACCCCAGTCTTCTCCCTTCCATATCGCTTCAATCGGATGACCTGTCTTGATCCAATTACGGGGGAGGATCGGCAGGAGAGTTGGATCGTCCATTATGCCGGTTGGCAGAATTTGGCCCAGACTCTCTCTATAATCCGGGGTGACCTCGCCCGGTGGAAGGCCGGCAGCTTTACCCCTTTGACTGCCGGCGACCTCGATACCCGGTATAAAGGCAAGCCCAGAGCCACCCGTCGCCATATCCTGATCGATGTGCAAGGCGGGCTGGGAGATCAAATCCAGGCTGAGCCCGCCATCCGCTGGGGCCTGGATAATATTTGGAAAGACGCTGATGTGGACATCAAGACCCATTGGCCGCGAATCTTTCAGCATCTTTCGCCTGCGGCAGGCATTTTTCATCACGATGAATGGGTTCCCAAGCCTGACACACCCTACTATCAGGCATGTACCCTGCCCGGACCGAACACTCCCACCTGGTCGGTGGTTTCCAACCTCCTCTGTCACACCGTGGATTTCTGCTCGATTGCTCTTCTGAAACGGACGCTGCCGATGGAGGCGAGGACTATCCGGCTGGAAAGCACCCCAGAGGACATAGCAGAAGCGCAGTGCATTGTGGGCGAGGAGAAATTTGGGTCACTCATCCTGGTACACGCTGGCTGGCACTGGCAAGGGAAAACGCTTCCACTGTCTTGGTGGCAGGCTGTGGTAGATGTTCTCCAAGAGGATGGATTCAATCTCTGCCTGATCGGAAAGCAAGAGGAGGATGATGAGACCCGCGGCGTCCTCCCGCTCATTACCCGCCCTGGCATGATCGATGCTCGCAATAGGACTTCCCTGGGGGGTCTCTTTGCCTTGATCCAGGGAGCGGGAACCTTGATCTCGAATGATTCCGCTCCCATCCATATCGCTGGGGCTTTCGAGACGGAGATCGTCCTTTTCCCCACAACGAAGGCGCCGGATCATCTCCTGCCTTACCGACACGGGAGGGTTGATTGGAAAGCCAGAGCGCTCTATAAAAAGGGCATGTGGGAGGATTTTGTTACGGCTCCAAACGAGTATCTCGATGCTTCGGTAGTAGACATGGTACCTGGAGGAGAGGCACGGTGGATGGATTTCTTGCCTGAGCCTGGGGAGGTGGTTGATGCCTGCAAAAGAAATTAAAGCCGACAATATTCCCGATTACAAGCAGGGATTTTCTGATGGCTACACCAGGGCACTGTTGGATTTTGAGACGCTATGGAATGCATGTTGGAACTATTGGGGTACAGAAATTCTATCCTGGAAAAATGATGAGCAAGAAAAAAAGGAAGCTCCTTTGTTAGGAAGAGTTAAGAGGGAGTCAACTTCTCCGGGCTGAAGACAAAATGACTATGATTGGACTTTAGCCCAGGTCTCAACAGCTTCGTGATAGACGTCCGAATAAGTCCTTCCCTGAAGACGTACCAGATATTCAAATTGTTCCCATACTGTCATGTTTAAAATCGCAACAAGGGATAACCTCACTGATCCATGTCCCCCACAATGAGTACAAGGGAAGTCTTTAGGAGCATTAAATTTCACGTAATCAAAAAGTAATTCATTGTGCATTTCTTCTCTGGATTTTCCTGTTCGTTCTTCTTCACGCTTTAAAATATCCACGGTCTCTTCTTTTATTGGCCATGCGCTCATCTAGGGTTCTCCTCATCAAAACTTCCCAATGGAAAATCTATTAGTAGTAACTCTCGTGCAGATATTAGATAGCCTCGAACAGATTCCAGTACAATCTGTGGAGGCAAGGAACTTTGAGTAAGAGAGGTAAGTGAAGCATTGATATAATTTAGAACCTTTCCAAGTTCATTTTTAGATATTTCAATTTTATTCATAAAAATTCGGGCTGGAGACCCCCTGCTTTAGCTGGGGGAGGAAAGCCCACTCCTTTCTATACTTGACAAACAAGATTAAAAGTGTTAGACTGAAGCCTATGAAACTTGTGGCTAATATCAAACTTCAGCCTACGCCAGGGCAAGCTCAGGCCCTTCTTGATACGATGGAGCAGGCCAATGCTGCTTGCAATTATATCTCTCAAGTAGCCTGGGATAGCCAAACCTTTGGTCAGTTTAACCTCCACAAACTCACCTACCATAACGTGCGGGAGCGCTTCCCGCTCACCGCTCAAGTAGTCGTCCGCTGCAACGCCAAAGTGGCCGATGCCTATAAGCTCGACCGGAAGACAAAGCGGGAGTTCAGGCCCCACGGCTCCATCGCCTACGATGACCGGATCTTGCGCTACTATCCCGATCAGGTCTCCATCTGGACTACAGCCGGTCGAATGAAAGTTCCATTCCTGACTGGAGAGCGACAGCGAGAGCTTCTCAAGACCCGCAAGGGAGAAACCGATCTCGTCTACCACAACGGCAGCTTCTTCCTGAATGCCGTCTGTGAGGTGGACGAACCCCCTACCGGAGACCCCAAGGATTTCCTGGGGGTTGATCTGGGCATCGTCAATATTGCCGTTGATTCTGATGGAGAATCTTTCTCCGGCGGGCACTTGAACGGCTTGCGTAAGCGGCATAGAAAACTCCGGGCCACGCTCCAGAAGAAGGGGACCAAATCGGCCAAAAGGCTCCTCAAGAAGCGCAAGCGAAAGGAAGGCCGCTTCGCTCGCAATATCAACCATACCATTGCCAAGAGACTGGTTGCGAAGGCCAAACGCACCGGGAGAGGGATTGCCCTGGAGGATTTGAAGGACATACGCTCCCGGATTCGGGCTCGACGGCCGCAGCGAAGCAAGCTCTCCTCTTGGGCGTTCAATCAGCTGGGACAATTCGTCTCTTACAAAGCCCGGATGGCAGGGGTTAAAGTCGTTTTCGTGGACCCACGAAACACCAGCCGGACCTGTCCCGTCTGTGGAAACATCGACAAGTTGAATCGACCCAATCAAGCCATTTTCTCCTGCACCCGCTGCGGCTTCGCTGGTCTTGCGGATGCTATCGCTGCGGAGAATATCCGTAGGGTTGTAGTCAACCAACCACACGTGGCAACTGCTTGCAGTTAGCTACAAGCCCCCGGATTTATCCGGGGGTAGTTGACTTTTAATCTTATTTGTCAAGTATAGAAAGGAGGAAGCGGGCTTTCCTCCCACCCCTGAAGGGAGTGGGTTTCCAGCCCACAAATTCTATGACACAAGAGTGGTCCGATCGAGGAAAATATTCCAGCTATAATTCATGGAAGGGTCTTGCCTTTTCGCTCCATTATCTTGCCATCGTTCAGGATCGGCTCTTGCCCCCAATCGAAGCCAGTCTGGATCCAGCCGGAGTATGCCAGCTCGATTGCCTATGGTGTGGCTCCTATTCATTCTTGAATCCAAAGGGGTCCATTTATCAGGATTCAGCATGTCGGATCATGCCACAGGGTCATCTGTTAAAACTGGTGGAGTTCCTGATCAACTGGGGTGTTACTGGGTTTTGCCTCGGCGGCGGAGGAGAGCCCAGCCTAAACCCGGACTGCACCGATGCCATCTATCGCATTCGGGAAAAGGGGCGTGAGGTGGCTATGGTAACCAACGGCGTCAACCTCTCGGCGGCACTCATTGATGCTCTCCACCTATGTCGCTGGGTAGGCTTCAGTGTCGATGCGGCCACAGAAAGCGAGTACCACCTACTCAAGGGTGGTCCCCGGGATGCATTCTACCGGGTACTACGCAACATCGACACCCTGGTCCGCCGAGTCGACGGCTACTGTGATGTGTCTTTTAAATTCCTGGTTTGCCCAGATAACGCGAGATCGATCCTGGCCGCCTGTCACCTGGCCAAGGAGTCTGGTGTCCGGGAGTTTCACGCAAGGCCGGCCAAGATCGAAGGGAAGGAGGCCTACGTTGGCCAAGGGGTGGCCTTCGATGTACCATTGATCATGGACCTCTTTGCGGCCTGCCATGAGCTCGAAGATGACAACTTCCGGGTCATTACCTCGTGGCATAAGTTCGGCGAGGGGTTCAAAGCCAGGAATGATTTCTCCCGCTGTTGGGCTAGCCCGCTACAAATTCAGTGTTGCGCTGAAGGTGGTGTGTATAACTGCCAGGATCAAAGATGCGAGCCGCGCTTTCGCCTGGGAAGCCATTACCCCGACCCCGAGCGAATTCTCGATTTCTGGGGAAAGGAGGAGCATCTGAACCTGTTGAAGGGAATCAAGCCGGAGGAGGATTGCTGTGCATGCACCTATGGCCCCTATCAAAAACAGATTGAGGCCGTGGCGGTCAGGGATGATATGTGCATCGCGTTTCCTTAACGTCGGTTTGAGCGGCGGAGCTTTATCCCGTTCGCTCGAAACCCTTGTTGGTCATCTGCTGAAGCCAAAATTGCATTACTGCACCAATCTGAAAAGGTATAAGTCCATACCAGTTTGCAATAAAACCAACATCTGCCCGTGAATCATTGGCGTGGTTTTGGCACAATATTCATTATTCTCTCATTCTTTACTTAGCGGGTTTAATTATTATTGCCTTTATTGCTGGAACAATTTTTTCAGATATGAATTTATACAAAAATACAATTAGACCCTTTATGACTGAATACAAAGCAATTAAAAATAAAACACAAGAAAACATTACGGTCATTGAACCACCAAAACCAAATAAATAGTAAAATAAAAGTGTTGTATAAAATTCAAAAGGTGTCATGTTAATTACCCCACACATAAAAAGTACCCATACTCATAATCCAAAACCACAAAACCAAGAACGGAAAGAGAACACCAAAGATAAGAACAATAGTATCAAAAGTACCCCCACCAGTGATGCGAAGACCGTAACCCTGGCAAACAAAACCTATAATAACAGCAATGAAACAAATAAGGAGTCCTCTACCAATCGGTGGATCGTTTTTCTTACCGGAGTTTTGACTATTGCTGGAGGTATTCAAGCCGGAATTTATATTTGGCAAGCATGTCTTATACGTCAAACTATGAGAATTTCCCAAAGAGCTTGGGTAACTGTCAGTTTTACCCCCTATGCCCCTACAGGACAAAATGAGGCAACTTAACAGTATCAAGCATAAAGCCCTAACCATACGCTGGAGTTGACCACCAACAGTCGTAGATTTATGTGACTCATTCAACCGCAAATTATTTCTTGATTCCATGTCGGTTCTCATCTTCAAAAGTTTAAAGACAAAGAAAAGTCTCCTAACAAGGCGCTGCACCTAACCGCTCGCAGACTCGCGGTAGGTGAGCTTATCGTTAAAGCTTGGAAATAGATGTACTGTTCCATATGAGAATGGATTTTTTAGATTCTAAAAAAGTCCTTTCTTTTTAAGATCATGCATTTTATCCAAATCAGTATATGTAAAATATTGGATTTCATCACTAGTATTTACATATCCTATCATACCATGTGGATCAAAGTATTTTTTTAAATGATTCATTATTACTCCATTGTTTTTCACATCTTCAATAATAATATCAATGACATCTTGTTTCGTTAAATTACTTTTGCTTGAAGCATCCATTGTTAGATCCTTTCTAACCAAACGCTCCAGCGGACGGCGAAGACGCCGCCGCTGAGATCCGGCGTTGAATTTTAGCCCTTGACCAGATATCCCTTCCTAATTCTCTCTCGTCCTCCATATAGATACGAATAGCCAGTTTCTCCTTGAAGTCCCACCCGATGCAATGAAATCCTAATTTCTTGGTCAGCTAATATCTCAACAACAGCAGAACCCAATCCACCAGGTAAAAAATGCTCCTCAATGGTAATTAGAATATCATATCCCCCTATTTGTCTTTTGAGCTCCTCTACGTTTATTGGAAACCTGAAGATATCAAAAAGAGCCAAGCCACGTTTTTTTGCTAATCCCATAGCTTCATAAACCATGTTGCCTGTAGCCAGGATAGCAGCGTTTTTGACATAATTTCCAGACGAAAGCTTTAATATTCCTGTCTTAAAATTCCAGTCATTACCACAGAATGGCTCCCTAACCTCTCGGTCAAGTCGTACATAGGCCGGTTTACCTTCAAGATATGATATTTCGACAATCTTACTAGCCATCACCGAATCCGTTATGTTCCAGACAGTGATTCCTGGAAGCGCCCGCATGACAGCCAGGTCCTCCAGGGCGTGATGCGTCGGCCCCGAGTCTTCATAGGATAGACCAGCACCAACGCCTACAACCACAATGGGCAAGCGCATGATGGCCATATTGACCCGGATTTGCTCCAGGCAGCGCAAGGTTGCGAAGGGGGCTATCGCGTAGAAGTATGGTCTCAAGCCCTCCAGTGCCAGGCCGGCAGCGATAGAGAGTCCTCCTTGTTCGGCGATCCCGCAGTTAAAGAATTGTCCAGGAATCTCGGCTCGCCAGCGGTCAAGGGAGGGCGCGCCGCAATCGGCGGTGATGAGAATAATCCGGCGATCTTTGCTGGCCAGATCGAAGAGGGAATTAAAGAAGGCGTCACGCTGGGAAATCATCTCAGGCTTCCCCCACCAAATTATATTCTGGTACATCAAACGTCCACGCCAGAGCTTTTTTTACCTTTCTATGAAAAGGAGGTACACGCAAAATGTAACAGGCGCCGGTTGATGGGCAGGTGAGCTTGAGGGACACTATTCTCCCATCCGGATCGCCTGGGAGATCGATCGCCAGGAGTTGGTTGGTCTTATTTGTTCCATCTTGCCGTTCCTCGTCCAGCACTGTCGGATTACAATCCAGGATAAATTTATCTTGTCCCATCTGCTCAATCAGTGCCCTTCGCACTTCCGCGTTCGGCTCTGCAAGAATATCCAGAGCTGTCAATTTATTCTCATAATACCTGTTCGGAATCCGTGTGCCATGCCAGGTATAAGTTTTGTATCCATCATCCCACTCCATAGTGGGGAGGGTGGGATGATGCAAAATAATCCTTCCATCCGCTTTCTCTGTCTGTATGCGTGGCCGAGAGCAGACTACGCACAGGTTTTCATAAAAATAGATCCATCCTGATTCGCACAGGGTAGCCATGATATCTAATTTTTCATTTGCTTCTTTTTTGTACTGCACCTTAAGTACATCCCGGCAAAAAAGATAAAAACTCACCCAGTAGCTATCATGCTGCCCCCAAAAATAAGTACTTAGAAATACAATATTTTTGTCCAGTGAGTCGCGCAGGGAGGCGCGCAGTGAGTCGCGCAGGGAGGCGCCCAGGGAGTCGTAAAGGGAGGCGTACAGGGAGGTGTACAGGAAGTCGCGCAGGGAGTCGTCCAGGGAGTCCCAAAGGGAGGCGTACACGGAGGCGCGCAGTGAGTCGCCCAGGGAGTTGCCCAGGGAGGCGCGCAGGGAGGCGTCCAGGGAGGCGCCCAGGGAGTTGCCCAGTGAGGCGCTCAGAGAGTCGCGCAGGGAGGCGCCCAGGGAGGCGCCCAGGGAGGCGCCCAGGGAGGCGTACACGGAGGCGCGCAGTGAGTTGCCCAGTGAGGCGCGCAGGGAGTCGTCCAGGGAGTCGCCCAGGGAGTCGTCCAGGGAGGCGCGCAGTGAGGCGTCCAGTGAGGCGCCCAGGGAGGCGTAAAGGGAGGGATAAATATTAATTGCCAGCTGTGCGGAAAGAGGAGATTCCACCCACCATACGAACGGGATTGTCCTGCCTATCATGCTATAGGCGGCTTCCAACGCAGGAAGGATTTTGTCTTTATCTACTGGACCTGCCCTGGTTCCTATTTCCAACCAGCGTTCGTGCCATTGTAAAAGCTGTTCCTGCTGTGAGGAAGAAAGAGAAGTTAATTTTTTCACCTTTCAATCCCTCACCATGCGTATTCTGTCCGGGGAATATTCCCGCTGTCTTCTGACCAACCATTCTCCGACTGGAAGAGAAATCGTGTCATGCTCCTCGTGGACTATAGTGGCTTGAGAGCCATCCGCCACCTCGATCCACATCGTTCCGTTTTCCTCCTCGAACAAATTAACCCCATGGATTTCCATGAGCAGGCGATGGGAATGACCCGTCGCCTCTCCTTTGGCAATAATACCGTCAAGAAGTATTTTCTTTTTTCCGTTCTTTTGCATCTTGCCAGGTATAAAGGCTATATCACCCTGGCGATAAAATCTTTCTGTCTTTTTCATCAAACTCTCTCCTTATTTTTTGTGTCCAACTCCTTCAGCCACATCTCTACTTGATCCTTCGATGGAGCCACTCCATGCCAGAGGGCCTGCCCTTCGACCTCTTTGATCGGATAGCCCTTGATCGTCTCGGCGATAATGACAAGGGGTTTTTCTTTCTCCATAGAAGTATTCCATAGTCTATATAATGGACGCAAAAGGCTATCAAAGCTGTGTCCATCCACTGATGCAGAATTCCACCCGAACGCCCGCCATTTAGCCTCCAGAGGTTCCAGTCCTACGATCTCCTCGGTCTGTCCCATGACGCTCATCTTATTGCGGTCGATGATCGCCACAAGGTTCCTGAGCTGGTGGTGAGCCGCAAACATTGCAGCTTCCCATACGCTCCCTTCCCAACATTCCCCGTCCCCCAACAGTGTGAACACCCGATGCGACTTGCCATCCATCTTGGCGGCCAGCGCCATCCCTACAGCCAGGCCAAAGCCCTGTCCCAGTGATCCACAGGTAATCTCTGCGCCAGGAATACTCTTCTGGAGGTGGACGCCCATGCGGCCTCCAGCTTGCGCGAAGCCATCCAGCCACTCGTCAGGGAAATAACCTCGGTCGGCCAGTACGGCATAGAGCGCGGGGGAGGCCTGACCCTTCGAGAGGATGAATCGGTCACGATACGACCATTCGGGGCGGTTTGGATCATGTCGCAGAACTCCGCCATAGTAGAGCGCAGCCAGGAGCTCTACACAGGAAAAAGAACTGGTCACGTGGCCTGTACCGGCTTTGACGCACATCGATAGGATGCGCTTGCGAATGCGGATGGCGGTTTGCTGGAGATAATCATTCATCAAATTTTAGCAACCTCAACGAAACTTACTTCCTCACTATAATATCCATTACTTCTTCCACACCACCGGACAGATACATAGCCTCGGATCGTGGCAAATTTGTAGAACGTCCAGGTGTAACTTTCTTCTAAAGGTTCTGGTTTCGGATGATTGGTTACTTCTTCTGCCATCAAGATCGGATCTCCAACCAGATCTTCCAGGTCCCCAATGACATCTTCTATTTCCACTCCTTCGCAGCAATCTTGTTCATGGTACAATTTATACTGGGGGCCCTCTTTGGGTGTGAAAATAATCTCCTTGTTCTCTACATTAATGACACTTTTCATAGTTTTACCAAGCAGGTCTTTTAACTCAACCACGTTTCCCCCCCCTTACCCGTTCTAACCTCGACTACTTCCCTTACGGATAACCATTTCGGCGTTTTTTTACCTGTTATTTTTTCAAGATATTCTATTAGGAGTCTTTCTAACAGAATAGGAGAAATAATACCGTTGCTTTTAATTTTAAAATATTGTATTCCTCTGGGGTGATATCCTTCTGACGGCCATCCTAAATCTGCTCTCACTTTCCAACCCTCTCTCTATCTTTTTTCTCCCAGCATCGGGTACAGATGAAAAAGGCACCAGGAATTAGTTTACGGCCTTTCTCGTCCCGTTCCACATTTACCTCCCGGCCGCACATATCGCACCCAAGTTTTAGCCCCTTTGATCTCCCACTCTCATCCCCAACAATAAATGGTATCCGGTCCATCTGTTTCACTCCTTGGCTTCCTCCCACATCCCAAGGGCGATAAACACAGCCCATTTCTCTTTAGCAATCTTGCAAGCATGCTGCTCATCGCTGGCAAGGCACTTAACCGCCAAAAATCCCTCTTGCAATTCTTTGACATAATAAATTTCCGGTTTGAAAAATTTGATTCCTTCTTCAAATTCCTCAACATGTTTTGGATTATCGCCATAGAGAGGATGTATCTCTCCATTTTTTCTGATCCATATTTCCCATGGTGCCAGGTTTTTCCGTGTCGTATCCTCAAATTTATCTACCGGAAAAACTTCAACCTGGATATTTGAAATGTTGCCTTTCAGCTCTTTAAATTTATCCGCCATCTCTCGGGTGCTGAATATGGCCCTAATGCCATAGTCTGAGTATTCTCCGCTCGTTACGATGTAGATCTTATCCATCTCAAAACGATGCCCCCAAAACTCTGTTGATCCCTCTCTCGGCTCTGCTCTCAATTTCGTTGGCCAACTCAGAGCCCCATTTCTCGCCGATCATCCGGAGGTAACCGGCGTCCTGATGATATCGCTGGTGGGCCTGGTCCCTAAAATTCAGCGCCTCGGCGGGCGTCAAATACTCAGTCCCCATCGGCTGACACTCATATCCAAGCTGCGAGTAGGCAGCCCACGATGGCGGAAGTCTTCCCTCTTTTTCGGCCGTCGCATAGAGCGCACTCCCCGGCAGGGGCATACACGAATAAAAATTGACTGCTTCGCACTGAAGCCGTTGCGCCAGACAGAGTGTGGCTTCCATGTCTTCCAGGCGCTCTCCCGGGAGACCAAACATGAAGTTTCCCATGACGTTTATACCGGCAGCCTTTATCTGCCGTACCACGCCTTCAGAATCTTGCCACAAAGGTTTTCCTATCCCTTGCAACGCATTCTGGTTGGCGGCCTCTATACCCAGGCATATCCAGTTGAACCCGGCCGTTTTCATCTTGGCCAAAATTCTCGGATAAACCATATCAACTCGTCCGTAACACCAGAGGTTCAGATCGTGTCCACGCGCAATCAGTAGATCGCAAATGGCTTCAACCCGCTTCGCATCGAGAATGAATATCTCATCTTCAATGCGGATGTTCCTGACGCCATACCGTTTAACGAGCTCATCGATCCAACCCACCACGATCTCTGGCGACCAGTAGCGAACACGAGTGGAATCGAAGAAGCCCGGGGTCACGCAGGAATTGCAATCGAAAGGACACCCAAGGGAGGTGTAGATCGTGGCATAGGGCGAGCGGATATCCAGGAATCCGGCAACCTTACTCCGCGCTGCATCCTGGAATACATGGTGGTCATGCGCACGGTAGGCGTCCAGGCCGCCTTCGAGCAAGTCCCAGGCATAGCCTTTCAGGCTCGTACCTAATTCAGCTATTTGGTTTTCAGAATTCCATTTGCGGGATGAACCGCGATAATAGAGCCCGCGGAGATCTTCCATTCTTTCTATTCCGCCGTGGAACATTTGTCGAAGGGCGGCTGACTCAAGATAGAAGGGTAATTCCTGTACCTCGATACCTCCTCCTTTTTTCATAAATCCTACAAGATGTGCTATGGCTTTAAATCCCTCTCCCTTTATCACATAGTCAATCGCCTCATCGGCCAGCGTCCGCGCCGGCAGTGCTGAAGGATGCACTCCCCCCATGGCGATCTCGACCCATGGTTTAACGGCCTTCAGATCGCGTGCGATCTTGCCGGCAATCGGCATCGTCTGAGTGCTGGCGCTTGGGTTATGCCCGGCCACCCAGATCACTATCAGTCGGGGATCAAATTTTTTGAGCACTTCTTCGGCGGATCCTTCGTCCCAGCCTTGGACATTTGCGTCATGGATGGCGACACCATGGCCCGCTCTCCGGCAGAAATCAGCCAGCAATAATATCCAGGTCGGTGGGGCGATGGCGGGGGCAGCCGCTGTGACTCCCTGGTAGTTTTGTCCGGTCCCGGGATGGATGAAAAGAATGTCCGTCATCTTATGACCCTCTTCCCTTTTTTGCTCTCTTGGGGCGTGTCCCAGAAAGGACTCTTGCACAAAACCTTGAAAGGAGTGACCACTCCCCCCGGATAGAATCCGGGGAGCTTCTTTATCCTGCCGTCGTTGCACTCAACGCAGAGACGCCTCGTGACCACTCCCCCCGGATAGAATCCGGGGGGCTTCTAGGCGTTAGCCAACGTCTGTAGTCCCAGACGCAAAATGTTTAAGGCAGCATTATGGTCCCGATCGATCTTCAGCCCACAGCAAGGACACGTGTAGATTCTGTTGGACAGAGACATCTTCTGCCGATGTCCACACCCACTACAGTCCTGACTTGTGTAGGCAGGACTCACTCTTACCAATCTCCTGCCAGCATCTGCCGCTTTGTAGGAGACGAGCTGAGCAAATTGAGACCAAGCTGCATCGGAAATCGCCTTTGCGAGACAGTGGTTATGAACCATCCGGTTGACTTCGAGGTCTTCGATGCAGATCACCCCAAACCGGTTGATGATCTTTCGACTTTTCTGGTGGGCAAAGTTGCTCCGCCGGTTCCTGATCCGTTCGTGGACACGGGCAACTGTCTTGCGCGCCCACTTTCTCGTCGGAGTGCCCTTCTCAGCCTTGGAGAGTTTTCGCTGTTTGCGTCCCAGGTCTTTCTCGTCACGCCGGAAAAACTTGGGGGCAGGGATGGTTTCGGATGTCGAGAGAGTAGCGAAGGAGAGAAGGCCGACATCTATACCTACGGCTTCAAGAGAAGCAGGCAGAGGAGCAGCCTTCACCTCGCAGGAGAAGCAGACGAACCACTTACCGGTAGCCGTTTTCTTGATCATGCAGGTCTTGGGAGTGCCTTCGAGAGGCCGATGGAGAACGACTCTCACCTTGCCAAGCTTGGAAAGCTTAAGAACGTTGCCTTCGAGCTTCCAGCCGAAGCCGGCTTGAGGGAAGGTGAAGCTATCATAGCGGTCGTAGCCCCGGAAGCGAGGATAGCCGGACTCTTCCCCGTTCTTGAATCGGCGGAAGAAGGCCTTAAATGCTAGGTCGATACGCACGGCCACGTTCTGAAGGACTTGGGAATGAACGAGCAAAAGCGATGGCCGTTCAACCTTCAGTTCTGGAAGCGTGTTGGCTTGAGAATAGTAATTGAGAGACTCCTGTCTCTCCTCCCAGGTGGTCTTTCTCTGCTCCAAAAGGTGGTTGTAGAGCCAGCGGCACTCGTTCAGAATGGCTTGAGCCTGTGTGGATTGCTTCCTGGTCAATTTAAGCCTGTATTTGAAAGATTTAAGCATGAAGATATTTTAACTTAATATCTCTCTTAAGTCAAGTCCGAAACGCGATTCATCCCCCGCTTAAAAGCGGGGGTCTTCTCGCGAGGTTTCTATAAATAATGTCAAGAGCTTTTTTAATCACGAAACAAGGGAAAATATCCAGGGAGGTCCCACGCCTCACTCTCCTTGCAGCGACTGCAGATCCGGTTTTTTTTCCGATCCCAGGATTTGAAAACTTTGTTGCATTTAAGACATGTCACCGGCTCGGCTTTTGAAGTGATCCGTGCCGGGATTGCCTCCTCGATTCCTGCTCGCTTGACCGCCGCAGAAAAAGAGCCGAACCGCCGCTTGATATAAGAGGTGGCGTGGTTGCCACACGTGTTATAGTTCAACCCATTGATCCGACCTTCCTGCTCGGCTACCCTGCGTAGGTCATCGAGGAGTTCCTGATCGCTCAGCCTGGTTCGTTTTCCCGAAATATTATTTTTTTTCGTCATGGCCAGTACCGTCAAAACCCCGACTATTTTCTTCCAGAATCCACAACGCCTGCTGTTCCGGGGTTCGTCGTTGTGCTTTGGCAAGTTTTTTTAGTGCAATAAGGATATGGGTGTCAGCCTTATCGAATTCCAGGTTCAAGTTTTCCCGAAACTCAAAGGCCGATGGGATGGCCTCATCGGGCTCTGCGTCCGGTATCGTAAATTCGGCCGTAGGAAGGGGCTTGGTGTTGGGATGTGAGAGGTTTGAGAGTTTTACTCTTCTGTTGCGGCATTTTTTGCAGCTTCCCTCCGTTCCATCCAAACAACTTTTATTGGCGGGAAAGTCAGAGAGTTGTTTGCTGATGCCACAGGTTTTACAAAACTTGGAAGGAACGCCGATTCCTATCTCTTTAAGCCCCTTTTCGGTATTGTTTTCCATGAGTGTTTCGTCCTTTTTTTCAAGCATAACTCCATTCCTTTGACCACCCACTTCACAATTCACGCACCAACCAAGGCTGGAATAAAGAACAGCGTTTTTATTGACAGCCGCATCGTAGGAACCTTTGTGTACCGTGGAGCTGTTGGCTTTTTTGAACATGTGCCGGCATCCACGAAGGGAAAGGCTAAGGACGCCGGGAATACTGGGACAACTGACGAACTCCATTTCACCTCCACCGGTGGCCTTGTGCCGTTAAAAAGGAAGTTCGCTTTCGTCGCCGGGTTCACGGCCATGCTGTTCTTGTTTGTTGCTAAGGAACATTATCCTGTTTCCGACGATTTTGTGTTTGCTTTGTTTTGCGCCCGTTTTTTTGTCTTCCCATCTATCTTGAGTCAGCCGCCCTTCGACCAAGACCGCACTTCCCTTCTGGAGATACTTTTCCGCAAGCTCCGCTACTGAGCCAAACAATACGATGTCGATAAAGCACACCTCCTTTTTTTCGCCGCTGCCGTAATTTGTTGCCAGGGTGAAATTGGCGATAGTAGTGCCAGAAGGCGCGTATTTCAATTCTGGGTCACGGGTTAGATGACCGACCTGAACTATAAGGCTATGATTCGGCATTTTTATCTACTCCGGATAGCATATTTGTTTTAAGGCCTCTCACGCTCCACTAGGCGAGTTTTGTCGGTTTTCGTGGGTAAGGGGGTGCTTGGGTTGACGATCGTTAAACCGTTGCTTGGTTTGAGGCCAAATCCGCCTTTTCCCCGCCGATATTCGACAGGATGGTTTGCTTCTCATACGGCAGGTTCAATATCGCCTCATTCACCAAAGCGACAGCCAGCGGATTGGCGGGCTCATCGAGGCGCTTTGCGTCGTGGAGGAATTTAAACCGGACCCGTGCGTAGGCGCAGATCACATCGACCGACAGGCTTTGTAGTTTCCGGCCTGAGGAAAACCACCAGACCAGGAGATCCTTTTTCCCCTTGCTCGAATTGCAGGGTTGGCATAGTGGCGCAAAGTTATCCAGCGCGTCGCTCCCCCCCTCGGCCTTCGCTACCAGGTGGTCGCCGGTCGAGTCGGCGGGAAGTTTTGAGCCGCACGCGAAGCAGGTCCAGGTCCTTATAAGCCGAATGATCACGCGCCGGTTTTCACCAAAAAGAGGTTGGTACCAGTTCTTCGATTGGAACGTTGTGCCGCCGGGCCGCCTCCATGCCTGGATCGCGGCGAGCTGGAGGAGGAGACGACGGTTGGAGATGGGGTTCAAGTTTTCAACCATTCTAGATCCCCATAATCTTCAAGGAAGTTCTCAAGGTCATTTGATATTTCAGAGCTGTGTTTCCGAAGGGTTAGGCTCATAGTCCCGTCAGGCTTCACGGACAGCTTCGAAACCTGATCTCTATCAATGAGCTGGCGAATGTGATCCAAAAGTTTAGGGCTTCCAGCGGATTCTATGTTTAGGATTTTTTGCTCCATGAGCTTAAACGCATCCAGGAACTTTATTTTCCACTCCATAGCCTTCTTGCCAGTGAACCCCATTGCTAAAATGGAGAATCCGTCCCGCGTCATCTCATACATCGGTTGAGATTTATTCTGCTCATTCAGGTAAGAGGACTCCTTAAAATTAAGGAGTCGAAATTCCTCCGGACATTCCAGCTTGTCAACGGCATGAAGTACATTATCGTGCCTCTTCCTGAACCCTTCAGCTACCAGGAGCGAAGTGGTCCTGGATTCATTTTTGACTGCGTAAACCAGTGCGGTTTTTGTTCTGTTAACAAGTTGCACGCTCATCCTTCACCTCCTTTTTTTTTTCGTATTTCTTTCCCAAAAGGTCGATAGCTTCCCGGATCAGATCGTTCTGTGCTCGCCTGAATCTCTTGGCCAGGCGCTTCAAAAGCTCTTTCTGCTGAATTTCCATGGTCATGCTATGTGGAACTAACCTCATCCTAAACCACCTCCTTTTGGGTACAATATAATGTCCAGGGCTTTATCCCGGAGTAGTTGACATCCCAAGGATTTTTCGTGCGTCAGATATTTTCTGAACAGTCACCCCCAGCGGAATAAAGGTTTTGCCTTCAACGTCCAGGCGGAATTTTCTCCAGGATTCTCTTAACGCCATGTCCTCTTCCCATGCATTGCGGCTTAGATAACAAGTAGTAGAGTCACTCCCTTCAGTTCTGAGATTATCAACTTCAACCCTGCATCCACAACTTAAGGTCAACCATTTCCGTCCAACTTTGACAACTTCAACTTCTTCTGTTTCTCCATAACTGATTTGCCTATGTACCAACCACAGCTTTTGGCCTACTTCATGTTTCATTTTGCGTCCCTTTCTTCTTCATCTTGAACAGGTACATATCAATAGCTCGACGTACTTCTTCTGACACAGATAATCCTGATGCCCGCGCCAATTCTTTCAATTTTGAAATCTGGTTCTCGCTGAGGTAAAAATTAATTCTTTTCATGGTGCTTATTCTACACAATGAAAGGACGAAATCAAGGTTTAATTATTCAAAGGCAAATTCCCTTTGCCTGTGGCTGCGTTCGGGCGAACGCCGCTACTAGTAAGGCTTTGTTACCCCTTGTAACCCTTTGTAACCCTTTTTATAGAAACCCTTATGAGAAAAGTAAAAAATCGTAATAGAAAGTTATATAGAAAGAGTTACTATGGGTTACAGAGAGTAGCGGAGGGTTACAAGTCCTTATTTTAAAGGGGTCTTCACGTACTTCTGCCTGTGGATAAACTGTTTAAAAACAGTGGATAACTTTAAAAACCTGTGGATAACTCAGGTTTTGTGTCCAAAAACACCGTTTTTTTACTGTATTTTTTGCTCGGTTTTTGGCCACAAAATCATCGCTCATAATCCTCCTCCTGACTGGATTCTTAGCGAATAGAAGGGGGCCAAAAATCTGGCAAGAAAAACTGGCTGATTCGGACACCCCAAACTCAGGAGGAGAACCCGGGAAAGATGCCGGGCGCACAGGGTTACAGGAATTCTGCCCTCAATCCGATCCCGATAAGGTAAAAAGGGTTTCCTATCCGCTCCGATCTTACAGCGTGATTCCTCTGAAGGTAAGCCAGAACCTTGTTTCCGGAGGTTCTGCGTACTCCGTTCTCCTCACACCAGGCAAAAAAAGCTTTTTGAAAATTTCCGCTTTTTACGGATACAGTGGGAGAAACAAAACAGTTCTCCTCAATAAATTTTCCAATTCCATCGTTTTCGTTTTGATAATCGTGGGTTGCGTTTATGACGATTTTGGGTGGATCGATTCCTTTTTTCTGCCAATCGAGGCTTCCCCTGACCAGCCACCCCAAGATACCTGATGATTCTGCTGCGAGTTTTTCTCTCATATTGGAATCGCGTTGCCTTTGGTTAGCGGTCTGTGGATTGGAAATGAATGAGATCGTGAAAGGAATCAGGTGAACGCGATACCAAAAGGCTGGATCATTAGGATTTGCTCGGGGTCGATGGTTCGCGAGGAGAAAAAGAGTATGGGAAGGAGAGAAAGAAACCTCCTTTGTGCCATAAGGAGATCTTCCCACCATAGTGTCCCCCCCTACAAGCCATTTTATTCGGGCTACGTTAAAAGGTTTTTCTTCTGTCGGTTCACTCCCCCAAACGATGCGCTTCCCGCGCAGGGCCATGATATCCGAAGAGGGTCCAGATGAGGATCGGGACAACCCTTGGTCGAGGAGCATTTCGGCTTGGAGCGGTCCCGACAGTTGGGAGCCCAGAATTTTATGGATGGTTTCGAGCAGGGTACCCTTTCCATTGCGACCTTCTTCGCCACAAAATATTGGGAAGACATGCTCGGAATTAAGGCCCGTGATAGCGTATCCAAGCAGGCGAGCGATGTAGTTGATGAGGTCGATGTCTCCGTCGAACACATCGAACAGAAAGTTGTCCCAGGTTGGGCAAGGGGCGTCGAGTCCCTCCCATTTTGTGGGCGAAGCGGACTTGATAAAATCCATCTGCTTCCCGTCCCTAAGAATACCCGTTCGAAGATCAATGACCCCGTTTCGACACCCCAACAGCCAGGGATCGCTATCCCATTCATTCCCCGATATTCCAAGGGACCCTTCCCCTGCAGCGGACAACTTCAGCACATCGTTTTTGTGACCCAGCCGGTGGAGTGCTGCGATTTTCTTTCTGAGATCGACAATCCTTTTTTGTGCACGGGCTGCGTTTTTTTCCTCACCACCCTCGCCAGCGGCGCGCATCAGCTTTGCCTGGCGCACCATCTCTTTTCCGTATAATTCAATTACCTCCTTGGTGGTCTCGACCACCTTTTTGATCTCATCCTGTTCCCAGTAATTTTCTCTCCACTCATACCACCTACCATCAGCATGATCGAATAGGAACCGGTATCTTTGTAGATCGATGAACAATTCCGCGTCGCCGTCCTGCCCGCGGTACAGGGCTTTAAGTATCTTTTTCGAAGACAACCCGCTGACGATCCTTGCGGGTGGTATTTCTTCGTCGCCGGATTCCGGGTCGGCCGTAGCGTTATCCGATACTTCCGCTACCAACCCTTCCAGCGCTTCACGGGTTCCCCCTCCCTCCAACCAATCGCTCACATCGCCCTTGTCCGGCAATCCGGGCAAGTTCAATATTTTGACTTTTTTTGCCTTCCCAATGAGCGCTTTCCGGATAACTTCCGCATGCTTCCTTCCTGGCTTATCGTTGTCCGGTAGGATTACCACATTACATCCTGACAGCGCTGCCGTTGCGCTCTCGGGCCATTGGTCGGCGCCGCCGCTGTTCGTGGTGGCTACCAGGCCTAAAGCCGCCAGAGCGTCGGCATCCTTTTCACCTTCACACACATAGAGGGTCTCTCCCAATTCCTTGGCAGCGAGGACCTCTGGCAGCCGATAGAGCACTCGGAAGGCTCCATCCATATTCCATATCCACCCTCCGTTCCCGTCGGGTCTGCGCTGTGCAAACGACTTTGGTTCCAGGCGGACGACCTGATAGAGGAGCTCGCCAATGGCGGAGCGATAGGGGTAGGTCGCGGTGATATGGAATTTCTGTTTTGATGCAGCAGCAGTGCCGTTATCTAATGGAACAGAGGTGGTTGGGAACAGGTCTTTGAGGGTAAGGCCGATCTTGCTTAGGATGTCGGTAGGTTCACAACCGGCCAGGCAATGGAGGAGAATGCGGTCACCTTGCCCGAGGGTTATTCCCAGGCTATTTGTCCCATCATCATGGGCCGGGCACTGTACAGAGTATTCTTTACCGACTTTCTGGAGGCGTTCGAAATGAGATAGGAATTGGTTGATCTCCATGCTTTTTATCCTGTTCCTTTCTACGTATCCAAAGTGGTTCAAAAAGGGACTTTGAGTCCGTACAAATTCACGCTTCAACCAGAACTGCTTCTAAATCGAAGGCTTATATTCTGTCCACGTGCTTTTTTACATCGAGATGGAACCACTACCTCGATGAGTCTTTTCAAGAGGTGACTAGCCTCAAAGCTTCGGACTCAAGGTTGATAGAAGCATTGAGGTCCCTGTCATGTACTTTATTGCAAGCAGGACAAGTCCAAGTTCTGTCTGAAAGAGTTAATTCTTGATTCTTGAATCCACAGTCAGAACATATCTTCGAGGAAGCAAAGAATCGATCAACTTTGATGACCTGACTACCAAAAAGAACAGATTTGTAAACTAACTGCTTCAATATCTCTCCAAAAGAAGCATCAGAGATAGAGAGTGCTAACCTTCTGTTCCTAACCATTCCTTCAACATTGAGATCCTCAATCCCAATGAGTTTATAGGTTGAGGCTATTTTAGTAGTCATCTTGTTGATAAAATCTTTTCTCTTGCAAGCAATTTTATAATGAAGCCTTGCAAGTTGCCTCTTTGTCCTATACCAACGATTGCTTCCCTTGATCCTCCTTGCCAGTTCTCTATTAAGTCTCTTTAACTTTCTCAACACTTTCCTAAGCAGTCCTTGGTTCTCGAACTCGCTTCCATCAGAAAGCTTTGCTAAAGTCTTTACACCCAGATCAACACCAACAGAACTTTTTGGAATATCAACAAGAGTTAGATCTGTATCCACAGAAATAGAAATAAACCACCAGTCAGCAGTCTTGGAGACCACAGCTCCCATGATCTTTCCAGACATTCTTAGAGATTCAGTCATGTTGACCCACCCAAGTCTAGGGATCCTAACTTTATTCTCCTCTACTGAGATATTTTGGTTATTGAGCCTGAAAGACTGCTTGCTTCTTCTTCTCGACTTGAATCTAGGAAACCCTATCCAGCTCTTCCTTTTCCCTTTCTTGTAGTCAAAGTGGTTCTTGAGAGCTGTCCCCAGGTCCTGGAAAGCTCCCTCAGCTACATCTTTAGCTACATTTTTTACCCAAGGATATTGTTCTTCCTTGATTGAGTTGAATTGCTTCTTGATTGCCATCACCCCAAAGACTGTACCAGATTCAGAGTGAGATTTCTTCCAAACCTCCAGTCCCCAGTTATAGACAAATCTCTTGACTCCAGCAGCCTGATTGAAGTAGTCTTCTTGTTCTGGAGTTGGATTCAGCCTAATTTTATGAGCCAGGATTGCCATGTCGGTAAATGCTCCACTATGAGCCACTTTGAGTATGAAAGTGGTTAACTATTAAAACTCTTTCTATCTCCTCCGCCCTTAGACTTACCTTCTTCAACCGCCTTGCTCACC
>ERZ1292642.452-Hain-H14-01um-R1-452-length-23860-cov-4_pt1 | contig 23860 bp, 20 predicted proteins | sample MGYA00564403_ERZ1292642 | MGnify/ENA primary metagenome ERZ1292642 (study PRJEB36523, sample SAMEA6512643) | groundwater metagenome | collected 2019-01-09 | study: AquaDiva: Metagenomics assemblies of 32 groundwater samples
CATGGCTAGGTAAGAATAACGTTATCTACTTTGCTGATAAAAAGAAGGGAAGTCAGATTGCCCATAGTCTCCTAAACCTTGTTATAGTCCTACGTCGTAACTCTTCAAATGTTACACTTACTCCTGTAGTAGAGGAATATCTCCTTGCTACTGGAACAAAGAACAATACAAAGTTTGGTGACTCTAGATGAATAAGAACTTACTACCCATAAAGACTTCCATCTTCAGAAACAAGCTGTCCAAGATTCTTGAGCAGCTTCAGAAAGATAAGGATACTCTTCCACAGCAAACTAGAGAGGCTATTATCGCGGAGGCGGTGCGCCTCTTGTCATTGTTCTATAAGACAATACAGTCTGCAGGCTTCAAGCCTATCGCGGCTGTTCCTGGAACCAAGCCAGAGCATGAAGACTATAACTCTAACTTCCAGTCTATTAGTGATGACATTGATATCTTATTCGCAGAACTAGAAAACCTAGAGGGTGTTGTACTTGAGCAGTTTAATTTGTTCGCTACTCAGTCAAATAGAATCAATGCACGTATCAAAAGACTTGCTAGTCGTATCACTGATTACAATCTGTTCAGTAAGCTACCTATTAAGAACAGCCTATTCTTCACTGACAGCTTTATCGACACATCAAAAATAGAAGTAAGCAGCCCTCTGCTAAATGCAGCACAGTGCGATCTAGAACCTACAGAAGGTATCGTTACCCTTCCTGCCGATCAAGGTGCAACAGTTAGTATTCCGCTTACAATCAAACCATTAATCAATAGCAATTCTAATGGTCGTATAGGTAACAACGAAGAGTTAAACTCTCAACTGAATGATAATGTTCAAGTTATTCTGGACAATAATCCAGACACTTGGTTTGAATATGAAAGAGTTGTTCAAGTCGATGATGGTGTTTCTTTAATACTTGACCTAACTGTTAACCTTGGGACTGAACAGATAGTTAACCATATTCGTATCAACCCTAATAACTTTGGAACTAAAACCGAGATTGAAATCAGTGAGATATCTACTTCACTAGATGGATTGATCTACAAGTCTATTAAGGATGAGATTCCAATAAGTGGATTCACCGTAGAAGACGAAGAGAACGTCTTCAAGCTTGCAGCCGCAACATCTAAGTTTGCAGGTCAAGGTATCTTTACATTCACTCCACGCTTCACAAAGTATGTTCGCTTTACACTTCGTCAAATCAGTCCTTACTTAATCGATACAGTACAAGGTAAGCAGCTGAGATATGCTATTGGTATCAGAGACGTAGAAGTAAAGCGTATTGCTTATCAGGCCACTGGAGAGATAGTAAGTACAGTCTTTGATGTGGGATCTGAAATAAAGAAAGTCATTCTTCGTGTCAATCAAACACCAGTAAAGGTTTCTGAGCTTGCAAGTATTAAGCATCAGATCTCTCTTGATGATGGAAACTCCTGGTTAGATATACAACCTATTGAATCTACTGGAGTAATCAATACTCCCACTAAGGCTGCTGAAGTTATCTCTGTTAACACAGAGGATGAATCTGCTGTTACTACAGCAGCTCCAGCAACAACTATTAGATGGAAGGGTATACTTCAGCGTCATGATGAAGGCTTTACTGAAGGCTCTACTACATTTGCTGAGTCAATTACAGAGACAGCAGAATTGAAGTCTATTCCACTAACACAGCCATGGGTTCTAACATTAGACAATAGTCCAATAGTAGGAAGCGTTGCCCTCCTAGATGTTAACTTTGGATCTCGTGGCAATCAAATCTTTAAGCATATCGTAGGTGTGGGTAACGGTGGGAAGATCCGTTTTAATCTCCCATGGGTGGACCTGCGTCTCGATAAAGCAAAGGCCCTAGGTGGCTCAGGCTACGCTGTTGTTTACTCTGATATTTTACGTGTGTTTGTTAATGGTGAAGAATGGACTCGTACTGGAGATCTATCTGTTGCTGGACCAACTGATAAGGTTTGGGAGTACTTCACTCGTGGTAATCTAACTAACAATACAGACAGCGTTCTGGAGTTTGGAGATGGCGTCGAAGGCGCTTCACCAGTTCAGGGTGCTCTAATAGAGATCATGTTCACAGACGAGCGTTTGTATCCTGTATCGAAACAGGCGCACACCTCAGACATACTCTTCCCTACTGGAAATGATAAGTCTAGTATTACCGTATATAGACGCGGTGCAGTACTACAGAACACAGTAGAAGTTTCTAAGGAAACTAATATCCACAGACTGTCTAATCGTAATATCGTTATAGATACTGATCGCCCAATTACCTTTACAAATGACGATGGGGTATTCACTAATCGTATTGCGTTTCGTAATGGTCTTGCTTCTCCATCTGGAGAGCTCCTAGCAGATGGAGATTGGTCAATTGATATAGAGAAAGGAATTATCTATTCCTTTAAGAGAACCGACACTACACCTGGAGTGGTTACTTATTACTATCAAGACCAAGAAGAACTATCTAATACCCAATGGGATTGGGGCGATGATAATCCTGTTCATCATTCAGTCACCATTAAGAATGAAGGATGGGTTCCTAATAAGGTAACAGGATTCCTAGCGCTATCTGGTATCAAGAAGATCTCTCTTAGAGATCTAGCTGTAGTTGAAGGAACACTGCAGTTCATACCTAGTGTCGCTTTCATATCTTCTAACAATCCATTTATCCAGGAAGTTCCTTTCATTGATGGAACAAGTGAATTGAGTACAGTGATTAAGACTGAGCAAGTTATTCCAACTCTAACTCCAATCTCTAGTGTTGCCAGCTTCACAACTAATGTACCAGTAATAGCAGATGTTAAGTTCGCAGTTTCCTTTACTAACCTAGATCTGTTTACAACTGAAGTGGGTTCGTTGATTGCTGTTAACTCAGCTGGTGAATACTATGTTGATCGTTCTACTGGAATTATCTCTGTATATACAACTGCAGCTGTAACAGATGCCGGATCTGTTTCGTTCTATACTTCTGATCCTGCTAATATTCCAGTGGGCGCCTTCTCTGTTGACTATAAGAATGGAGAGATCTATTTACAGAGGGCTCTACCTAGTGATGTAGTTATTAGCTATCAGTACGCCGATTACTTTATCAAGTACAATATTGCCAGGGTGGTTCCTGATACAGATTGGACTCTAGATGCAGTCAATAAGACAGTTCTAATCAAATCTAATGAAACAAACCTTCGCTCCAGGATTCCAAATATTGCAGGTACAAATCTAATTAGACCAGCTACATATCAAGTCAACTATAAGTACATCGCTTCAACTAGGAAAAACATTCAAGACCTAAAGAGCTTTTTCTCTCCAGTGCTGAAAGATTACGCCCTTCAGATTGTTACAAGTGAACTACTATGAGTAATACTTCAGAGATCTATTCTCAAATCATTATTGAAAACATAGTTAAGAAGTATCTTCAGCGCGGAGAGATTCCTACCATTGAACAGATCACTGAAGAGTTTGATGCTGTAGCTGCAACACAAGATTTGTCTGGCAGTAACTTCACCACTGATGAATGGAGCGTTGAACGTAAAGAGATTAGCTCTGCCACCAAATACAATGGTATGAATGGTGAGATAGAGCAAGACTTAGGTGTTCTATATAAGTCTCTATATGAAAACTCTGAAAGAGCCACACAGCTCTTTTCAAGATGGCAGGGCAAGGCTACAGGTCTTGAGACTAGACTTAAAAACCTAGAAGCCCGCATCGGGCGCCTACTTGTTCTAGCTGCTGACACTTCTGGATACTTCGATACAGTAGGAGATAGATATACAGATACTAAGCTAATCGATCTTGATAGATCTTCTGGTATGAGTATTAATCTTCCTCAGAATGTAGTTACTTTAAACAAGTCCAGTAACAAAGTAGATCGTGTCTTCTTTAATGATCTTCGTTCAGAACAGGTAACATTTAACTTAATCACCAAAGCTAATGTTATTGGTGTTGCGAACGTAGAGAACACAGAACCAAGATTCGCCCTTAGGGATCAGAATCAGTTCTGGAAAACCAATATAACTACTAATGCAAAAGTTAGTCCTATGACTGCTGAGTTTATTGTTGCTCTAGATGCTGTGTCTTCTATATCTCGAATCGACCTTCTTCTTCATTCTTCTCAGAGCAATACTGTCACTACAGTAACTCCTCTACTATCTATGGATGGAATCAACTACACAAGAGTTCCATCTATTAACACAGTGAATGAAGGTGTTGATAAAGTAACCTTTAACTTTCCAGAGACACAATTCAGATACATGAAGCTTATCCTAGAGAAGGATAGCTATGACTATATCGAGAGTGCGTTTTATATCTTTGAGTTTGGTGCAAAGGAAATAGCTTTATATAATGAAGCCTTCTCTATTAATGAAGATGCATTTGGAACATTAATGTCCAAGCCACTGTCCATTAAGAAGCCAGACAATACTCTAGTTAGATTCAATAAACTAAACCTTGAAGTATGTGAAGGCATAAGCTCTGAAACTAGACTTGATTACTTTATTTCTGTTGCGCAAGATATAGATGGTTCACCAGTATGGTTAGTGACAAGCGGATTCTCTACTTCTATTGACGATACCAATGGAGATGACCAACGTCTTTGGTATCCAATTACACCTACCAATAGAACAGAAAGTATCCATCCAAAGGTGCTAGACTTCGCCACTCTTTCAAAGCTAGAGAAAACAGGCATTGGTGTTTCCTATGATAAGACCGGCGGATCAGGAAGCTTTATCTCTCCTGCAGAAACATATGATCTTTTGGAATCATCTGGTGGGGGCATAGCTTATAACACTCAAACAGCTACAGCTCAAAGATACATATTCGGAAACGCTTCACAGAAGGCTCTTGATCTACAGATAGATTTAGATGCTCCAGTAGATATAGATACTGTAGTGCTATGGAGAAATGTAGGCACTAAAGGTATTGCTATTGGAGATACTACTAAGCTAGTTCGTGGTCATCAAGCTGGATGGGAATATCTTACTCCCTATTATTACACAAGTATTCTAATCAAAAGCTCTACTGGTCTAACCATCAATGTTGGTAACAACCCGATTAATATAGACAATGTTAACTACACTGGAGTTATCGGACCTGATGTTCTAGGACCTGGAACACACGAAGTTAAAATTCACCAGGACTCCTGGAACGCTGTCGAGCCTGGACTAACTACACTTGCAGATCTAAAAGCTAAAGATATCTTGTATCCATACAATCAGAAGCTTCTTATTGAAGGGTACAGCTATGCCTTTACTAATGAGAATGAAGAGCAGATCTATCAGGGAGTAGATCGCTTTGCTGGATTCCTAACCAAGAAGGTCTCTATCTTTGATTTAGGAAGCAACGTTCTTGCTAATGACTACAGTAAGTATGCTATTGATACAGATGTTAGTGCGACTACTTCAGCTGGAGAGTCCTACATCATTATCTTAAATTGCGATAACACTAAAGCAGACTTCGTTAACGAACTGTTTGTGTTAGAATTTAACCTTACCAATCAGCTGTACAGCTACTTGGCTCTCAAGACAGAGTTTAGAACTTCAAACAATAAGTTAACTCCAGTCCTAGATGAGTATAAGATTAAGCTTGGTTTCTAGGAGGCACTGACTAGATGGCTAGACCCACTAATATACTGATCTCTACAGTGAAGAGGAATCAGCGCTTTCGCGGACCAACCTTTTCTGATCAGCAAAATGATACACAGGCAGAGGTAATCAGAGACCTAAGCGCTTTCCAGCAGCAATGGAATAATCAGATTGTTCCGCTTACAAAACTGTTGCCTGATGGAACTCAAGACTCAGAAGTAAACGCCTTCTCTAATGGGCTTGACGGTCAGACTATATACGTTAAGTCAGATGCTACCATTGCTCTATCTAGTGGACAGTTCTATAACACAGTTAAGGATCGTCCTAATACCGTGTATGAACAGGTAGTAAACATCTATTCCTATATCGATGCACAAATCGATACACTACAAGAAAGCATCACAGTCAACAATTCTGGTACAGGAATCACAGCTGAGCAGAAGACTCGTATTGGCGATCATATCTTTGATCTTAGCCAGACATCTCTTTCTACATCTCTTGATGGAAAGGTAACATCACAGGCTGGATACATTACTCAGATTGCTCGCGATATGTATGGAACTAATAGTCCTACATTAAACAGCTCTGGTGCAACTGTACTAACTAACTCAGTTAAGTCTATGGTGGATGCGCTTCTTGAGCTTCATAATGGCAACTGGGATAATGACATTACTGTCAATCACAATAACTTTGATGCCAGCGTTATTACTACCGGAACCTTCTCTCAGCAGAGAGTGGCAGCATCTAGTGCTTCTGGTGGCGTGAATGATAACTATGCTGGAAGTCCTGTAAACCTATTAGACGATCTTAATCTAGTGCGTTCCCTACTGAAGACATTCAAGGGCACTGCAGCTTTTAACTCTGCCATTACACCAGATGGAACTTGGGTTCCTGTAACCACTCAGCCAACCAGCTACAGTAATCTAATCACCTTAAAGGGATCTGCAGCTCGTTCAGATACTAATCCTTGGGGTTACAGCTACACTGATATTGATCAGCTTAATAGTTTCCTTACTGCTATCCAGACATTTACTGGACAAGATACTCTTGGAGATGGAACTCCAGGATACTCAGCAGTTAACGGTTTTAATCAAGGAGACTCACTAGAGACTGCGATCGGTGCTCTTGCATCTGGATTAGCAGCTGAAGTTTCTTTTAGTCTTCTAGTTAGTGGTTCTCTTCAAGGTCAACTAGATAGCCACACTGGAGACTTTAATAATCCACACAATACAGATCTAACTCAGGCTGCTGCTGCTGGTGGAATTGCACCTGCAGATCAGATTAGTATTGTAGATCTTGGATCATTCTTTACTTCTGCTACAGTTGAGGGTGCCCTACAAGAGCTTGCTGGCGCTACAATTATAGTACCTGCTTCACAGATCAGTATCACTGACTCTGGCGGATACTTTACTTCCTCTAATGTGGAAGGTGCACTTCAGCAGCTTGGTGCTTACACAGCTGGTACAATAACAACACTTCCTCAATTCACAAACTCAGGTCTGTTAATTGATCCAACAATCTACTCTACTTATGTAGATGCAAGTGCAAGTGGATTGTTAATTGAACTTCCAAGTATCTTCGTCGCGCCCAACCAATCATTCGTTGTCAAGAAGATTGACAATACCTTTAATACAATTACGCTAAGTGGAGTAACTGGAGATCTGATTGATTTCAGTCCAACCTTTGTCTTTAGTGGATACTTAGAGGCTGTCACTGTTCAAGCTACTGCTTCTGGATACTTTATAATTTAAGTGGTGATTAAACAATGAGTTACAAGAACCCGCCCCTTCCTCCTGGTTACTCTAGTGCAGCAGGTACATATACAAATGCGGATATCACTATCGATGATTCCGGTAGGGTAATTACTGCAGCTAATGGATCAAGCGGAAGCGCAGGTGCACCCATTACAGCTCAATATTTAACACTTACTCTTGATGGTACCCTAAGTAATGAAAGAGTATTAACTGGCACAGCTGGAAATATTTCTATTACTGATAGTGGTGCTAATAGTAATGCTATTCTTGATTTAGTAGATACAGCTGTTACTCCTGGATCTTATACAAATAGCAATATCACTATTGATGCAAAAGGTCGTATTACTACAGCTTCTAATGGAACTGGTACAGGAACTCCAGGAGGATCTGATACTTATGTTCAATTTAATGATACTGGAGTACTTGCAGGTACTGCTGCTCTTGTTCATATAAAAACATCAAGTCAGCCCCAATTAAGACTTACGGGTACAGAACCTTATTTAGGTTCTATATCAAATAATAATTCTAATATTGCAGCTGTATATACAAGTAATACAAATATTTCTTCTTATTTAAGATCATTTGGAAGTACATATGCTTCTCCACTTTACAATAATGCAGTAATTGCTGGAACTGCAACATGGGAAGGAATAGGCTCAAGTCTTACACGAATGGCAATTGCTACATCTCAGAATGTACCACTTGTAATTGCACTAAATGATACTGAAAAATTTCGTTTTACACCTGATGGTAAGTTTGGTGTTGGAACAAATAATCCACAATACCCTATTCATTTAAGAAAAGATCAAAATGCATCAACCTATATGGTTTTGGAGAATACGACTTCTGGTGCTAATGCATTTACTGCTTTAATTGTAGGCGATCTTAGCTCAGGAAATCAATATGGACAGTTTGGCTATACGTCGCCAACTAATACATTTGGTGCAGGTTATTTAGCAGATCAAGTTCAATTAGTAGCCAATGGTAATGTATCAAATGGTATAAATATTCAGGCAGAAACACCTAACAGCCTAATAAGGTTTTCTGGAAATGCTGGAGCCATAACTATGGCTGTCAGATCTCATGTCCAAGATGGAGTAACTAACAATGCGGGCGGTGTTGGTATCGGAATGATTCCTGCCTCGACTCCTCTTTATCGACTTGAGGTTGATACTGCTGATAGTACCTCTCAAGATGCTTTACAAGTTGCCATAAATACAATTGGTGTATTTAATATTTACAGAAACTCTAGTGGTGTTGTCTTTAATGAAGCTGGTCAAGATAGAAACTTCCGTATCGAAGGCAACACAGAACCAAACCTATTCTTTATTCATGCTTTAACAGATAGGGTTGGTATCGGAACCACTGATCCAACATCTAGTCTCCATGTAGTTGGCTCTTTAACTCTTACTACAATAACTATTACTGATGCAGATGTAACGCTTGATGAAACACACTACACAGTTAGAATGAGTACTGGTAATTCTAATAGAACAGTTAATCTTCCAGCTGCTTCAGAAGTGTTCGGTAGAATCTATATAGTTAAGAAAGTAGATGCCGGAACTGGTACTGTTACTATTGATGCCAATAGTGCTGAAACAATTGATGGAGCCTCAACACAGATAATTGTTACTCAGTACAATACATATACAATTCAGTCCAACGGAACAGGATGGGATATTATATGACTTATATGGTTCCTGGTAGGTTACCAGATACAACAGTTATTAATCAGATGCTTGTTATTAGACATGCATTTGCCGCTGCTGGCGGTGGATCACCTGATGATGTTGCGATCTTTAATGCTAACGCTCCATTTGGATTCAGAATAGTAGACACTAGATTCTATATCTCTACTGGAGTTGCTCTTGCTACAGTACAGCTTCGAGATGCAACAGCTGGCGCGGGCAATGTCTTATCAGACTCTATCGTAGCTGCAGCAACTGGTGCACTATTAAATACTCTAAAGACTGCTACTGATACTATAGCTACTAATGGAACCCTTGTTCTTCGTAGGTCTGACAGCGGTGTTGCTGGTGAAGTAGTTGTATTTCTAATGAAGACATGAGGTTAAATGAAAAAGATTACTGTTGATAGTAGTGGTGTGGTAATAAAAAAGCCTACTGAGTTTCCTAAGCCACGAGTAGCTCCGAAGGTTAATCCTCGCGTAGTAGCTCAGGTAGCTCAAGAAGTTGAGTCTATTAGTAAAGAATTCATTACTAACTTAAAAGATTCACTTGTTAAGGAGCTTGCTCAAGAACTTGGTAAGCTGGTTCTCAATATGGGAACCACAACAATTCATAACATTATTCATAAAGATCTAGGCGAGGATGAGCCAAGACGAAACGCTAATGGTACACTATTCGAACCCATAAAAATCGATGACTCCGTTGTAGTTAGCCAAGAGAACGTAAAAGACTTTGAGAAGAAGTACACTGAGATAGCATCTACACAAGTCGCAACAGACCAGAATGTTAAGTCTTCAATTAATAAACTAAAGAACCTTAAGAAGGGAGAATAAGCTATGGCACTCGGACTAGATGTTGGTACTTCATTTATCATCTCAGCTAAAGACAAGGGTGAGACAGTTGAGTATAAAGAATTCAGAGATGCGTTCTATCGTATTACTCCTACTACTCCTATTGCTGCAAAGATGATTGAGAAAGGACTTGTTGGAAAGAAGTTCTTCAAGGACTCCAATGGCGCACTTGTCATTATGGGTCAAGATGCAATTGAGAAGGCAGTAGAGAGACACGAGTCTGCACAGCGACCAATGGTTGCTGGTGTTCTTGCTCCAGGAGAAAAGGATGCTCGTCGTATTCTTAAGTTTATTATTTCTGAAGTTGTGGGCGTCCCTGCCACTCCAGGTGAGAAAGTAGTCTACTCAGTTCCTGGACAGCCAGTAGATGTACCTGTTGCTCAGTTCGATGTTGGCTTCCATGAAGATGTTCTTAAGAAGGATCTTGAAGAGCTAGGATTTACAGCTCAGCCCATCAACGAAGCCGAAGCCATTTGTTTCTCGGAACTAGAAGAAGAAGACTATACTGGTATCGCTCTATCTTTTGGAGCTGGTATGGTAAATGCTTGCATCATGTCTAATGGTGAAGCACTAATAAGATTCGCTACAACCAAGTCTGGAGATTGGATCGACAGAATGGTTAGCATTGCAACTAGAGAGCCCGACTCTGTAGTACAGCAACAGAAAGAGGACGGTGGCTTCGTAGTAGGTCAACCCAATCCAGATCCAATACTATCTGCTTGTGCAGCATACTACGATCGTCTAATAACCTATACAGTTCAGCAACTAAAGGCTGTGCTGGTTGGATCTGGAGACTTGAGAAAGTTTAAGGATCCTTTGTCTATTGTTATAGCAGGTGGCACTTCTCGTGCTGCAGGATTTGTCGACAAGTTTCGTGAAGTTGTCAAGAACACAGAGCTACCTATCGAAGTGAAGGAAGTTCGTCCTGCTAAAGATCAGTTGAGAGCTGTGGCTCGAGGCTGTATGATTGCCGCCAACCTATAAACAATAAAAATAACTGATAAACAAAGCTGGACGAAATCCAGTCAACGAATGGAAGACCCATTCGTGCGTAATACTTTTTCTTATGGGAGTGGTGATGTCAATGTTCAAGGCACCTGTAGAGCCAACATTTAAATTAAGCGATAAGTTCCTAGAGTCCTTCAGAAGCAAGCAGCCTAACTGGGGCTTTGGTAATCTATCTTACTTTACGTACAAGCGTACTTATGCACGAGTAATGGAAGATGGACGCCAGGAAGAATACGTAGATACTATTGAACGTGTTGTTAATGGTACCTACCGTGCACAAGAGAAGCACTGTAAGTCTAATGGTCTACACTGGAATTCGCTTAAGGCTCAGCACTCTGCACAGGAAATGTTCCAGCGTATGTGGGACTTCAAGTTTCTTCCTCCTGGTCGTGGACTATGGATGATGGGAACTGACCATGTTGATAAGGTCGGTTCTGCTGCTCTGAACAACTGTGGTTTCGTTTCTACTGAGAACATCAATGTAGAACTTGGCGCTCCATTTGCTTGGTCTATGGATATGTTAATGCTTGGAGTAGGTATCGGATTTGATAACGAGGGAGCGGGCGCTGTACGTATTCGTAAGCCTACTGGAACTCCAATTGTTTATCAGATCTCTGACGATAGAGAAGGTTGGGTAGAAGGAACAAGACTTCTAATCAATTCTTATCAGGGAAAGAATGATCCTATTGAGTTTGATTACTCTCTTATTCGTCCTGCTGGACTTCCTATCAAGGGCTTTGGTGGAGTTTCTTCTGGTCCTGGTCCATTAACTGAGATGCATGATTCCATTAGGAGTCTACTTGATAAGCTAGATGGTGAGTTTATTACTTCAGTAGCTATCACTGACTTGTTTAACTTTATTGGTAAGTGTGTAGTTTCTGGTAATGTACGTCGTTCTGCAGAGCTAGCTATTGGCCGTGTAGATGACGAAGCTTACGTAACAATGAAGGACTGGAGAAAGTTTCCAGATGAACTAACAGATCGTCGTTGGGCATCTAACAACTCAGTCTTCGTTGATCAGTATACTGACTTCAGTAAGTTAACTGAGAACATTCTACTTAATGGTGAGCCTGGACTTATCTTCTTGGATAACGCTAGACACTATGGAAGAACAAAGGATGGCTACATTGCTGATGATGATAGACGCTACGATCATGTTGCAGGATTTAATCCCTGTGCTGAGCAGCAACTAGAGTCATATGAACTATGCTGTCTAGTTGAAACCTTCCCATCTAACCATGTAGATGTAGAGGACTTCTTGCGTACACTTAAGTTTGCTTACCTATATGCTAAGACAGTTACTCTTGTTCCTACACATGATGAAAGAACTAACTCTGTTGTTATGCGTAATCGTCGTATTGGTTGCTCACAGTCTGGTATCCAGCAGGCAATTAATAAGTTCGGCCGTCAAGAGTTCTTCCATAAGTTTTGTGACAAAGGATATGCAACCATCAAGGCCTGGGATCGTTTGTATTCTCGTTGGCTAGGTGTACCTGAATCAATCAGGATGACAACTGTTAAGCCTTCTGGAACCGTATCTCTTCTAGCAGGAGTGTGGCCAGGTGTTCACTTCACTCATTCAGAAAACTACTATCGTACTGTACGTCTAGCTGCTAATAGTCAGTATGTAGATGTACTTCTAGATGCAGGATTCAGAGTTGAGTTCTCTGCTAACGACTGGAAGAAGGTAAAGGCTTCTTATCTAGAAGCTATGGGAGTAGAGGAGTCTGATGAGTTTATTCAGAACTTGTGCACCTTACCTATCAGTCTAACAACTAGAAACATAGTTGATTGGTTTGCTATGAAGGGCGGCACCCTGGTTGTTTACTTCCCAGTTACTGAGAAGAACTATAACAAGAGTAAGTTTGATATCACTCTTTGGGAACAGCTTGCTACTGTTCGTGAGATGCAGTACTGGTGGGCTGATAACGCAGTGTCTTGTACTATCACAGTGAAGGAGTCCGAGAAGCAAGATCTTCGTCCAGCTATTGAGTTCATTGCTCCATACGCAAAGACACTATCCTTCTTGCCTCTAGAGAATCATCACTATGCTCAAGCTCCATATATGGAAGCTGGTGCAGAAGAGATTGCTGCCTACCGTGATAGCTTAAGATTTCTTGATCTATCTAAGGCAAGGAACCAACAGATTACTGGATCTAAGTTCTGCGAAAACGATAGTTGCACTATCTGAGGTTATAAATGGAAACAGTACAGCTTACTGAATTTCCAGTTAAGTTTACTCAAGCTGCCCTGACTCAGTTCAGGGTGGCTTTGTCTGAGCCAGAATCATCTAGCTGTATACGTATTGGTGTGCGCGGCGGAGGATGTTCTGGCTTTACTTACTTACTGGACTTTATTGATAAAGATCAGATTGATCAAGAAGAGGATATCGTCTATAACATAGGTGATATTACTTTCGTTACTGATTGCTTTAGCGCAGAGTATCTTAAGCAGGTAACTATAGACTACTTAAGTACCTTAAAAGAATCAGGTTTTAAATTTGTAAATACCAAGCCTGGTGTTCGTCACTGCGGCTGCGGATCAAGCTTCTCAGGGTGATTAATGAAACAGTTCTTATGGGAGATGGCTCATGGAGTCGTACATCTATTCCTTCCAATACTTGATAGGGTGCACCCTGCTACAGGTGATGCGCTTCATGACTATACTGCCAAGAAGGCTTTTAAGGATTACTGAATGAAACAGAAACTTCTTGTCTGGGCAGATAGTCCAACTGCAGGTACAGGTTTTGGTACAGTATCTAAATATGTATTGAAAGCGTTGGCATCTATCTTTGATATCGATGTCTTGGCTATTAACTACACAGGAGAGTTTGTTGATAAAGAGAAACTCCCTTATCAATTAGTACCAGCTAAGCTAAATAATCCTCAGGATCCTTATGGCAATCAAATGTTTGTTAACTCTCTGTTAACAGGCAAGTATGACTTTGTCTGGATCATGAACGATACCTTTGTTGTTCATAAGATCGGTAAAGAACTGTCTAAGGTCTTTGATCAGCTTCGTGAGGCGAAGCGCAAGGTCCCTACTGTTGTTTATTACTTTCCAGTAGATTGTAAAGTTCTAGCATCTGCTACTGGAATGCTAGAGTCAGCAGATCATGTGGTTGCTTACTGTCAGTTTGGTAAGCAAGAAGCACTTAAGGCGATGCCTTCTTTAGAGAACAAGCTATCTGTTATTACCCATGGAGTAGATAAGTCTTCTTTCAGAAAAGTTAATCCTGCTGAAAGAAAGGCTGCTCGTCAGCAACTGTTTAAGGTTACCGATGACGATACTTTTGTTTGGATGAATGTAAATAGAAACTCTGGAAGAAAAGATATCGCTCGCACCATTCTTGCCTTCTCTGAGTTTAAGAAGACAGTTCCTAATAGCCGTCTTTATCTACACACAGCAATAAAGGACACAACAATAGATTTAAGTGTAGCGGTTCAAGATTTAAACCTTTCACTTCGTGATGACATTATCTTTCCAGGTAATGGCTATGGGGCTCATCGTCCATTTCCTATTGAAGTATTGAATGCATTTTATAATTCATGTGATGCTTTCATTACTACAACACTAGGTGAGGGATGGGGTCTTACCCATTTAGATGCAGCAACTATTGAGATGCCTATTGTTGCTCCTGACAATACTTGCTTTCCAGAGCAATTAGATAATGGTAATCGTGGATATCTTTATCCATGCAAAGAGAAAGTTTGGGTCGATAACTCTGGCTATAGACCACTTGGCTCACTAGATGACATTGTAAACACAATGAATCAATGCTATGAGGATACGATTAGCAAAAGAAATCTAAACAAGATCTCTGCTGCAAAGCAATACATTGATACAATTACATGGGATAAGATTGGTCTTCAGTGGATAGAGCTCTTTAAGAAGCTACAACAAGAGCGCTCTACTGGTGCTGTTAAGCCTAAGCTAGTTGGAGTATCTCTATGAAGATTTTGTATACGGCAGCGATCTATGATTCTTCTGGCTATGCTGAAGCAGCTCGTAATTACATTGCTGCTTTATTAACACAGCCTGGAATAGAGATTAGTTGTCGCCCCGTATCCTTTGAAGACTGGAGAACAGATCTTGGATATCACACTGATATCATTAAGCCCACTCTCAATAAGAGCATTCAGCCTGATATTCAGATCATTCATTTAACACCTGAGAACTTTCCTAGATGTATTCTTCCTGGAATTAAAAACATAGGCTACACCGTTTGGGAAACAACTAGACTTCCATCTGCATGGGTTGGATATATTAATAAGCTTGATGAAGTCTGGGTTCCTTGTGATTGGAATAAAGATGTTTTCCGTGCAAGTGGGGTTACTATTCCAATAAAGAAGATCCCTCACACGATTGATCTTCAAGAAATAAACAGAGCTAAGGATATAGAACTAGAACCAATTCCTAAAACAGGATACAGGTTCTATTCTATCTTCCAGTGGTCGGCTAGAAAGAATCCAGAGGGATTGATTAAAGCTTACCTATCTGAGTTTGCTCATGATGAACCAGTCACTCTTGTATTAAAGACCTACATAGGAAAGAATAACAATGAAGATAGGACTCATACTATTGACGCCATTAATTCTATCAAACGTGATCTTCAGTTGCATAATGAACCAACTCCTAGAATCAAGCTTATACATGGTGGACTTTCTAGAGATGAGATGATTTCTCTACATCGTCAATGCGATTGTTTCGTTCTACCTCATCGCGCAGAGGGCTGGGGAGTTCCCCACTTTGAAGCTATGGCTGTAGGTAATCCTGTTATTACTACTGGATTCTCTGGTAACTTAGAGTTCATGAATGGTAAGACAAGTTACCTTGTAGACTTCTCTATGACTCCAGTTAGCGGAATGGGTAAGCCAACTTATAACGGTAAGGCAGAATGGGCAGAGCCAAATCTATCTAATCTTCGTTACCTTATGCGAGATGTGTTCTCTAATCAAGCTCATGCTAAAGAGAAGGGTCTTCTTGGAAGAGAATATGTCAGTAAGTTCAACTGGGATAAAATTGGTAAACTAATGGTGGAGTCACTATGAGCAAGCGCGCGATTATAACTGGTATCTATGGACAAGACGCTAGCTATCTAGCAGAGTTTCTTTTGGAGAAGAACTATGATGTCTATGGACTTTTCAAAAGAGTCTCTACTGGTAATGTAACTACTAACATCAGGAGCATTGCTAATAGTCCAAGACTACATCTTGTAGAAGCTGATATCTGTGAGCATACTCAAATGAGTTCTCTCATAATGGATATCAGACCTGATGAGTTCTATAACTTGGCTGCTCAATCTCATGTAGGCTATAGCTTTAAGATTCCAGTAGAAACATTTCGAGTAGATGCTGAAGCTGTAATTGGTCAGCTCCATTCTATTAGTAAGCTGTCTCCTAATACTCGTTATTATCAGGCTAGCACCAGCGAACTGTTTGGTGGACTTACCTGTCCTAGTAGCGGATATACTGAACAGAGTCCGTTCCATCCACGCAGTCCATATGCTATTGCCAAGATGGCTGCTTACAATTCAGTAGTCAATGCACGAGAGGCCTATGGAGTACATGCGTCAAATGGTATCTTATTCAATCATTCGTCACCTAGACGAGGTCACGATTTTGCTACTAGAAAGATTACTAATGGTATCGCTTCTATTAAGTTAGGTCTTACAGATAAACTTAACATGGGTAACCTTGATGCCTTTAGAGATGAAGGACATTCTAAGGATTACGTAGAAGCTATGTGGCTACTTCTTCAACAAGAGAAGCCAGATGATTATGTGGTTGCTACTGGAACTGGTTCCTCTATTAGGGGAATGCTTACCTATACGTGTGAGCTTGCAGGACTAGACATTAATGAAGTTTATGTTCCTGATCAAAGATATATGCGTCCAAGTGATGTACCTGTATTACTTGGCGATCCTTCTAAGATCAAGAAGCTAGGTTGGAAACCCAAGTACGCTTGGAAAGAACTACTTAAAGAGATGTACGAAAACGATCTAAAGGAGTTAAAGAAATGAAAAAGTGCTCCAGGTGTAGCGAACTTAAAGAGATCCAAGAATTTCATTTAGACTCACAAAAGAAAGATGGTCGCTATTCTTCATGCAAGAAGTGTCACAATGTTTCTTCTTCTCTTTATGGTGAGCAAAACAAAAAGTTAATTAGAGCTAAGAACCTTAAAAGACAGTATGGTATCTCTACGGAAGAATATGTGGCTTTGCTTATTCGGCAAGAATACAGATGTGCAATCTGTAAACAACACCAAGATGAGTTTGTTAAACCATTTGCTGTTGATCATAATCACTCGACTGGTAAAATTAGAGGGCTGTTATGTGGTGGATGTAATCCTGGATTAGGATTCTTTAAAGAAGATAAGGGTCGTCTACTTGCTGCCATTCAGTATCTTGAGGTTCACAATGTCACTTAGAATCTTGTATCTTAGCTGTCACTCAATTCTAGAGCATGATGAAATTTCTTTATTCAATAAGCTGGGGCACTATGTGTTTTCTCCTGGAGCTTATGTAGAGCCTGCTAATCCTGGTGATGCATCTCTTCGTCCAGGTCTTATGGATGTGAAGTATGATCCAGAAGATATAACTGCGTGGAGAAAGCTTCAGGATGAAGTTGGTCATGATAAAGATCCAAAGTATTTACTGTCTAAAGAATTTGTAGATCGTTTTGATGCTGTCATTGTTATGCATATCCCAGAATGGATAACTAATAACTGGGAAGCTATGAAGCATAAGACAGTTGTCTGGAGAACCATTGGTCAGTCTATTGCTCACCAAGAGCTAAAGCTTTCTCACTATAGAGATCAAGGAATGAAGATCGTTCGTTATTCTCCTATGGAGAGAAACATTCCCCACTACTGCGGGGAAGATGCAATGATTAGATTCTATAAAGATCCCGAAGAGTTCGGTAGTTGGACTGGTGAAGAAGAGCGAGTCATTAATTTTACTCAGCACATGAAGCAACGTAATAGGGCTTGCAACTTTACTCTTTTTGAGCAGGTAACTCGTCCATTCTCTCGTGGATTGTATGGTCCAGGTAATGAAGCTGCTGGTGACTTTGCTTTAGGTAAACAGCCCTTTGATGAACTTAAGTCTTTAATGAGAAGATCACGTGTGTACTTTTACACAGGTACACATCCTGCAAGTTACACCCTTAACTTCATTGAGGCCTGGATGACTGGCATTCCAATTGTTGCTATCGGATTTGAACATGGCAACGCTAAGTACTTTCCAGGTCATAAGCTCTATGAGATACCAGATCTAATAGAGAATGGAGTTACAGGATTTATATCTGATAACGCAGAGGAGTTGCAGGGCTATATCTCAACTCTTCTTACTGATAGTTCTGTTGCGCAAATTATTTCTACTAACGCACGTACACGAGCAATCGAGGTCTTTGGTATAGATACTATCAGACCTCAATGGGAGGCATTTCTAAATGGGCTACAAGCATAATACCTGGAAGACTAAGTGGGGAAAGAATCTAATTGGTGTATACCGTGATGGTAAAACTGACTGGAATACCAATCAAGCAATCCTTGCTGAGGACGAATACTTCTTTCATAAGTTACCGTTCCAAAAGACAGGTACCGCTATTGATATTGGTGGCTTCGTTGGCAGCGCAGCACTGGCCCTTGCTTCTCTTGGAGTTAAGACAGTAGTCGTTGAAGCTCTGTCTGATAATGTTAAGTGCATTAATGATGCAGTTAGACTTAACTCTTTTGAAGATAAGATTAAAGTTTACCATCGTGCTATTGGTAAGACCGACGAGGGTGTCTTGACTGTTTATCTTGGTAACGTAAATGATCCAAGTGGCAATGCACATGAATTCATTGGTAATGCTTTTGCTGCTCCTGGAGTAGGAGTTCAGGCTGAACACATTCCTACTATTTCCCTAGACACTATCTTCAAGGAAAACAATATTGATCATTGTCCAATCCTTAAGATTGATTGCGAAGGTGGAGAATGGGAATGCTTTGAAAGTGCCAGCCTCGAGACCTTAAAGAAGATAGACTATATTGTAGGAGAACTTCACTGCCATGTAGGTGGCGTCTCTAAGACCAGACAAGACTTTCTTGATCTACTCCAGGGACAGTTCGAAGATATCTCTGAGTCTTTTGCTTTGTCTCTTGGTATTCAGGGTGCACAAGGCTTATCCAATTTCGTACTTAAAAGAAAAACATGAAAATTTTCTGTGACTTACACCACGAGGATCTATTCTATTCTCTTCAGCTCTTGTTCGAAAAAAGAATGGGTGCTGAAGTTTATCGTCCTATTGGACTAGAATGGTATGAACAAAAGTACTGGGCCATCTATCCACATGTCTCTACTGCTAGACAGTATCTAGATATGTCTAGTGTCCCACCACTTAATGTACATGGTGTACCTGTCACAGAAGAACATGGTGATGGCGCATGGATCAATAAAGGTAACTTCATATCTAGTGATGGGATATTTATTGTTCCAGATAAGCAGCACTTAAATGGCATTCCTCATAGAGCTATAACTCTTGAGCGCTTTAAAGAAACTAAGTTTGATGTGCTGCTATGTTCTATACCTGCACATCTTTCTATCTGGAAAGAGCTTCAAAGGCTCTATCAGCCACAAGCCAAGATTGTATTTCAAGCAGGAAACGATTGGGGTTTTATCGATTGCAAGAACTTATTGACCAGTTCCAAGAAGACAACCAATCGTGGACATCAGATTCATTATCATCAAGAGTTTGATACTTCAGTATTTAAACCTGGTGATACAAAAAACAAAACATCTATTGTTAACTTACAACACTTAACTAGTAGTGCTGGCCAGCTGTTACAGCTAGAGAGACTTCTACCTGATTGGGATATAAAGATCTATGGTGCTGGCAATAGAAACGGATCTAGAGAATCACAGCTGCTGTCATCTACTCTTCGTGAGGCGGGATTTCTCTGGCATGTAAAAGCAGGCGGCGATGGATATGGCTATAATATTCATCAAGCTGTTGCTTCTGGAACTCCACTGATAGTAGACTCCCAATGGATTAATGGCACCACTGCAGAATCACTATGTAAGTGGGGAGTAACTGCAGTAGATATAAGAGGCAAGGGTTTTGATACTATTAAAGATGAGCTAATGGGAATGGTAAATAGATACGATGAGATTACAGCCGCCACAACACAACACTTTGCTGAGGTGGTTAATTTTGACCAGGAGTACCTGCAGATAAAGCACTTCATGGAAAATCTGGTAGAATGAGTTATCTTATATCCAGAGGTGGTCTTCAGTGACTGATTCTAATGAGGTTCGCTTTACGAAGGTAGAAATGAATCTACATGCTATTGGTACAAATCTAGATAAGCTTGAAGACCGTGTAGAATTCCTAGAAGATGATCATACCAAGCAGGTAAATATTCTAATGAAGCTTGGTCAAACAGTAGAGATTCTACTTGATACTGTTAGTGCTCTATCTGATCTAACCAAAGAGCTAGATAAGGGCCAAGAAGTATTCAAGGCTAGGTTCAATATCATTATTGGTATCCTAGGTATAATTGGTGCCTCTGTATTAACAGGCGTTGTTAAGATCCTCTTCTTCTCTGGAGTTGTTCACTGATGGATGAGTCTCTAAAAGAGAATGGACAATCTAGAAAATATCAGCTCGCTATTGCATCTCTCTTTCTAATCACTGCAGGATGGGTAGCTGGTAATTGGTCTACTGCTCTGCAGCAAACCTTTTCAGAATTAATATCTGGAGTTATGGGTGTACTAGTTTTGTATTACACTGGTAACGTAGGTAATAAGTTTGTCGTTGGTAAGCATATGGTGGATACTGTTAAGGCCCGCGTTGGAAGTAACACTTCGACAACTACTCCTGGAGGTACCAATGTCACTGAATCAAAGTGAAGAGATCCGCCTTCAGCGTCTAGAAACCGCGGTGGCAGAATTAACAACTGCACTAAAGAATCTGGCGTCTAAGCGTCAGCTTACACATATTAATACATTGACTGAACGTCAGATTACTGAGCTCAAAACTCAGATAGCTTCACTTCAGTCGCAGCTTGATGCACTCAAGAAATAAGAGAGTTGAATGAAGTTTACAAATAAGATGAATCTTCCCCAGTATCTAGTTGACTGGTTGAAGAACGATGAGTACGACTATAATCCAGATCCTAATACTACTAGCGCTACTGGATTAATGAAGCCTCTTCGAGTTAGTGTTCTTACTTCTCGTCATGGTGCTAACCTAGAAATTGATGTAGCTGATCTAGTTGCTTCACGATATGGTAATGCTATCCATGATTCTATTGAAAGAGTTAATACTCCAGGAACAAGCAAGGAAGTCAGAACCGCCAAGAAGATTACAGTCAAGGGTGTTGAGTTCACTGTTACTGGTAAGTACGACTTACTAATTGACAATGGCAATGGAACACATACTCTTCGTGATATCAAGACCACATCTGTGTGGGCTTATATCTATGGTGGTAAAGATAAAGACTATCAACTACAGCTATCTATCTACAAGTGGCTTCTTTCTGATGAGAAGACTATAGGTGACATGGCATACATTGATTTCTTCTTTACTGATTGGCAGTCCAGTAAGGCTCGTACAGAGGATAAATATCCCAACAATCGTATAGCTCCTGGCTATAAGATTAAACTTCTATCTAGTGAAGAAGTTGAGAAGTTTATTGTTTCTAAGCTAGAGCAGATTGTGGACTTCCGAGATGTTCCAGATGATGATCTTCCATTCTGCACCAAAGAAGAATTGTGGGCAGAGGATGATACGTTTGCTGTCTATAAGATTGGCAATAAGAGAGCTACTAAGGTTTGCGATTCTAAGGAAGAAGCAGATCAATATCAACTAGCCAACAAAATAAGTGGGCATATTCAACATAGGCCTGGTAAGGTTAAGCGTTGCAAGTACTGCTCAGCAGCTCCATTCTGCAATCAATTTACCCAACTAATGGAAGCAGGTCTAATTCAAGACTAGTATCGTGAGTGAACTAGTCTTCTTAACTAACTCACATTCAAGAGAATACAAATGAAGATCAAGAATTTTGATGAGGCAACCAAGGAGCTACAGACTCACTTGGCTGATTACTTAGAGCTAAAGGGTATTGATTCACGTAAGAACTTCAAGTGTATCAATCCAGCTCACGAAGACTCAAAGCCATCAATGTCCATTGTAAAAGATTCAGTGCGTGTATACTGCCACGGCTGTGCTGCAACTGGTGACATCTTTGATGCATGTGCTTGGCTAGAGAGAAAGCCTCTTACTGGTCAGGGCTTCATGACTGAGACCCTTCCTTATCTTGCTAAGCTATTCTCTGTTCAGCTTGAACATACTGAGTTAACTGAAGAAGAACAGTATCAACTAGATACCCTTCGTGCCTACCGTCATGCTTGTGAGTACATCACAAACTGGAATGGTACAGTTCCAGAAGATATAGCTAATGAGATCAAGCGCCGTGGATGGGAACCTGATAGTGCTCTTAAAGAAGCAGGTGTCGGATTCATTTCTGATCACACAGCTTTTAGAACCTATCTTAAAGATCTTGGATTCTCTGCAACATTCCTTGATGATGTTGATCTTGGACGTAAAGATCTCTTTGCTCCTGGACATCTGATCTTCACAGTTAAGGATGAAGGTGGAAGACCTGTTGGCTTTGCTGCAAGAAATCTTCTTGATAATGGACAGGCTAAGTATGTTAACCAAAGAACTACTGGCGTTAAGTGCAATATCTATCAGAAGGGAAAGCGCTTGTATGGTCTTGATGTAGCACTACGTCACAAGAATGAAGGGCCCCTCTACATCATGGAAGGTTATCCTGATGTACTTGCTTGTCATCTAAGAGGCTTTAATCGTGCAGTTGCTACTTGTGGTACTTCACTAACTGACGATCATCTTCTTCTTTTGAAAGAGCATGGCGTCTATGAAGTTGTTTTCTGTTATGACGCTGATGATCGTGGTCAGGAAAGAACAGAGACTCTACTAGACAACAAGTTCTCTCATCACAAAGATATCTCAGTTAGTATTCTAACTGTACCAGCAGGTAAGGATCCTGATGAATATATTACTGAGAACGGCATTGATTCGTTCACTTCTCTTAAGCCCATCACCGCTTTCTCCTGGAGACTTCATCGCTTTGATGAGACTGCAGAACCTGAAGTTATCTGTAAGAAAATGATTCCTCTTGTGGTTAGTGAGCCATCCCACATCTCTCGTGAGAAGATGTTGATTGAGCTTTCTAAGTTCACTGGCTTTCAGGTAAAGACCCTACAGGCAGAACTCAATAGGATGATCAACGATAAGGAGCGTACTAAGGGCCGCGAGCGCCAGCTCATTATTGATCAGCTAACTAAGCATCTTCAGTCTGATGATTTAGAAACAGAGATTGTTCTTGCAGAAGCACAAGCTAAGTTGTTTTCTCTAAAGGCTAAGTACGATGAAGACAGCATGTCTGAGGACTCAACTATTAAGTTCATCACGGACATCAAGAACAAAGAAGAATCAAACGATGGTAAGAACTTAGGGTTCAACATGGGTGAAGATCTTCGTGAGTTTGCTAATGCTGTACTTGGTGAGATGGCCGGAACTATGTCTGTCTTCGGTGGTAAAGCTAACTCAGGTAAGACATCCTTCCTTGTGAAGTTGGCTTACGAGATTGCTCGTCATGATGTAGATAATAACGCTATTGTTATCTACCACACCATTGATGATAGTGCTGAACAACTATTACCTAAGTTCATCTGTGTAGGTGAAGGATCAACTCAGCTTGAGATCAATCAAGTTAAGTCTCCTAACTACTATAAGAATCAGGTAAGTGGTCCTCAGTTTGAATCTTTGTCTCTTCGTAGAGAGCAGGGCTACTCTTCTATTATCTCTCTAATTAGAAATGGTCGTCTTGTACTTAAGGATGCAACCGATGGCATGTCTCTCGGATATGCCGAAGGACTTATTAGGTACTACCAAGAGAAGTATCCTGGCCGTCAGGTAGT
>ERZ1292642.453-Hain-H14-01um-R1-453-length-23852-cov-5_pt1 | contig 23852 bp, 29 predicted proteins | sample MGYA00564403_ERZ1292642 | MGnify/ENA primary metagenome ERZ1292642 (study PRJEB36523, sample SAMEA6512643) | groundwater metagenome | collected 2019-01-09 | study: AquaDiva: Metagenomics assemblies of 32 groundwater samples
GCAGAGCCGCAGATCGACCGCGCGGAGGAGTTGCGGAAGGAGTGGAAGGTCGAGTCCGGTCAGTTATGGGTGCTCGGCGACCACCGGCTACTGTGCGGCGACTCGACGAACGTCGATGACTACGGTCGGCTGTTCGCGAAGGGCGTGGCCCCGAAGCTCGTCTTCACCGATCCGCCCTACGGCATCGCGTACAAGGCGATGCGCGGCGGGACCGCCATCGCGAACGACGGAAACCTCGAGACCGCCGCTAACGTCGTCCGCGATGCGCTAGCCCTCACCGTCGAAGCCGAGAGCCACTTCCTTTGCTGTGACTGGCGATCGATGCCGATGATGCTAGCGACGATGACCGATGCCGGGCTCGAGCCAAAGGCATGCGTCGTCTGGGACAAGGTGCGAGGGGTGCAGAACCTCGACCGCTTCCACAAACAACACGAGCTCATCCTCTACGCGGGGCCCTACGGAGGGGAGAAGACGGTGTGCGGCGACGTTTGGGCGCACGCTCGGGACTTCGATCCGGACCATCCGACCCCGAACCCAGTGCCTCTCGTCGCCCAGGCCATCGAGGCGACGACGAACCGAGGCGAGACCGTCTACGACGCCTTCCTCGGGAGCGGCGCAACACTCATCGCCTGCGAGCAGCTCGGCAGGAAGTGCCGCGCCATCGAGATCAGCCCGGGATACGTGGCCGTGGCGCTGCAACGATTCAAGGACGCAACAGGGAAGACGCCTACGCTCGAGGGCAGCGGCTCATGAGCAACGATGACCCGATCAAGCGCTTCCGCGAGTTGCTCAGCGTCTCACCAGAGGACCGTGCCACGCATGAGCTGCGGATTCTCGAAGGGCTATTCGCCCAGGCCGTGGCTGCGAAGAAGTTCACCGAAGCGCTCAAGATCATGGAGTCGGCTCAGCTGTTAATCCGCAGACACGGCAAGAGGTCGCCATGATTCTACCGCGCACAGAGAACGCAAGTTCGTGCAGCAGACCGAATGGGGACCCTCGCCGAAGACCTCGACAGGATGGAGGCCGAGGACAAGGCGGCGACGCCTGGGCCGTGGAGAAGTATGGTTAATAGCCCGTGCGTTCATGGCCCCGACCCAGACGCTCACTTGGTGGCGGAAACCGACCCGCAGATCGAATCGTCAGAAAAAGTAGCCTTCGCTGACGCCGCCGCCATCGCATCCGCCCGCACCGACAGGCCGGCGCTGGTGGAGATGGTGAGGCTGCTACGCGAGCACGTCTACGCCTCCCCATCGCGCAGGTATCCCGACAAGCATGATCTCGTGGAGAGCCTCTGGTCCGAGGCAAAAAAGAAGGCTGGCTGCTGACGTATCACGCCGCCTCGCGCATCTCGCCAAACTTGCAGACGCCAGCCACGATCGCGTTGGCGATCGACGCCTTGCCCCACTCCGTGAGCACGTAGGCACGGTCGGGGCTCGACGATAGATAGCAACACTCGACGAGCACCGTCGGCTTGCCGTGCAGCGCCTGGTGCGGCGTGAGCACGTTGTGAGCGCGGCCGCGCCAGTCTGGTAGCGGCGCCGTCGCCCACACGCGGCCGCTGAACAGCTTGACCGGCATCGCGCGCGCGATCGCGTCGGCGATCTTGCCGGCGCTCTGGTCGCCAGGCAGGTGGAAGAGGTCGGCGCCGTGGATCGTGCCGAGCTCGTGGGAGTTGAGGTGGATGCTCACGACAAGGTCGGCGCCGAACTTCTGCGCGAGCTGCGCCCTGCCGTGCAGACTCACGTACTCGTCCTCGACGCGGGTGAACTCGCAGACTATCGGCAGGCCGGTCAGCGCCTGCTCGACGCGCTCGGCGATCTGGAGCGCAAGAACATCTTCGCGGACATCACCCACGACCTTGCCGTCGTCGTCGGCGCCGCCGTGTCCGGGGTCGAGCACGAGCGTCAACATGTCGGCTCCCATCCTGGCACCGGCGGATGCTCAATTATGGCGTGACCAGGATTGCCACAGCGGTTGTAGCATCCGGCCAAGCAGCACTGTATCTCGCGGTAGCTGAACCCGCCACGTTGCGCGATGCGCTCAGCGCTCTGATCGCCGTGACCGGCTACGGCGTAGCCCTTCCACGCTTCGAGGTGCGTCGCCCAGGGCACGGAGCCGTCTGGCCGCTTGTGGGCGCCGTAATCGCCTTGCACGGGAGCGCGCCTCACAGCGCGAACCACACCCAGAGCGCCAGCGCGACCGTGATCAGGATCGCGAGCACGAAGAGCCACATCGCGATGTCGGTCAGCAGGCCGGCCGCCTCCTTGGCGAGCGCGCGGATGAAGCTCACGCCGCAGTCCTCCGCCTCGCGTAATCGACGCGCCTGCGCCGACTCGACCCGCCAAACGCTCGGAGCCCGAGGTAGCAGAGGCGCGAGGTCAGCCAGTAGGCACCGAAGGCGTGCAGCATGTCGCGATAGAGAGCATCCCAGAACGCGGCCTCGCTGCCGGGTTGCTTGCCGGAGCGCAGCGCCTCGTAGGCCACGTCATGAACGGCGCCGGGCCATGCGCTCGTGTGGTAGTCCAGCCAACGACCGATGAGCGGGACGCTCGATCCATCGAACACGTAACCCGGCAAGATGCGCAGCACACCACCGTTGTCGAGTTCCGCAACGATGCCGATGCCGGGCATCTCGAGCCTAAAGGCTCGACCACGAGCGCCGGTCACGATCCAGCACTGCGCATCGCAGCGCCAGAGCTGGCCCTTGAGGTCGCTCAGCTGGGGCTCGCCACCGTTGGTGTAAGGGTTGCTCACTCGCCACCGGCTGATGCTTGCTTGCCCTTGTGGTAGCCGCGGCTGAGCGCGTAGCCCACGACCATGACGCACAAGGAGTAGGTCTGCTCGACGGTGAGCCCGAGCTTCGGCGCGAGCGCCGTGGCCACCATGCCGAGAACGGTAACCCAGAGCTCAGTTTTCTTGGTCTTGTTAAGCAACTCCTGCATGACAATCCTCCACGTGTTTCCACGTCTTTCGTGTCACGGCCATCCATGCGGCATTTGGGGTGACGCCGAACATTTCCGCCAGCCGGTATGTCGTAATGCCGCCGGCGAACAACTGGCGCATGCGTCGTACCGAATCATCATTCAGCTTCGCTAGCCGATGCGCCGTGCCGTGCGTCTTGGAGTTGCCCGGGTTGCGGCCCTTGGCCGTCTTGTCGGCGTTGTTGTCCGCTATGCTCCCGAGAAACAGATGCGCCGGATTGACGCACGCCCGGTTGTCACAGCGATGACAAACGCACGTGCCTGATGGGATGTCGCCATGTGCAAACATCCATGAGAGGCGATGGGTGCGGGTTATTCGGCCGGCGTATACGAACTGGCCGTAACTCGTGCCAGATGTTCTCCATGGCCAACACCCACTGGCGCCGGCGGTCTTGTCCACGTTCGACCAGAATTCTTGCGCATCGACCGCTGCGCTCACTGGCCTGGCCCCTATGCGACCACCACGTGTCCCCTTGCGCCCCATTGTCATCTTCACTCCTCCTTCGGCCGCCTGATACGGCCACTCGGTATCCCTGCGTCGAGCATCATCGTGCGCTGATTGGCGTCAACAGCCTCGATGAAGCGCTCGAGCTTGTCGAGCGTCTTGCCGTGCTGGTCGACGAGCACCCGCGAAGCGGCAGCCTCGGTCTCGATCTTGGCGGTGGTCTCGCGCTCCTCTTTGGCGTGGACTACGAGTGCGGTGTTATGGTCGGCGAGCTCGCCTTTCGTCGCAAACACGTAAGTCGTCGCGAGCCCAGCCACCGTCACGAGACCGACCCAGAGCGCCGGCCACACCCATGCGAAGGGCACGCGGAAGCTGCGGCCGCTTGAGCCGTCGGCCATTCATTTCACCGCTTCGACCTTCGTCGAGTAGACCTTGCCGTCGACGATCTCGATCGTCTCCTCGCCCTTCGCGTCGCGCACCCATGTGGCGCCGTTGCCGTCCGAGCACCATTCCTTGTCATCGCGCCAGACGCCGTCGAGGTTGCCACCGGCCTTGCACGACACGGAGCCGGCCAGCGAGCGTGGTCGCCCTGCGTCGTCGACGAGAAATTCCGTGGCTGCGCTGCCCTTCAACTCGACCTCGCCAGAAGTATCGGCCACGAGCACGACGCGCTCACGGGTGCCACTCTTGTCGAGCACGTAGACGCCACCGGCCGTGGCGAGCGCGGTCAGGGCGGCGATGGTCAGTTCACGGGTGGTCATGTTTGCTCCGTAGACGAGCCGTGCGTGTGCTCGCCTCCGATGTAGCACTCAACGATTGCACAGGTCGACCGCACCGGGGCGCGGACGTTCCAAATATCCTCATGGGCGCTCGCTAGGCAGCCCCCACAGCCGACTTCTCGCTGTCCGATTGGATCTGACGAATAGCTGATCCAATTCCCGCCGCAGAATTGGCATGGAGCAAGGGGCGGTTCTCGGGTGGTCATGGCGCGATCACCCCAAGATAGCTGCCCGTAACCATCCACCCGCGGGTGGTCACAAATTTGAGCGCGATGGTCTCGCCGACGACTGTCGACGTGAACGTACTCCATCCGGTTTTCGTAGTTGGTGTAAGTACAAACGACCCACCATCGACATCGTGTACGACAATCTTGGTCTGGCCGTTCGTCCCGTCGGCCAGCGTAATTGCATCGGCGACCCCGGTCGTCGTTATCTTGGTCGTCTCGGTAGTGACATTCGCCGCACCAGGACCGCTGAGCGCCTGTGTTGAGCCGATGTAGGCTGCGGAGAGAGTGGTATTACCGCCGACGGCGAGAGTACCGGCAAGGTTGGTCGCGCCCGACACGACATCCAGGGCGTAGTTATTGGTGCATTCCGTGGGAGCCGCCTCGATATAGACACTAGCCCCGTCAACGCACGACGGAGCTCCCGGATCGGTGATATTTGGCTCGTCAACGCGTAGGCTAGCGATCACCGTGTTGGCGCCGGCCAGCGTGACCGCATTGAGATTGTCAACATACAACTTCGAGTAGGTGTCGCCACTGGTGGCGGTCACGGCGCCAGGATTCACCGTCACCGTGTAGGTCTTGGTCGTTCCGCCGTCTAACGCGATGGCCCCAATGCCACCAGCAACGAGTTGCCACTGGTCCGTCCCAAAGCGCCAGCCGCCGTTGTTTGTATCAGCCAAAAATCCAAACCCCGGGGCGGTGGCGGCAGACCCATCCGGGAATAGAAATGCCGTAGCAGTGAACCGCGATGCCTCAGCCCCAGCGATAATCGCCGATAGCGCAGATGTGTTGACGCCAAACCCGCGTGTCTTGTCGGACTGGTCTGGGCAAAGTGTCGGATTGGTCGACGAGGCTGCCGCGTTTTCGATGTACGGGCCGTTGGCGTTTGCTGACTGGAAGCCTACGCCGTTAAACGTTACTGACCCGTTCGTTCCGTTGGTCAGCACCGCCCCAGCGCCCGTCGAGATGGCGATCGAATCGATGTACTTGCCTGGCGAGTCCTCCGGCGCCGGCCAGAAGTAGGCCGTGCCGGCGACCCCCGTAAACCCGAACGTGGTGCAAGTCGTCGTCGAGCCAGACGAGCAGGCGTGGATGCCGGCAGCTCCGGCCAGAGTCTCGTAGTAGTTCGCGACGTTGTTTGCGCACACCGTGTCGGTCACCGAGTCGCACTCGAAGTTCGTCCCCTCGGTCCCGGTGTTGGCCGTGCCGTCGATCGTCACCGTGAACGTCGTAGTGTTGTTCACCCAACTCGCGGCCGTCATCGCGGCTTTCTTCGTGCCGGTGCCTGGGCGGATAGTGATGCTTGCGCCGGTCTGGTTGGCGCCGGTTGCAAGCGGCGCCGAGAACGCCCCGCTCAGGGCAAGCGGCGTCGGCAAGGCGTCGGTGAGAGGACCGCAGGACTGCTCGCCGTCGATGTCTTGACGAAACGAGGCGGTTGCAGTGCAGGCCGTATCGTAGTCGCCGGTCGCCTCGAAGCCCTCCGTGAGGGTTACCTCCGATGACTGCGAGAGGCCCGACGTCCAGGTCGGGGCCGCTGCCCCGGCGCTCTGTAGCACCTGGTTCGAGGTGCCTGCTGCAGAGACCTCCTGCGAGTCGGCATCAGTCCACACGACGCCGCCGTTGACGGCGGTCATGCTCTTGTTCGTCCCGCCGTCGAGCAACGCGACATCGGTCCCGCCGACGCGGTACACGTAAGCTGTCCCGATCGTCACCGCGGTCGGGATGTCGGTCGCGCAGCTCGGGACGCTACCGGCGCTCGTCACCAGGACGCCGCTCGCGCAGCTCGCTAGACCGGCGTGGGTGTCGGTCGCCGAGCAGTAGTCGAGTTGGTTCGCCGTGCACGTATCGGGGAACGTCGCCGTGCTCCATGTCGGCTGCGATGTACCGGCGCTGCGCGACACCTGTCCGCTCGATCCAAGCCCGGATGGGACCACGACAGTGCCGGTCCAGTTCGGGATCGTGATCGTCCGATCAGCCGTCGGGTCCGTAGCAGCAAAGCAGGCTTCGAAGGCGTCGACCGTCGCGCCCTCGAGGCAGACGCCGCTGTTGGTGAACGCGGTTGGGTCGATCGCATCAACGCCATCCGTGCTCGGACGCCCGGCGTCGGCGAGGACAGCGAGCGCGAGAAGGACCGGGCTCACTGCCAGCTCCGCGTGCCGGTGACGACGACCGTGCCCGTGCCGTTCGCCGCATCATCGAGCGTGCACGCCGCCCACTTCTTGGTCACGTGGAAGCGCGCCGTGATGTACTTGACCCCGCTCACGGTTGTGAAGTCGGACAAGGTGAAGGTGCGGACGTCTGGCGTGCAGGCGCCGCTCGGGCATCGGCTGATCTTGGCGAACGTGTTGACCGCCGGCGCCGTCACCCCCGTGGAGTCGGCCTCCGAGCAGAACACCGTGATCGATGTCGTCGTGCCTGGTGTCACCGCGAGCGTCAGCGCGAGCTGGTTTGTCGGGACCGGCGCCCCGCCACCGCTCGGGTTCAGGTGCATGTTGATGGCGTCGGTTACCGGCGTGTCCTGAAGGTTCTCCCCGTTCACGCCGGTGAGGTCGACGGCGATCGGGACGGACACGCTCGATTGCGCGAGCGCAAGAGACGAGGCGAGCAGGGCGGCGATGGTGGCTAGGCGGCGCATTCCGGTGGTCCCCATGCGCTTCAGGGTACGTGCGCCAAAGACCACTCGCTGCGAGGAAGGTTGTAGCACGAGCATCGCCATGCGGGAAGCGCGCTCTGGTCTACATGATTCGAAGGCCAGAGAAGACGCCTGATACCGTCTTGTTGGAGCCAGCGTTGTGGGTGATCTGCACCTTGACCTGGTCATCCACGGCGAGCTCTCGTAGGAAATAAACGCCCGGTCCGACGTAGTCCTCTGTGCCGGCTGAACGGTAGGTGCGCGTCAGGGCCAGTCCGCGCCGTGTCCCGTTTACGAGTAGTTCAAGGGTGACGGTAACGTCGCTCGCTAGAGCAACGATCGGTACGGCCGCAGAGACGAAGTAGTGCCCTGCGACCTGAATTGTCGCGATGCCGGTCGCGCTGTCGTAGTCAACGTCGACCTCCGATTGTGTGGCGCCAAAGATGACGACGGTTGGCGTAGCCGACACAACGCTCTGCGTGCCTTCGCCGTTAGCATCCCACAGCGGCACCGCCTCGAGCATGTCGACTTCGTCGAAGTAGGCATTGAACGATGTACCGCTGTGAGTCCGGCCGAAATAGGCTCGCGCGTAGTACGCCCCCGTTGGCGCCAGCGCGATCGCTTCTGCGCGCTGCCACGTGTCGATCGTCGTCACTGGTGACCCGTAAATCGTCGAGCTGCTGATCAGCGTCGTCTTGTCGGCGCCAAGCCAGCGCACGATCGCGTCGACATTCTGTCCGGAGACTTTTGAATCGGCCTGGAAGATAGCCCACGTCTTGTATCGACGCCCGGCCTCGACCGGCATCAGGTGGGCGGCATCATCTTGCATCCCGGTAATCAGTGTCGACGTGTTCTTGAACCACACGGAGCGCTCGCCGGTGCGGCGCACCACGCGGCTCTCGTCGATGTCGTATCCCCACAGCCCACGGGCAACCTCGAGCCCGTCGGGCGGATACGATAGACCGACTGACGGAGGGTCGCCCGGGCGCGATGGTCGGAAGCGCTCGACCTGATACGGGCCTGCTCCTGGCCAACTAGGCATGTCCTCCTCCTTCGGCTCGCCACACGCGGCAAGCGCGAGCAGGAGCAGTAATGCGTGTCTCATGCGCGAGGCGCTCCTGAGAGCGTGAACCCAGACAGCAGGTTGACGCGCATGCTTCGCGCTGGCGCATATCGCGCGATTGCCGCAGCGCGGAGTCTGGCTCTCGTCTCTTGTGATATCAGGCGACCAGAAAGTGCGGCGCTGATCTTTGCTCGCTGCTCAGTCGGCATGGTCTTACCGATGTGTGACGCACGCATTCTGGCAATGGATTCTTGTGAATGCTTCATCCCAGATCGATTCGACCTTGGATGCTGCGTCATCCCTGCGTTTGCTGCGCGAATCTTTGCGCGAGTCTCTTCCGTGTGTGGACCACGCTTAACGCCGAGCTTTGCTGCGCGTATCTTCTCGATCGACTCCGATGACTGACGCATCCCTATGCGCGCTGCTCTAATTTTCTCCCTGGCATCGTGACTATGAGACCGACCAGTGCTGGATATACATATCTTCTCCTTGGTCTTCGCAGAGAGCTTCTTTCCGCTTTGAGAAACACGCTGCTTCTCCCTGTACTCTGGACTACGGACAACGCCCGGTGTCCCCTCTCCGCCATCGGTAAGATTGACCAAGCGACACCCGGCCGCGCGATACCTCGCTATGGCCGCAACTTCGGCGGACGCGCCATCGACATCATCGACTATATCAACGCCCACAATGGTTGGTCGCTTCGACAGAGACCTGATCCAACAATTCCTGTACGCCTTATCCCCAGAGGCAGCTTTTGTTAGATGGCCACGCAGGCGCTGACTGAGTGTATGCGTAGTCTTGCCGACGTAGCGAATCTCTCCGGTGTCGGGGTCACATAGAACGTAGATGGTCGTCATAGACTCTACTCAGTATATTCAGTTCAATGACTCAACTACATAAGATTGGCATTGAAGGCTACCTGATGCTGCGGTCTGCGTAAAAGTTAGGTCGATAACTTGCGTTGCCGTCGAGTCCCATGTGGCCCCCGCGGCAGGTGCGCTGTTCCATGGCAGGAACGCCGTCAAGCAACCCTTCGGTGCCGTCGCCGGAACGCCGAGGATGTCCTCGCACGTCCACCGACCCCAGCCGAACAGTGCCGCCGACGTTCCTGTAGTCGTCAACTGCAGCCAGATGTCGAGCCACCAACCGACGTTAGTGTGTGCTGCGACTGAGTCGAGCAGAACAGCGAGCCCGTCGAATGCGATCGTCGCTCCGAACTTCACCTTGAAGCGCGCCGTGCCGGGGGTCGTTATGACGCTGCTGATGATCCCGCAGGCGGTGATCTTCATCATCTGCCCGATGCGGTAGAAGTAGTTTGCCGGCAGCGTGTACTTTTGCGCCGCCGGGATCATCGACGTTTCCGACGCTGCCGTGATCGCCGTCCCTGCTGCGGCGGACTCGACAAGAACCTGACGCCATCCCTGGTTAGCCATAGATCACCTTCAACCTTTCTTTGCCGTGGAAAACTGCGCGTTGTAGCGCATGCCTGTCTTTCGCTCGTTCTGGACGATGTGAACTGAGCCGAGTGTAGCATCGGCGACCGCGGGCGTGGTAATCGCAGCTGGAGCGATCGCCGAGGCGGTCACCGCGCTTGCGGCGAGCTTCGACTCGGTGACAGCGCTCGGCGCGAGTTGCGTCGCGGCGACGGACTCCGAGACGAGCTTGGATCCGTTCATGGCCTTCGTCGGCACGTTCGTAACGTTGTCGATGCCGAACACGCTGGTTGCGTGAGTCGCGACGACGGCGAGTAGGATCTCCATCGGAGATGCGCTAGGCGCAGATGTGCCGCGCGACACCGCGACCACGCCGGCGGTGCTGGCCTCGAGATCCCAGAACACATAGTTGTCGCTGTCGGCTCGGAACGTGATCTCTGTAGCGGCTGGGTTTTCTGACCGGATGACCCCTGCGGAGGCGAACCCCGATGAGAGCGAACCGATCAGACCGGACGTATGCGACACTGTTAGTCCTGATGACTTGTGCTTCTGCACCACCTCATCATCCTCGACCCCATCCTTCGCCAGCGCATGCACATTAGCCCCCCACGGATCGACGCGGCTAGAATGTGAATAAGTAGGGGTGTTGACGCCGGCCCATGCGAGCACCCACCGGATTTTGTTGTCCTCCGGTACATGCTCCTTCATGACGATCTCCCACTTACCGGCAGCCGCCGTCATGCCGTCGCGGGCGTAGCCTAGATAGGCTGGCCACTCGAGCGAGATGAAGTCGCCGATCTCCTTGTCCCACTGATCGAGACCGGTAGCGACCTCGATCTTGGCAATGCCGTTGCCGAAGCGCTGGAGCAACTGGTCGGCAACGTACTGTTGAACCGTGACGTCTACGACGCGAGTGAAGCTCTGGGCGGTCGTCCCGAACATGGCGCGCGTCACGCCGGAGACCGACCACAGCTTGTGATACGGCCCGTGGGTCGTCGTGCCACCAACATCGTTCGAGTACGTGACGTTGACCGACACGGAGGCTGCGTGCACCGTCAACGACGTTGCCTTGATAATCTCTCCGAACTCCGTGAGCAGATAGAGCGGGCGCGCGGCGCTGATCTTCGCATTGGCGGGTTGGCTCCCTGACCCGTCCTGCGACTCGCGCGTCCCGGCGAAGGTAGCGGCGAGTGCGCCCACCAGCACGAATGATGTAGCGGTCGATGAAACCGAGGTGTTCCGATCAAGATCGAGCTCGCTGATCCGCGCCGCGACGCCGCCCTCGCCGATCCACGGCGATGACGTCTTGTGCGTCACGATCCGCGACGTCATTCCTGGGTAGGCGTGGTTGGTCTGACTGTCGGTGTCATTGACGACGTGCGAGCCGCGCCAACGACCCTGCTGCGGTGCTCCGAGCCCGGCCGTCTGGAGATTCTGCATCGTGTTGTCCGACGCGGCCATGAACTGGAACTCGACGCGATTGAACAGGTCATCGTCGAGCGACAACTGCTTAAGCTCGTCAATCGTGTCCTCGTCCCATGTCTCCACTGAAGCCGCCGTCGAGTCGAAGACCGCGAACGACAGCTCGCCCTCCTCATTGACGTAGAGCGAACCGTTCAAGAGCATCGCCAACTCGTCGATTAGATCGAGCGCCGGCGTCGGGTCACGGACCGTGTGATCGATGTAGTAGTCAGCGAACGGCGCGCGCGTCACCACGATATGCGAGATCGCGCTGTACGCGGCGGCGTCCGGGTCATACGTCGACCCGCCTGTGTCCGTACCATCGATCAGCGCAGCCGGAAGAGCCATCTTCACGCTCAAGATGTCGTAGACGACATCGAGGGGATGCTTTTGGATCCATCTCCCCATGGTGGCCATCTGCCGTAGCACCTCGAGCATGCTCAGGCACTCGAAGCGCACAACCCCCTGCTTCGCCTCGTCGGACGGCTCCGGGAAGGCTGCCTCGATCGCGCCGGTCCAGTAGTCGATGAAATCGGCGAGCGCGAGATCGACGAAGCCGTGGCGCACCCGCAGCTTCGCCCCACGAAGGCGGTTGGCCACGATGACGTCACGGATAGCGTCGTCGTCGATCACGACGGTCATCCCGTCCACCTCGAGCCGCCGCGTCTTGACGTCCATCCTCGCCGCGAGTGGCGTCACGCTGTGCACCGCAACGGGGTAGCTGAACTGCGTAGTTCTCTGGTCGGTGAAGTCCCAGGTTGTCGCGCCCTTCGTGATCGAGACAAGGAATACTTCCTCGTAGCCGTCTCGCTGCGCCCGCTCCAGCCAGTTGGCGTTGAGCGTGAGAGTCACGGGTTGAGCTCCGGATCGAGGAAGTCCGGGCCTTGCTCGAGAGCCTTGATGGTGAACTCGCGCTCTGCCGTCCCGCTGATCAACGGGAAGTAGAGATCAGGTTGATCCAGGCGCACGAGGTTGTAGCTCGCCGGCGCCGCAGCGGGATCCTCCACCCAGACGAATGCCCGCGTTCCCCAGTTCGTGTCACGGAACCAGCTGCGCACGGCGGTGTGGTAAGTCGTGTCCGATGGGTTGACACGCGCATCGAGCACGCGACGGCCGCGGTGCCGCACCGACACGGCGGGTAGTCCACTCTTCGTCTCGAAGAGACGCTGGCTACCGATAAAGTGGTTGGCAAGATCCGCGTACGGCTCGTTGGGCTTGTGCTTGAGCTGGCGCCGCCGACCGAGCCACACCTCGCCGATCTCCGGCGTGTGGCTGCCTCCTGTCGTCTTGATGCGGACGTAGGAGAGCCCGCTGTAACGAAGCGCGACGGATCCGGTGTGCTTCAGCGACAGGCTCGCAAGCCGGTTGTTCGATGTACCTGGAGTCCAAGTCGCTAGCGTCTGAAAGGTGCCACCGGTGAAGGTCGCCACGTCCGCGATCTCAAGCGTGACCGTCAACGCCCCGATGGTCCCGAAGTTGTGATCCTGGATGAACGCGCAATCGACATCGTCGGGTGAGGCGTTCAACTGGTATACGAGGTACTGCGTCGCTGCGCCGGCGTTCGGCTTCGTCCGCTTGCCCGTGCGGCGGTCGTACGACCAACGTGCCGGGAACCCTGTTGCGGAGATATCGCCACCGCCCGAAGCATCGCCGTCCGCATCCCACCGCGCGATCTGAGGGGACTCCAGCGCTTGGATCCCGACGAGGATCGGCTTATTGGCCGCCGCATAGGTGACCTCATCGGCGGTCAGAGCTGCGGACGACCAAGCCACTGGTCACCGACCCGATCGGACCATGCCGCGCGCGCGCATGGTCTCGATCTCGCCGCCGAGCTTCACCGCAAGTCGACGCAGCGTCACAGGGCTAACCGCATCTGGATCAAGCGCTTGTAGCCCGAGATTGATGTGGAACGAATCACCACCGCCTGCGCCTGTCGACCTCTCTGCCATGCGTTCTAGTTTTTGCACGACAGGCGCCCGCACGACGAGCTCGCCGGGTGTGAGCATCGTTGGGACACTGTCCTGGCCGGGTACGCCTCCGCGGATCAGACCGCCGCTCGCAGCGTGCAGCACCTTCGCGCGGAACGCCATGATGGCGCCGTACACCGCGGCCGAGGCGGCAGCCGCGACGATGAGATTGTACGGGTACGGAAACTCCTCGATGGCCCCTTCAGCAGCTGAGGCCGCTCCCGACGCGGCGGCCGCCGTGATCTTGTCCAGAGCCATGCTGATTGCCGCCTTCGTGGCCGCATCTCGAGCCTCCTCCGAGTCGGCGATGAGAATGGCCGTTGTCGCCTTCGACAGGTCGGTGATCGCGGCGGCCATAGCCTGGGCGTTCGCCTCCTTCTCCGCCATCACCTCCTCGTCGTAGGCGCGCTCGGAATCCGCCATCTCCATCTTGAAGTCACGCAGATCATTCTCGTGCTGCTTGCGGGATTCGTACGACTCGGCCAGCTCCTGGTCGTACGCCTCTTTCTCCTCCGCTAGGGCTGCGTCGAGATCGATCTCGGCCTGTACGTCGTCCTCAGCTTTCTTGGCTCTCTCCGCTGCTGCCGCCTTCCGTTCAGCGTCGATCCCTTTCTGCTTCTTCGCCATCGCATCAAGCACGGCGATATTGCGCTTGCGCGCCGCGTTCTCCTGCTCGATCTTGAGAAGAATCGTGTCCTGGTCAGCCTTGAGCTGCGCGGCGCGATCGCGCTCGATCTTGTCGAGCGCCGCGATGGCGTCGGCTCGCTTCCAAGCATCAGAGCTCTTGAGCGCTTCCTCGTTGGCTTCCGCGATGAGATCGAGCGCCTCTGCAAACCCCTTCGCAGCGAGAGTAGCAGCCGCTATCCCGACACCGAGAGCACCACCGCTAGCGAGCATAACGGCCAGGTTAGAGAGTTGCCCGACAGCCGCCGCCGTTTTGCCACCCATCTCGCTGGCAGAGCCGCCGAGTGCGATCATGGCCCCCGACATCTTCGAGAACTTTTCCGGCATCTGCTTCACAGCACCGCCGAGACCGCCGAACTTCTTCTCCAGCGCATCGGCGCCCTTCGATGCTGCAGCGAAACCCGGCGCCGTGCGGTCGTGCGCCTTGATGGTGATGCCTACTTCGGTGCCGGCGTCTGCCATGACTTCCTGGTGTCCTCCTCGTGCTTACGGGCGCGAGCCGCCTCGCAGCGCTGCGCCTCGAGCTCGCATAGTCTGATCGCCTCGAACACGTACGCCGGCTGATCGGCCATCGTGCCATGGTACGGCAATGCTCCGAGCGCCTTCCACGACTGCCACCAGCCGAATGCGATCCACGTCTCCTCCGTCAGTTCGGCCCAGGGGCATCGCTGGAGCTCTGGAGCCCAGACGAAGCCGAGGCTTGGATTGGCGCTGTCGCATCCACGCGCGGCACGGCGTTCTCGCTCGGGGACTTCGGAGCGCTCTCGCCGCCCGCACCGGGAGCACCCCCAGCTCCAAGCTGACTCTTCGGCGTAGGCGAAACGGACGGCGAGACGAATTTTCCCACGATGCCATCGGCGAGAAGCGATTGGTCTTGTAGCCCCTCGAGCAGCTCGGCGAGCAGCGCTTCGGGTGCGACGGTATCGACCAGCGCCGCCGGGCTCCGGATCTCCTCGCGACGTACGCGCCCGTCCTTCATGATCTCGAGCGTGAGATTGCGGACGTCCTTGATGCAGCGCTTCAGGATCTCGGCGCGCACCACGTTGTGGCGGCGCACGAAGTTCACCTTGCCGCGCGTCATCTTGCCGCCCTTCGACTCCTCTAAGCGGCGCATCTCCGTTGCCGACATCGGCACGAGTTGAACAGCGAAGCGCTCGGCCTCAGGTCTATTGCGGTTGTCGGCGTAGTCCGGTGCGTACCATACCGCCTCCTCGTACTGCATCAGCGTGAACATGGGCGCTCCTCCTAAGTGAAGACTACACCTACTTCATCTTCTCCAGCCGAGCCAACCGCGACAAACGGCAGCTTGACGATCGCCTCGTCGGCCTCGGGGACCTCGAGCGCAGCGAAGATGAACTCGGCAAAGTCGACGTTGATCGTGCACTTCTTCCCGGCGGCCGAGCCGAGGATCACCTGGATGTCGCGCGCAGCGAATGCCTTGCGCTTGCCGAGTTCGATGATGAAGTCCTTGCGGGCGCGGAAGCTCACGTTGCCGGTGACATCGCGGAAGCCTGGGATCACATCCGTCGGATACTGCTGCTGCGCCTCGTCTGCGAGCGGCTTCAGGTTGTTCGCGATCGTGATGTCGAACGCAGTAATGGGCACTGTGACGGCATCGATCGTGAGCGACCCGGCTATCCCCGTGATTGGGTTGCCGGCCGTGGTCTCTGACGGAACGAAAGGCACGACCGGATCGGCGTTCGCCTCGGTCGCCGCGGCTTCGATCGTGAACGACGGCTGCGCGTCGGCTGTGATCTTGAAGCCAGCCCCGCTGTTGTCCGACGTGTCGATCTTGACGACGCTGTTGACGTTGAAGTTACGGCCGTCCGCCGTAGCGACGACCATTGTGGTCGAAGCCGACATCGCTCCATTCAAGGTCGACGTTCCCGTGTGGGCGTGACCCATCGCGCCGCCCTCGTACGTGATCTTTGGTTCGTCGCCTCCGGCTGCGTTGATCGTGAGCGAGTTGAGCCAGGCGCCCCAGATTGCCTCCTGTAACACTTCGTTGAAGTGGCGCGTGAGACTGAAGGTGCGAAGCGTCTGGCTCGATGACGGCGAGTAAGTATCGCTCGTCGAAGCGACGTTGGCGTACGTCCCGAGCGCCGCGTACAGGAGCAGGTGATCGTCGGGCGGCGTCCCGGCGGTGCCGCTCGGGATGACGTACTTGGTCATCTGCCAGGCCACCGAGCCTTTGCCCGTGATGCGCTCGAGCACCGACCGTGAAGCGCGCGCGTCCATGCGGTTGCGCCGCTCGATCTGCAAGTCGAACTGCGACGACAGCACCTTGACCGCATCGGTCGCCACCGGCTTCACGAACGTACCCGCCGTTGACTCGTCCGCGACGAAGAACTTTTGATTGCGCCCTAGGGCGTGAACCTTGCTGATTCCCATGGATCACTCCTCCGATGCGTCGTGGCTCGAGCGGCGACGCTTCTTGTCATGGGCCGGCCGTTCGCCGGCGACGGACGACGTATCCGGCTGTCGATCGTCGACGGGCGACGGGTCGTTTGGCCCACCGGAGCCGACGGCGCGGAACCCAGGCAACTTGGCGAGCTCAGCGACTACGTCCGGCGGGTTGCTGATGACATCGCCCTTGATGATCATCCGATCGTCGATGCGCACGTTGCTCGGCTCATCACTGGTGTACTCGACGCTCATCCTGTGTGATCCTCCCAAAACTTCACCACGATCTCGAGGAGCATCTCACCCGTCCGAGTACGCGCGGCCTCCGTCAATCCCTCGGTGCCTTGCCGGCTGACGACGCGAACGAAGATGACCTGATCGACACTAAGGTTCTGCGGCGAGGCGTACAATGCCTTGCGGATATCGGCAGTCAGGTTCGACATAGCGGCCCCGACTGCAGTCTGCGTGGCGGCCGTCGGTGTCACGTAACATGCGAGCGCCAGGCGCATCATGGTGATGACGCGGCTCGGCTCGTCCTGATAATCCTCGCGCAGGAACGTGATCCCGATGTATGGACGCTCCGCTGACTTCACCTCGGACGGGTCGCGATAGCCCTTCTCGACCGTGTCGATCGTCGTCCGGTAGCCGGCGGCTACAGTGATCGTCTCAAGCCGCGTCTCCAGCGCCGCGTAGATGTCCTCGCGGATGTCGGTCATCGCGCACCACGGATGAGCTCGATCATGGCTGCCCGGATGACACCATCGACGGCGCTCTTGCCTTGTGACCGCGCCGCCGCGATGTACTCGCGCCCCGTAAGCGTCACGTGGTCCTTCAAGACGTAGTGCGCCTTGAGCCGCGCCATCTTGCCCTTGCCGAGTCTCTCGACGAGCAGGGCTTTTCCCTTGAGCACGACGAGCTTGAGCTGCTCCCGCGACCAGTCGCGCGGCCATCGCTTCTGCGCTTCATTCGTGAGCGGCACGGCGAGCGCTCGCGCAGTCTTCGGGCGGATGGTCCCGCCCTTGTCCTGGATGCCGGCGTAGGGCAGCGGGGAGAACGTGCGCGCCGAGATCACGTCACCAGTCGACCTGATGAAACCGACATTGGCGACGAACGAGCGCGCGAGCTGGCTCGTCCCGCCTGGCAGTTTCTCCATGACCGCCTTCGAGACGAATGACGCCATGACGTGCGCGGCGCGTAGCACTGCGGATGCGATGGCCTTCGCCGATCCAGCCTCCATGCGCTTCGTCAGCTTCTGCACTTTCGAGACGTCGACCTCGATGGCGATCACGACCCATCCCTGTCGTCGCTGTCGTCCGGGTCCGTGTTGTCGTGCATCCCAACCCCGAATGAATGCGGCCTGAAGTCGGTGTCATCGTCAGCGTCATCGGAGCGATCGATGCTGATGCCGCCGACGAACGGCGTGGCGGTGCTGGACGCGGTTACGTCCTCCTGCAGCTCTTCGAGCAGATCCTTGTACTGCTGGAACTTGCTCGTCTTCGAACTGTTGATGCCGGCGGCGCTGTCGTTGACGGTGCGAGCGAACTTCGCGACGATCGCCCGGCACGCCTTGAGCGCGCCCATGCGGATATCTTCAGCTGAGTCAGAGAGGAAGTGGTTGATCTCCTCGTCGGTAAGGAGCGGGTCGTCGCTATTCGTGTCACCCAGTCGCAGTCGAACCTTGGCGAGGTTCGAGGCGATGCTCGTGGAGCTGTAGGTGAACGTCAAGCACGGTCCTCCTCGCTTACGTCAATTGTTCGCGCAAATTCCCTGGATTCGAGAGGCATACCAATCGTCGGCGTCGCCGATGTCGGTGATCGTGATCGTGTCGCCTTTCAAGATCGTCGCCTTCGTCAAGCCAACGTCAGCGTCGTCCGTACCAGAGAACGTGACGACAGATGCGGCGAGCGTACAACCTCCCTCGATCCCGTCAACAGCGTTCGGTGTGATGTCGACCAAAGCGCCGCCGTTTGCCCCGATGTAGTGGAACGTCAACACGCATCCTGTCGGGACCGCCGTCAGCGCCGGCAGGGTGATCAAAAAGGAATCGAACGCCGCCGAGATCGTGTGCCACTTCCCGCAGTCGCTCGCGTCGAGCGTGACGTTGGCGCCGACGATCGCCGTCGACGCGCCGGCAACACCTTGGAACTGCACATATTCCGCGTCGTCGGTCGTCACCACGCGGATCGCATTGGTAAGACCGGTGGATCCGATATCGAGACCCGTGGCGCTATTGTCGGTGGTGACGACCGAGCTCGAAGCCGCGCCGAACGTCAGCGCACCCGCCGCGCCGCTGATCGTTACGTCACCAGTGACGGCGAGGGCCTCGTCGAGTTGCGTGTTGCCTATGTCGACGTGCAGCGCGTCCGTCGCGGTGGTGCCAGTCACGATCACCGTCTCGGTGTCGTCGCCGCTGTCGATGGTCAGCAAGTTGAGCTGCCCGGTCGAGCCGATGAGCAACGCAGTCGTATCGTTGTCCGGCACGGAGATAGATCCGGCCGTGTTGCTGAACGTCACGGCACCCGCACCCGCCGCGAAGGTCGCGGCCTCGGCGAAAGAGGCCGTTCCGGTTCCGACGTCGAACGCCTTCACGGCCGTGGTCCCGGTGATCAGCACCGTCTCGGTATTGTCCCCGGTATCGATCGTGATGAGATTGAGCAGACCGGTCGAACCAATCACCAGCGCCGTGGTATCGTTATCGTCGACCACGATCGACGAAGCCGTTCCCGAGAACGTCAACCCGCTCGCGCCTCCGCTCAGGGTAAGATCGCCGGTGACGGCGAGAGCTGGGGTGAACTTGAACGTCGCGGAAGTCGAGCTGTCGAACGTTGCCACGTTGGTCGTGTAGGTCAGCGTGATCGTCTCGGACCCGGTGAACGTGAAGACGTCGTTGGTCTCATTGTCGATCGACTCCCCGTTGGTCATCAGGGTCGCGTTCATGTGCTTGATGATGTAGTCGAGCTCGCCACCCGGGAATGCTCGAGCCATGATCCGCCGCATGCGGACGTCGATCTGAGCAGGCGTCTCGGCGCGAGCGGTATCGGCGGCGAGGAGAACAAGGACCGAGAGCAGTAGACGACGCATGGTGTTCAGCTCCTCCGGGCGCGATGGCCCTTCTTGCTCGATCTGGCGTACGACTCTGGCTCGCTGGAGCCATCGTTGTGCGCCTCTTCTACGGCGCTCTCTCGCGCCAGCGGCTCGGCCGACGGGTTCGGCAGCACCTTGATGGGGATCTCGGTCGGTGGCGCCATGGAGCCGCCGGAGCGTAGGCGCGTGAGCTCGAGATCGAGAGCGGCCACCCGCTCTCTTGCCTTCGCTTCTTCGACGCGGCTCTCCCTCGCAGCCTCGGCATGCCGTTGCTCTGCCACCTGAGCGGCCTTCGACGCGGCCTCGACATCGCGCCGAGCCTTGACCGCGGCGTCCTCGAGCTTGGCGAGCGCGTCCTTCAGGGCGCGGCCCTCGTCCTCGCGCTTGCCTCGGAGATACTTCTCACGGAACTCGGTGGCGCGCTTCTCCTCGACATCGAGGATCGACCGCCGGCTGAGATGCGCCTGGAGGATGTGCGGTGACATGCCGTGCTGCTCCGGGATCGGCATCCCGGGCTCCACCAAGGCACCGCCGAACTTCAATTCGATCGTCGCGATCAGCATGCAGGCTCCTGCCGCGCGCGCTTCACGCGGCGCTCAGGTTCTAGTCGACACAGTCGTCGATGAATGCGCCAGCCGCGGTGCTGACGACCTTGACATCGACGTAGAGGTCGACCTGCGTCATGTCGCTGTTCTTGTCGGCGTCGAACCACTTCGACACGCGGACGCCCTGCTTATAATCGCCGACGTCGTACGCGTAGACGTAGGCGGCGGAGAGCGTTCGCTTGCCTGGGTTCGGCGGGACGTAGAACAACCCGACATCGTCGGCGCCGGCGATGAACGCTGGCGTCGCGGTCTGACCGAGCTCGGCGCTGTTGTTGACGAGCCCGGGCACGATGACCTTCTCGACCTCGAACAATGACGCGAGAACATCCTTGCGAACGCTGTTGGAACTCGTGTGCTTGAGGCGGTCCACGATCGCTGGGTGGTTCAAGAGAATCGTCCAGACGTCGTAACCGAGCACCGCCACGTTGGCCCACTTAGTCGACTTCTTCTTGATGAGCCCGTTGAGTTGGGCCATGTCGGTGATCGGATCCGACGCGGCCTCGCTCCACTTGCGGACCGAGGTGCCGACCGTCGGCGTTCCCGTCGTCCCGTCGACGTCGGTGTCCCATACCGCACCGGCCATCATGGCCGCGACGATGAGGGCGTCGACCTCCATGAGGACCTGGCCAGCTCCCCACTCCGCCGCTTCCTGCTCGGGGTCGAAGACCTCGTCGGCCTGCTCGGTCTCCTCGCGAGGATCCTTGTGCTTCACCGAGAACAACTCGCAGCTGTAGGTGTCCGTCGAGATCGTGAACTGCCCCTCGGCGGCCGGTGTGCCAGGAGCGCGCCTACGGGCCTGGCGCTTGTTCCAGGTCCCGAACGGGAACGTCGCGTACTTGCCGGACGACTTCTTGACCGGCATCACGGGGACCGCATTCCCGAAGAGCGCATCGGCCTGGTCCTGGATGAACGCGATCGAGTGATCGGTCGCGAGTGCGTCTACTCGTCGGTCGCTGCTGGTTGGGTTGGGCATCTGTCAGTCCTCCAAAAATGAAGTTCAACGATTCAGCAGCTCAGAATCAGGCGCCGAGCTTGCCGCGCGGGCTGAAGAAGATCGTGCCGGTCGCGTCGGCCGCGATGGTCGCGAGCGCGATACCGATCGCGTAATCGGTGTCAGCGATCACGACGACCTTACCGCCAGCCTCGCAGCCAAGAACGTCTCCGACGGTGACGCCGCCGGCTCCGGCAACGGCCTGGCATGCGCCATACGTGATGATCTTGCCGACCGCCGCAGCCGCCACAGTGGCGGTGGCGATGCCGATCGCGCTCTCCCCGTTGGCCGAAACGTCCATCTCGCCGGCGATGGTATGCGCGGACACGGCGTACCCGGCGGTGATTCCACCTGCAGCTGCAGCCGTGAGATACATCGTCTGTGGATACTGCGGGCAGACGAAGATCGGGATCTCGTCCGCATCGACGCCGGCCTGGAGCGCCACGCCGATGATGAAGTCGCCAGGGCGAGCCCGTACGATCTCGCCTGCCGAGTCGCAGGTGAGCGTATCGTAGAGCGACACGGTCCCGCCGAGCTTGCCCGGGTACACACCGAGAACGCCGACCTTCGCCTCGAGGCCGGAAGTCGGCTTGTTCTGGAGCAGTCCGAAGATGCCGGTGACATTCTCGCCGGCCAGGTTTCCGACAGCGACACCGGTCGCGCTCGGGGTGACGGCGAAGAACTGCTTCGCGGACAGATCGGCGTCGGCAACGCGGCTGTCGGTAAGAACTTCGATTCGATGTGCGACCATGGTCTGCTGCTCCTACGTGATGGTTTGCTTCGCTCTGTCTCCGGGCTCGGCGCTCAGTTCGCGCCCACGAGCTCCTGCTGGTAGCGCTTCACGATCTCGACGTTGGTCGGGTCCTTGGAGACCTTGACCATAGCCTTCACTTGCGTGAGCTTCGGATCGGTCTTCATCAGCTCGCGCGCCTTCGCGACGAGCGCCTGATACGCATCGCCCTCGGTGTCGGTGCCCGGGGCGCCCTGCGGCTTGAACGTGCCGGCCTTCGCGATCTGAGCGCTCGCAGCCTTGAGCATCTGCACGTGGGCCTTGAACTCGTCGGGCGTGAGCACGTCCTCGAGATCGCAAAGCCGCTTCGCAATCTCCTCGGGCTTGCCCTGGAGATATTTGAGATCCGTCTCGGCGATCTTCTGGAAGCGCAGCAGGCGGCCCTTCTGGATCTCCTCCGCCGTGCTCTTCTCCGCCTTCTCGAGTTTTTCCTTCGTCGCCTTCGCATCGGCCTCGGCAGCGTCAGCGCGCTTCGCGAGCTGCTCGAGCACCGCGGCGACTTCCGGGTGCGACTTCGCGATCTTGGTGAGCGCATCCGGCGCGCTCTGGTTGAGGCGCTCAGCCAGAGCCTTGGCGACCAGCGCGGCCTGCTCATCGGCCGCCTTCTTCGCCTTCGCCATCGCCTCCTCGGGCTTCTCTGCGTCGGGCGCTGCGGGGTCCTTGGCGGCGGGCGGCGCAGCGGCGGCGACGGCCGCGGGGGCCGCACCGGCGAGCATCATCTCGACGATCGCCCACTGCTCCTCGGAGAGCGTCGACTTGATCGAATCGAGCACGGCCTGGGCGCCCTCCGGCATGCCGTCCTTGCGGAGTTGGATGGCGGCGTTGACCTTCTTGATGATCTCGACGGTGAGCTTCATGGGCTTCTCCTTGGTGATTGGGGTCGACGGCTTGCGCTTCCAAAAGGCGACGCGCGGTCGGTCCGAAGCGTCGCCGCTCGCGCCCTTGTCCACGAAACTGATCTCGCGGAGCTTGATGTTTCGGAGCTTGGCCGCCATCTCACGCAGCCTCCGCGAGCGGCACGGCCTCGCCCTCGCCGGCGATGCTCATCTCCGCCAGCTCGCCAGATCGGATGCGCTTCTTGAGGTCGGCGTCATGCACGCGGACCTTCACGATCGCCCCCTCGGGGCCGGGGCCGAAGCCGAGCGCGATGCGCTCGTCGCGACTCAGCGTGATCTGGCCGATGATGTCGGCGCCGCCGACGGCCTCATGCATCTCGCCGCCGCGGCCAACGCCGCCCGTCTTGGCGAAGTCGGCGAACGCTTTCTCGAGCTCGGCGAACTCGATGATGTGGTCGTCGTAGTCGGCGATCGGGGTGCCGTCGGCCTTCGTGACGATCGAAGCCCAGGCGACAACCGTGAGCGGCTTCTCGCCGCCTGGGTCATCGACCTTTCGAAACTCGAGTCGGAGCGAAGTGTCCAACGCGCATCGCCTTCAATCCTCTTGTGCGCACGTGAGGAGCGGCGACTCGAACGTTGTACGGAGATCAGTACACGCGGTTGAGACCCGTCGTCAAGTAATTCCGTTCGCGGGCACGTACACTGCATTGACCGCGCGCTCGCCGACTATGACGATCTGCACACCACAACGCATGCACTTCGCGACGAACGACGCACCGAGGAAGTGCTCGACAACGAGCTTGCCGCACCGACCACAACGAACAGGCCGCAGCGGGCGCTCGATGCCGAAGGCGCCGCCAGTCACGGCATGACCTCATTGTGCCGATGACCGGGACGTTGTCCGACCGAGGCGAGCACGTTCCGGATCACGTCAACGAGCGGCGGCTCGGCGTCTACGCAGACCCATCGCCCGCGGTTCGTGAACGGCGCTTCTCTGTGCCACAGCGAGCGATACAGATCGACGATCTGCCGCATGCGCTCCAGCTTTGCCTCGTAGCGCTCCGGCTGCTTGTCACCGTCGCGCCGCGCGCGCCGCGCCATGCACGTCTCGGCGGATGCGTCGAGCAGCACGGACAGATCCGGCTGCACCTTCGAGGCGTGCACGCGCTCCAGGAACTCGAGCGGTAGGCCGTCGATTTGGCCGTAGACCAACGCGCTTTGAGAATAGCGACAGAGCACCACATCCCGCCCGGCGGCGAGCTCTGCGTTGATCAGCTGCATGCTCTCCATCTGGTTCGCGAGTTGGAGCGACTGGAAGGCGAGCGGCGACCATGCGTCCTCGGCCTCCTCGCCCTCGACGCGCCAGCCGCGGCGCAGATAGGCGCGGATCGCCGGCCCCGTGAAAGCGTCGTCGCGCGGGAAGCTGATCACGTCGCAGCCGCCGAGCGCCTTGCCTACCGCCGCCGCGACC
>ERZ1292642.454-Hain-H14-01um-R1-454-length-23810-cov-4_pt1 | contig 23810 bp, 40 predicted proteins | sample MGYA00564403_ERZ1292642 | MGnify/ENA primary metagenome ERZ1292642 (study PRJEB36523, sample SAMEA6512643) | groundwater metagenome | collected 2019-01-09 | study: AquaDiva: Metagenomics assemblies of 32 groundwater samples
CGGCTCGATCTTACCGATGCCGTGGAAGAAGTGCATGTCCGGCATTGGGCTGTAGGCACGAAAGTGCTTCTGAAGGTTCCAGTGGGGAGACGGCACATTGCGCAGAGGCACCATCCGGTTCGCAACCGTCATGATGCGCATGCGCAAGCCGTCTGGGGCGTACTCCTTCGGGACCAGGCCAACCATCTCAATCAGCTCGACCGGCTTGGAGTACTTCTCCTGGCGCCGCATTTGGAACTGTGACCAGCTGCGCCAAACGCTGTGGCGCTCCTCCATGTCACGAGCGCCCGACTGCGAGAGGGGCATGTTCCGTAGTTGGGCCAGGGCAGCGGGGTCGAACTCCGGCTCCCTGCCGCTCTGGATCGCCATGAAGGCGTCCTCCTCCAGATCGTCCAGGTCCTTCCAGTAACGGTGCGTGAGGAAGAGCATCTCTTCGATGTCCCGCTTGCCGCGCTGCGGGTAGAAGTCCAGGATGTCCTTGTTGCGGAGGTCAGGGCCGTCGAAAACGGTGACGGGCACATCCTCTGTGTAGTTGATGCCTAGCAACTCCCGGCGGTACCGCTGCATGCGCTCCTCAAAGCGCCAGCCGTACTCGAAGATTGCTGTGCCGTAGACATCCGCCCCCATGTGGAAGTCCAGGCCCTTTTCGTAAATTCGCGCGCGGTCGAACTGCCGATTCGTCAGTGTCTCAGCGCGCCTCGCAGACGCAACGGACTTGTCGTCAACAGGGTGCATTTCAATAATGCGCTGGCTGCCGAAAGAGATTGCCATCTTGTTCGCCGCGTCGGAGAAGCACGCGGACTGCAGCAACGGCAGCATGACAACGTTCTTGAAGGGGGGCTTGCCGCCTGTGTAGATGCAGCGGAAGAGGTTGTAGTACTCGCGGGTCTTGCGGAAATACTTCTGCAGGTCCTCGGCGGATTCATTGAATCGGCCCATCACGAGATTGAGAATCATCTCTCTTGTCAGCCCGCCGAAGAAGGGGCTGGAGATGTAGCTTTCGGGATCGTTGGTTGGCATTAGGCTTCCATCGGCCGGGGGAGCGGAAGCTCCTCGCCTTCTGGAGTTAGGATGTAGCCGTTCAGGACAATGAAGTCCGCAAGCCGTCGCGTTAGCGTCACGTCGTTGCGGCAGTAGGAATAGAGGTGTTTGAAATCGCCTTCCTTGTACATATCCGTCGCCCGCTTGCCGTCTGCTGTCTTCTCCCCCAGCTCCAGCCGACCGCAAATCTCTCCCAGCCGGTAGCCCTTCTGCCGCTTACCAAGTGCTCTCCACGCCTCTTGCAGTATATCGAACTGTTGAGGGCAGATGGTCATTCCTGATACGCTCTCAAGGCAAGGCGTGTCAAAATCACGACCATTGAAGGAGATCAGCAGGTCCGCCTTATTGAGGAACTCCACGCAATCTTCGATATCCCATTCATTGAACAGGAAGACATGGTCTGCTTGGCTGTCATATACGGCGACACAACTGACTCCGCATTCTCCACGCCTTGCGCCTTCCCAGCCTTCAGGATGCGCGGTGGGGGACGATATGATCTCTAAATCGAACACCATCACCCGCACAGTACCCCGCCCATGCGCACATAGACTTCCGCTTTTGCGAGTATGTTTGTGTCGTCTTGGAACAACCCCAGACCGGCGTTGCATCGACCGCACAGAAGACCACGCACTTCACCAGTCTTATGGTTATGATCTACTGCAAGCTGCTGTTTTGTTTTGCCGCCGCAGATCACGCACATTCCTTTTTGATATCGGTTTCTGCGAGCATATTCTTCGGCAGATACACCAAGTTCCTTCTCGCGCCTGCGTTCGACGATCACACGATTGTATTCAGGATTGCGCTCCGCAAACCTTCGCAAGGCGCTTTTGTGGCTTTCCCTATGGCGTTCTGAGCGGCCTCGGCATTTCTTAGAGCAGTACTTTTGGGCCTTTGTTGGTACATACTGCACCCCACAAACTTCACACTCCCTCATTTGCTCTCCACACTAAAAGGGGCGCGCAGCTATGCGCGGGCCGACGCATAAACTTGGGGAGGCACCAAGGCGCGCGCCCCGAGTTACAACAAGTATAGCACATCACCATGCGCCTCCATCTGTACCCCACTCCTCCATTTGCACCACGTCGAACCGCCCACCCAGCTCCGCCTCCTGGGTCGCGTACATGGCAGCGATCTTCTCCGCGGCTGCGTCGCCTGCCGGCCCTGGCTTCAGCACGTCATCGAAGGGATTGGTAGGGCCTTTGCCCTCGCTGACCGTTTGATCTGCCCAAACGATCTGGTAGACCTGCTTGTGCCACCCGTCTTTGCAGGCATCTCCCACGTCATCATGCTCCGTCATTCCGATCTCGGTCATCTGCTTGATGAGCATTTCCAGGTTCTCGGCATTGTTGGGCAGCTTGATACGGCCGTTCCGCCAGAATGCCGCCGCCGCTGCCAAATGCTCCTCCTTGCGCTTGCTATCGCGGTCTAGCAAAATCAGCTCCGGCATGGAGACTCCCGCCTCCCGGAACTTCGTTCGCAGAAACGCCGGCCATACATCCGGCTTGCCGCCGATGTCCTGCTCATCCGTTATGCAGGAGACCCGAGCGCACCGACTTCGCCAGTATTTGACGGAGTCAATCAGTTCCTTGGCGAATTCCTCGCTATCCCACTTGTTGTTGACCTTTGCGCCCAGGAAGACCAACTTCCCGGTCTTCGGCTCGTGCCCCTTGGCTGCAATCACATTATCGTCACCGCGGGTCCGTCTGCGAGGATTCTTGAGTGCCGTGTCCAGGTGAAGGCTCACCCGCAGCTTCTTGTAGTCGATGCCCTCGGGGGTGCAGATCAGGCGATCCGCCACGCTGCGGGGGAGGACGTTGAAGGGGTTCTGCGTCGGCTTATTGCGAACCTGAGCCCAATAGCGGACGCTGTTCTCGCGCTCGAAGTCGCGAATGCGCTCTACAGACCAGATGCGGGGCATGGTGTAGTGCTTCGGATCGTCCTTGGGGTAGTTGTCGTCTTCGGCGTCCAGGTAGAACGCATCCCACGTTCCGTCTGGGTCCATTTCGACGCCCGGTATCGGCATTCCCGTCATACTGCGCACGCCGCCTCGCGCCATCGAGCGGCCGATGTGGTCCCCCTCGCCATACCGCGTTGCGGTCAGCATCCAGAAGGCGTCCATCTGGAAGACGGGGATTAGGGTGGACTGGTGGTTCCAAACGATGTCCAGCCAGTCCTTGTGTCTGTCCATGCGCTCGTAAGTATTGGGGTCGTCAAAGAAGCCTCCGTCGGGGTGAAGACCCACCATGCCGGACTGAACGGCCCAGATGCCGTAGCTATCGTCGCGCCGGGTTAGGTTTGTCCGAGAAGCTGTGACGACCCCATCCACTTTCCATTTTCGCCTCGGGGCCTTCTGGCGCCCATACAGCCAACCGAAGCGGCTGTATGGATCGTCCCCTGAGATTACTGTCTTCATGCTGTTAAGCACCTCACGCGCCCTTGTGATCGTCTCGCACCCTGTATAAGTCGCCAGCTCAGGGTCATGCAGGTGCAGCCAGATTTGGCCCGCCTGCGCGAAGAGCGTAGTCTTGCCCCAATCGCGCGGCACCACAGCGATGAGCTTCTTGGGCCGGCTGCGGCCTGCCTTCCGATCCGCCAGCCATTGCAGCGCGTGACCTTGGAACCAGTCGCACGCCTCCTTGTGGGTGTCTTCATGCAGCCAGGGTCTGGGGCTAAGGGCGCCCTTGGGGTTGAAATTGTAGCCGTAGGCGTATTTGAAGAACCACCAAAAACTGTCGTAGCAGCGTCGCCTCCAGAATTCACGCTCTGCCTCCAGTGACCAACTCATTGGTACCTGATCTTGCCACGCCCCAAGGCTCGCATGTCGAACAGATTGAGCCAGACCAACTCCTCAGTCGCGGCCTTACCTATCGCTGCCCGCTTGCGGACATGCCGCGCCACAATGGATCGTGGCCCTTGGTCCGTCGGCAAGTCCTTCCACCCCCCATGCTCCTTGATAAGATCAACTGCCCGCTCAGGATTCGCATTGATGGCGTCCGGCAGAGGAGCCCCGAAGGTGGGGTCGTTCTGTGGCGTGCGGATGTCGAAATACTGGTCGAGAATCCACTTGAAGTCCCGGTCGGCGACCTTACCGCCAGCCTTCGTCCATCCTCTCGGCGTGCGCAGCCACCGCTCCCCCTCCACCATAGCTGTGCCGCCGGCCGGCACGGCCTTCAATGCTGGAATGTTGGCCTCCATCGTCATAGCTTGCAGCTGAGCGCGGCTGGGCGGTGGAACCTTGATGCCTGACTTCTGCAGCATCTCCGCACCACGTTCCTCACGGGTCGGCAGGACATTCTCTAGCACGCCTCCCGGAGGACCCTCATGCAGCAGATGCAACTCATCGGAGATGTCCCCCATGTTCCCCATAGCCTGACGGCGAAGGGCCGCACTTCTGAGCAGCGGCTTCAGCTTGCTGAGGTCTTCGGGTCCTGGGGGGCCACCTGCTACAGTCCCCGCAGCAAAGCCGAGCGCGTAGGGAGGGTTCTTTGCGGCTGCGGAGGGGAGGCTCTTCAGGAGCGCGGCGAGTTGGTCCGGTCCCTCCGCCTGCTCCTCCGGCGTCGGACCCGCGAGCAGCTTCGCGAAGCCCTTGGGGATGGCCGCTGCTTCGCTGAGGTTTGTGGGCACACCTATCCCCGCAGCCGTGCCCTTTATGAACTCAGCCGCAGGGGGTAGGCTTTCGCGAAGAGCCCATCGAACCAGCTGCGCAGGGACATCGCTGACCCTTACTGCCATTCGCGGCGCTGGGACGGACGCTCGTAGTGGTAGCCGACTGTGACTTCGGCGTCTGTGGGCACGCCGCCGCCTGCGACAACGACCGTGACGGAAGTTGCGGGAGTAGCGTCGGTATTTGATGCCGACCAGCAAGGGAAACCGTTTGCGAAGTCGAAGTCAAAACTCGCACCGCCGGCAGCGACGGGAACTGTGGCTAGCCTAAAGCCGTTAGCGTCCAGGGTCGCAGAGGTTGTGCCTGCGACCAGGAACGCCTTGATCCAGTCGATCACAATCAGCTCGTTCGGGTCGATGCCATCGGTGAGCGAGGCTGTGGCGGTCGTGGTGCCGGCTGCCATGATGACCTTATCGGTCAGTGGGCCACTGTACGTCATGGTGTCTCCTTGGGTCTGGGTACATCGGACGCGATGACGCCGTGCATCCACGGCTTCACCAGGTAGATCTCCGCATCATTATACACCGGCCCCTCGGGGTAGAAAGCCAAGGTGTTCTTGATGAAGTGATAATCGCAGATGTGGGCGTCCTCCCCCGGCTGGTCCCACTTCGCGAGCTTATCTGGAATGTTGGGTGGTACGAACTGCGGACCCATGACGAAGGTGATGCCAAGGGTCCTGCCATCCGGCCCTCCGGCACACCGGAACATGTGCGGTCGGACTGGCCCGTCTGCGAGGGCTGGGTGTACGGCGCTGCGGATCACGCCGGGGATGTAATTGTCGTCGTCGTCGGCGAACATCAGGAAGTCGCCTGTGGCCCGCTTGATGGCGAAGTCGCGTTGGGCGTTGCCGACGGTGTGGCCGGAGTGCTCGAAGTAGTGGAAGCGCCAGTCGGGGAGCGACATGATCCCGCGGGCAATGGGCTGGGAGCCGTCACCGACAACTAGGACCTCGTCCTCTGGGCCGATTTCGGCGCGAAGGGTTGAGATGAGGTCGCGTAGCGTGGGGCGTCCGATGGTAGGCACGATGAAACTGATCCTCATGAACTAGTGAACGAGCTGGAATTGGCGCTGGTATTGGCGATGAAGTAGGAGGGAACAGTATACCAAGGGTACTGCGGATACCATGGCAGGGGCTGGGCAAGCTGCCGTCCGCAGTGTGGGCAGCACGGCGTGCAGTAAGGACACGGCGTGAGGGGGAAGAAGCTACCCGGTGTCGCGGTCAGGGTACCCGATGTGTCGTTTATCATGACTCCTCCGAAGCTAACTGCGGCCGTGACAGGACGGTCACTTCTTTGATCCACCCACGGGGGATGGTGTTCGCGTGCCGGTAGGTGAAATCGTCTCGGCAGATGCCAACAGCGAGCACGACCACCTTGCGGTCCTTCCGAATCAGGTACCCTACATCGCTGCAAATCGCCATTCCGCCAAACTTACTGGCCGTGGCAGGGTTTTCAAGATCACCTTCGGCTGCTGAATTGAGGGTTGCGTCCTCCCAGACGATCTCAACTAGGGGCAGCCGCTCCCATAGCTCCTTCTTCGCCACTCGTCACCTCCTGCGCACTCATGAGTATATCACTCGTTTCTGGCCAAAGCTGCCGGAATGCCTCTGTGGCCCACTCCCGTCCGACTGCGGCGAGCTGCTGCTTCAGCGCACTGATGGTTCCGTCCTTGTCGTCCGGCGGCGGCGGCCCTGTGACCTCCTGGCCGAGGGTCCGTAGGTCCATGAGTGCTCGTGCTGCTGACACCCTGTCCTTGCCGCCTTCATCAATCCACCCCTGAATCTTCTTCTCCAGAGCTTTCTGTTCGCGCTTCTTCGGGCGCCCTCGTCGCGTCCGGTCCTCTTGATCCCTGCGCCACGGCAGCTCGTCGCGGGTCAGTTCGCCGGAGTTGAGAAGGGCGCTCAGCTTAGAAAAGATGGTCGCCTGGGCAGCAGGGGCGCATGCTTCGACAAGGGCCTTCACCGTCTGCGGCGGGGTCGGCCCCTTCATGAGCTGGACGATCAAAATGTCGAGTTCTGTCATGGGCGGCCGACGAATCTCCCGCGAAATATCTGTGCGTACAGCGCTCCCTCGCGAACCAAATCCTCTGCGTGCTGCCGGAGCCAGATAGCCAGAATCCTTCGCTGCTTGTCGGTCATCTTCGCCACTCCGCGAAGCGTCAGAATTGCCGGTACATTGGACTGCATGCTTCCTCCTGAATGGCTGATGCCGCCCCGGTGACGGAACGGCGCCAGTACTCCTTCCACGACGTGGATGAGTTGCTGAGAGTATAGCACAAGTTCCTGAATTTTTTGGGAAGTTGCCCGGCAGCGGAGAGTTAGTAAGTCCGCGCCGCGTGGGGGTGCCCCGGTGCCCGTCCGTGCAGTGTACGCGGCACATGCGTGCAGTGCCCATGCGTGCAGCGTACAGCGCACTGCTCATGCGTGCACCGTGCGTGCTGCCCATGCGTGCACTTGCACATGCGTGCAGTTGCACATGCGTGCAAGCATCATCGCATGAATCCTTTCGCGCATCCCCGCATCGGAAGATGTGCAAGGCGAGCGCAGGTCCGGGCTCGCAAAGCGGCAAGCGCAGAATCTCCCCAACAAGTAACGCATCAAACGTGGAGCGGCAGGGAATGGCAGCATAAGTCCCGAGCAAGGCAGCATAAGTCCGAAACCCTGCCGCTCCACCCTTTACCCGGAGGCCCCACCATGAAGTCCAGCATCCGTGCGTCTGCGGGCGCTTAGCTCCCCCTGTGCGGGATGCAGGTCACATGAATCGTTTCCGCGGTCGCTGCATCGGAAGGTGTGCGAGGCGGACATCGGCACCAGACCGGCATGCCTCCCGCCTCGCGCTCACTCACGCAATGCGCCACACAGTAACGGGAGGCATCATGTTCGCAGCCCTAGAAGCAGGTTTCACGCTCTACACCGCCCTAGTAATCGGCGCATATCTCGCGCTCGCAATCCGGCGCGTGCGGTCGCGTTACTAGTCATGCGCCCCATTGACCTTTGGTGGCTGCGCGTAGTACGGGAAGCATGGTCGGATATATCGCCAGCCCACCGCAGACGCATAGCCCGCCGCGCCCTGGAGCGGACGCTCCGCGACTTCCAACCCTAGTGCAGCATCGGAAGGGTGGCCACATGCCAATCCGTGAGTTTGTCTGCGGCACCCGAGCAGTGGTCAAGCGCGGGCCGGACGACTACCGCGTCGTTTGCGCATCCTGCGGAGCGGGCGGCACCGTGCGGCACGACATAAGGGGAAACGCGACGAGAGCGGCCGTCCGCGACTCCAACAAACCCTGCCGCGCATGCGGAGCACACTGAAATGGCAGCCACGATAGCGAAAGCCACGGGATACGACAGCTGGCGCCGCAAAGACGTTCACCGCTTGGGCAGCCAAGGCGCAGGGACCGAAGCCGCCACCTGGCGCACCTTCGCCCGCGTGTTCATCAATCGCGACGGGAGCGGAAGCTTCTCCCTCATTCGCGACGGCTTTACAATCCCCATTGTCCCCAACGGCGCCGGATCCTTCCACTGGGGACCGGAGGAGTAAGTCCAAGGCAAGCCTACAGTAACCCCGAGAGAGAATCGGACCCGCACGCGCTGCCGGACGTGGAGGTGTTCTACGTTCGCGACGCGGCAGAGCGCACAACCTCGCAGGCTACGTCATACATGTGGTCCGACCGCCGGCCAGATGATTGCCCGGACGGCGACGAGAAGCTAGTGGAACCCGGCTGGTATTGGTGGGCATGCTTCCCCGGATGCCTGCCGGACTCTGACCCTGTAGGACCGTTCGCCACCGAGGCGGAAGCCTTGTCCGATGCGCAGGAAGGTGCCGAATGACCGCCAGCCCGCAGCACACGCCGGGGCCGTGGACGATGTACGCCGCGCTCGCGGCATTGCGGGGGGAGAGCAATGGACCCTAAACTAACCTTTGCAGACCTAGAGCAGATCGCATCCGCACTTGGCGTGCCGATTGTGCTGCCCTTCCCCATGTGGTCCCGAACCGGCTGGTATCCCATCTCGCGCGTAATCGTTCTGGAGGCTCGTGATTGGCATCCCCTCGTGCTGGCGCATGAGCTGGCACACTCAGTTGCACCCCGGCTGCGGCCGCGCATAGAGGACCGCTACAACTTCGCTATTACCTTGCCACAAGTCAACATTCACTGCCGCGCCATCCGCGTGGAGGAGGCTATAGCGGATGCCGCCGCCACGGAGCTAACAGGATTCACCCGCGCAGACGTGGACTTCATCTCAGGCTACCCACCTGTAACGCCCCTCACCCTAACGGCCGCATACGTTGCCGCACGCGCGAAGGAAACCGTAGCACACCTGCTTTCCCTTAGAGGAACCCCATGACCGACCCCCGTATCAGCATCGAAGACATCCGCAGGGAGCTGCAGCAGACCAGCGAAGACCTCGCGGAAGCGAGCGACAACCTGGAGCGTTTAGTAGGGGAGCTAGCAGAATGCCCCATCGACCACGAGTACTGGCCGGAACAGGAGGATTGACAAATGAGCCCGAATGTGCGTGAAATGCTGGACAAGATTGACACATTCCTCACAGGTGATATAGCTGACGCAAGAGCCCTATGGGATGTTCTATCTGCGCTGCGCGGACCCGACAATGGGGACGGGGAATCCAAGCTGGATTCCACTCTCCCTATCAGACGTGCCGCTTTCCCAAAGGTGCTTGCAATGCACGAAGAAGGCAGCCGCTTTCTGAATGCCGCATTCCTGGGCAACAATGAACTCTTCGACCTTCACCGGGCCGGCGGAGAGCATTACACAGCGCACGCCCGCAAGGCCGCAATCGCGCTAGGACTCATCCATGAAAACCCTTGAAAAGCCCGTCTCACGTATGGTAGAATTCGGCCGTGGGCAGGTCGCCATAACACTCACGTCTGCAGGGGATGTGCCAGTCATCACCTTCCGCCACAAAGGCTCCCGCACCACCTTCACCCTCCCTCTCGCAGCCGCATACGCTCAGGCCGTTGGCCGTACTGTGGCCCAGCAGAAGGATCAATCTCGGTGAAATCTACACTCTACGTCGGCGATACTGTGCTCTGTCGCGGCGGCTTCGGCAATCATGCCGCGCTGCCAGCGAAAGTTAGAGCGATTGAGAAGTGCGCGCCGGGAGATAAGTACGGCGATGATGTCCAATCCCTCCCGTGGACTCAGGTGCCCACTTGTGCAGTAGTGGACCTAGATGACGGCCATTGGGCATACGGCTGGCAGATCACCCCATTCTAAACGGCGCAGGAACAGGCCCCACAGTTCGCTGTAGCCACGATCACACCCCCCGCAGACGGGGACGCAGGTGCAGTGGGCAGATCGAGGCTCCTGGATTGAGTGGAATAGGAGGCTGGAATGGCGCTAATCATTGCTGCACTTCTGTTTGCGCTGATCTGGGTGTTTGTTTTCATTCTGCCGGATGATCCATACGGCCATGATGGGCAGGAGCGATGACATTTTTGTCCTACTCAAACACATGAAGAAGAGGAGGTGGCAGGATCAGCGTCAGCGATCTTTCCTGACGCCTCTTCTTCTTAATATAGGAATAGGCTTTCCTACCCATTTCCTAGCCCTTTTGCTGGGCTTTTCCATCAGCTCCCTTTCCTACTCGTTGTGCCGCAGTTTCCTAGACCCCCTGAGGGGCTGCAGGAAATGATTTTGAATCCTCGGAGTGGGATAGGACATCTAAAAGGACTCCACGGGAGGTGCTTATGGCGGATGGGGTCGCCATTGTGGTGCGGAGGATATCAAACAGACTTGCGGCGCTCAAGGCGAGGCTGCCAGCGCTGGCTGAGGCGTGCGTGATGGCGGGCTTGCTGGAGCAATCCAATCGCGAGAGAAAGTACTCGACGGCGGTCGTTCGCCCAGATGTATCGTGTATGGATATCGCCGAGCGCGTGCTCGCGGAGTGGGAGGCGGGCTCATGAGTCGCGAACATGACGTGGAGTACCTAAATCTCCAGCACGAACTATCCGTCGAGCGGCAGCGAGCAAATGCGGCGGAACGGGCGCTGGCCGCCTGCGATCAAGGCGAGTGCGCGTCAGCCCAGCACGAGCGTATGGCGAACGAGGCCCACCTTAAGCGGCTTCAAGCGTTGGACCGCGCCGAAGCGGAAGCGGGGGCGCTGGTGATGGCGCTGGAGAGCATCGCGCTCGTGGTGAAGGATGTGCCGACTGCGGAGCTTGCCGACGGGCGCACCATCATCGCGCGGACGGCTGACCGCGTGACCGACATTGTACGCGCAGCCCTCGCCTCCGGCGCACGGGCTCAGGCCGTGGACCGTCCACGCATCGTGTGCCTCTGCGGCTCAACGCGATTCATGGACTGGTTCCACGAGGCAGGCTGGCAGGAGACGATGGCTGGGAAGATCGTGCTCTCGGTGGGCTGCTCGAAGCACCTGCCCGCCGATCACGGCGGCGAGGCGATGGGGCCGGAGGTAGCCGCCCGCCTAGACGAGTTGCACCTGCGGAAGATCGACCTCGCCGATGAAATCCTCGTGCTCAACGTGGGCGGCTACGTCGGCGAGAGCACGCAGAGAGAGGTCGAGTATGCTGAGCGCACGGGCAAGCCGATTCGCTGGCTGGAGCTGCCACCCCTCAACCGCCGTGAGCAGCCCGAAGTGGGGGAGCCGAAATGTGGTGCATGAACTGTAAGCACGACCTCTCGGAGTGCGAGTGTCCCGACCTTCAGGAGCGGCTACAGTCAGCGATGGCTGGCGGACACGTCGCAATCAAGTGGTGTAGCAAGTGTGACCATAGCTACCACTCTTGTCGGTGCGCCGCACCCGACTTCTACATCCGGCGCTCAACCCCCACTCCGGGCGAGCCCGAGGCGTAGATGCCATGAGTGCGTTTATCGGTGAAGCCGAGTACGTCAGCATCCGCCGCGTCGGCAAGTGGCCGGTGCGTGTCTATCAGACCATCGGCCGAGACGTAGCCGAGCCGTTCTGTGTCGCGCCCATCGCCCGTGGCGGCCGGATGAACGGCTGCCTTGTCTCCGGCCGCACGCTAGACGAAGCCGTGGACAGACTCGCGGCGACGATGCCTAAGATCCTCCGCTTTCACCGCGAGCAGGGGATGAGCCCGAAGCCCGCACCGTGGCCCGTAGTCAGTATCGAGTCGGTGACATGACGGCGCGCCCGGCGCTCGATGCGGCATACTTCGACGCCATCCGCCGGAAGCGGAACAGAGACAAGGAGAGAGCCCGTGGCCGTTAGCGCACTTGACGCAGCACGGGAGTGGCTGCGAAAGAAGGGCGAGTGGCCGTCTACCTCCAGCCTCGCCGCCCTGCTCGAAGCGCGGGAGCGGGAGGCGTACCTGCGGGGCTGGAGCGAGGCGCGGGAGACGGCGGTGCTGGCCTACATCAACGCACGCTATCCTCTGTCCTACGGAATCGGCATTGAGATCAACCGGCAGACTGACCCTATAGCCAAGATCATCCGCGGCCTCGCGCCGCCGGAGCAGGAGAATAAGCCGTGAGCATCAAACCCCAACAAGGAGGCCCCGAGACGAGATTCGTCGTAGTTGTGCTCGCCACGACGTTGCTGTCCGGCCTAGACTCAAAGAGGTTGATCCAAATGAAAAAGATCATGGTAGTTATCGGCTTGGTGCTCGCATCAACGATGTTGATGAGTGAAGCTAAGGCTTTTCCTCCCGATCCTGGGCCGCCTTACCTCACTCAACAAAGCGCTCTTGCTGCACTTTTAAGCCTCCATGTAGGCCACCAATGCGGTGTGAGTGACCCTTTGGAATGTCCTATATTGGCTCAACAAACTCAATGGTTGGGTGAGGGAGCCGAGCCGATTGTGGGGACGCCGACCCTGGAAGATTGGGTAGACAATGGATACGGCCTGTGGGCATGTGGCTTCTGTCAGCAGCACGGGACGTATTTCGCAGAAACGGCTTGCAACGACTGCATGTGGTACATCTTCTATCTGCTTCTACTATCCGCCTTCTAAGTTCGGTGAAGCCATGAAAACCACACCAGAAGTAGGGGATCTACGCTACGATTGGGAGGGTCGCGCGTATCGCATCGTTGCAATCATTGGCAGTCTCTTGCTCATGGTCGCCGACGACAGCAAAGAACCCATTATGACGCTGTACGTGGGGAACTCATGAAGCTCCTGCCGCTGCTCGTCTTGTTGCTCGCCTCGCCTGCATGGGCGGGGCGGGTCACGGGGTCGGCGTTCTGGTATCACCCGTCAACCTCTGCTTATGCAGGTCCGGCACAGCGCGAACGCATGACCGGAGAGTTTTCTGTGGCCTACGCCGGCACAAGCAAGCTAGCGCCGTTCGGCTCTATTAGAACGATGATCGGGAGGGACGCTGGCCGCCCTTTCGTCATCGCCAGCACTCTCTATCAGTGTGGATTGCGCTGGAGGCTAAGCGACGGCATCATGCTTGAAGCAGGGCATGGCTCCTGGCACAACATGGACACCATCGGACGGACGGAGCTGTACAACCGGATTGGGTTCCACGTGGCACTAGGCCAATGCCCAAGCTGACGGACCACCAAATCAGACTCCTCTCGCAGACGGCCGGGGTTCGCGTCTGCAGAGTGCGGGACTTCCTATTGCGCCGGTTGGTAAGCGGCTGGGCGCAGCGGAGGATTGAGGAAGCACAATTAAAGTTAGGGTTGCGTTGATCGATTTACTCAATACAGTGAGTAGTTTCACTCAGGGGGTTGAGGAGTGAGCGACGAACGCAGCGAACTGCTGTTAGGATACCCAGGTGCCCGGCATCTGTCATCCGTAATGACAGACCGGGTGCCGGGGTTCCTCTTCGAGAACTGCTTCCGGGACCACAGCATCACGGTGTTTGTAGCTCCTGCGCATCGGGGAAAGACCCTGCTCATGCTGGACATGGCGCTTTGTCTCGACATGGAGATGCCCCTATTCGACAGGTTCCAGCCGCTTGCCGGTCGGCAGGTGTTCTTCATGGGGTGCGATGCCCCGTCGTGGGACTACGGGCTGCAGGCCCGGAAGCTCTGCATCGGTCACGGAATCCCACCGGAGCAGAGAGCCCTGCTCGACCTGGCGGGCGTGTGGCGGAGTGGAGTCAAGATCACGGACCCAACGTTCCGTGAGTGGCTGATGCAATGGAAGCACCATACGTCTGCGGACGTGCTTTTCATCGACAGTCACCGTGCGACCCACGGAGCGAACGAGAACGACAGCGGCGAGATGTCCAAAGTGTGGGACATCCTGAAGGGCCTGCGAGACAAGGGATGGTGCATCATCATGGCCCACCACACCGGCAAGCAGGGGGAGATCATTCAGCAGGACGTTCATGCGGGCCGCGGCAGCACCATCATTAACGACGCGGCGGACTTCATTTACACACTGAACAAGCGGAATCGTAAGGACACCAGAGTGCGGGTGGAGTGTGTGAAAGGGCGGGGAGCCGCAGAAGATGACGACCCTTTCAGCTTCTACGACATCATAAGTGTGCCTTCGGATGAGATGGTGAACGGCCGGCCGCTCTACGGGCTCCGGCTGGTGGCGCCGATGGAGGACGCCATGCGGACGCTGACGGCAGCCCTCGCAGATGGACCGAAGGATCGGGCTTCGCTGATGGCGCTGCTAAAGGCAAAGTGCCCTGAGTTTACTAAGAACATGGCGGACGTAACTCTGTATAGATATTGCGATAACAGGTTGCAAGAATTGCGGCAGCTAGGCAAAGCACGACCAAAGGAAAGGGGGGTTTGGGAGAATGTACCTTAATCGGGAGCAGGAGAAGGCGCTGTTGAAGTGGGCGGAGTGCGCACTGGTAACAGACACTGAGGTGCTGACGGCAGAGGAGTTGGAACTTGCGGCGCAGGTAGCTCCGTTTATGAAGTGGCGGCGGTCAAGTGGTTCAGGTAGTCCGGTAGTGCTGCAGTCGCCAGATGGCGCGACTACGATTCAGGTGTCGGGCTTGCGGTGGGCTGAAGTGACCAATCAGATTGAGGCCCTGCTCAATGGGTGAGGTGCTGCTGGTGCTGTTTCTGGTGGCTGCGATAGCGGCCTCAAGGGAGAAAAGATGAGTCCACTTGATGACGAACTAAGCGACATCCGGTACGCACCACGCGAGATTCTGGTGCGGGCGATTAGCAGGCTGACGCAGATGGTGGTTGAAGAGCACGGTGGTGACGATGAGTACCGAACCACAATCCTGGCCGATCTTGGGCTGATGGACAATGAGCCGACGGCCTTCGGGGAGCAGCTGTGAGGCCAGAGCCGATAGTGTGGGCAATCGGAGAGGCAGATTGCCAGGAGGCGGTGCGGCGATACAGCGGACGACTGGCAATTTTAGCTTGCCTGGAAGACGACTTATATGATGCCTACAACTGGAATCATAACGGGCGGTACGGGGAGAGTGGTGGCTTCTTCTCTACGACTACAACCAAACCGCCGGTCCCTACGGCAGGAATAGCTGAACAGATTGCGTCGCTGAAAGACGAGCTGATTAAGGAGCGGGCGGAGATTGCCAAAAAGTGGAAGATTGGCAACAGGCTGGCGCCATGAAGACAAACGTGTCGATGCTCAAGGACTATTTGAAATGCCCCCAACTGGCGCACAATCTGCACGTCGTCCGCCGTGGGCCGGCGGTGAAAGCGGTTACGCTGGAGGTGGGCACGCTCTTCCATGAGGCAATGGAGCAGCGGATGAAGGGGGCGGCACCTGGGGCGTGGAAGATCAGCTTGTCAGATGTCAGCGACGATGCACGGGCCGCGTGGAACAAGCACAAGCTGTGGCTGCCGGTGGACGAATTTAAGCTGGACGCAGGCTGGGAGATTGTTGGTGTAGAGGTACCGTTGGAAGGGGAGGCAGATCGGGATGTAATACTGCAGGGGCGGCTGGATGTGCTAATTCGGTACAACGGAAAGTATTGGTCGCTGCAATGGAAGACCTTTGACGGCAGCGATCTCCTGTCCCTCTGCGAGAGGGTGCGCCTGTCGTACCATGAGGTGGCGTATCAATGGCTGGCGGAGAAGAACGGCTACACGCCCTGGGGCGGCACCATCCTAGGCGCTTGCGCGAAGCTGCCGGGGTACAGAATCATCGGCGGCAAGCGGCAGGAGATTGGAGACGGTGAGCGGGCAGCAGCCCTGACGACGCACTTCCTGGCGCGCCCCCCGCAGACGCAAGCTAGCATGTGGTTTCATACGCTGCGGGAGCTGCGTAGGGTCAGCATACTGGACAAGTTGATTGAGCCGGTGCGGCATTACGACCAATGCTTCGGCTTCGGCAGCAAGCGGTGTCCCTTTTTCAGTGTCTGCCACGAGGGGGGTAGCTTGGATGATCCGCAGTTCGTGACCTTGGAGGATAGATATGCCGTGTAGCCCAATAGTTCCTATTCTTGATCCCTGGTTCAAAGAACCAAGCAAGGCCGAAATGATCTATTTGATAGGTGCGCTCAAGAACACGGCCGTGCCGCTGCTAGCGGCGAAGCTACGAAGCGCAGGACTTGAGTGCTTTGACGACTGGCATGCGGCAGGACCAGACGCAGACGACTTCTGGCAGGCGTATGAGAAAGCTCGCGGACATGATTTCAAGACAGCGCTGGCGGGTTTTGCTGCCAAGCATGTATTTGAGTATGACCGACACCACCTTGATCGCGCAAGCGTCGGAGTCCTTCTGCTGCCAGCCGGTAAGTCGGGCCATCTGGAAGCAGGATACTTGATCGGTCAGGGGAAGCCGCTGTACATCGTCCTGGATGATGAGCCGAAGCGCTTCGACGTGATGTACAACTTCGCCGCGGGTGTGGTGAAGACGTTTGATGAGCTAGTGGAGGTTCTGTGTGACAGATTGGTCGAAGGAACGGCAGGATGTGCTGGATCGGTTCGCCCGCGAGCTGTCGAAAGCGACCGGCGACGGCAGCAAGAAGCGCCAAGCTGGGAGCAAGCCGCCGTGGTACCATGACACTTCGCATGAGGTAGCGATCTTCTCCCACCTGCTGAAGTGGAAGAAGGGGGAGCGGTTTGATCCTGATAGCGGCGCGCATCCAATGGTGCATTGTGCGTGGCGATGCTTAGCAATTGCGCTGATCGAAACGGGGAACACCCCTGACGCGGAGGGATTGAATGCCGAAGGGAATCAAGGAGAAGGAAGCGATAGCGCCAGCACGGGCGCGGTGTGACTTCTGTGGCAAGCCGTTCGCGCCGGGGAAGTGGAACAGCCGGACGTGCGAATACTGCCGTGAGGTACGTGGCGCCCCGGATCAGGCAGAAACCATCAACTACGAGCGAGTACTTGACGAATGGCTGAAGAAGAACGGCAAGAGGATTCTGCGCAAGCAACCGCGCAGGCAGTCGAAGCGGCCCTCCGCAAAGCGGGGTGGCGCGAAGAAGAGACGAAGCGGGTAGCGGACTGGTTCCGCAATCCGTACCTGTCAGTGAAGCACCCTGCGACGGAGGAGCTATGAGCGGCCTGAGCTGGCAGGAGGACGCACGCTATGCCTGGGACATCCTCAGCTGGCAGGGCGAGGCGCAATGGTTCGCCCGCAAGGACAGCAAGGTTCTAGGCGGCCGTCTGCGGTCGGAGAGCGAGCTCGTCGCCACCATCCGCAACGCCGAGGTGCTGAAGTGGAATCTGTACTTGAATGCTAACCCCACGCGACACGTCCCTGGCAAGAAGAAGCTGAGCCGGGAGGATGTGACGCACTGGCGGTACGTGGTGGTGGACCTAGACCCCGCGGGCGAGGCTCTGGCACCGCCCTCTCCCGGCAGCGGCGATCACGCCCTGCTGACCAAGGCTGTACGGCTGTTCAGCGGCCGAGGGTACCAATTCTGGCTGCCGCTGCGGATCATGGAGATCGGCCATCTTGCCTCCACCTGCACTGCGCAGGTTGAGCCGCTGAATACGGCCGCGGCGGAGCGGGTGATGCAAGGCTACCTGCGCACGCTATCCTCGCAGACGGACGGTTGGTGCCCTGGGTGGAAGGTGGACACCACTTGCAGCGACCTTGCGCGTGTGGTAAGGTGCCCCGGCAGCGTCAATCAGCGAACAGGGCGGCGGGCCACGTTGGAGGAGTACCCCTACGGCATGCCGCTGATAGAGCCAAGCGTGATTGCGAAGTACGCGGATGTGGTCACTCTGCCCCCAGAGCCGCTACCGAAGGGAGAATTTAAGAACCTCCTGGACCTGCTGCCGCATCTAAATGTCCGTGCGAGAACGTTCATTCTTGAGGGGGCTGAGTCACCGGGACGCCACAAGGCGTGCTATGCGACTTGCAAGAACATGCAGGAGTTGGGGGTGCCGGCTGAGGAAGCGGAAGAGTGGCTGACGTATGGAGCCCGCACGTGTTGGCGGGGATGGAACGTGAGAGAGCCTAACCTGGCGTATGCGAGCGATCCGCTGTCGAGCAGTGAAGTTGAGCGAATTGTGAAGCAGGTTTACAGCAAGGAGTAGTGGGAATGAAGTTCATCGTGACGGTAGTTGCGCTCTCGGTTGTGCTGATTGTGGCGATACTGACAGCTGGTGGTTTCCTGCGTCTGCAGGCCCTGACCTCGAATGGATATGTGCAGGTGGTTGCAATGCTGCCGGGGCAGGGGGCGAAGATAGTATGGACGAAGCAGCAGCCGGCCCCTCGTATTGGCCAGTTCCCCCTCATAAAGGAGTAGCGCATGGCGGTACCTATGCTGGCCACGCCCAGCAGGCAACTGTTCGATATGGCATCTGGAGAGAACCCTACGCAGCAGCGCATTAACGCGGTGCTGTATGGCAACAGCGGAGCGGGGAAGACTGCTCTGGCAACGGCACTGCCCTGGGGAACCGAGCGATGGGGGGACAGGGCGGTGTACGTTGCCTGGGATGCGGGCAGCGAGACGCTGCTGAGTGTGCTGCCGGAGGACCGGAAGCACCTTACAGTCGTGACGCCCAAGCTGCAGCATGCAGAGGGCGATAGGCTAGTGATGAATCCATATAAGGCAGCAATGGACATCGCCAGCGCCGACTGGCCCACGCTGGTGCCGGAAGCGAAGACGCTGATTTGGGACGGAGGAACCAGGTTCGCGGAGCAAATTCTGCGGGCGGTAGCTAACACTGGAGCGACGATCTCGAAGCGAAAGAAGGAAGAGGGCGACGAGTCCCGGCTGGACTTCGGCGAAAAGGGTGAGGCCGGGTACATGGCCCTGCCTATCATTGCGGATTATGGGATGGCACAGCACACCATCCTACAATGGTCTGAGCTGCTCCGGCAGCAGCCGATGAATGTACTTGTCGTTTGCGTCAGCGACTATTACAAGCCGGAGGGAGGGAGCCACGACGGCGACACGGTAGGCGGACCGGCACTGGTTGGCGCCAAGATCATCCCCAAGTTCATGAAGGACTTCGACAACGTATTCCGGTTGTCGCTGGAGAACGACACCGTCAAGATTGAGGAGAAGGACGCCCAAGGTAAGCCGAAGCCGCCGAGGTTCGAGCGGAAGCTGAAGCGGTACCTGTGGACGGAGAAGGTGGGAATCTGGGACGCCAAGATTCGTCGTCCTCCAAGCGCGGTGAATCCGCTTGCCCGTGTGGAGCTGACGCCGGACGGTAGGGACTTCTGGAAGTTGTTCGATGCAAGCGGGATGGGAGCGTAGAAATGGCGAGCGAGAAGAAGCTATTCGCATATAAAGTTGATTTGCTAACCGAAAAGCAGGTTTTGAGTGATGTTGAATCATGGGGTGGGGACGGAAGCATTGTTGAGGTTCGGATTACCCACAAGATTAAGGCCAAGCGTGATACAGAAACGGGAAAGTTCTATCTTCAGGAGGTAAGGTAAATGGCACCTCAGATTGATTACTTCCTCGACGACGACGACATCAAGGACGCAAACAACGCTGGGTCGTTCCTGTTCGATGCCCCCAGCGACGCAGTCGTGCGAGGCAAAAAGTCGGACCCGAACGACGAGAAGTACAAGGCGACATGGATTCAGTCCTTGGAGATCACGGAGGCGAAGATGTACGAAGACGCCGCCAAGGACAAGGATGGCAACGAATACGGCGCCATCTGCATCGAGGTGAGCTTCCAGGTCCCATCGGGCGCTGTGCGTGCGAAGTCAGGGGAGACGGACCCGAACGCGGGGCGTAACCACCGCGCGTGGTACCGGCTGGTGGGCGAAGCCCGCAAGAACCCGAAGCATCCGAAGTACAAAGCGAACAACTTCAACACCGGGCGGGTGCTGGGCATTCTGCGCAGCATCTGGGGAACCGCGGTGATCCCGCACGGAACGAACCCGAACCTGGGTGACTTCTTCGGTGACAGCCCAGCGCCGGTTGTTGGAAAGACTGTGGTTGCACACATGAAGCAGTCGCGATACAAGGGAGAAGATCGGGACGAGCTGACCGACTTTATTGCACTCGAAATGCAAGGCTCATGATGCCGGGAACCACGTTTGTGCCTGAAGGAGGCGAGTTCGATTGGAGCCAGGGGGCTAAGTATCAGCCCCCCTCGGGGGGTGGTGGGCTGCCGCCGGGATGGTTCAGAGCGCCGCATGAGGACGGGACGGCACTGCCGGAGTCACAGCCACCGCCTCCAAGAGCGGAGCCCCCGGCCAGAGAACCGCCGCGGGAAGAGCGCATGACAGCCAGGGAGTTTCTAGCTAGCCGAACTGCCGAAGCCGCCAAGCAACAGGAGCTATTAGAGCAGTTTGTGCCGCCGCCCAGAGTGATGGCAGACCGTGTTGACCTTGATGCCGGCACGGCATCCTTTCATGGCTACGATGTTCCTCTGACGCGAGATTCCGTCGAGTCAATCAAAATGATCCTGGCTATGGAGGTCTGCAGGATACTGGAGCTAGAGCGTGACCGAATCTTCGCGACAGTGCAGCAGCAGCACGTGCAGGAAGACAGCAGTGGAAGGGGGACGGACGTGCCAGTTGTGCAGGGATCGCCGAGCGAAGTGGAGCCGCCGCAGACGGGCGGAGGAGGGCCGGTGCAGTGAGTGCGGAACGCGGCCTCCCCTCAGAGGGCTCAGAATGTGCGCAGAATGCCGAGCCATCAAACGAGTCAGACAGGTGCCTGAGCAGGACCACAGCGTCTCTTTCCTGGCGATCATGTTGTCTGCTAGCCACTCACCTGAAAGCTGCTGCAGCGCAACAGGGAGAAGTCTACATGCTCTTCGAAAGGTGGGTGAGCGGCTGTCGGTGGATCGTATTAACCCTGAACGAGGATATGTACCGGGGAACGTCCAGCTCATTGCCATGTGCCTGAACGAAGAGAAGCGAACCTATCGGAGGGTTCCGCAAGCGGCTGTGAATGCCCTTCTGAGGAAACTGGAGCGGGTGACGGACGATGACCTCACCTCAATATCAGCTGCTGCGCAAACAATGTAAAGCTAAGTACCATAAGGCATGGAGAGCGCGAACAGGCCGACAATCGGATAGGGCATCCTATCTGAAGAATCGTCATAAGAGGATTGAGAGGATGCGGATAAAGAATCTTCAATACCGCATGACTCTAATGCGAATATTGGGGGATAAATGTGAGATATGCGGAGACGGCGTTAGAGAGCATCTAACACTGGATCACAAGGACGGTAGTGGGGGAGCACAAAGGGGAACAGGAAGAAGTAACCATAAGACAATTAGAGCGATTGTGTTGGGGATTGAGCCAACAGAAAATTACAGAACGCTATGCATGAGCTGCAACGCTGCCATAGGGCGCTTTGGATACTCGCCCATAGAAGCAGTACGGAGGGTATACGAAAGGGAATACTTGGCAGCAGCACAGACGATTTGATGTACCGCGGCTGGCGAGGCTGAAGCCGGGGGACCCTGGGGACTTTCGAATAGTAGACGAGCTGGATCGTGAGGTGTGGGCATCGGAGTGGGTGCGGCGGGCGTACTTGAGCACACGCCCACGGCCGATTGTGCGAACCGCGAGGTGGGGATGAGTGAGGTACCCGGTGCGATGGTGGATGGGCATCCGACTTCCCCTGTGCTCATCATCGGAATGGCCCCCGGCCGCGAAGAGCTGGAGCATCAGAAACCCTTAGTCGGCGGCAGTGGGCGGTTGCTGTGGAAGCAGCTACAGAAGAAAGCAGGCATCAGTCGTGCGGACTGCTACATCATCAACACCATTGGAGAACTTCCGAAGGGGACGGACGGCAACCCGACGAAGGAACAGCTCGACAGATGGTGGGACATCTTCAATAATGCTCTTTCGCAGTCACGCGCGAGGGTGGCATTTCTGCTTGGTACCGCAGCCCTGCAGCGATTCACCGGACTTACCGGCGGCGTCGAAAGCTGGCGCGGGTACCTCATCGCGCCGAACGAAGTCAGTCCGCTTACACGCACGCGAACGATCCAGACGGTCTACAAAACCGGCAACAAGAAAACCGGCCGCAAGAAGGGCGATCCCAAGACCGAGAAGGTCAAGGAGGTTATCAGCCCCGCGTGGCCGCCGTCGCTCCAGTGGGCCATCCCCTCAGTCCACCCCGCCGCTGTTCTTAGAACCGGCTTCGCTCTGCTGCCCTCCCTGGCGGCAGACGCCGCCCGAGTTGGGCGAGCCCTCCGCGGGGAACTGAGGATAGTAGAACCGATCTGGCAGGAAGGTGTGCCTTGGGAGATGCTTCCGCCAGATCGCTCGCCAATAGTCGTTGACATAGAAACTGCGGGAATCAACAACGACACCATCACCCGGATTGGCGCCAATACAGGCGCCCTTGCTTGGACCGCGCTATGGGATGCAGACGCGCGAGACTATCTGAACCAGTGCCTGAACCGGCCGTTTCGCGGCCCAGCAGTCGCATTCAACATCGGATTTGACGCTCCCCGTCTTGCATCTGCGGGGGCTGCCCTGCCGGAGCCGTGGTGGTGTGCGATGCTCGCGGCTGCGATGTGTGAGCCGGACTTGAAGAAGTCGCTCAACTACGTCGCGGCGTTGTACTTCGACAAGCAGCGGCACAAGCATCTGTCGGCCGAGCAGCCGGCGTTCTACAACGCGATGGATGTGTCGGACACGCTGGCACTGTACTACACGCTGAAGGGGGAATTGGAGCGGACGGGCCAGCTGGGGCTGTTCGAGAAGCGGATGATGCCGACGATGCCGACGCTGGTGGACATGACCCAGGCGGGCATTAGGGTAGACCGGGATGTGGCTTCCGCGTGGATGCGGGACCTGACCAGTAAGCACATGGAAATCATGGGGCGGTGGCAAGCAATTGCGCCGGGGAAGAAGTCTGCGGGCAGCGGACTGATGGGGTTCATGTATGGGGAGCTGGGGCTGCCGATGCAATACCACAAGCGGGGGCGGCAGACCACTGAGATTGCGGCCCTGCAGCGGATGCTGCTGTACGAGCGGCTGGATGACCGGCAGAGGGAAGTATTAACAACGCTGACGGAATTAAGGAAAGTTGAAAAGGACCTGCGCACGTATGCTGAGGTAGAGATGAGCCTGGATGGCTGCATCCACCCAGGATTCCTGCCGGCGGGGAAGGACACAGACTCATTCGGCAAGGGCATCGCCGGCACGGGCCGCATCACTGCCAGCAACCCCAACATCCAGAATCAGCCGCAATCGGCGCGGCGTATGTTCATCTCCCACGACCCGTCGATGATCCTTCTCGCGCGGGACTATTCGCAAATCGAGGCGCGCATCATCGCGCACTTGTCAGGAGACGAGGTACTGAAAGATGCGATTACTGCCGGACTTCATTCTGCAAACGCTCTGGCGATGGGCATCGACAAAACACGCGCGAAGAACGCCTTCTACGGCTGGGCCTACGGCGCCGGCAAGCGAACCCTCCACAATACCTTCGTCGCCAAAGGATTCCCAATTTCCGAAGCTGAATGCGGGCTGCTACTGGCCGGCTTCGACCGTCGATTCAACAAAGCCGCTGCTTGGCGGGACCGAATTGCTGCAGAGGTCAAGAGCCGCTACTATCTTACGAACGCATTTGGCCGACGGCGGTATTTCATGGGAAGTAGTCGAGATGAGGCTGCGGAGGGAGGAGGAGGAGGGAAAGGCGTCCCTGCCGCGCTTGACTTCCACCCACAGTCTGATGCAGCTGACATTATGTGGACCATTCTCCGACAGATTGCGGACGGGCTGCGAGGAACTGGTGCAAGAATTCTTGCACCAGTACACGACGAAGTCCTAGTGGAGACGCCGAGAGACCAACTCTCGCAGACGGACGCTGTGCTGC
>ERZ1292642.424-Hain-H14-01um-R1-424-length-24986-cov-12_pt1 | contig 23701 bp, 26 predicted proteins | sample MGYA00564403_ERZ1292642 | MGnify/ENA primary metagenome ERZ1292642 (study PRJEB36523, sample SAMEA6512643) | groundwater metagenome | collected 2019-01-09 | study: AquaDiva: Metagenomics assemblies of 32 groundwater samples
AATGACAATTATGGTCATGATCAAGGTGATGTTGTCTTAAAGCATATTGCCAAGACGATGCAGCAAAAATTTCGTAAAGATGATATTTGCTGCCGTTATGGCGGTGAAGAATTTATCATTATTATACCGAACAGCAATCTTACTGAAGTTTATGAAAGTGCAGAAAGGTTCAGAAAAGAGATTGCATGTAAAGAAATTCACAACATAGGTTTCATCAGCATTTCGATTGGTATTGCTTCTTGGCCAGACAGTTCTAAAAATATTCTAGACGTTTTGAAAATTGCCGATAACAATCTTTATCGGGCGAAAGATGATGGCCGCAACTGTGTGCGATACTAATTTGATTTATTTTTCAGTTTTATAGTTTAAATAAATGGTGCGCTCAGCGGGACTCGAACCCACGCCACAGGCTTCGGAGACCTGTACTCTATCCAGTTGAGCTATGAGCGCATCTTTTTTGGATCGCGCACATCATAACAAAAAAAAGCATAAGGTAAAGCAACTATCTCTAACTTCATCATTTTTATGCTTAAGCTTTATACAATGTTCCAAAACAGCAACACAGAATTGCATGTGAATCACTTGGCTTATTTTGCGAGATCACTCACAATATCTCAACTTTTCACCATTTGAGATATTCATGACTGATGCACTGATCTTAAGGGATGTGTCAAAGACCTATCGCAATGGCTTTCAGGCATTGAAAGGGATTAACTTAAATGTACCAGAAGGTGAATTTTATGCGCTATTGGGGCCTAATGGCGCAGGAAAATCTACTACCATCGGTATTATCAGCTCATTAACAAAAAAAACCTCCGGTACAGTCGAAATTTTTGGTCATAATCTGGATACCCACCCTTCCCAGGCCAAACAGTGCCTAGGTGTAGTACCTCAGGAATTCAACTTTGCCCAGTTTGAAAAAACCTTTGATATTTTGGTGACTCAGGCAGGCTATTACGGCATTCCTAAAAAAATTGCACAGGAACGGGCGGAGCTTTATCTGACCAAACTGGGTTTATGGGAAAAGCGTTCCACTCAGGCCCGCATGTTATCCGGCGGGATGAAACGTCGCCTGATGATTGCGCGCGCCATGATGCACGAACCGAAACTGCTAATTCTGGATGAACCGACGGCAGGCGTTGATATCGAGTTGCGTCGTTCGATGTGGGAATTTTTAAACGAGATGAATGAAAAAGGCACCTCTATCATTCTGACCACGCATTATCTAGAAGAAGCAGAAATGCTGTGTCGCCGTATTGCGATTATTGATCGCGGTGTGATTAAAGAAGACACCACCATGAAAAGCTTCCTGAGTCAGCTCAATGAAGAATCGTTTATTTTTGATCTGGCCGAACCGATTGAACCTTTGCATCTGGATATCATCGGCGTGCGTTTTAACCTGATCGATCCGATGACCTTAGAAATTACCATGGATAAGGCACATACCATGAATGATCTGTTCCAGTTGCTGGAATCACAGAATATTCAGGTACGCAGTATGCGCAATAAATCCAATCGTCTGGAAGAACTTTTTGTGAAAATGGTCGAGAAAAATCTGGATGGAGCTGCGCAATGAACATTAATCAACTCAGCGTAGCTTTATATACCATTATCTATAAAGAAGTGCGTCGCTTTATGCGCATCTGGCCACAGACCCTGTTGCCACCTGCAATCACCATGAGCCTGTACTTTGTGATCTTCGGTAATCTGGTCGGTTCACGCATTGGAGAAATGGGCGGCTATAGTTATATGGAGTTCATTGTGCCCGGTCTGATTATGATGGCCGTGATCACCAACAGCTATGCCAACGTCTCGTCTAGTTTCTTCAGCTCAAAATTCCAGAAAAGCATTGAAGAACTGATCATGAGTCCGGTACCGATGCATGCCATTTTATGGGGTCATGTATTGGGCGGTGTGATTCGTGGGATACTGGTTGCGATCATTGTCAGTGCAGTGAGCTTATTTTTTGCCGATTTATACATCACCAACTGGTTTGTGACTATATATACAGTCTTGATTACTTCCCTGCTGTTTTCCTTGGGTGGTTTTATCAATGCCGTCTATGCCAAATCTTTCGATGATATCTCGATCATCCCGACTTTTGTTTTAACACCACTGACCTATTTAGGTGGTGTGTTTTATGCTATTTCGAGCTTAAGCCCATTCTGGCAAAATTTATCTTTAATTAATCCTGTCGTGTATATGGTCAATGCCTTCCGCTATGGCATTTTAGGACATAGCGATGTCAATGTCGCCATTTCACTGACAGTGATTACCTTATGTTGTGCCGTGCTGTATGCAGTGGCCTATCATTTACTCTCCCGTGGTTCAGGAATGCGTGAATAATGAGTGTAGAACAATCTCTCCTTGGTAAAGACACCAATTACCCGACAGAATATCAGCCTGATGTTCTGTTTCCGATTTCGCGCGCGCCTGCCCGTGAACAATACGCACATGTCGAAGCGATTCAGCAAGGTGCAGACTGGTGGCATGTATTTGAAATTTCCTGGTTAAATTCAACCGGTGTGCCGCAAGTGGCTATTGGCCGCATTAGCTTGCCAGCGTCTTCGCCGAATCTGATTGAATCCAAATCCTTAAAACTGTATTTCAATAGCCTGAATTTTGCCAAGTTTGAATCTCAAGATGCCTTTATCACGACGGTCCAAAAAGATTTATCTGCTGCGGCTGAAGCTGAAGTTAAACTGCAATTGTTTCAGGTCGATGAATTAGAGATCAGCAAGCCGGAAGGCATCTGCATTGACGAGCTGACACCTGAGCGCCTAGAAAATCATCCAGATGCCAGTTTATTGGCTTTGGATTCGGATGATGCAGCAGAAGGTGAAATCCAGCTGTATTCACATTTACTCAGAAGTAACTGCCCAGTCACTGGCCAGCCGGACTGGGGAACAGTTTTTATACGTTATCAAGGTAAAAAACCTTGTTATAAGAGTATTTTAGCTTATATTATTTCCTACCGTCAGCATAATGGGTTCCACGAACAATGTGTGGAGCAGATGTTTGCCGATATCTGGCAGCAACTGAAACCGGAAAAGCTGATGGTCTACGCAACCTATACACGCCGTGGTGGATTGGATATCAACCCTTGCCGTGTATCGGATTTAACATGGATGCCTCGCCCTATTCGTTTAGCGCGACAATAAAAAACATTGAGGTTGAACAATGCCATTTTTTGGGTTTATTCCTTCTGCAGAGCTTTTAAATACAATTCAGACTGCACAAAAAAACAAAAATTCAAGTGAGCCGCTTTACCCATTGCGTGATAAAACCGCATTGATGATTAATGATGAAATTATTGATGCGATTCTCACCGAGCTGGTGCGTCGCTTCCCTGCCAGTGATAAACGCGATACTGCGGAAAAACTGGCTGGCTATATCAAGTCGACTGTTGCAGTTTTGCTGAAACAGTTATTGAGTAAAGCACCAAATGACGTAGTCAGAGAGTCGATTGCATTCTCTGAGCGCAGTCTGTTTAAAGATCCTGAAGGACATTTCCGCATTGGTGAGTCACTAGATGCCAATCTGGTAACTAATTTAAAACATCATTATGCGGAACTTAAAGCCGGTCAGAGTATCGATAAACAAGCGTTCAGTAACCTGTACAAGCAATTTGGTGAAGCGACAGTCCGACATTTTATGGTCGACTTTAATAAAACCCTGGATCTTGGCATGATCAAACGCAAGGCAGCAGATATTGGTGCATCTGCAGTGATCAAGGCCATCAATATGGCAGCAGATAAAATTATTCTGAATTTGAATAAAGATGAGCTGCGCGCCATGGCTGAATATCACGACACTTTGTTCTATACAGAATAGTTTTAGATAGCATGATTTCAAGATTTTCTGTAAATCTTGAGGAATTAGCCTGACTTCAGTCAGGCTTTTTTATGATCAGTGAAATAGCTTGTTACAGATAAGCGGCTCTATAAGACAGACTGCCGTAAAAATAGCCAATCCATCGCTATTTTTGTATAAGCGGCTAGGTCTCTTATTCATCCGAATGTTATCTTTAATCTGGCACTTTAAGCCCCACGATTGAAAAAATTTATCAATCTTTTTCATGGCATGATTCAAATGACATCGCCAGCAACTCATCAAAAAAACTGGAAATCGTAGCAAGATGTTGAAATCGGATTTTTATAAAAAGTTTAAGCAGCTTTCAATCGCACTTACCGCATTTGGTCTCAGCAGTTTGAGTCTGGCCAACGATTTCCAATATCACCCTTCTTATGCCGCTTTTAAGCAGAACGCCATGCAGAGCTATGGGCTAAGTGCCCAGCAAGTAGATTCCGCCATGAGCGGGACGCGTAATTTGCCTAATATTATCAATATCATGAATCGCCCAGGTGAAAGTAAGCCTTGGTATTCGTATAAAACTAACTTCCTGGCTGAATCTACCATTCAGCGCGGCGTACGTTTTAAACAGCAATATGCAGAAACGCTTAACCGTGCTGAACAACAGTTTGGTGTACCACAGGCGATCATTCTGGGCATTTTAGGTGTAGAAACCGGTTTTGGTAGCAACAAGGGCTCTTTTGTCACTCGTGATGCCCTAGCAACCTTAGGGTTTGGCTATGAACGTCGTGCCCAATATTTTCAGGATGAACTGGCTGCTTTAATTGCCTGGTCGTATAGAGATGGTGTTGCCACCTCTTCTGTGGTGGGTTCGTATGCCGGCGCTGTTGGCTATCCGCAGTTTATGCCGAGCAACATTCCAAAATTCGGCGTGGACTACGATGGCAATGGTCATATTGACCTGCGTAACTCAGCGGTAGATGCGATTGGCTCGATTGCCAACTATCTGGCACAGCATGGCTGGCAGCGTAATCAGCCGATTGCCTTTCCGGCACGTTATACCGGTTCAAATCCCGATGCTGTGATTGCCAAGGATCTGACTCAACCTATGCCTTATGGTGTGTTAAAAACGCAAGGCATTAGCCCAATGAATCCCATCGTAAAAATTGACGATCTGGATCTGGTTAATGTAATTCAATTACAAGAAAATTATGGCTCGATTTACTACATCACTTATCCAAATTTTCAAGTGATTACCACCTATAATCGCAGCCGTATGTATGCCACTGCTTTGTGGTTATTAGGTACCGAAATTACCAGCCGTTAACACTAAAAATTAATACAAATTATGAAAGTCAACATTTTTATGGGTTAATTTGTGCGTATTTTAAGCAATTTTAATATTATGTTACAATATTGATTATTTTTTGATCAATCATTGTTTATTTTGCGTTCTTTTTTTAACTATTTTAATTAAACACTAGACAGGGTATTGCCGGCATGAATATTATCCATTTCGTTAAATGTAGTTGCATAAGTTAAATATCAGGCATGTTTACATGGTTTTTCAGCCATTTATGAACAACCAATAGATATGCTGTTAGGAGTTGATTCGATGCATTCTTCAATTTTGAAGTCTTTTATGGCCATTGCCACGATCGTCACGCTGACGCAATCGCAGGCAGATATGGTTCCGTCATCTTCATTCACCAATGAAAATGACAATTCGCGTCTTGCAACGCGAGTACTCAATAAAGAAGCTCAAAGCTTCAATTCAAATTTCACAAATTTGAACAGCCTTTCAATCACTGAGCGTTCTGGCGATAAAGTTCGCCGTGAAACCATTGCAGCGAAAATTGAACTTCCTGCAGAAGAGCCTTCAGTGATTGAAAAACTGAATACAGTGGCTTCTAATACTGTACGTAAATTCAGTCAGACAGGTACAGCGTCTTGGTATGGTCGTCAATTCCACGGCCGTAAAACTGCAAGCGGTGAAACCTTTGACATGAACGCAATGACGGCTGCTCATCGTAGCCTGCCATTGAACTGCTATATTCGCGTAACTAACCGCAATAACGGCAAGAGCGTTGTGGTTAAAGTAAATGACCGTGGTCCTTTCCATGGCAACCGTGTTGTTGATTTATCTTACGGTGCTGCGAAACAGTTGGGTATTACCAGTGCAGGTACTGCAAAAGTCAGTATTGAACGTGTCGCTGGTCCAAATTCTTAAGATTTGACCTGCAACACATTTAACAAAAGCCACAGCAATGTGGCTTTTTTATTGTGCTCATTTTCTAGAAGAATATAAACGCTCATGCTCAGCCCTATCTTAAAGTTCTTTCAAGAAAATTTTGGTAGGCTCATCCTGCCTGATAAAATTCGCTCGCTTGCATGATTAACTTTTGACCATATCCGGATTCTGCTTTATATTTCCAGATAAGCAAAAACATGTTCATGGAATGGAGCGAAGAATGAAAACAATATCTGAATGGTTTGATGAATATAGCGACAGCCATCAAAATAAAACCAACAAGCTGATTCACTGGGTTTGCGTACCGACCATCTATTTTTCGATTATTGGCATTCTGGCGCATTTCAGCGCTTTGCTGACTACCCTGCTACTGGTTTTGGCTTTTATCTTCTATGCACGCCTAGATCTTGTTTTGGCAGTAGCGATGGCTACGTTGACTTTGGTCATGGCCTGGCTCATCTGGATTCTGCCAGTCGGTACCGGTTTCTTTATTGCCCTGTTTGTCTTAGCCTGGATTGGCCAATTTTATGGGCACAAAGTGGAAGGTAAAAAGCCTTCGTTCTTCAAAGACCTCCAATTCCTCCTCATTGGCCCAATTTGGTGCATGGATGCCTATTTAGGTAAAATCCTACCGAACTGGAAATCGCGCCATAACAGCGCAATTATGAGCGTTTAAACGCCATATTCGATTTATCCAATTAGAAGAACCTTATTGATAGGTTCTTCCTTGATGTTTTAACCAGCCATCGACATGTTTTCGCGCAGGGTCATGATGCGTCCAGTGAATCACCCCGCCCTTGTCACTGTATTCATATTCTCCATAAAACTCGACCTGATCCTGTTTTTGAATACTCTGAATACGCGGTGCCAGATCGATATTATGTGCAACCAGTACAGTTTGGCCATTTGGTAATTCGAGGATAAACTTTTGATGGCGCGATCCTTCATGATCATCTGGCAAAACGGCAATCACCTGCCCGCTTGAACGCACTTGTAGATCACTCTGGCGCTGTTGAAACGCCCGTGCAATTCGGTCCAGATCATCAGTCGTTTGAGAGGGTACTAAATTAGGCTCTGAATCAAGCGTTTCAGTTGTAGTATCAGATGCGGATGGAATAAGTGGTTGGGATTGTTGTAGATCCAGGCCCAGATAAGCAGCAATCAACAGTGCAATGACTGCACCGATGCTCAGATTGGTTTTATTTGGCATTTTTATAACTTTTTTATTAAATGATGAATACATGATCTGAGCTCTATCACCAAACCCAAATCCTATTCTTGAATTGCTGATGAAGAATAAATCAACATAAAAAAGCCCCATCAATCAGATAGGGCTTTTTCTAATTCCCAAGGAATTATTTTGCAGCAGCTTGAGCAGCAGCAACTTCTTCAGCGAAGCTCATTTCTGCTTTTTTCTCAATGCCTTCACCAACTTCGAAACGAACGAAGTTTGCAACTGTAGTACCAGTTGCTTTAAGAACGTCTGCAACTTTCTTGTCGTTGTCGATTACGTACATTTGACGCTCAAGCACAACTTCATTCAAGTATTTCTCAACAGAACCTACAACCATCTTCTCAACGATATTTGCTGGCTTGCCAGATTCAAGTGCTTTCGCTTCAGCAATTTCTTTCTCTTTCGCGATAAGCTCAGCAGAAACGCCTTCAGCATTTACAGCAACTGGGTTGAACGCAGCAACGTGCATTGCCAAGCCTTTACCTGTAGCTTCATCACCAGTGTAAGAAACAACAACACCGATTTTAAGACCGTGTTTGTAAACTGCAAGGTTTTCGCCTTCAACAATTTTCGCACGACGTACTTGGATGTTTTCACCGATCTTTTGAACAAGAGCGATACGCGCTTCTTCAACAGTTGCACCATCTTCTAGTTTCAATTCAGCGATTTGAGCAGGATCAGTTACGTTTGCAGCAAGTGCAGCAGCAGCAACTTTCGCAGAGAAACCAGCAAAGTTTTCGTCTTTTGCAACGAAGTCAGTTTGACAGTTAACTTCTAGAAGAAGTGCTTTGTTGCCGTCTTGAGCAATTGTGATCGCGCCGTCAGCAGCAATGTTACCTGCTTTTTTAGCAGCTTTAGCTTGACCAGATTTACGTAGGTTGTCGATCGCTAGTTCAACGTCGCCGCCCGCTTCTGTCAAAGCTTTTTTACATTCCATCATTGCAAGACCAGTACGATCGCGCAATTCTTTAACCATGCTTGCTGTAACTGCAGTCATGTTTATCTCCTAAATTCGGTAGAAAATGAATTCTTTTTAGAACAGAAACGGCCCAGAGGAGTTCTCATGGGCCGCCTGCATACATAACGCTTACTTTGCCACCATCACATGTCGCAAAAATGACAAGCTAGCGTCAAACGCATTAAGCCTCAGAAGCTGGAGCTTCTTCTGCTTTAGCTTGTGCATTTGCTTGTGATTGAGCATATTCTTTACCAGCAAGAATCGCATCAGCCATAGCAGAAGCATAAAGTGTTACTGCACGGATCGCATCATCGTTACCCGGGATAACGTAGTCTACGTTGTCTGGGTTAGAGTTTGTATCAACGATACCGATTACAGGAATACCAAGGTTCTTAGCTTCTTTGATTGCAATCGCTTCGTGATCAACATCGATTACGAATAATGCGTCAGGTAAACCACCCATGTTTTTAACGCCGCCTAAGCCACGCTCAAGTTTTTCCATCTCACGAGTACGCTCTAGAGCTTCACGTTTAGTCAGCTTAGCGAAAGTACCGTCTTGAGATTGAGTTTGAAGGTCTTTTAAACGGTTGATAGATTGGCGAAGTGTTTTCCAGTTCGTCAACATACCACCTAACCAGCGGTGATCTACATATGGTTGACCAGCGCGTTGAGCTTGTTCACGGATGATCGCAGAAGCTGCACGTTTAGTACCAACGAACAAAACTTTGTTCTTTTTGCTAGCCAAGTTGTTAGCAAAGTTCAAAGCATCATTTAACGCAGGAACAGTGTGCTCAAGGTTGATGATGTGAATTTTGTTACGCGCACCAAAGATGTAATCACGCATCTTTGGATTCCAGAAACGAGTTTGGTGACCAAAGTGCGCGCCAGCTTGAAGAAGGTCGCGCATGCTTACGTTGTAATCTGCCATTTTCTTTACCTTAAAGTTTGGGTTAGGCCTCCATATACCCGCATTCTCCACCCTAAAGGGCACCCAGAGTAATGTGTCGATATATGTGCGGATTTTTTGCCTCATCGCACAAAGCCCGTGAAATTTATTCACGAAAAAGCATTTGATAAAATGGGCGGCTATTTATACCATAGTCACACACAAATTTCCAAAAGTTTTTAGAGATCATGAACAACACTTACCAAGCTCCACGTCGACTCATCAAAACCTCTGACGAAATTGAAAAAATGCGTGTGGCAGGGCGACTGGCGGCAGAAGTTTTGGATATGATCAAACCGCATATTGTTCCGGGTGTCACCACTCTGGAACTTGATACGATTTGTCATGACTATATTGTCAATCAACAACAGGCGATTCCTGCATGCTTAGGCTATGGCGCTGCACCGGGTCGACCTGCCTTCCAACATACCATTTGTACTTCTGTGAACCATGTGGTGTGTCACGGCATTCCATCAGACAGTAAAAAATTGAAAAAAGGCGACATCCTGAACATTGATGTGACCGTGATTAAAGATGGCTATCATGGTGACACCAACATGATGTACATCGTGGGTGGTGAAACCACGATCCTTGCCAACCGTCTATGTAAGGTAGCGCAAGAAGCCATGTACCGGGGTATTGAAACTGTAAAACCGGGTTCAACCATTGGCGATATTGGTCATGCCATTCAGCAGTATGTTGAATCTGAGCGTTTTGGCGTGGTACGTGAATATTGTGGTCACGGTATTGGTACGACTTTCCATGACGAACCGCAAGTGCTGCATTATGGTCAACCAGATACTGGCATGGTGCTTGAAGAAGGCATGACCTTTACCATTGAGCCAATGGTCAATGGCGGCGACTGGAAAACCAAATTACTCGGTGATAAATGGACAGTGGTCACCAAAGATCACTCATTGTCGGCACAATATGAACATACAATTCTGGTGACTAAAACCGGCGCGGAAATTTTAACAGCACGCCCGGACGAAGATTTGTCACGCTTTAGTGCGTAACCACAACATCAACAACACAAAATGGTCACTTTAAAGTGGCCATTTTTATTTTATATTTCATGCATCAATATGCATGACCGAGATGTAAAAAGTCTCCCCTTGCCTGCTTCCAGCACATCGAAATTCAAGATAAAGTTCGGCCAATACACCATTTTTTCCTTAAAGTTTTCCAAATTCTTTTGCCCTATCTGCACCATTTTAGGCTAAGATAATGTGCTTTTTATTTTTTAATCCCTATAAGAAGGAATACTGCCGTGGACGTACGTCTCTCTGATCGTGTGAATGCCATCAAACCGTCCCCTACGCTTGCTGTGACCAACAAAGCTGCTGAATTAAAAGCTGCAGGTCACAACGTGATTGGTTTGGGCGCAGGTGAACCAGATTTTGATACCCCTCAACACATCAAAGATGCAGCAATTGCAGCGATTAACAACGGTTTCACCAAATACACCGCTGTTGACGGTACGCCAGGTCTTAAAAAAGCCATTATTGCTAAATTCAAACGCGACAATAACCTAGACTATGCAGCAAACCAGATTCTGGTTTCTTGTGGTGGTAAGCAATCATTCTTTAACTTGGCCCTTGCTTTGTTAAACAAAGGTGATGAAGTCATCATCCCTGCACCATTCTGGGTAAGCTACCCGGACATGGTGATCATCGCTGAAGGTGTTCCTGTTATTGTGAAATGTGGTGAAGAACAACGTTTCAAAATCACCCCTGAACAATTAGAAGCTGCAATCACTGACAAAACACGTCTAGTAGTATTGAACAGCCCGTCTAACCCTACAGGTATGATCTACACTAAAGCTGAGCTTGAAGCGCTGGCTGACGTACTGCGTAAATACCCAGAAGTATTTATCGCATCTGATGATATGTACGAACCAATCCGTTGGGATGACGAGTTCTACAACATCGCAACAGTTGCACCAGACCTTTATGACCGCACGATTGTGTTAAACGGTGTATCTAAAGCCTATGCAATGACTGGCTGGCGTATCGGCTACGCAGCGGGCCCTGCTAAACTGATTGGTGCAATGAAAAAGATCCAGTCTCAATCAACTTCTAACCCAACTTCTATTTCGCAAGTTGCTGCTGAAGCTGCATTGAATGGTCCTCAAGACGTTCTTGAACCAATGATTGAAGCATTCAAACGTCGTCATGACCTAGTTGTGAAAGGCTTGAATGATATTCACGGTATTTCTTGCTTGCCTGCTGATGGCGCATTCTATGCATATGCCAACATCAAACCGTTGATTCGTGCCAAAGGTCTTAAATCTTGCACAGAATTCTCTGCATGGTTACTGGAAGAGACTGGCGTTGCAGTGGTTCCTGGCGATGCATTCGGTCTTGGCGGTTTCATGCGCATCTCTTACGCTACTGCTGACGAAGTACTGGTGGATGCACTTGCACGCATCAAGAAAGCGGCTGATTCAATCGAAGGCGTTGATGCTGCGATTGCTTCAATCGAAGCTGAAAAAGCTGCAAAATAATCTAGCTTGCTAAATAAAAAAACCCGCGAATTTCGCGGGTTTTTTTATGTTCTTCAACATGTATTAAACAGTGAGCCGTATTCGCTTATAGCTCAAGTATTTAATGAGTAAACAAACAAAACATAGACTTGCTGCAATCGTGTACGCAATACTCAACATCCACCAAAAACCATGAATCCCCAATGCATTGCTTTGCCAATTGAACAGTGTCATTGGATGATACGCCACATACCAACCACCACCTAAGCCCACGACCAGCACCGTACTGATAAAAATAAACATCGGTCTGACAATTTCTCGCCAGCAACGTAGCATTGCCAAACTAATCACCAGTAGCGCATCAAAGATATGCATCCAACACATTAACAGGATCAATGCCAAGGCTAATGCAATCACCTGCGCATCATTGCTAAATAACCCCACAATCCAACTATCTAAGCCCCAAATAGTCAACACGACAACGATAGCTATTAGCATCACAGCCATCAGTGCCCGCTTACTGAGTTGCCATGCAGCATCAATCTGCTCCGCACCGATTTTAGTCGACACCAAAATACCGAAGGCGGATGCCATCGACATCGGCAACATAAACATCAGGCCCAATAAACCAAGCATCACCTAATGTGCATTCACTACAATGTCACCCAAAGGCAAGATCAGCAAGGCAATCGCGCTGATGGCAAATACATCCACAAAAGTCACCACCGCATTGGGCAATCCAATTTTTAAAATTTTCAACAAAGTCTGCCAGTGAAAGAAAACACCAGACCACTGGATCTTTAACTTCTGCTCAAGGAAGAAAAAATAGTAAACAAACAACAGTACCCACTGCACAATCAAATGTGCCATGAATGCACCTTCAACCCCATAGCTTGTAACATAACCTTCAATGCCATAAATCAAGACATAAGCCAAAGCCACTTTGAGCAGTAAATAGATCATATTGGCGTAGAACACGCGCTTAGCCTGCCCACAGGCTTGGGTTAAAATATATAAAATACGCAACAATAAATGCGCTGGAATCGTCCAAGCCAACAGCCACAGACATGGCACAATCAATGTCTGTAAGGCCGCATCTGCCTTTAAAAAATGAAGTAAAGGAGTCGCATGATTAAACAAGTACATCGCAACAGCAGAAATCACCAGTACAATCAAAATACTTTGCTTCACGATACGTTGTATATCCGCATAATCCTGACGTCCATTGGCTTCTGCCAGCTCTTGCATCATGCCCTGTAACACCCCAATACCCGTCACAAAGCACAAAGAATAAACAGACAAACAGACTGCCAATGCAGCCACATGCTGAGGTGAAAAATGTGATAGAAAAATCACGTCGAACAAACCACTTAGCATAATAATGGCATTACTGAGAAAAATAGGCACCCAAAGATGCAGAAACTGTTTCATCACCCTATCACTCGATTTTTTAATTCTTTTATAAGATTCGTTTTTTTTGGCAGATTATTTAGATCTGAGATATTTCATTAGAAATGTATACCAGTATCGTGCCATAAATTATTCTATTTCTTATTTTTTATAAAAATGATTTTACTCAGGTGCAGGCAATGCACTTCTTACAAAATAATCCGCCATTCCTATACCAGATTGCTATTATCGATGTCACAATTTTGAATTAAACCTCAACAACTCAAGAATAATGGCAGGAAAAGTACAATGAACCCAAAAGAAATGAGCGGTTTAGCATTACTGGAAGCGATGCGTGATGAAAAAATCCCGGCCCCAAGTATTAGCGAAACCATGTCGATGCAACCAGCAGTGATTAAAAGCGGACATGTAGAATTTAAGGTAAAAGCTGATCATCGACATTTAAATCCGCTTGGCGGCGTCCATGGTGGTTTTGCTGCAACCGTTTTGGATACCGTGACAGGCTGCGCGATTCATACTTTACTTGAAGCAGGTGTCGGTTATGGCACCATTGATCTGAATGTAAAGATGTGCCGCCCCATACCTCAGAATCAGCCACTGAAAGCCGTAGGAAAATCAATTAATCTCAGTAAAAATTTAGGTATTTCTGAAGGTCAGATTCTGGATGAAGAAGGTCGCCTGTATGCTCATGCCACTGCGACCTGTATGATTATTCGGACTGAATGAAATTGCTAGCCTGCACAACTCATCAGGTAATTCATTTAAATAATACTGCTTTTCGCCTGCCCCGCTTCAACAAATGACAAGCGTGGTCGAGTTAAGCCTTGAAACTCAAAATAATGCTTGGAAACATTGGCTAATTCCACATCTTGTGTTTGTGTTATTGAGGCTTGCCACGCTTTAGACTGATTGGTTCCCGTCAAAAGATTCCCAGAAATGGCATAGATATAAAGATCTTTGTCTTGCTCTTTCAGATAGTCTGCATTCAGGAAAACTTCAAAGTTAAATTGACGTTCAGTTTCTACCAACCATTTTTCTGCAAACCATAATTGCAGCAAATCACCTAAATAAAGTGATTTTTGCGCCAAGGGCCATAGCGTGATATGAGCGTCTTTAACCGGGATATAATACTGTGCAGGATCAGCAATAATTTGCAGATAGTTTTCTTGATAATAAGCCAGTTGAGAGAAAATTTGAGGGATGCTGAGCGTATTCATTCGCTGTCTCCGGTTTAGCCATTTTTGTGCTGGCAAGTAGGTTTAAATCCACACTGTTTGACCATTTGGTCAAACGACTTTATGGTTTTAATCTAGCAAGTGAAATTTATTCTGACAAGTATTTTTCGTGAAATTTATGCAATTGCCTAAATTAAAAACAGACAGGCTGTATTTATAATAAATATGATAATTTTTGCTTGACCCCTGTCAAAATCTCTCTATAATCGCTTTCAGATTCTCCAATAGCTCAGTCGGTAGAGCGACGGACTGTTAATCCGCAGGTCCCTGGTTCGAGCCCAGGTTGGAGAGCCAAATTCAAGAAAGCCCACTCATAATGAAGTGGGCTTTTTTATTACTTAAAATTTGACGGCTTGTTATTTTCAACTATTTAAAATGAATAATTATTTTCAATCCCTCATAAAATTCGATATATAAATACCCCTCTTTTAAAATTTCGAGATATAAAAAATCCCCCATAGATGGAGGATTTTTAAGCTGTCACCGAGATTAAGCCGCTTGAGCCGGAACACCGCTATGAAAACGGAAAGTTTCATCAGGCGCGAGAATTAGCTGTTTTTCAACTTCACGAATATGCAAGATTCGCTCCTGAATATCCTCTTTCGGATTTTTCAGTTTCGCCGTGGTTGCCACATCCATCGCCAAAGCCAGATAGTCTTCAAAATGGCGAGATTCGGACTTGAGCAGATAACGGTAGTAACGTGCTAACTCATCATCAACACGCGAAGCAAGTGCGTAGAAACGCTCACAGGAACGTGCTTCCACAAAGGCACCAATCACCAAGACATCAATCAAGGCTTCAGGTTCAAAAGTCCGGATTTCTTTGCGTAAACCACTAGCATAACGCCCTGCACTCAAGTTCTGCCAAGCCTGACCGCGCTTGTTCATCAATTCAAGTACCTGCTCATAATGCAGCATTTCTTCCCGTACCAGCTGTGCAAGCTTCACCTGTAGATCAACAAAATAGCTATAACGAAACATCAGGTTCATGGCCGTGCTGGCCGCTTTTTTTTCACAGTTGGCATGGTCCTGCATCAAGATTTCCAGATTTTCGACCGCCATATCCAGCCATGCTTGCGGTGTTTCACAACCGAGGAAAGCAATCACCGGCTGCATCAGTTCATCATAATTAATATTCGACATAATTACTCTAATCTTAACGCGCTGACTTAATCACGGCTTTCATTTGCTGAACCGCTTGTGCCAGACCAACAAATACCGCATCCGCAATTAAAGAATGACCGATATTGAGCTCATGAATCTGTGGAATCGCAGCAATCGGCGTCACGTTATCCAAATTTAAGCCATGGCCCGCATTTACCACCAAACCTTTAGATGCAGCATATTCAGCACCTTTCACAATGCGTTCCAGTTCCGCTTGTTGCGCTTCTGGAGTTTCTGCATCGGCATAGGCGCCTGTGTGAATCTCAATCGTCGGTGCACCACAAGCAACTGCTGCATCAATTTGTGCAAAATCGGCATCAATAAATAAAGATACATCACAACCAATGGCTTCCAGCTCTTGAGTCGCGGCTTTTACAGCATCAAAATTACCCACGACATCCAGACCACCTTCAGTGGTCACTTCCTGACGTTTTTCAGGAACAAAACAAACATGCTGTGGCTTGATTTCCTTGGCAAAGGCGATCATTTCATCTGTTACCGCCAACTCAAGGTTCATACGGGTTTTTAACGCAGGACGCATACGACGCACATCGTCATCCTGAATGTGACGACGGTCTTCACGCAAGTGCAAGGTAATGCCTTCTGCCCCTGCCTGTTCGCAGATCAATGCAGCATTGACTGGGTCTGGGTACGTCGTACCACGTGCTTGTCTTAATGTTGCGACATGGTCAATATTGACACCAAGTAATGCAGCCATAATCTTTTCCTAACTACGATTGAGATTGAGAGTTTTGAATCCAGAGTTGTCGACTCTTTAATGGTCGATCACCAAGCAAGGCCGTGATCACCTGTCGATACAGTTTCGTCAGTAATTGTAACTGTTCCGGATTAAAATCCCCACCATTTTCATGCGTCAACATACTTAAAATCTGTTGACCGGATAGGGTGGAGCGTAAGGCTTTGGCCGATGGCATAAAGCCGGCATTGAGCTGAAAATAATAATGCTGTAGTGGATCAATCTGCGCCTGATTGGCATCTACCGAAAAATCCAGACCATAACCGAGTTCTTCCAACAAAACATGCTCAAACTGGCGCAAGATCTGTTTTAAATATAAATTTGGATTGGATTGTGCGGATAACTGCTGCAATGCAGTCAAAGTCTCAGCATATTTGGCAAAAGTTTGCGGCATTTCGACTTCTAAAGGACATAAGCGCAACAGGATTTCATTCAGATAAAAACCCGAAAAAAAGGCATCGCCAAAAAAGAAAATCGGCTGATTGACAATTTCCAGTTTAGTAAAATTTTTGAGTTCGGATTTACCTGAAGCTTGCAAACGAATGGGCTGATATTGCGGTGGTGGCATTTGCCTGAGAATGCCGTCTACCCTGCCATATTCTTGGGTAAATAAATGCACAATATGACTGCGTTCACGGTACTTACGATGATGAATCAGATAACCATGCAGTACTTCGTTACGCATAAGCGGGCACTTTAATCCTTATCTTTTTTTGATTTTTTATCATCTTCTTCGTCATCCCCATCCGGGATCACTGCACCCACAACAGCCGCAGTGCCTTTGACTGCGACTTTTGTGGTTTTATAAGCCACCTTGACAGGAACCGTGACCACTTTATGAATACAGCCTTGCAGAAATAAAACACATGCAACCACTGCCAACACTTTCATCATCACAGATTCCTCGAAGGGTCTTATCAAGCTTATCGCTTAGATATCACTATAACCTAAGCTTTTTAATGCACGTTCATCATCAGACCAGCCACCTTTGACTTTCACCCAAAGGGTTAACATGATTTTCTGTTCGAACATTTTTTCCATGTCGAGACGCGCATCCATACCGATTTTCTTCAGTTTGACACCTTTCTCGCCAATCACAATGGCTTTTTGGCTCGGACGATCGACAAAAATCGTGGCATCAATATAGGTACAGGCAGCTTTCATACGACCGGTTTTTTCATTCAAGACCGGCTCTTCAGTTTTGAATGATTCGATCTGAACGGTCAAATCGTATGGAAGCTCTTCACCCAGCTGACGCATGATCTTTTCACGGATAATTTCAGACGCCAGGAAACGCTCTGAACGATCGGTCAGTTGATCCAGTGAGTATAGTGGTGGCTGGAACGGAAGATACTTGGCAATCGTGTCACGTAAATGTTCAAGATTGGCACCACGAAGCGCAGATACCGGTACGATTTCCGCAAAGTTCATCAGCTTTTCGCGTTCACGAATCAGCGGCAAAGCTTCGTTCTTGTTTTCAAAAGTATCGAGCTTGTTGATCACCAGAATCACTGGCATTTCAGCATTTTTCAGCTTTTCCAGAACCAGGTCATCATTTGGCGTCCACTTTTGTGCATCCACTACGAATAAAACCAGGTTCACATCGCGTAAAGCCGAATGTGCCGCACGGTTCATCATTTTATTGATGGCACGGACTTCTTTTTTATGCATCCCCGGTGTATCGACAAATACCGCCTGAGATTTTTCACGTGAATCAATCCCCACGATTTTATGACGTGTAGTTTGTGGTTTACGTGAGGTAATCGAAAGTTTTTGACCCAGAATATGGTTCATTAAGGTAGATTTACCCACATTCGGGCGACCTACAATGGCAACAAAACCACTACGATAATCCGATGGGATCTCGGTGCCTTGTGCACTAAAAAATTGACTAATAAGGTCGTGACTGTCGCTTTGCGACTCGTGATCAGCATCAATGTGATCGGAATGAGTAGTCATTAAGACTTATGCTCCAAAAGTTTCAAAATATCCGCCGCAACGGCTTGTTCAGCAAAACGCCGGCTCGCGCCTTCGCCTTGCATGGTCGGCAATCCCGCAATCTGGCATTCCACTTTAAAATGCTGATTGGGTGCATCACCTTGAATATCTACAACCTCGTAAACTGGGAGAGGTTTCTTACGTGCTTGTAAATACTCTTGTAAGCGAGATTTAGGATCTTTAAGCTGATCTGTCGGCTCAATATGATCTAAATATGGCTCGTACCATTTTAACACAATCGGTTCTAGCACAGTGAGATCACCGCAGTCGACATAGATTGCACCAATAATGGCTTCTACCGTATCTGCCAGTATAGACTCACGATGATGACCGCCAGATTTCAATTCACCGGTACTGAGAATTAAATTCTGGCTCAGTTTTAAATCATTGGCGATTTTTCCTAATGCTTCCTGACGAACCAAGGTCGCACGCATACGCGTCAACCGGCCTTCATTTTCGCTTGGATAGGCATTAAAAAGATAATTCGCAATGATCATCCCTAAAAGAGAATCGCCCAGAAATTCCAGGCGCTCGTAGTTGTGTTTATGACTGACTGAACGATGAGTCAATGCCAGTTTCAGCAAATCAGCCTGTTTAAACTGATAGCCGATCCGTTTGGCAAGACGTTCATCATTTAGCTTTGACTGTGCTTTGATCAAACTCTTTCTCAAACTTCATCACTAAATCGATATTCATTATGAAATTTTTACGAATTTCATAATTCTTGTGCACCTGTAAACCATCGGTATTGGTAACTTTGGCAATTTCGTCAAACTTCAGATCACGAATATTATTCATTTCTAAACGCTGACTCATCTGTTGACGGAATGTTTCTGGCGTTATATTGGCTGGAGCGCTTTTTAACAGCGCCTCAATCTCACCATCTACCATACGATCATCGAAGTATGGTCCCCACACCGCAATCGCCACTTTTGCAAGAAATGCAAAGCCCACGATTGCAATTAAAACCCCAATATAAGAAGCACCTTGTTGATGTCTCATTTTTATTTTCCTGATTGAAACAATTAATCGATTGTTCCGTTTCGACCAAACGATGGCAATTTAAAGCCAGGTTCTTTATGCATCCAGATATAGAAGGCACGACCTGTTAAGTTTTCTTCCGGAACAAGCCCCCAGAAACGACTGTCAGCACTCTGATCGCGATTATCCCCCATCGCAAAGTAATGACCTTCTGGCACTTTCACTTCCCAATATAAACCATTTTCACCTGAATATTTACCATTTTCCAAATAGTTAATAAAAGGTGCCTGACGAGCGACATTCACGCCTTCCAGCTCACGCATGGTAAAGGTATGCTCACCCAAGGTTTCTTTATGATAAATGGCATTTGGAGTATCTAAACGGTCTTTTTCGCGGCTAAATTCTACTGGAACTTTCGCCACTTTTTCACCATTAATGCTCAACTGGCCATGATCATAAACAATATGATCGCCTGGCAAGCCGACAATACGCTTGATATAACTGATGGTCGGTTGCGGTGGATAACGGAATACCGCTACATCACCACGTTCCGGGCTGCCGGTATCAATAATTTTGGTATTGACCATAGGCAGTTTGATGCCATAGTCAAATTTATTCACCAGAATAAAATCGCCGGTTTCCAGCGTCGGCACCATCGAATCGGATGGAATATTAAAAGGTTCATATAAAAACGAACGCAGTACCAGCACGATGGCCAGTACCGGCCAAAAGTCATAAGCCCAGGTGATAATGAAATTCTCATGGCCTTTGCCTCGGGTTTGTCTTTGCTTCAAAACAAACTTGTCTAGCAACCACACTGCGACAAAAAACAGGGTCGCAGGAACAAGAATTAAATTAAAATCAAAATCCATGGGCTTATATCCTTATTATTTTAGCGTTCGACTTTTAATACAGCTAAGAACGCTTCTTGCGGGATTTCTACGCTACCCACCTGTTTCATGCGTTTCTTACCTTCTTTCTGTTTAGATAGAAGTTTTTTCTTACGTGACACGTCACCACCATAACACTTCGCCAATACGTTTTTACGCATCGCTTTTACAGTCGAACGTGCAATGATTTGCGCACCAATTGCCGCCTGAATCGCGACATCAAACATTTGACGTGGAATCAGGTCTTTCATTTTTTCAACCAGTGCAATACCACGATGACGTGCATCATTACGGTGACAGATCATCGCCAAAGCATCGACTTTTTCCCCATTGATCAAGACATCTACTTTGACTAAAGATGAGCTTTCAAAACGGACAAAGTTATAGTCGAGTGATGCAAAACCACGCGAACAAGACTTCAATTTATCAAAGAAATCCATCACCACTTCGGCCATTGGAATCTCAAAGGTAATGGAAACCTGATTCGCCATAAACTTCATGTCTTTTTGCACACCACGGCGCTCAACACATAACGTCATGACGTTACCCAAGTATTCTTGCGGTACCAGAATATGACACTCAGCAATCGGTTCACGTAAATCTTCAACCGTTGAACCATCCGGCATTTTGGATGGACTGTCGATATAAATCGTCTGACCATTCTTCATCACCGCTTCATAAATTACGGTTGGCGCAGAAGAAATCAGGTCAAGATCATACTCGCGTTCCAGACGCTCCTGTACGATTTCCATGTGCAGCATGCCCAAGAAACCACAGCGGAAACCAAAACCGAGCGCATCTGAACTTTCAGGTTCAAAGAACAAAGCCGAGTCATTGATTTGCAGCTTGTGCAATGCTTCACGGAAAGGTTCAAAATCGCTGGCATCAATCGGGAATAGACCAGCATAAACCTGTGGTTTCACCTTTTTAAAGCCCGGCAATGTTGCCACTTCAGGTGTGGTTGCCAAGGTAATCGTATCACCGACTGGCGCACCGAAAATATCTTTGATACCGGCAATGACAAAACCAACTTCACCCGCTTCCAGCATACCGGTTTCAGTATGTTTCGGGTTAAAGATACCTACAGAAGTAATAATATGCGTTTGACCAGTTGATTTGATCAACATCTTGTCGCCTTTACGCACTCGACCCTGCTTGACCCGAACCAGAGAAACTACACCAAGGTAGTTATCAAACCATGAATCCACAATCAGCGCTTGTAATGGCGCTTCGCGATCACCCTCAGGTGCAGGAATTACATTGACCAGTGTTTCAAGCACACCTTCAATACCTAAACCTGTTTTTGCAGAACAGGTCGGCGCTTCTGTGGCTTCAATCCCGATAATGTCTTCAATTTCCTGAATGACACGTTCAGGTTCAGCTTGCGGCAAGTCGATCTTGTTCAGTACCGGAAGTACTTCCAGACCTTGTTCAATTGCGGTATAGCAGTTAGCAACAGACTGTGCTTCTACGCCCTGCGCAGCATCTACAACCAGCAAGGCACCTTCACAGGCAGCAAGGGAGCGTGAGACTTCATACGAGAAGTCGACGTGTCCCGGTGTATCAATAAAGTTCAACTGATACTCTTGACCGTTGGGATGCGTATAGTACAAGGTTACCGAAGTGGCTTTAATGGTAATCCCACGTTCGCGCTCAAGCTCCATTGAGTCAAGGACTTGAGCCTGCATTTCACGATCTTGCAAGCCGCCACAAGTTTGAATAAAGCGATCCGCTAGGGTCGATTTACCGTGGTCAATGTGCGCAATAATCGAGAAGTTACGAATGTTTTTAATATCAACAGATTTTTTAGCTTGCGCCATGGGTTACCTTGAGAAAAAACACGCTATGTAATTTAAAAATATTACATAACAAAAGCCGAATAGAAATTGCGAAGGATTATAGCAGAATGGTGATCTAGAAAAAGAATTATATTTTTTCCTTTATTCCCTAGGTCGCGTACACCTCAGTCAGATGAAATCTGGATCACCATGATTAGAAAATAGCTCCCCAGCTCCACTTCTTCCTCAATATTATCAAAGTGTACTGATCAAACTGGAAAATGTTGCCTCATTAATCCAGATGTAAAGTTGAAAAGTCAAAAGGATTTACATGCTCTGAAAGTGGCTGATAAGCCTGAGTAAAAGTTGGTGACATACGTTTTGGACGCCCCGTGGCCATTTCGATACAAGCCCATTGCGTACTGCCGTTAAACAACAGGGTCTGATCCTGTGGTCGATAAAATGCGTATTGTCTAAAGGAATACAGGGCATTGATATCATTCAGCCAAGTGCGCAGAATAATCTCGTCTCCTTCAAAAGCTGCCTTGCGATATTGCACCTGATGTTCAACTGCGACCATGGCATGTTTCAGCTCTACATATTGCTTGAGTCCCAAGCCCAGTTTTTCAATATGAGCTGATGCGACATCCTGCATCCATTGCACATAGACCACATTGTTCACATGACCCAAACCATCAATATGTTTGGCTTGTACCTTTAAAGAAAGATCAAAAATACCACTCACTTTGCTGTTATCCTTTCCATGATTTTAAGGCTATAGAGTCTACCGAATTTATCGCTGGGGTAAATTGCAAAAAATAAAAAACCGCTTATACAAGCGGTCTTTCACAAAAATCTAGCAATTTTATGAGATACGCATCCCGACCACCGCAAGCTGCCCCTGACGAATCAAGGTCACGCGCGCGATGCTACCCTTTTTCAGTTCAGACACCTCCTGCACAAACTGATTTGAATTCAGTACTGTCTGGTTATTAATTTGAGTGATCACATCATTCGGCATGATTCGTGCCTGTGCTGCAATACCACCCGGACGTACATCCTGAATCACCACACCACCTTTGATTTCCAGACTCGCTAACTCTGCTGGACTGAGGTCACGAATTGAAACCCCGATCACTGGCCCTTTGCTGGGTTGAGCCTGTGTGCTTGCTTTTGCTGGGGTATCATCTGGTGCCGCACTTAAAGTCGCTGCAATACTACGACGTTTATCATCACGCAAGATTTCAAGTTGTACCTGCTGCTGAGGTGCAGTACGGTTCAAATAGTTCAACAGTTCACTGGTACGTGAGATTGGGGTACCGTTGTACTTTAAGATCACATCACTGGCACGCAGGCCTGCACGTGCAGCCGGTGAGTTCGGTGCAACCTGAGTCACCAAGGAACCTTCAGGCTTAGGCAGATTATAAGATTCAGCAAGGTTACGGTCGATATCCTGCAAACTTACACCCAGATAAGAACGCGTCACTTTACCATTTTTCTTCAGCTGATCTGCAACTTCCATCGCGACATCAATCGGAATCGAAAAGGATAAGCCCATATACCCACCGGTTCCACTAAAGATCCGTGAGTTGACACCGACTACTTCACCACGCTGGTTAAACAGAGGGCCACCTGAGTTACCCGGGTTCAATGCTACATCTGTCTGGATGAAAGGTACTGCAGTTTCACCCATCATATTACGCATTTTGGCACTAACGATTCCGGCAGAAGCGGAATAATCAAAACCAAATGGCGAACCAATTGCGAGTACAGGCTCACCAACACGTAAGCGTCCTACATC
>ERZ1292642.456-Hain-H14-01um-R1-456-length-23700-cov-10_pt1 | contig 23700 bp, 31 predicted proteins | sample MGYA00564403_ERZ1292642 | MGnify/ENA primary metagenome ERZ1292642 (study PRJEB36523, sample SAMEA6512643) | groundwater metagenome | collected 2019-01-09 | study: AquaDiva: Metagenomics assemblies of 32 groundwater samples
GCAGAACCGCCTCTCCAAGAAATCGTAGGCCAAGTTATGGTTCTTGATCCTGTGCCATCTTGAGTGAGGAGAATCATATACTTGGAACCCTCGATCGGACTGGCAAAGGTAAATGTCCTGTTTCCTGCAAGAGTAACATACTGCATGTTTCCATTAGCCCAACTTAACGCTATTGTAGCTCCATCAGTAAGTTGGAAGGTCTTTGTTGGTGGACCAAAACCTAAGATAGCCGGTCCGCCTGCAATCGAGGTTAAACGTAAGACATCGCCAGGGATCCCGATTGAGCTTGGGAGGGTCAAAGTAGCACTGGCCGTAATACTATCCGGAGCCTTTATTCCTAGATAGTTCACCCCATTGGCCGCAAGTTCATAAAATTGAATCTCGCCAGTGTTTCCAGCACTTGTTCCTCCAGGAGAAACCCGATAAGCAGCGAGTCCGGTAGACTCAAAGTATCCACTTACCGTTGCCTTGGTAGTAAATAATGGAGAATCAAATGATAGTGGTTCATCATCACCGCTAGCGGGTTCAAAGGAAACATTACCTGTGAAGGTAAGGTTATTTGTAATTGTTCCAGGAGCAATAGTGGCAGGGTCTACCATGCTGGCGTTGGGGTCTGCTAATCCCCCCTCGAACGGCAAGACTTCGGCCTCGTCTAGTGAGCGGGTCAAATCCTTTGAATAGCCAAGTGCAGGTTCAAATATGTTGTAACTTTGTAATGACATTTTATTTTACATTACCCCCATCAATAACAGCGTCAGACGGAAATTCCCATCCGGTAAAAAGAAATGGTTCACCACTGTTCACGCTAGTCAGGACCGGAACGAACTCTCTGCCCTTTAACAACGGAATCTTATCAAAGGTATGGGTTTTATCAGTTATTGAGCCAAGGATAGCTAATTTACCATCGACCTTAAAAGCTGCGCTCAAGCCATTGAATGTTTCAGCATAGGCATAGAGTTCTTGCACTGACTTCTCTCGGCCACGAGTAGTAAATACGATCGGAGCCATTTCTACGTGGCCATAGATAGGAGTTCCATTGTCGGTGTTTCCACTGTTGATAGTCTGGACATTCCCTGAAGTGTCACCCCCAACGGTTGTAACAGCTGAGGTGGAGGTAATATATTGAGAGAACACTAGGAATCTTTGCGCTCTATCGAACACACTCCAGACTTGATCTGATACAGAATAAACCACTGAAGCATTTGTGTAGGTAACATCATCTAGGGTTATTGAACCGACTGGCCACTCAATCAAGCTGCCATCAGTGTACCCGGCCACAGAGGCATAGAACGAAGGACTGATCGCGTCAATGACCTTAGTTATTTGACGTGAAATCTTCATTGGGAAACCCCCCATGGTCTTATAGAATCCCACTCCGTTGGCCCCTTGTCCAAAGAAATACACAATTCCATTGTCATCCTCGACAATTGACTCATGGGAAGGAGTCCCAACCTTTCCCACCCGCTGAAGTGATGTGTCGTCATACCTGTATAATCCCCTTTCCTTGAAAAGAAGAGCTAGGCGACCATTGGAAGTTACACCCGTAAGAGATCCTCCTCCGTCATTGGGAGATACCTGCACCGTCTTATTACCGGAGGTCCAGGAAACAGCGTTAGAACTAACTACCGAAGACAGATTCACCGTGTCAGGTGCAGAAGGATCTCCACCTACTAACACCCTTCCATTAAGAATAGTGGCGAACTTAGCTTTAGGAAAGTTGCCTACGTCCAAATTACCACCTCCTGAGGACCAGTTAATACCGTCAGTCGATGAACGAGAAGAATCGGTTCCGTTCATGTATACTGCCGTATTTAGATAGGTCAAGAAGCGAGTCTTGAGTGACCCTGTAATGGATTGACGGGACGTGAAAGCACCGCCGGTTGAACTGTAGATCGACCCATTCACTGCAGCTAACAACTTGTTGTTATTGGAGTCAGAGGGTCTAAAGTCATGGAGACCGTAGACTGTCTGACTAGCAGCGATTTGAGTGCCTAGCAAGGTTGAACCATATCGTTGAGCTATTGAGCCTTTCGGCTTATGGAATACTACATTAATGGCTGTCGTGCAAGAATTTTGTGGTAAAAGTCCCTTACCCACAGATAAAGAGTCTATGAGACCTGAACTAAAATCCGAGTACACCCAAGGTTGTTGTAATTTCATATCACCACCTCCATCCTCTATTACGATAATTTCTATTTGAGTTTGGGATAGCAGGGACTAATTGCAGCTTTTGGCCACTGACTTCGTTTCGCTGAAGTTGTAAGACCTGGGCTTCGTAGAGCGCAATTGAAATGTCATTGACAGGAAGTTCACCATTAAGTTTCTTTGACTTGACCTGCATCTTCAACCACAGAATGAGAGCCTCGGGGTCATTCACAGTTATTTCATCGCCGTCTGAATCTACTTTAGTAGGAACCTTCCAAAAGTCCATCCAGATATTTCGTCCATTGAAGTCAGAGGAAGGTGGGACATCAAAGTAAGCATAGCCGTCCATGACTGTGTATCTCAGCGGTTCACCAAAGGAGACCTCACCCCAGGCGTCATCCCCACTAGTGAATGTAGTGGTAAAAGCTGTGAAGCCAGAAAGAACACCAGTTGATCTAGTATTAGTTGTATAAGCGTAAGGCGTTCCATTGGAGAGCCTAATGTAGCCACTATCGGGAAAATCCCTGGAATCTGTGAGAGTGACAGTAGTATCCAATGAAGCAATGTTAGCTCCGAGGGTGGTGTAAGGAACACTGTCCATTACTTCCTCATATTCAGACTTGTCAATATAGGTGAGATTCATTCCGTTACCAATACGCAGTCCAAGGATTGATTTGTTAGTCTTGTTGTCCTCGATATTGGAAGGAAGAGCGATACGCCTCATTCCAATGGTCAAATTCCCGAGGTCTGAGTCTTCGACCTTGGTCCATGACCAACGTTTCATCCGCTTGACTATATTCAATTCACCTTGGTAAATCTTATCATACACCCATTGAAGAGTGAACTTGCCCCCTAGTTCTTCATTCAGGTCATCAAAGGCAGTTCGACGGATGAATCCAATGGTCTTGCCAGTAAAATTCGTTGATGCAATAGCATCTGAATAACCGCCGTTGTATGTCGTAGTAGAGAGTGAATTCCCGTATCTTGCGTGATAGAAAGCATAGGTAGTGGCGGCAGGAAGAAGGATGTAATCAGTCCAAAGACCGGAAACGTTCAGGTTGACGGTAGCAATGACTGTCTTAGATCCAGTGGCTGTAGTTGAGCCACTAATCTCTACTTGGTCAAATAGAACTTTAGAAACCTTACAATCAACTCCGTGAGCAAAAGTGAGAGCAGAAGTAGTAAGCGTCCCACCAGCTGAAACTGCGGCGTTCACTTTCTTAATCTCGGCTAGTTTACTTCCAAATCCCTCGACCAGAAGAAGCTCTTGATTGGAGAAGCCGAAGTTGGATTTGACAGTTATGGAAGTAGCCCCAGAAGCAGCCGTGGCTGTCAGGAACGTGTTTGGTTCCACCTCTTCGGGGTGAAGAACCCTGATTGTGTTTTCGTTGACTAGCTTAAGGCGCGCATTCTGTAGAGCCATACGTATTTAGTGAGCGGTTTAGGACCCGCTGCATCAGTTAATGTAAATGCCAGACGGGGAGGGCGGGGTCATGCTCGGTAAGCTTCGATTAGCTTGTGTATTATTTCAGAAGGGCAAGCCGTTGGTTTCAGTCTAACCTCTCGGTGAGTCCTGATGTTCTTCCGAATAACCCCTGGGAGGTCAGGTCGATTGACACATAATCCATCCAACAACCCCCAGAGAGATTTAATCTGCTCAGAAGTTGGTCGTTGCTTATCAAGGTCACCTTCCAATACCACTCCAAAGCTAGTCTTGTTGTACGCTGGGTTACCAGCATGGTAAGCAATCTCCTCTAGGGGATTAAGGATATAAATCTCCCCCGCGCGAGCTACACAATAGTGATAGCTTATCCGTCCCCATCCACGAGAAAGGTGATAGTTAGCATCAGCTTTAAGATGGTCAGTGGTATTGCTATCTGCTCTAAATACTCCCTCATGGTGAACTACGATATGTTTTAGTTCGTTGAGCTTCCGTATCCCGTTGGAACCCTTACTTGGAAGTTGGCTAATGATGTCTAACATAGACCACAATAAATAGCTGCTACGATTCTTGGGATAGCAAGTAAGACCAGACTAAGACAAAGGACAACGAGTACAGAATAGAGGGGGTCATCCAGCACATTATCACTAAAGGTGACTTAGATTTTGGGGCGGGTATTCTCATCTATTTTGTCTAACTTATTGTTTATTGTTTCGAGATGTTCGGTTTGCTTATCTAGAGCAGTTTGGAGATGTGGAAGATGATTAGTCCTCACTTCCTCCAGCCAGTTAAGAAGCCGATAGGCAAGATAGAGAACAGCAGCGAAGGCCACGAGTCCCATACCTGATTCAGTGATAAGTTTTACTAGTTCAGCGAGTTCCATATTAAGAAGTTATCTGATATAGGAAGCGGAACTTACTGCTACCGTCATCGTTGTCGTCTGTGAGTTGTTTGTGACAGCAAAATTTAAAGAGCCTTGAACAGTTGAAGCCGCAGGAAGATTGGTCGCTTTAGTTGTCGCAGAAGAACGAGCTGCACCATTTACTGCGTAGTAGAAGCTGACTGAAGAACCAGAAGTATAAACCGCTGAAAGTTCTAGGAAGTCATTGTCAACGATTGTAGTCAGAACAGCTGTCAGAGAACTTGTAGTTCCATCACTGGTAGAACCATACAGATTCCATGTTCCAGCCTCACGAATCCAGTAGAAACCAAAGTGTGCGGGCTGTAATTCTATACCAGTTCCTGGAGACGTAATCGCCCCAACCCCCACAAACCCATCTGGGTCGTTAACAGCTGGGAGGACATTCATTGAAACAGTCGTTGAAAATGCAGGATTATTCGCGAATGGTAAGCTTGTGTTTGGATCATTCCCCCGAAGAGAACACGAAACACGGGCACTACTCGCAAATGTACCACCTGTATCTATCACAACACCTTGAGTACCAAACGTAACAGTCCCAGAGTTAACTACGGGAGCACCAAATCGTGTTGAGCTTTCAAAAGTAGTCGAATAGATGAATGCGGGGACTGGAATACCCCCTCCAGCAGCAGCCCAAGTCAGCACTCCGTTACCAGCCGCGTCAGTGAGGAACGTTCCAGCCGCTCCAACCGCTGGAGGCAGAGAATAGGTAATGCTTGCAGCCTGTGCGACGGCCTTGAATGCGCTGTAGTCCGTTCCTGACCCTGACGGTTCGAGGAACCTAAATTCCGATGCGGTTGTCGAACCACCGAAATTGAGGATGCATGTTGCTGAAGCTCCAATGTTGAGCGTTGCCGCAGCACCGAAGGCGCTAACCGTCGTGGCCGTTGCATTGACCAAAGCGAATGTGGTCGAAGGGGTGGTCAACGAAGTCGTAACGTCAGGGGAGGCCATTGACTGAACACCCGTAAACGTATTTGCTGCATCAGTTCTGGCTATAGTTGCTGAAGTTGTCGGGAACGTCATCGTTGTTCCATCTGTTCCCGCCAGGGTCAACGTATTGCTGACAGAGAAGGTTTTACCAGCAGTAAGAGTGAACGTGCCGGTAGAACTTGTGATCGTCATTGCATTCAGCGTTGTGCAAGTCGCAGCACCAAGAACGGGAGTCGTCAGTGTAGGTGAGGTCGCGAAGACCAACAAGCCGGTACCAGTCTCGTCTGAGATGATCGTAGCCAACTGCGCTGAAGTACCCGAAGTGATTTCAGCCAAAGCGACGAAGTTCTTGTAAGCATGAGAGCCAAGACTTAACATGCTCTGAACCCCTGAAACAGATGATGCCCCAGTACCACCTCCAGCTACGGGTAGAACACCCCATTTTACACCATTGGATTGTGATGAATCAGCGACAATGGCAAGGTCATCAGATGAAGTGACTAATTCTCGATTGGCTGAACCGTTTGACGTTATAAAAGAACCCTTGGAAATCACTCCAAGTTCCGCAAGTTCGATTGAGGTCCCGAGGTTACCTCCGCCTCCACCAGTGAATCCCATAGATTAGGCGAGAAGTTCTCGATATCTTACAAAACCCGATACCTGTGTGCTCACAGTGGAGTTCATCTTAAAAGCTGTGTTGGAAGAAAGGGTAATTATACCCCGTTGATTCTGATAATTATTAGAAAACTCTGCACCTTCATAAGCAGCCATGTTATAAGGTCCGCCATAATTAGTAGTGCCATCCTTTAACTGGATGTTAGAGGCAGTAGAGCCAAGTTTGAAATTGATGTAGTCAATCACAATCTGCTTACCTGCTCCTGGGGCAGCGATTATCTCGGTGTCTCCTGACGCTGAGAAGTTAATGTCTGCTTTGAGTAAAAATTCTGACCAGGCCATAAAATAATTTGTTCCGCTGCATTAACGTGGAGCGCACACGTGTTGTTGATTATTCAGATATAAAATTACAAGTCATATCCGCTATATTTGCACCTTCCATCAATCGCATCATTGTGTCTCTAGACATTTCTAATAACTGAAATCCCTTATTATCTAGCTGAATGGGAGTTTTAACTAATTCTATTGATCTATCATCATGGACAAAGAATTTCCATGCTACATTGGCATGATCTCCTTTGGCCCACATTTTAATTTCGTACATTCTCATATCCACGCTGGTTTTGTTGACTCGGACCAGCTAACCGAGAAAAGAGGATCACCTCTTTCCACTAGTTAATGCTTATACAAGGGCAGTCCAATTTGTGGTCCCGGTACAATATTCCGGCTTATTCGTTCCACCATTGATAAGAATATCACCGGCAGTTCCGGAGAGATTACCCTGGCCGGTAGTCCCAACACCCATCCAGATAGTCATCGTAGTCGTACTGTTCGCGAATGACATCATCCGATGAAAACTAGTCGAGGTAGCATTATCCTGGCGAAGCTTGAGACAAGTGACACCAGAGGCTGAAGCATGGTCATTGTGGACCAAGACAAGATCCCTTGTGCCTGTATCAGAACTATTAGACACCACCTTGAGACCTGCGCCAGTAGTAAGAGCATTCAGATCTCCAAGGTTGAGAGCAGTGCCGGTAGTGAGACCCGCCGCACCGATGTCTACAACGACACCAGTCGTAGCTGAGGCAGCATTGATGTCAACGACACCTACCGTTCCGGTGTATGCACCAGTCGTGGTTACTTTGAGAACAGCACCAGTGATAGCAGCACCTCCTGCGAGGTCAAGCACACCACCAGAGGCGGTCATTGCAGCTCCACCTCCGGTAAACTGAGCGCAGAAACCATCAGTAAGAGCAGTACCGGAGATACGAAGGAGTCCCGTACAGGTCGTAGCGGTATTCCCTACGAGACTGACAAGCTCACCAGTGGTTGTTATCGTTCCAGATGAGGTAACCGTCAAGCCAGTTCCAGTCGTAAGACCGTTGGCGGTAATAACAGCGATCGTTCCAGTAGTTGCAGAGTTGGCAGTCAACTGGAGAAGACCAGCACCCACGTAGATACCTGAAGTTGAGATTTTGAGACCACCACCATCGGTAGCGGCTCCCATGTCCCAGTTAGCCATTCCACCAGTTGCAGTGAAGTTGGCTCCACCACCAGTGAACTCACATACAAAACCATCAGTAAGACCAGTCCCTGAAGCACGGAGGAGTCCAGTGCAAGTCGTTGCAGTGTTACCGACCAGGCTCAAAAGTTCTCCTGCTCCCGTCATTGTACCAGATGAGGTAAGAGTGAGGAGAGTTCCCGTAGTAAGGCTGTTGTTGGTGATGATTGCCGCGACAGAGGTGGCGTGGGCATGAGTGATATTCAGGCCATTACCAGTTCCAAGTGCATCCATGACAACCTGAACACCGTTCGCTGTATCGGTAACAGTGCCGGAGGTATTGGTAACGGCGTTCTCAACGTACAGGACCGAACCCGTAGCAGCGAACGTACCAGCACCATTGATCTCAGACGTGCGAATCAGGTTCAGCATGTCGTAATCGTCGGAGACCGTACCGGTCGTGACTACTCGGTTCGAAGAAACATTCACCAGGTCTCCGCTCTTGTTGAGGATCCCTGTGATTGACCCTGAGATGTGCGAGAGATCAGCCAAGCGGCCAGAGGTCAGGACAATTGAGGTCGAGGTGACATCGAGACAAGTACCAGTTGTGAGAGCATCGGCGGAAACCGTGACGATACCCTGTCCAACGGTAGCACCGGCAGTCGTAGCGGTATCAGCGGTGACTGTAACAACGCCAGCACCCGTATAAGCACCAGTAGTCGCTATTTCAAGTGCCTGACCGACCGTAGCCGCGCCCATGGCAAGCTTCAAAAGTCTTCCGGTCGCGGTCAGGTTAGCCGCACCACCCGTGAGAGTAGCGAGGATTCCGTCGGTCTGAGCAGCAGCTACGACATCAAGCACTTTACCAGTCGTTAGCGCAGCGGCAGGGACGTAGAGAACCGTACCAGTGGTCAATCCAGAGGCAGTTAGCGTCATGAATGAACCGGTAGTCGAACCCGTAAAGGCCCCAGAACCAGCCACAACTACGACAGCCGCCGTGGTGGCAGTGTTATTAGTTACTGAGAGCGAGGCAGCGTTATCTGCATCAATAAGGGTTATTGAACCATCAGCAAGGTCAACGTCACCATTAGTGATAGCGAGAGAATTAGAGGCAGCCGTACCAAGGACAGCAACTACACCATTTTCTCCAATGGTGAAGTCATTCGTACCTCCTATAGATTCACGACAGTTCAGATAGAAACCACCTGCGTTTGCAGTATCAGATAACTGGAGCTGAAGCAGTGAACCAGTAGTAAGTGAGGTAGACCGAATACAAACTGCACCAGCAGAGCTAGCGTTAGCTCCAAAGGTCGTGATGGTATTGTTAGTTACAAGAACATTCGTAACCGTATTCGATGAACTAATGAACGTTGCATTACCATCAACTACTTGGAAAGAATCATTGAACTTGACGAGCGGAGCGGCGTTTGACGTATCAAACACCATCATGTCAGTATCACCTGAAGCTCCAATGGAAAGTGCTGTCGTGCTGTTATCTTTCAATGCCCAGGCGATGTTGTCAGCGGTTGACGTCATCGTGGTCCCTGAGAGCGTAAGGGTGAGGAAAGTAGCAACACCGGTTTTGTCTACTGACCAAGTATTTGAGGTTCCGTCAATATCGTTGCCGGTTCCAGAGTTCGTTATTTGAAGAACAGATCCAGAACCTCCTGCTACGTTGGTCAAAGTGACAACGTCTGTAGCAGTACTGCGATTACCAGCAATGGTGAAGGTAGCGTCTGGGGTCAACGTGAAGGTGTTATCCGCCGCGAAGACAGTCTCCCACGTAGGAGTTCCTGCTCCACCAGCACCACCAAGCACGGTTGAGGTAGAACCGTTCTGATACACCAGCTCATTATCAGAGTTGACGTAGAGAAGACGTTCTCCAGTCGTAACAGTAGGAGTAGTTACTGGCGTTTCAAAGCGGATCGCACCATTTGATTCCCTGAGGTTAAGGCCAGGGACGCCTGTGAAGTTGCGCCTGTTTAATGTAGGAATATGTTTAGTATGAGGGCGGGAAGTCTTCTGGATTTAATCCATCGAACCATCCAAGCACTAACCGCCCATAAATAACCAGTCGATGGCTGGTCACGGTTTTTCTCCTAATTAGGAGTTATCTCCTTCTGAACTAAAGAGACCTCTTGCATCGTTGTGGCCCATTGCGAAGGCCATCGTCGAGGTGTACTGGATTTCCTTCGTCTTGTATACAACATTCTGTTCGTCCAACTGAACCGGCTGAGACTCGAAGTACTGGATTCCTGCCTCATCATTGAGGTGGTCAGGGTCGAGAGCATGCCAGTTCGTAGCTGAACTCAGATTCGAGATTGAAGTGCCATCACCAGTACCAAGGAGGTAAGGAGTGGCCACAAGCTCAAACGCTGAGACTGCCGCGCCATCGTTGGAGAACTCACCTGGAATCTTACCAGCTTTGAGTGCACCAAGGATTTCCATTGCCCTGAAATGAGCAGCAGTTCCTTCTTTGACGATAATGCGCTTCGGGTTGAGAACCATCGGTTTACCCTTGGGGGTCTTGACAAGAGCCGCTACGCGATGCAGTCCCTTGAGACCAGGATAATCGAGCATTCTATTACTTTCGGCTCCTGGGGCCTACTGACCGTTGGGTAAAACGGCGGGGAAACCGCTTCGGGTCTCCCTCTCCACATTTCTGCAGAGTTTAGACTATCGCATAATGCATTTCTGCATTTCTCTTCGCTTAGTCGTTGCGGCTGCTCATACCTTTCAATTCGTGAATGCGTTTCCTGTATTGTTCCATTCTTTGGACCTCGCTAGACTTTCTAGGGATTCCAGTCTTTCCTAAGGATTCACGCCATTCATAGAATTCCAACGCTAATCTCGCTTGTTCCTTTTTTATTACTAGATAGGGCAGGATAATTCTGAGGAATTCCGCTGCCAGATGACCCGTAGCCATCCACATCCAATAAGGTTTGTACTTTGGGTTCTTTTTACTCCTGAAAATCAACTCCTGACGAGATTTGCTAAAAAGCTTTCTGTACATTTCTATAGGCTCTTTAACAGTCCCAGCACAGGATACATTGATTCTATAGCTTGGGTTACCACTAGGCCTCTTTAACCGCCCAATGAATACGCTCCCCTCACCATCAAAGAATCCGCCCAAATACGCGAGATTAAGTTGTAAAGTACGCTTGCCTCTGATTGCCTTGTGCATACTAGGATAGTTATTAACTACCTTAGTTTACCATGCTCTTTTACGCTGAGCAAGTTGCCGTCAGGGTTCCCAGATTAATCAGAAGAGATTTTACATGAACACCGAGTTTATTCATGTTGGAAGTCGTGCCATCGGAGACAACGTTGCTCCAGGCTGTACCCTTTTTGTTACTAGCTCTTTTTGAGAGCCGGGGTAGACATTTCTGCTACCCTCTCCATATTACTATGGAGGTCAGACTATGTTTTCGTAGAATCTTTTGTGCAACGGACTTTTCATCTTTAATTCTACGTCCTCTCTTCTTGGAATCTTATATTTCATTTCTTCAGGAATCCACTCAAGATACGGGGCGAATACCATGTCCCAGAATTTCAATCTGTCAGCCGCCTTCAGATACAACCAGTAATACGTCACGGCACGTTGCTTCTTGTAGGCAGTCCTGATATTGAATCTGAGATTGAATCGGTCATTCATCGCTTTGGTAAGCAACTCGTGTTCGGCCTCACCAAAACAATTTGAATGAATTTGGAATCGAATACCGCCATCACCAGTATCAAGGCACCCATCGTCAAGGTACCAGATTAGGATTCCGAGCGGATTAATGAGCGCGGCAGCATACGATGTCGCTTGCTTTCGTTCATTGGTATATGTATGCAAGCGAAGTTTCTGGTACACCGGATGTACTCTGGTATAAAGTTGATAAAGCGGTTTCGTACCATACGCTCCCAAACGCTTTTCATCCTTGTTCATCGTCGTTTCAGTAAGTTGGGAAAGTATTTTATCTTTCGCCAGAACCCATGACTCAACTACTGAACTCGTCCTGAACATACCACGTTCATTGATGCTTCCATCGCCCCATATCGCTCCGACGACCGCACCTTTGAATTCCTGTTCGTTTAACTTGTAAAGATTCATAGTCGTTACACAGGATATACTTTCCCGCTCGGCATTGGCCCGAAGGCTGTTCACCGAATTTAGAGGATTTTTATTGAAGACGGCAGTACGACTTATGCCGTGGCCAAAGCGGGTGCTTTGAACCAAGAACCGTCTTCCCTAGTATGACTTGCAGAGCGAAGAGCCAGAGCGTCACCACCTGTCGTAGTGACAGAGTAGTTGCCAGCATCGTCCGTAGTCGAATAAGAAGTGAGTCCAGCGGCATCAAGCTTCTCATGCATAAGTTCCTCACGGCGGGTGATGCAAGCCCGTTTTAGTTCATTAACGACGCGAGTGAGGTCGCGTTTCTTAATTCCATACTTCCACATGTGCCAGCTGAAACTCATCAGCTTGCCATATAAGATTTGAGTGTCAAATATGTTACTTCGTACTACCTTTATCAAACTTCACGTGACAGGGAACGCAGAGCCTCGCCCATTCTTCCCTTATCCGATTGTAATCTTTATTGAGGTTTGCCCAGTGATAAACTCTTTCTGAGTCATCACCGCACCATTCACATTTCTTTGGTGTTCCCCAATGACGTCTAACCCAATTGTGAATTGCCATGTATCCAGCTCCTTTTCCATGACGGGTTGAATTCGTTCCTATTTACTCCCACCATTGACTCTGAGATTTTCTTCTTATGTTCTTCAGAGTGTTTTCTTCCTCTCATTTTCCTTGCAGTCTTTTTACCCATTGCTAGGTACTGCTCTTTTGAGAGTTTTGGTGGGCGATTCACTGAACTAAACCAACCCTTATTGACTCCACTTTTTGGGTATCCGCTTGGCATAATAGAAGGTTATTCTTACCCTTTCATTTTACCACAGATTACTTGAAGTTGTAAAGGTACTACGCGGGGCTTCCGCTTCAGGTCGCCCTCACTGGTTTCTTCTTGTTATTGCCAGTGTTCAGACTGTTGCATACGCTTTCGCGTCCCCCTCGCTCAGTCGTTGTTGCTGCACGGACTTTCCTGCTTGCAAGGCGTTATCCACTTCTGGGTTTTCGCCGTATATCAGAGGGGGTTTTACAAACCCTACACTTTTAAGGTTTGGTCGAAACCTTGGACCGGGACTTCCGCAACCACAGTCGCTGATTCCACAACACGAGAAGCGGAACCGAGACCGGAGAGCGAAGTATCCTTCGTATGGTAGTCCGTAACGCCAGTCGTCACGTTGGCAAACTTCTTGTAGAACTCTCGGTCTTCAACAGTACCTTTGAGCCATACCTTCTGTATTGCAACATCCACCAAGTCCGAGGCTGCTCCTATAGTGAGAGGTGCCGCCACATTAATTGATTGTTACATTGTTAAAGTTCCACGGTTTTACTTACTTCTTACGTACTAGTCGATTGCAGACGAGTGAACTCGCCAATTGCTTTCTTATCACCGACTGCCCCGATGGGAGCAACCAAGAAGAAAACTCCAGTGGCACCGGTTACATCGGTCGAATCATTAGCTACCTTCGCGTGGTCAGTTAATGCATACGACTCGAATCGCTGGTTTGAAGCATGGGTATTGGAATTGCAGTCCATTTCCCAAAGCTGTCCCTGGACGAACGGAATAACCTTGATAAGCGAAGCAGCGGTCGTAATAGTCTCTGCGGCCACACCAAAGATGGTATGGATAGTAGAGCTAGACGTTGCACGTTCAAGGACATTTCCGCTAATGGCAAGAATATCACCTGCAGCTACTGCCGTTCCTGCGGTGACAGTGGCCTCGACAGTAAAATTATCTGGGAATCCCCCGACTAATCTTGCGGCCATGGTGTTATTGGTTAACTATTTAAGATCTCTTCCTTCTCTGCGTCATCGAATCCGATGAGATACACGCCGAGATTTCCTAAGCTCTTCTTGGGTGCTGGGGCCATTGTAGTGGACCTTCCACCTGTTCCCTTAGATGCAACATTAACTCTCTCCTTGGCAGCTTCTACTTGAGCTTTTGGCTTAGTTTGAATCTGTCTCACATTCCCACCAATCATTGCATGGGCTGCGTCAAGCAGTTTGCCAATTTTGGACGGGTCGGAGGGAGATTTGAAATATGAACCAAGGGTAGAATTGAGCGCAGACCACCTCTTGTCATCAGGGTCATTCTCAGGAAGGTATTCCTGGTGATCCTTTAGCCAGGAGTCTTTATGGGACTCCAGCTTCTCTTGGTAGGTCAGGGCACTGACATCATCCTTCTTTACATATCCCTTTGCTTTGAGAACTTTCTCAATCAGAGCAATATCCTTGGGGTTGATGTCATCTAGCTTATCAGTGATAACCTCTTCCTCCTTAGGTTTGCGTAGTTCCCTACGGTCCTTACGAAGTTCAGTGATATCACGTAAGAGCTTTTCCTTTTCCTTGGCAAGAGCAGACACCACATTTTCATCTTTGACTTCCTCAACAGGTACTTCCTCCTCAGTTTTTTCCGAGGTCACTTCCTCGACTGGAGTTGCTTCCTGTTGTTCTTCGGGGGCGGCAGCTTCCTCCGTTTCCTCTGCCTCAACTTCGGGGCTTTCCTCCGTAACCTCCAAGTTGTCTTCTACTTGTGACTTAGGGACAGCTTCGCTATCACCAGTCGGACGTCGGTCTACTGTCGGCATAGCATGTGCGCAGTTTAACGACTTGTCGGGTCGAATGCTCAGCCCATAAGGGGCTTACTGCTGCGGATTAAAGGATAAAACCGTGAAAGAAAAACCCCCTAATCCGCATGAATAAAACTCTTAAGTGAATCACAGTTTTGCAAACTCTTGATGGAGCGTCATTGCTTCCAAGTCGTAAGCTCTCTTTGCATCTTCTTTAGTTTTAAAGAACCCTAGATACTTGTAGACCTTTCCTTTTCCTATCTTCGCCACGAACCCAACCACTTTACCCTTTTTCTTAATGTGTGTTATTCCTTTTAATCCATACTTACCATCTTTATCAGCCCCTCTGTTCATTGCGTTTTGTGATACCGTGGCTGTTCTAAGGTTCTCTTTTCTGTTATCTAGTTTATTGCCATTGATGTGGTCGGTCATCTTTCCTTTCTCTGTTTTGTTTATCAGTCTGTGCATCAATCCTAGTCTCTTGTTGACTGCATAACCTTTAGTTTGAATCCTCCATTTGAAATTAGAGAGGAACCCAAACAATTCGTCATCTACCAGCACCATTGATTTTCCCGCCTTTATTTCCTTCATAACCCCCTCCACCACCCTAATTAAAACTCTAATGCACGGTTTACTTAGACTAAAGATCCATTCCCAACTTTTCTGCAATCTCCAGCATCGGACCTGCCTCGGCCATCTTAAATTCTTTGGCATCCGACTTACGCTTTAGTATAGCCTTGAGCTTTTCAGCCTGGTCATCAGAGAACTCCACCTCCTTGGTGTCATCGATATCATTTCCTTCTTCATCCTTGAGGATCCACTTGTAGGCGCTATTCTCTAGCTTAAGCTTGAACTTCTCAGCCTCCTCAGCAGTTACCTGGAGTTTGTCTACAAGTTTGAGCATCTTGCTTAACTCCTGCAGCGAATCTCCTTTTGCTCCTTCTGAATCAATTGTTCCAAGGAGAACGAGACGATGAACTAACTTGAACGAGATATTCTTCATACACGGTTTAGATTAAATAGTTGGAACAAAGTCCTTAAATTTCTTTGTTACATTATCCTTGACTAGATTGGACCATTTCTCCACATCCGCCATTGCTGATGCCCTACGGATTATTCCCGTTGAGACATCATTTGATTGTCCATTATTTTTATCTTCACCCACCCTGCGGTCTAAATGTTTAGGAAGAGCGAAATATAAGACGTAATCCCCATGAACTGTATCTTCGACCCTAAGAGATACATCAGATCCAAGGATTTTATTAACAATCAACCTCCACGCCCTGGGTGCGGCTTGGGAGAAGTTGTCATCTTCTGGTGTTTTTGCCCTAACATCAAGTGATGGTCCTTTGGTAGGCACTGGTTCCTCTTTTTGTTTCACCATCTCCACAACACCTGTGACAATATCGACCAACTTGTCAATGCGAGCAGAGACTTCGTTTAACTTTGTTTCCATTAGATTGTCCATAGGCAACGGTTCAGCTAACTGCTTTGTTTTAACTTCGTTCCTGTGAGCCTTCATATGAATTCGTTTCCCAAAAGCATTTTTAGCAATGAACCCACAATCACACTTTAATTCGTTTACATTTTGGTCGGTCATAGAACGTGTGACAACTTCGACAGCGAGGACTAAACTCCTCAATTGGATTATATTTTTCTGTGTTGCTTGACCAATGAATCGCTTTCTCTGAACAATCTGCGCATTTGTGTTCTGAAGCTTTCCCCCTTACTTTTTTGTATTCCTTCCAGTATAAAGAACACCCTTTTCACCTTGGTGTGCTTCGCTCATTTTCTCTTTAGTTTGTTCTGTAAACTTCTTTCCTGTTCTAACTAAACTCATCAGATTTCTAGTTTCCTCAGAAGCCACAGAGCCTTTTCTATTTCCAGGCAACATTCTGATGTATACTCCTATTGGCATGAAAACTCGTTCTTGGCTTCTTTTCCACAACCTGCGATTGGACATTGCATAGTTACCTTAATTTACCATTAATTAAATGTTTAGATTTTCTTTTGGAGAGCGCCCCGCTAAGAATTTCGTCTTCTGTTGTAATTTGATCAATCCACGGCGCACGTACACTTATCTTCTCTCCCTTCCTGTAATCCCTTGATGCGTCAAACTCAAATCCCAACATTCTTTGTACGACCTTTACTCCAGTAGTCTTAAGGGGCATTAACTTCTTCTGGTCTGCTTCCCTGCCAATTATCATGAGAATTGTTACTAGAGCATCGCGGCTAACCTCGAAGCAAGTCTCACCTTCCCTGAAACGAACTATCTTGCAGTCTTTGACTGCTTGATTATCACTCCAGTTCACTTCTACTTCGATCTTCTTACCGTCGAAAGTGGGAAGTTGTAGAATACGATGTGCTGAGATCATATGAACTCGTGACAGGTGAGACAGAAGCTTACAAACTTACCAATCCTTAAGTTATGCCCTTTATGGTTCGTCATACAATCTCCCAAGTACGTCCTTAAGATTTATAACCAACAGTTCTTTCTCTCCCACTTTAACTTTTTCCCCGTACAATTCCAGGAAGACGATGGTATTCCCTTCTCGCAAGCGACTAGATTGTACGGCGTAACCGTCCCCGAGTTTGAGAACCACTCCAATTGGACGCCGTTTAACTGCTTCATCGTCCAAGATGAGATTGGCTTTATTTGCCTCTTTGACTTGTTCGATAAGGATACGATCGCCGAATGGGATGAATTTGACCGACATACCATATCACGCGGTTATTGAACGAACTTTATTAAATCAAAAATTTCTTGATTCCCCAAAAGAATCTGCTTCTATCTATCTCTATCTTTTTGTCTTTGCCTTGTAAGATGATTCCGCCCGTCTTGGCATTGACATCAAACTTTATGCTATGGTCTTTTTTCTTAATCAGTGCAGCAATTGCATCGTACATCTCTTTCATACAACACGGTTTATTAATTTGAATTCGCAAGCTTTTCAATCTCCTTGAGGAAATATCTGACGCCGAGTATCTTCCCATCCCTCTCCAAACTGTTCTTCAAGTACTGGAACTCGCTCGCCCCTGTGGCCACCTCACTCTGCCACCCCGCGCATAAAGCATCAGCAACCCTTTCCAAAGCATCCATCTGCCTGGACCTATAGAGGGTTTGAAGTTCAGACTTATCGAAGGGAGATTGCATTTATTTTTTCTTCTTTGGTAATGCTAAGGGTGCGCGTCTCGCTTTCTTAGCTGCTGCTTTCCCTGCTTTGGTATAAGGGTAGTGTTTTCCTCCTACAAGGGGCATAAAGGTCTTATTACGAATTAAACTGTGACATATAATCTCTCATGTGCTTTCCAAACGCAAGTTTCTCTTCGGGACTTAGCTTAGGAGTATGCTCCTGTAGGGTCTTGAGAGTTCCTAAAAGCTTAGAAAGAGATTCTGCTGGTTTAGGTTGCTCTAGGGGCTGTCTATTCATTTGTACTCCGTACATTGATTGCATAGTTACTCTTCATTAGGAGGACCACATTGACATTTACCTTCATCATCCACAAAAGCTTCACAAATTGCGCATGTAGGCATTCCCATAATTAAATACTTACTTCAGGTGGTTTACCACCAATTGACTGACCTCCACCATAATCAGTCCGTTTTGTCATGGGAGTGAATAGTTCTGGTTCTTCCTCGCTTTGGGGCATTTCGGCTGATCCAACTTCCTGTTCTCCTTCACCTGTAGCAGCGTCAACAAAGAGTGGATCCTCGACCTTGATTCCGGCGTATTTCTCAAGAACTTGTTTCTGAACTTCTGGTGAAAGAAGTGTATAATCGATAGAGAAGCTTAATCTTGGCGGTTCGCCTGCTGTTTCTTGGGGTTGTTGAGATGCTTCATAAAGTGCCATTAGACCGTCTTCATCCACCCATTGTCTTACGTCTTCTTCGTTTGATTTGATGATTTGCTTGATTGGTTTGAGAAGATGAGGGATTTGAGCGGGATTCAAGAGCATTGCCTGAATTGCGGGATAAACGATATTGAAATTATCTAATTTTACCCTGTGTGCCAATGCTTTCGATGGAGCTAGGATGGATTGTGGTTTAATCCTTACGACTCCCTTCCAATTCAGCCTCTTGGTTGGTAAATCAATTCCGAATCTATAGAACCTCCTCTCTTCTGACTCAATCAACTCTCCCTTTTCGTCTTTTTCCAATGACAGGGCAACGTCCCGATACACATTAGCGAATTTCCGTTGAGTTCCGTCCTCTGCGGGTTCTTCATTGAAGAGAAGTTCCCCCCCACCCTGTTCCATTTCCTGGAGATAAGCCTGAACCTCCTCCTCAGTGAGGCCCATTTCGATAAGACCACGTTGTAAATCCTCGGGGTCGGTGTATTCAAGGACTTCAGGGGTAGATAATGTTTGTTTCTGCCAGCTGAGAGTAAGATAAGCTTCATTCTGAAGACCATCCATGATGAAGTCCAGCGGGGTCTTCATGCGTTCTAAAGCTGCCTCCTTTGCTACCAAATCCTGCCCGAGCGTCTTTCCTCCCATCTGGGCCATGAGTTGAGGTGTCACGCCGGAAACTGTATCCTTTCGACTTTGTAGGAACTCCAAACCCTTCCACGCTTCTGCTCCAGGTCCAGGAACTTCGAGGAATTGAATTGAGGAAGGGTCGATGACTTGTTCACCTTTACCGGGGGTTACTACCAATTGTCCATTCTCACCAACAGTGTCAGTTCCCTTATAGAAGAACATTTTGTAAATGGCCAGCGCGAGCTGGTCCATAGACATGTTCATCAGGCGGTCGTACATCACCGCGTCGTTGCGCATTATTTCAAAAAGCGCAATTCCCCACGGACAGTCATCAGACCTGAGCGTCCAAATGAACACCGAAAGACTGGCCATCCCGTCATCGTTAGGGAGAGGGCTGTGATAAACCATTGCTTGGGCGGTTGGAAGTACCACTGTATAAATATCGAGTAACTGGTTCTCATAGAAACCGACAGTGATAGTTCCTTTGGCTTTCTCTCCAGACTGCTCGTCAAGGTCGTCGGTCTTCTGGTCTGGAGCTGCGTACTTCTTGCCTTTATAGTCACCAAACTCTTGCGCGAACTTCTCAGGGCTATAGTCCCTTTCATAATACCATTCGTCTAATGAGCTCTGGTCACCTGGCCTGTAGTTTTCGCATAACCATACTGATTTGGGATTCAGGCTTTCACGGCAGATGTCGTTGAACTTAACTATGGAGCGGGTTTCGTACTTGTCGTTATCTGGCTGGTCAGGATAATACTCAGTACGAATCTTTTTCTTCATTCGTGTCATCTTCGGATAAGACCTCATGAAGCCATTGCCGTACTTCGCCATGTTAAAAATGACATTCTTCAGCTGCTGCTTCGAGCCAGCTACCTCCCATGAATTCTTCCAGTTGCCATAAGCCAGGACAGTATTGGCCTCGTAACGTTTAGATGCCGGGAGGAAGACGGCTTCAGGATTCTGGTCGACGAGAATTGCAAGAGCCGTGTTCACCTTAACATAACAATCAGGGCTGGCAATGTTTGACTGCCAATCGTCATTTGAGCCAACTTTTACCAGGCGAGAACGTAGGCCGGTCTCTTCGTTGGATTCAAAGCGAGCGTTACGTTCTATGTTTAGTTCATGTGGCTGGTATTCGTAATCCGCTTCTGTCCAGATTGATTCTATTGACCTGTTGTTCCCACCAAGTTTTTGCTTGCGGAAATCCTTCATCGCTTCAATACGCTTAAATACGTATTTACTAACCTCCGCCTCGTTCCCTTTCGGGCTGTACGGAGCGGCTGCCTTGGGTTCCTCGGGAACTATTATTTTACCTCCTGCCTCTGCCATAGTAAAGTTTGTTCAGTCCTTGAGCATTAACTTTAGACTTTTGTTGCATCTCCCACAATCGTTGTTCAACTCCCTCTAGCGGTTTCGGCGACTTTGCCTCGTTCAAGTACTCTAGTGCGCCTCTGACTGCGTCTGCTGAGTGGTCTTCTCCTCCTGAATCCAAATCTTCTGGATGTTTCTCGTCATGGATTAAAGTAGGAATTGTTCGTGTGGCGTTGTAACATGTATTGAAGAAAATCATTCGAGGCTTATCGTCACTGGGGGTTGTAGGTAACCGCTGAGGCCTGAGGTACTCGTGAAATAAACTCCAGCCTGCAAGACGATTCTTTGGCCAGGGTTCAGCGACAACACCATTCCTGGCGTATATATCAGCGATTGTTTCCCCAGCACCAGTCTTAGCAAAGCAAGACGAATCCAAGACAGTGAACCAGTATTTTTCCCCAGAACTAAGCCTTGCGATTTCTGCTGCGTTGATGTCGGCGTCGACTCCTGCTTTATAGTATTCTCTGTACCAGTAGATTGTTCCGTCATAATCAATCGCTCCCCAATATCCTGCGGTTGGAGCCGTTCTACCGTGGTCCACAGTTCTGATTCTTCTCCAGGTTGTTGGGATGTCGAAGGGTTCACAAGTATGAATTGATTCTCTCCATTCGTTAAAATACTGTCCTTCGAATAAGTCCCAGCTTCCTTCAAGATACGCCTTCCTCAGATTCTCAGGAAGGGCTGCGAGACTGTCTATATACCCCTGAGAAAGATGCGGATTGTCGTATGCCAAAGCTGGAATGAACTTATACTCCTTTTCTTCACGCCTTTCCTGTTCGTTAAACTCCCTTGAAATCCACAACCTCTTAACCCAGTCATGTCCTAGTCCTCCTGGATTCGTAGCTCCTAAAATCCTAGTGTCTTCAATTCCTGGCCAACGAACGACGGAACGAAGTTGGTCAAAGACTACCTTTCGATTCTTAGTAACCTCATCGATAGCCGCTGCAGCAAATTCGGAAGAAGCATACTTAGAAGGGTCGTCCAGGTTACGCATGGCGATGATTCCTCCTCCGAATCTGGGTTTGAGAATGAAACTCATTCCCTGAATCTGTGAATCTGCAAGGTGTCCGAGCCAACTAGGAAACTCAGACTTCATCTTCACTACTTGACGGTCCCTGAGGGAAGGATAATCCTCGCAAAATAGACCTACCCTGACGTTCTTGTGTCCTCGTTTCGCCCACTGAAGTAGACGACGGATGAGAGCCCAACGAAGAATGTAAGACTTTCCTCCTCCTTTTGCTAGGCTCCTCCAAAGAGCGGGTATTTGTAGGCGTCAACCGCAGTCAAATACTCTTGCTGTTTTTGTGTTGGTTTAATTAAATCTTTCAAACTTATTCTTTGGGGCTCCATAGAGGAAACTTCACCTCCTTCCTTTTGTTGCGCCATTTGGTCTCAGCCAAATTGCCGTTGTGATGCAACTTCATGTGTGCCTGGTGTGTCATCACTTCCAGGTTTTCGACCCTATTATCTAACTTGTTTTCGTTTTTATGATGAACGATTTCATTTTTTTGTAAAAAACGACCAAGGTGTGCTTCCATTATCAGCCTATGTTCTCTAACATAGCCTCGTTTACTCACGAATGGGTGCTCTGGATAAAAACTGAGAATATAACCACTATGGACTATTCGCAATGGCAACCAGCCATGCTTACAACCTTTTTCAAACAGAAATTTTTTCCCCTTTTCAAGGTTTTTAAACATTTGCACCTTACTGCACTCAACACTGCAATACTTTCCACGACCTTCAGCGATTCTAGACTGAAACTCCTGGAACTCCTCCTGGCAATTTTTGCACTTCACGGTTTTAAGAGCCCCCATTTTGCAAAACCAAATTGAATATTTTATCCGACGCTGACTTCAAATTTTCTTTTTCAATTTCGGTCAAAAATTTTGAATATTCATCTGCGGCGTAACGTAAGGCTGCAGAAGTTGTAACGGGACCAAGCCTCTCTACAGTATAAATCTCGCTAACGTCAAAGTCCCCGTAAAGCCTGAATTTGAAATTCTTCGTCTCCACCTCTCCAAAAAGTTTTCCCTCTGCAGTCTTTTTATCCTCAGCCACAACTGTCATGACTTCGTACTTCTTTTTTTGTTCAGGAATGACTTCGTACACCCATAGACGCTTTGACATATCATAGGGTTTAGATGTCTATTTGGATGGTGACATTCACCTCTGAAGCATTCTCCTTAACGTATGACCCGAAGACCTTGAATACCTTGTCCGCAGCGTCTAGCCTATTCCTTTCCTGACGAGAACCAAGTAGAATGTCAGCCACTGCTTTTTTGGCGTTCTCTTCCGTAAATCCTTCAACCTCTAAAGCTTTCTTGACTCCATTAGACTGTAAAACCTGAGTACCACGACCTCGTTTTCCAGCATTGAGAGGAGCGTACCCAGACCTTCGCAAAATCTCCGTAGCGTTTACTTTTTCCCCGCTTTCGACAGCTTTAACAATTTCTGCGGCAACCGCAGCATGCTTCTGGGGATAAGCGGTGGAGGGTGCTGAATCCATTATTCTATGCCTGACAGATTAGCTGGTTCTTCCTTCACCTTTTTGGGCTGAAACTCCTTCGGATTTGCAATATCCCACGCTTCAATCGTCGTTTTAAGCCCGAATTTCAAGGCTATCTTTTTATACGACATTCCCGATTTCCTGGCTTCCCTCACCGCCTGAATCACTTCTGGTGTATACCTACTCACAGTTTTTTCCAATTAATTGTGAATAACTTAGATTGGTCATCATTTTTAGTCCGGAGAAAGAACAAATGGTTACACACTCGACACATGACATTGTATATTCTCCTAGCCTCCCAAACACTGCATCGCCTTAAACCTCAACTTCTTCCTTCCGGCTTTTTGAGCTAAGTTTATCCTTTCTCTGTTCTTAGCTCGATGCCTTCTTCTAGCCGACATACTGCTTGCTTGGCATACACGGTTTTTAAGACATTAATTCGTTGATTTGTCATGTGACCACAATTAGGACATGAACCAGTGAGCCCGTATGAAAAGGTTCTCATCCTGCATTTCGGGCAAGGCTGGTGCAGTTCAAGTAGTTGGGGCTCCATATCTACTCTTTATTATACAGTGTCGTCTGGCTCCTTGCAAGAGTCTCCACCCCCTCCCTTGTGGGGGCAAATTCCGCCGTTTAAACTTTTCCCCAAGTTACAATTAAAACACAGAACCTGCAGGGTATTTGGGAATAAGTTCTTTCTAGCCCAGCTTATAATTGTTCTACTACTACCCCCTAACTTCCTTCTATGTTCAGCACCATCCTCGTTAACATGGTCCAAAGTTAAAAATAACACTTTATCCTCACCACAGCACACACATACCCCACCATACTTATCCAAAACCTCCCTTCTCCTTCTTGCCCTACCCTTACGGATAGTCTCGTTCCAACTAGTTTTACTTTTCTTTCTCCTTAGTTTATTCCTCTCTCTTTGTTTAATTTTAAGCCTATCCCAATTTTTCCTCCTCCACCTACTTTGGTATTCCGTTCTCTTCTCCCTACTAGTCTTATCCCTCCAAGTTTTCATAATAATATATATATACTTGACAAAATGCCTATTCGCATGGTACAATTTTTTTATCAAGGGGTCAAGGGTATACGCCCCTACATCC
>ERZ1292642.457-Hain-H14-01um-R1-457-length-23683-cov-6_pt1 | contig 23683 bp, 34 predicted proteins | sample MGYA00564403_ERZ1292642 | MGnify/ENA primary metagenome ERZ1292642 (study PRJEB36523, sample SAMEA6512643) | groundwater metagenome | collected 2019-01-09 | study: AquaDiva: Metagenomics assemblies of 32 groundwater samples
TTAGTGGATAGACCAAGAAAAAGTAAGAAAAAATGAGGCAAATACCTATAACAACTATTAGGATAATTCCTCCTTCGATTAAGCAAACCTACGATCTTCTATTACTTATTCCATGGGAAGGAATTATGAAACGCTATGAAGCCAAGAAAGACAAATGGAATAGAAAGATTCCTGCATCTCATACAAGTAGACGCAAGGAATTTGAAAGGTTAGTAAGGGAACTGCATGACTTATATGAGCGGGCGAAGATTACGCAAAGCTAGAGAGCAAAGACGTAAGAGACGCCAGAAGAAAGACCCTATTCTGTGTCTAGAACGGTTGGTTAAATCTATGCTCTACTATGCAGAGAATGAACCTTGGTGGCGTAAAACCTTTGGAAATCACAGTGGTATTCCAACAAAGGGAACTACCATGAGATTCCAACGTTATAAACCTTTAAGTGATGGCCGAGAATCAAAGGCGCAGTCGGATTGATCAACCGAATGTTACGTTGGTGTTAGATACCAACTCACTTAAAGCATAGCTGAAGCGCGTTCGGTCTCCGTAGGAAACCAAGGCTATGGCTTGTTGAACTCGAGGGGCACAAGAGTTAAAAAGCCCTGAGACACTTACGCGTAAATGGGTGAATGGAAAGCCAGCCATGAGCTGTAATGGCGATAAAGACGGATGGCGTCATCGACTCAATGTACCGTCTGAGTAATGACTGTGGGTTCAAGTCCCACTTTACGCATTTGCGGAGATGATGAAGATAGTAGCCATATGCGACCGAGAATCGCTTGCGTATAACAAAAAATCCTATGAAGGCCTCGGTATCCAATCCGATAGGAAAACAAAATAGCGCGTCGGAGGTGCAATTCCTCCTCTCCGATTTAATTAGAGGTTTGTTAGTTGTCCAATCATACAATTAACAGAGGGAGGTCGTGCACTCTTTAAATCCAATCGAACAACGTTCTAGGTTCCAAAACAGAGTAACCTTGCGCATCGGGGGTGTCTGCGAAAAAAGAACTCCATCTTGGCATCTTAGTGCAGTGGTAGTCACGCAAGCTTGTCTAAGTTTGAAGCGTAGGTTCAATTCCTACAGAGGCCGATAAATAAAAGGATTTCTAATGGTTGATTTAGGACTTTGTTACATAGGTAAAATAATCACTCTTGAGATCATTCCTAATGCTGACTTCTTGTTAAGTGCAACTGTAGTATGTGGAAGCGGTGGCAAATGGAAGGGAGTTGTTAGAAAATGGGATTTTGAAGTTGGGTCACCATGTATTGTTTACTTGCCTGATTCCATTATTCTCCCTAATGAGGAAATGAAGTTCATGGAAGCGCATAAGTGGCGTGTCCGAATGTGCAAGTTCAGAGGCTCCCCTTCTGAGGTAGTGATCATGCCTTATAAAGGCGATGAACCTATTGGCACCGATATGACGTTAAAATTAGGGGTCACTAAGTTCTTTAAACCAATCCCACCAAATCTTGCAGGCGAGCAGATTGGCTATTTCCCTGGATTTATTCCAAAGACAGATGAGTCTAATTATCAACGCAATGGTGAACTTGTTCAGCAATTAACTGGAAGGCCTTACTTCATCACTGAGAAGTGTGACGGTTCTTCAACGACAGCATTTAATTGGAAGGGACACTTCGGTGTTTGTAGCCGAAATCTCGAGCTTAAAGAGACTGAGCATAATGGATTCTGGAAGATGGCAAATATGTACAATCTAAGAGAAAAGCTACCCGAAGATTATGCTCTTCAATGGGAAACGTGCGGTCCTTCTATTCAGTCTAATCCGATGGGACTTGATGAGATGCAGCCTTTTGCATTCAATGTGTTTAATATTGAACGCCAAAGTTATTTGCCCTTTATAGAGTTCTATGACTTTTGCAGGGCGTTAAATTTTCCTACAGCCAAATTGCTTAAGATAGGAGAGTCCTTCAATCCTAAGAATGTAAGCACATTAGGAGAGGGAACATTTAGCACGAATTGCAACCAGCGTGAAGGCGTGGTGGTTAGATCACAACATCTATTCAATGGGGCTCCTATTTCTTTTAAAGTAATCAATCTAAACTATGAACGATAGATGCCCGATATAATACTACCGCATAACTACATACGTAGACCTTATCAATCGAGCATGTGGCATAAATACTACTATGAAGGAATTAGGCGGTTTGTAAGAGTATGGCATAGGCGCGCAGGCAAGGATAAGGATTGCTTTAACTTTACGATCAAAGAAGCTGCGAAGAAGACTGGCATCTATTATTACTTCTTTCCTCACTTCTCGCAAGGGCGTAAAATTCTATGGGATGGTGTAGATAAGAGCGGTTTCCGAACATTAGATCATATTCCTAAGGAATTGATCTATGGACATCCTAATTCCACAGAGATGAAAATAAGGTTAATGAATGGCTCGCTTATACAAATTATTGGCACTAACAATATTGATTCTATTGTAGGTACCAATCCTATTGGATGTGTGTTTAGCGAATACAGTTTACAAGATCCTCAAGCATGGGAGCTTATAAGACCGATTCTAGCAGAGAATGGAGGATGGTCGATCTTCAACTTTACTCCTAGAGGATCTAACCATGCCAAAGAGCTCTATGACATGGCTTGCCGTAACCCTGCTTGGGATGCAGAATTGCTCACAGTGAACGATACTTTGGATGAAGAAGGCAATCGAATTATCACCGATGAGCATATACAAGCAGAGCGCGAAGCTGGAATGAGTGAGGACTTCATCCAGCAAGAATTTTATTGTTCATTTACCCTTGGTGTGGAAGGAAGTTATTATGCAAGACAGGTTCAACTCGCCCGAGATGAGGAAAGGATCAGCCGAATTCCTTATGATCCGCAATCACGTGTTTACACAGCTTGGGATCTTGGCTATGGAGACTCAACCGCTATTATCTTTTATCAAATCTGTGGCAATGAAATCCATTGCATTGATTACTACGAGAATCATGGAGAAGGTTTGCCCCATTACGCAAAGCTACTTCATGATAAGCCGTACGTTTACGCGGATCACTTCGCACCCCATGATATTGATTCCCACGCCTTTTCATCTGGCCTTAGTGCAAAAGAAGTGGGTTCTAGTTTGGGAATCAAATTCATCCCACTCCCAACCCTCAAGCTCAGCATTGAGGATGGTATCGAAGCTATGCGCGGTATCTTTCCCCGTCTTTGGATTGATGAAGACAAATGCAAGCAGTTAATCAAATGCTTAGAGAATTACCGTAAAGAATTCGATACCAAGTACAACACCTATAAATTGCGTCCAGTGCACGATTGGGCATCTCATGGAGCAGATGCAGCAAGATATATGGCAATCGCAATTAAGCGCTATGTGGATATTAGCAAAGATACCATGACAGATAAGGAAGCGGATCGCTTATACAATAAGCACCATCCGATTTTCAATTAAGCTCAGGAGTTATATGTTCGCAGTGGATGAAGAAGATGAATGGAGGGATGAAGAGCCAGATATCTTACAGGAAATGGCAAGAGCTATCAGTAATTGGTCAAAGACTCCTCAGTTCCAAATCAGCTATCACTTAGCACGTATGGAAAATGATATCCATGAATGCGGTAGTTTTGTAACAATGTGCCAAAGAAATGTTTAATATAATCGGATATTTTAATGAAAATAATTGAAAATATTCCCGTCTGGGGTGATCCTTTGCCTGAAGCTGTTCAACAAATGAAGGATATTCTAAATTATGAAGGCAAAAGACCTCTTTATGCTGCTCTTATGGCTGACCATCATATTGGTTACAGCGTACCCGTTGGGGGTGTTGTGGCGTATGAAGGGGCTATCTGCGTTAACGGTGTTGGCTACGATATCGCTTGTGGTAATAAATGTGTACGGTTCGACTGTGATTCTAAAGATATTAAAGAAAATATCTACAGAAACATGAATGAGATTTATAAGCATATAAGCTTTGGGATGGGAAGAAGAAATAATGAAAAAGTTGAGACTGATATTTTCGATGACTCCATCTGGAATGAAATTGAATTGCTACGCGGACTCAAGGATAAAGCGATTAACCAACTCGGTACTGTCGGCTCAGGAAACCACTATGTTGATATCTTTATTGATGAGCAAGCTAGAGCCTGGATCGGAGTTCATTTCGGATCTCGAGGCTTGGGACATAGCATCGCAACGCATTTCGTCAAAATAGCAGGAGGGAAAGATGGAGTTCATGCCGAGCCAGTTATATTTGATGAGGATTCAGACCTCGGACAACAATATCTTAAATGCATGGAACTTGCTGGTAGGTATGCTTATGCAGGACGAGATTGGGTATGTGAAAAGGTGGCACGAATCCTACGAGCAAATATTATTGAATCAGTCCATAATCACCATAACTTCGCATGGAAAGAGCGACATTTTGGTAAAGATCTTTGGGTCGTACGAAAGGGAGCAACTCCGTGTTTCCCAGGTCAAAAAGGATTTGTTGGCGGATCTATGGGAGATATATCGGTTATCTTGGAAGGGATGGATTCAGGATCAGCGACTGAACAGCAGAGCCATTCGCTCTATTCAACGGTGCATGGAGCGGGACGTCTATTGGGAAGAACTCAAGCCAAAGGAAAAACCTGTAGAAAAACAGGAAAGCAACTTACCGAAGGAGTGGTACGGCGCGACTTGCACGATAACTGGATTAGTAGTCGAGGTATCGAACTTAGAGGAGGAGGTCTCGATGAGTCACCCTATGCCTATAAAAGAATCGAATCCGTCTTAGAAGCTCATTCATCTACAATCAAAATCCTACACACTTTAACGCCGATAGGTGTTGCAATGGCAGATGATAGAACATTTGACCCTTATAGGGACTAATATGATTATATTTGATTTAGATGGAACTTTAGCAGATTGCGAACATAGAAGATATCTTATTAATCCTGAAAAGTATCCTGAAATTTGTGAATATTCTAATTATAGAATTATAGAAGGAATTTTAGTGGATATTAGTAAAGGGTTAAGAAATGATTATCGATTGCATCTCTGATTTACACGGCCATTATCCCAAACTTGAAGGAGGCGATCTTCTGATTGTGGCTGGAGATTTAACGGCTAAACATACTTTTGGTGAATATGCTTTCGAATTTATTACGTGGCTTTCGAAACAAGATTATAAAAGAAAAATTGTTATTGCCGGTAATCATGATACATTTCTAGGTGAAGGTGCTGAAGATGCAATGAAGCCATTTTGTGATTATCTCTGCGATTCAGGCACCGAATTCGAATATTATGATGAAAATTTACCTGAAGAGGATGAAAAATTCCTTCCAAGCGGTAAAAGAACGCTAAAGATCTGGGGAAGTCCATGGACTAAAACATTCGAAGGAATGAATCCATATTGTAAGGCTTTTACAGTAGATACCGAAGAAGAATTGGCAGAGAAGTGGGCTTTAATTCCTGAAGATGTGGATATCCTGATTACCCACAGTCCTCCCTATAGAATATTGGATAAAATTACTTTTCCTTCCCATTTAATGATGCTCGGTGGAGATCATGCAGGAAGTCTTTCTTTATGTGAAAAAATAAGTAATTCCCCTCGATCATTGAAATTGCATGTTTTTGGTCATATACATGAAGCATATGGTGAAAAATATTGGAAACCAACTAGATACATAAATGCTTCTTACGTTAACGAACATTATCAACCTGTAAATAAACCAATTAGAGTGATTTTATGATTACCAGAATTGTTATTGTGGTGTTTTTAATACTTACTTGGAGCCAAATTAAAGAAATTAATGGTAAAATTGAGGGAAGGAAGATAAAACAAAAAGAGATGCTCTATGCCCAATCCCCCAATTGAAACAATATCAGCTGGCGGTGCTGGCGGATCGAGCATGTCAGGTGTTGGAGGCTCAGGCAGGGTCGCTGTTCAAATTCCACCACGTAGCAGACCTTTTCCTTGGCCACTTCCTTTTAGCGCAACACAAGGCGCCGTAGGAGGTGCAGGAGGCAGAGGAACTGTTTCAGTGCCAAAGCCTCCTTATTATGGACCCTTTCAACCATATTGGCCTTATGCGGTTCCAGCAGTATATGGCCTACCTAACAATCCAGTGAGATCTTAATGGCAAAAGGGACTGTACCAATACCTAAGCCCCCTCCAAAAACACCACGTTCCCCAATGTCCCCAGTTTCCCCTACTCCAAGTCCATGGGGACCTCCTCCCCGTCTTCCACCTATGCCGATTCCAGGTCCTGGAGTTCCAGTTGGAGGTTAATTGGATTGGTGAAGCATTAGATACTGCATTTAGTCTTCTAGGTAAATGGGGAAGATGGCTAAATGTCAAGGCAAGGCGAACATGTTTCCTTGTATGGTCGATTGTTGTTTTATATTGGTTAATAAGAGATCTTCGATTGCATCTCTATTCTCAAGGATTTTTCTGTTTAATTTCCTTAGGTTTTCATATCTATGGATTTTATAATTGGAAAAAGAAAAAAGTAGGAGAATTAAAATGAAACTCATTTTTATATTAATATGTTCTCTGATGTGCAGCAGTTGCACAATCACACAAATCATGAATCATAGTGAAGGTTCTGCATCTGACGTTGTGGATTCCATTCCAACTACAACAGCTGATGTAAAGCCAGTAGTTACAGCTACGATTCCAGCATTGTAGCTTAATTGCCTTATATTATTGCAATACTCTTTTCTATAAACTTTAAATTTAAAAGTATATAATCAGGAGAGTAAGCATAGTATAAGGTTTCGCATGACTAGTCCAATGTCGGATTATGCAAATTCGGCTGACTCAAAAGAGTTTCTCGATAGTTATAAAAAAAATGTAAGAAATGACTTAGCAAAGCATGTAGATGTAATCCAAGACTTTGGAGAAAGCTACGAACGAGCCTATCAGCTATGGAACACCTATTATGCGGAAGCTTATAAAGACCTTTCATATTACCTCGGCAATCAATGGTCTTTGGAAGAACTATCCTATCTTAATAACCAAAGACGTTCCTCTTTTACCTATAACAAGATTCGAAGACTCATCAATCTCGTCCAAGGTTATCAAAGGAAAAACCGTCTATCTTCAGTGGTATCTCCCATTGAAAACGCATCAGAAGATACAGCTCGTCAGCTCTCGGATACTATGCAATTCGTCATGCAAAATTCTGACGGTTACGAGATTATCTCCGAAGCGTTTAAAGGCGCTCTAACTACTGGCTTATCTTTTATTTCTCCCTGGGTTGATTATCGCGATGATCCCGTGTCAGGAGATGTGCGGTTCCACCATGACGCTTGGAATGCGGTGATCACAGATCCCTTCTTTTCAAAAAAAGACTTGTCAGACTGCTCATTCCTTGCTAGACGCAAATTCTTATCCCGAACAGATGTCATTTCCCTTATTCCAGAGAAAGAAGATGTCATTATGGGACTTCCTTGGGGTTCACGCGATGATAAGTTTACCTATATGCCTTATGCTAGGCAATGGGGTATGCAAAAACTACTCAATTACACTGAATATTGGCGAACTCGTTGGGATACTAAAGATGTCTTAGTTGACATGGAGACAGGTGAAACCAACGAATGGAATGGAGATAGAATGCGTCTTCGTGCTATTCGTCAAATGTTTCCTCAAATTGAAGTGATGAGAAAGCCTGTAAGATCCGTAGAACTAGGCATTATTGTCGAAGGAGAATTACTTTATTATGGTAAAGACCCAAACGGTCTCAATGACTATCCTTTCGTGCCGTTTATGGCAATATGGGAACCATCCTACGATCTTTTTACTTGGAAATGTCAGTCGCTCGTTCGGATCGTCAGAGACCCCCAAACAGAGCTTAATAAAAGACGATCCAAAATGGTTGACATCATTGATAGTCAACTTAGCTCTGGATACATAGCAAAGACTAACTCAGTCAGTAATCCCTCTTCTCTTTATAAGTCTGGACAAGGTCAAGTTATCTTCATTAAACCTGAAGCTCAGATGACCGATGTTCAGAAGATTAATCCTCCCAACTTAGATCCTTCTTTATTCCAGTTAGAAGCAGAGTTTGAGAAAGATATCATGGAGATTGCAGGGGTAAATCCTGAGCTTTTTGGGATGGCGGAAAATGATAAAATAGAGACTGCTGGCATTCTATCTAAGATGCGTCAATCAGCAGGACTTGTGAATTTACAGGATCTTTTCGATGGGTTACGAGAGTCTCAGAAGTTGCTTGGTCGCAAAGTACTCAAACTTATACAAAATAACTACACTGCTGAAAAGATTCAGCTCATAACCAAACGCCCTGCAACACCAGAATTCTTCAGCAAGACCTTTGCGCGCTATGATGTGGTGATTGAGGAAGGAATCCTTACAGATACGCAGAAACAAAGCGAATTTATCCAGTTAACTGCCCTTAAAACAATGGGTGTCAACGTTACTGATGGAGAACTTGTCAGCGCTTCCAATCTTCATAACAAGAAAGAGATGCAAGAAAGGATGGATTCAGAGGCTAAACAAGCTCAAGAAGCACAACAAATGCAGATGCAGATGGCAATGGCTCAGCAAGAAGCTATGACCAAATCTGTAGATGCAAAATCTCAGTCTGATTATTCCCTTGCAGCAGAAAGATTGAATAAAGTTCATCTCGATGCAGCACTCAGCGCAGAAAGAATCAGTAGAGCAGAAGAAGACCGCACAGCAGGGGTGCTAAATCTAGTTAAAGCAGCCAAAGAATTGCGCGGAATGGATCTTGATCAGTTTATTCAAGAGATTCAATTGCTGAAAGAGCTTGAAATAGGGCAAAGAGAAGATGAAGAGAGAGCCCAAAAACCAAGTAAGCTTGCACAAATTCAATCCTAATCCCAATTTTCATTCTTATAGTTTAAAATTTAATATATACAAACTATTTTGTAAATAGTGTAAAATTTGAATTTTAAAGTTAATAGTGTTTGAAGGCTTATCTATGAGTTTTAACATCCATTTAATGGGTTCGCTAGTTGAAGAATCCTACAGTAGAAAACTTGATGAACGCGTTGCTATGGAAGAGATGCCTTATGGATATTCAACATCTCCACCTCCTGCCGATACGGGGGATTTTAACCAAAGTAAGCTAGAAGATAAAGATCACTATTATCCTTACAAGAAAAATAGATGAAAAAGCCAGTCAAACTTTCTGAGATAAAGAAGAAACCTGGTGGATCAAATGTTGGGAAGTACAAAGGCGTGAAATCTTTCGCTGGTCCCTCTGGCGATGCTCCTGCTGGTAGTTTTCCCATCAATACACGTAAGCGAGCCAAGGCAGCGCTTGCGTATGCGCATAATGCTCCTAAGCCATCAGGCATCAGGGCAGCAGTTAAGCGTAAATACCCCGACTTGGGGAAGCCTAAATCTAAAAGTAAATGAGGTAAAGAATGAAAAATTTTTCGTTCGGTCCCGCGATGAAAAAAGAGTCATCTGGTTCAGGTCTTTATCGACATGAAGTCGAGAAACCCGAGCAGTCGCCACAAGGAACTATGATTCCAGGAATGGGCTGCAAGGATTTCAAAGGAGAAGCTATGGGCATTGCCTATGGTCAAGCAGCAGAAGCTGGTTGTAACTCCGATGATAAAAAGATCTCCAGTCAGATGAAAAACTATCACTGGGATGCAAACTCTGGTTATTAGGAGTGAATAATGGCTCAAGAAATAGGTGAATCACGGGAAGCATGGGGTTGGAATGTCATGAAAATGGCAGAAGATTTCGCCAACAAAATGAAAAAAGAAGTGAAACCTTTTTACATCGTCTATTGCGCTAAATATGACCCGCATTCAAGCGAAACAGCTAGAAACGGAGTCTACAGGCAAACGATTAAAGCTTATTACCATCGCCCGCAAGCGATGTTAGGGATATTGGTTTGGTATGTCAACCACCTGAAAGGAATATTCGAATTTGTACCCGAACTTTCCGCACCACCAGACGTACCTCTGGATCCGTCCTTACTATCTGATAAAGCGTCCGACGCGTCAGATCGTGTAGCGGAACAGGGTAAGAAATTACATGCGTTGGTTTCCTAATTTGGGCGCAAAAAGTCCGTCGCCAGGACAAAGGGAATTATGTCGTCAGATATAGATATGAAGAGTTTTGGATCAGGAAGTAATGACTTCTTGCCTCCCGAAGCTCCACAAGTTGTAGATACAAACTCTTATCAACAAGAAGTCTATGAAGGAGCTTTTGCCCCTGCTTTTGAAGATGTTAGTCAAAACGAAAGTTCACAGCAACATCAAAAGAGTCAGCAAGAGCTGAATTTCGAAGCCCTTAGGGGAGAGATCAGTCTACTTAAAGCAGAAAAGGATAGAGAACGTTCCGAGCATCAACAGCAGTTAGATATTTTGCGTGCCAATGTAGCACAACAGCATCAACCCAAGCAGCCTGAAAGACAGATGTTTGATGGCATGTCAGATGATGACATCCCAAGCGTCAAAGACATCAGAAGCGCGTGACAAGAAAAGGAAATGCTATATCAAGCCCGTATCGAAGAATTGCAGTTGGCTCAACAACATCCTGATTATGCTGAGGTAATAGAAAAGTACGCTTTACCTCTCGTGAAACAGAAACCACATCTCGCCGAAGGGTTCAATGGAGCATCTAATAAAGCGTTGTATGCCTATGAACTAGGAAAGATGGCACAGCAGATGCAACAAGCATCTCAGACACCAGCACCTCAGAATGAGAATGCGCGTCGTATGGTCGAAAACTCTAGAAAGCCTGGCACTCTGTCTCAAGCAGCAGGCGGTCAGACAGTTTTGAGTCAAGCAGATCACTTCGCCACTATGTCTGATGCAGAGTTTCATAAGCTGTACCAACGTAACATCGGTGAGAGATAACACTGAGTAAAGGCAATGGCAATTACTACTCTCACACAGTTGCCACCAGAAGTGCGCACCTATTTCGATAGACTGCTCCTAACGTTGGCACGACCTTATTTTATTTATGACTTGTTTGCGCAGAAACGACAAATTCCGCTCAATTCAGGTGAATCCATGGTTTTCCGTAGATATGGCACGCTAGACAGAGTTGGCGTGGGTAAATCCTCGATAATTGACTTGGAACTCCAAGCCGCTTAAGCGGACGGACAACAAGGGCGAAGGACACATTTATAACGACTATAATTATGTCCGCGCTGAACGACTAAATTCAGGGACTCCCAGCATTGGGAGATGCGATAGTCTGGACTCATTGGTAACAATGAGAGGGAATGCCGAAGAGCTTCCCCGCCCGCTAGGAACAGGGTATAAAGTAACATGGCGAACTGCCGCTACGGTTCCACTTACTGATGGTCAAACACCTCCAGGTGATCAACTTTCAGTCACTGACTTCCAAGCACAAATCCAGTGGTATGGTTCATTCGTAACCATCACAGACCAAGTGCAATATGTTGTTCAGGACAGAGTTTTGAATGAAGCAACTAAAGTTTTATCTTTACAGCTAGGGTTGACTATTGACACGCTAATTCGCGATATGATGGTCTCAACTGCCTCCACAATACTGTGTAGCAACGGTTTAAATGGACAAACGCCCACAGAGATAACTGACGAGGACGTTCAGATTTCAGTTATTGCCCTTAGAACAGGCAATGCCCGTTTGATGACAAATCCTCTACCTGGCGAAAACAAGTTCGGCACAGCTCCAGTTCGTGCATCCTATTGGGGATTCATGCCTGTGGAGTTACAAGACGACTTGGAAGCCGTATCAAGCTTCATTAGTGCAGCAAACTATCCTAATCCGATGAATGCTCTCGAAGCTGAATGGGGATCTACTAGAAACGTTCGTTGGTTGCTTAACACTAACGGATTCAATAATGGTGCATCACCTCCTATTTATTCTAACTTCATCTTAGGCCAAGAGTCCTATGGGGTAGTCCGATTGGGAGCTAAAGAAGCTGAATTCATCGTTAAACCTTTAGGTGCTAGCGGTACTGCGGACCCTTTAAATCAAAGAGGTACAGTCGGTTACAAATACCCATTTGCAACTCGTCTACTCAATGACAACTGGATCACTCGTTTAACTGCGACCCACTCATAAGGAGACATTATGGCAATTGTAAAAAAAGGAACCTTAACGGTCACTCTTGGAGGAGCAGCTCAGAATTTGAATCTGGGTTTCATTCCTAGTTACTTCAAGATGGAAAATAAAACTAAGATCATTGCCAACACAAACGGCGTACAAATCGCTGAATGGTGGAATGATAATGCAAATGCTTCAGCATACATTCAAACAATGACAGCTGGCGCTCCTGTACTTAGCTATATTTCCACAAATGGATTTACTCCATATAGCACACCTTCTGCCCTAGAATATATACCTTTAACAGGTCTTCCTTCTGGAGCAGTAAGCACTAACCTGGCGATCACAGGCATTAGCAAAGCGGCCAATGCTAGCATTACTGCTACGCACGCTTTCACTGCTGCTGACATTGGAGTCACTACAGTGACATTCCATGGGGTGGTTGGCATGACTCAGATTAATACTCTTTCGGGGGTTATCCAGTCTGTGACAAGCACGACTAGTTTTACTGTCAACATCAACACTACAAACTTCACGACTTATACAAGTGGAGGTATTGCAAATATCATCACTGGAGTTCCAGCTCTTACTACCACAGGATTCCAAACCTATAATACTCCGTTACTTAACGTTGGTTTTACTGGTTTGACCTTGGGTACCTCACTGATGGTAACTACAGCAGATGTATGGCAATACTTAGCAGTATTAGATGCATCGTTCACTAGTGACTAACCATAGCATAGTGCAAGACTATCAAGGGGTGATCCCTTGATAGTTCTTTGTTAAGTTTAAAATTAAAGGTAAACAATGGCAAGAAACACAAAGAGGCTCAATAACGCAAAATCTGCGGTGATTGAAGAGAATATCCTTAAAGAAAATCCCGAAGGCGTACCTGATGAACATGGTATTGTGATTGCTAAAGAAAAACAGATCCCAAAGTTGCGTAAAATCGTCTTTATTAATCAGCGCGATTCTGGCTATCCATTGGAATTTCACTATGCCAGTGGAACACATCCATTACGTCATTACAAACTCATTCACGGTCATGAACATGAACTTCCTGAAGAAGTAATTGAACATTTAGAGAGCTGCGCTGAGCGCCAATATGGCTATCGCAAAGGCATGGATGGACATCCCGAGATGTACACTAAAGGCCTTAAATATCTCTTCAACTGTCGCAATCCAAAGACAATCAGATCGATGTAATGAAAAGAGGTTTTAATGGCATGGACATTAGCGGAAATTCGACAAAAAGTCCGCAATATTACAGGTACGCCAAGCACGGATCAGCTTACAAACGCTGAAATTGATGAGTACATCAATGACTATCTTGTCTTTACGATGCCTCATGAACTTAAGTTCCAGATTCAGAATAACTTTCTGGACTTCAAAGCGACTCCTGGTGTCGATGTTTATGCCTTTCCTGGTGGTTACTTCACTGATAGCCCAGGTGCTTATGCGGATGGATTTCCTCTCGTCTTTTATCAAGATCCTGACATCTTTTACCAAGATTGGCCTCAACAATATGCAGTGGATGATCTGGCTACGGGCGATGGAATTAATCCTAGCTTTTCAGGAGGACTTCAAAATCCTCCAATCATCATAGGTACTGTATTCATCACCGATGGCGTTCAGATTCTCCAAGATCAAGGAGATGGCACGTTAACAGGCAATGGAACAGGAACCATCGACTATGTGACTGGAGCTTTCAGCGTCACATTCACGAATCCTCCAGCTGCATCCTTAACTATCTATGCCAAATATCAAGGATATACAGGCAATCGTCCTCAAGGGGTTCTTTTCTTTGAGAATGAGTTTACTTTCAGACCTGTTCCTGATCAAGTCTATCAGATCAGGATGCAAGGATTCATTGTCCCTCAAACGTTAGTGAATTCTTTCGATGTTCCAGCTCAAGAAGAATGGGGACCATGCATTGCTTATGGTGCAGCTTTAGAAATTTTCTCCGATAGGGGAGACGATGAAAACTACGACTCTACATATCCAAAGCTTAAGCGCTATGAGAATGTAGCATTAGGTCGAACAATTCAACAATACACAGCAGAGCAATCGGTACCAAGGTTCTAGCATGACTTATAATCCAAATATTCCAGTAGGAACTGATAATCTAAGCGCAAGCCAAGTTCAGATACTTGATAACTTCGGACAGCTCAATGCGCAATTTGGGATAGATCATACTGCCTTTAATACAGGAAGTGGTAACGGTGATGGATTTCACAAGAAAGTAACATTTGTAAGCCAAGGAGCTGATCCTGCAACAGGAGTGAATCAAGTAGCTCTATATAACAAACTTAATGAACTATATGTGAGGCTACAAAGCAATGCCACTCCTTTTAAGTTGGTTGGAGCATTTCTAGCAGCGCAGAATGGATACATTAATCTTTACGGAAGCATCTTGCTTCAATGGGGAAGAGGCTTCATTCCTGGAGGAAGCACTGATACTACAGTGACCTTTCCAATTGCCTTCAGTGCAGCTGCTTATGTAGTCAATGATACCCCTTATAACAATCCGATTACTGGTTCCACTCCTCGCGAGTTTGGGGCTGATACAATAACGGCTACCACTTTCCGAGCAGTAGCATTCAACGGTCTAGTACCAGGAGGAGGTTGTAACTTCGGTTGGATGGCTATAGGTCCAGCATGAGTTCGAGCACTCCTTATAAACCTTTCCTCATCTCAGAGTTTAAGTCAGGATTATTTAATTATCTTGAACCTTGGATTCGTCCAGTTGAGGCATTCGATCCTCTATCTAATGCCTTTATTTATCGAGGCACATTAAACAAACGTAGTGGTTTTACCACATTTGGACGTATGGCTTACTGTGACAATGGTATACAAATAGCAGTAGGCGATGGAGGTGTAAACTATAGTGGTACACTAGCAACCTTTCCGATTCGTGCAGGATCATTCACTGCCACCAATGGCGTAGAGTCTTTTACAGACAATGGCTTAGGAGTCCTTACAGGAAGCGCAGGGGGATCTGGGACCATCAATTACACGACAGGCGCCTGGACCCTGATTTTTAATGCTGCCGTTGGAGGAGGAGTTATAATTCGCGCAGGTTATACATATATTCCTACACGAACCACAACTCCTGCTCCTTTAGCTCGTCCTATTATGGGACTTAAGCAATGGGTAGATGAATCGACAAATCAAAGAAAACTTCTGGCAATGGATACCAGGAGAGCATCTGTCTATAATGATTCAACAAAAGTATTCGATCCTCTTTGCTCTGTAAGTCAACAGTTATGGCAAGGAGATGCAGTTACTGTCGCAATTACGATTGCCACGGGATGGGTAGCTGTTGCACCTTATACTCAAGGAATTGCACCCTATTCCGTCTCGGTTACAGATGGCACATCTACTATCGTCGACGATGGCATTGGCAATCTCTCAGCAGCTGGCAACTTTGCAGCAGGAGGAACAGTCAACTATGCCACAGGAGCCATAGGTCTTGCCTTTGCAGTGGCTCCTGCTACTACAGTATCCATTACAGCTACCTTTGACCTTGTAGGAGACTATTTTACTGGAACCAATTCAAACTTTTTCAATGCTATCAATTGGCTTGGCCTCATGTATATGGTCAATAATGTTGACCGCATTACACGTTATAATGGATTAGACTTAGATAGGCCTCCCTTCCCTATAACTCAAGCGAATAGAATTACCTTTACCAACGATATTCTTACCTGTTTAGACATTGATGTCTATAAGAATAGATTGCTTGTCCAAAGACCTTTAGTTGCTTCTCCCAATAGCGCACCTTCCGACAATCAGAGTATACGCTTCAGCGCTATCCAGAATCCAACGAATCTCGTAGCAGATGTGGCAGGGAATGGAGGGGAAACCTCGGCTCCCACAGATGACTTTATTCAATCCTCTGAATTTCTCCGCGATCAATTGATTGTAGGATTCACAAATTCTACTTGGACCTTTCGCTTTACTGGATCAGCTTTTGATCCTTTCAGATGGGATAAAATTAATAACACAAAATCCGTCAATGCTCCTTATGGAACTATTCCTTATGATGAACGGATAACAATGATGGGATCAAAAGGTCTATTAGCGTGCGATGGAGTGAATGTTCAGCGTTATGATACACAAATCATCGATCAATTTCTTGAGATCAACCAGAGTCGTTTCTTTCAATGTTTTGGCCAGCGCTTTGATTCTCTTAATCAGACATGGATGCTTTTCCCCGAAGAGCCAAATACAGAACTTTCTAATAAAGTCCTCGTCTATAATTTCATCGAAAATGTCTGGTCTGTCTATGATATCCTTCTCTCTTGCTTAGGTCTTTATTTTACAACAGAGGATGTAACCTGGGATGATTTCGCCGTAGGTCAACCTATGCAATCAACATGGGAACAAGCTGAATTTCAGTGGAATTCCTATTTATTGCAAGACAACTCTCCTACTTTGCTAGGCGGAGGTCAGACAGGAATTGTTTATCAGATGAATCAAGGAGATGTAGATAATCCTGATGATACAAATCCAGCGGAAACTGACGTTCCTTATAACTGTTCGATTACATCAACACGTTGGAATCCTTTCTTAACATTAGGACAAAAAGTTCAATTCGGATACATCGACTTTTACTATCAAATCAATGAGGAAGCAGTTTTAACGCTGGATTTCTTTGGCGATAATAGTAGCGCTCCTTATACAACCCGAACTTTGACCTTAGATGGTCCGAACACTTCAGACGTGCACACCAAGAGAATCTACATCAATATTAATAGCCAATTCTTAAGAATGAATATTAGTTCAAGTTCTGAGGCTGTTTTTAAAATTATAGGAATGATTCTCTGGGCATCACCTTCTGGAAGATGGACCCCAAAATAATGGAATATGACTGATGACATTTCCTCTCATTGAACAGCCCTCACTTCCTCCGAATACAATCGTTCCTGAGAATGAAGCGCTTTTCATTTCTTATCTCAATCGTCTCTATGAAGACATTGCTTTTGCAATGAACTCCAAAGATCCTAAATTTTTTACTGCTGAAATTACCAGCGTAGCTAGAAACATTCCTAATCTTCCAAACTTTGGAGCATTCATTATCTGTGTTAGCGGTCAACTGACCTCACTGCCAACTTTGAATGCAAGTCTAGTCAAATCAAGTAGTACAGGTGCTGGCGTTATTAACGTGTTAGGTACACAAGCAGGCACAGGAGCGTGGGCTGGAAATGTTTTAACGATCACATCTACAGCGACTAACTTTCAGATAGCGCATAACAGAGCAGGAGTATCGGGAAATTTTAATATTCGAATTATTGGAACACAATAGGAGGCTCTATGCCAAAATCCTCATGTACAAAAAAAGAAGAAAATTTAGACATGACAGAACTCAAATTTGTTAAACTGAAGATTCCTTCTCTCATTCCTAAAGAATTAATCGATGAAGTCAAAGGAAGAACTTTTACACCCGAACAGTTTTATCTATATCAAGAAAAACAGAAAGAGAATCCTTATAACCACTTATTTGTATTAATTAATAATGATAATAAGATTCAAGGTTATTTATGGGCTGAAACTAATGTGTTAGACAATACATTATTTATTAATACATTCTCAGTTAATAAAAAATACTGGGGAAAGGGTGAAGCCATTAAGTTAGTTATTCCGTTTCTTATGGAACTTAAGAAAAAGACTAATGCCCCTCATGTTTTTTGGATAACAACTAATATTAAATTCTTCGAAAAAAAAGGGTTTAAACGTTCGAAAAATGTTTTGATGGAATATCAGGAACAAATTGAACCAAAATAGTATAATTAAAATAAAGTTTATATAGGTAGGCTATGGGTCAGTCTAAGGGAAGCGGTTATGAGAAAATGCAAACATTAACCCCCCAGCAACAGCAATTGCAAAATCAATTACTTGGTCAAATCGGTGGAAATTATCAGAATGCAGCTGCTGGATTCAATCAATTTCTTCCAGGCGGTGGAGGTGGAAAGGCCATCTCTGATGCAGCTCACCAAAGATTCCAGCAAGAAACGATTCCTTCGATCATGAATGCATTTGGCACTGGATCTAAGACTTCTAGTGCTTTGAATCAGGCTTTAGCTTCTGGCGCTTCTAATTTAAACACTGACATAGCCTCTCAGCTTGCACAAATGCAACTACAGGCTGCCTCTGGTCTTGGAAATTTAGCCCAAGGTCAACAAGGTCCTGCATTTCAATCTGCATTCGATTATAAGCAAAAACAAACTCCTTTCTGGCAGCAAGCCATTCTTGGAGGTCTAGGATTAGCTGGACAAGCAGGAAGCGCATATTTAGGTGCTCCGCGTACAAATTTAAACTTCGGTGGCTAGATGATTCTTAGTTTTGAGGGAGATAATTAGATGGTTCAGTACATTCCAGCAGTCCCTACATTCGGAGAAAGATTAGCTGATAAACTGACTGATGTCGGTGGTCAACTTCTGCAAGGCTATCAAAAGAGAAAACAGAATGAAAAGGATGAGCAGATCATCGGTGAGCTGATGAATCCAAAGCAGGCACGCTCGCCTATTCAACAAATTGTCTTAGCTTCACGTCTATCTCCTCAGACAGGAACTGCTCTTTCTAATTTCTTAGCACAGAAAGCCTCTGGTGAACAGCAAGCTCAAACTCAACTCGCCGTTGAAAAAGAACGAGGTAAACAAAAAATTCTTCAAGAACAAGAGAAGGGAAAGATCCGCACTGCTGAAACAGCTCAATTTGCTAAGTTATTGGGAGATGAGGACACTTATAACGCTTTAATAGCTTCATTAAATGTTCCTCAACAACCCGTAGATTCAGGAAGTCCTTTAAATCAATCGCCTATTTCTCAACCAGGAACCACAGCAGCTCCAGGTGAGCTAACACCTCAAGCGACTACTGATCGTGAAGGATTACCTTTAGGAACTGAAACTGCCGCAATGCCAGGTTTAACTGGGAAACAGTCTTTTGGTGAACCAGCTCCTCAAGCAACATCTGCTAAACAACAAAAAACATTAGGTCAAAAAGCTCTTCCTTTTGTAGGCCACCCTACTTTTGGACCATGGGCAAAAGAAATTATTGCAAATGAAAGAGCTTCTACAGCTGAAGAAGGAAAAAATATACGAGCTGCTGCATTAGAAGAGTCTAAGAAAACTAAGCTTTCTTCTCAAGAAGCTTTAGCTTCTTATAAACTTACGGATAAGTTTCGTGAAGAACTTTCCAATGATTTTAATAATTATAAGCAGGAAGATGCCCGTTTAGCGCGGTTAGAAGATCTCAATAAATCAGATAAACTTGTTAAAGCTCTTCCTAAAAAAATTATGGATTCTATTGGAGTTCCACTTTCTGTATGGGGCAATCCTCAATCAGAAGAATATGAAAAGCTTGTGGCTGATATGACTAAATCTGCTCGTGACTATTATGGAGCTAGGATTACTAACTTTGAATTAGATGCTTTCTTGAAAACTTTACCCTCTCTTTTAAACTCCAAAGAAGGACGTCAACGAATTATAAATAACTTGAGAATTTTAAAAGAACCTCAAGCATTAAGACACGCTGCTTTCAAAGACATCATGAAAGAATGGAAAGATGCAGGAAATAAAGGAGTACCTTTTGACCTCAGAGAGCAAATAGATGCTCGTATCGAACCTCGTCTTAATGATCTTGCTTCTCAATTTGCTTCAGATAGAAAATTTTTTGATCCTGAAACTGGTAAATCTTATAACATTCCTTTCGAAGAGCAAAAAAATATTCCTAAAACTTGGATAAGAGAACAATGAGTTTTACAAAAGACTGGTCACAGTTTGAAATTAAGCCAGAAGTAAAAGACTTTAGCCAATATGAAGTTAAAGATGAGACTGAAGTTCCAGAAGAAAAATCTTCGCTTTTACAACAATTCGGAGCTCAACTCAAAGATCAAGCCTCTAATTTATTACGTCCTGCTGCTAGAGCAACTGAAACTGTTTTAGGTGTCCCACGAGCTGGAGCCGAATTTTTAGAGTCTTTAGTCCCTGAAAAACTTATTAAGAAGGGAGCAGAAAAATTGGGAGTTGAAAAACCAGTTGAATTTGGTTTAGAACTTTCAAAAAAATATGCTCCATATAAACTCTTGCCAAAGACTGAACAAGTAAGAGATGTTACTAAATCTTTATTTGGAAAGTTTTTGGAGCCTAAAAATAGAGCGCAAGAAATAGAGGATGAAGTTGTCTCAGATATGGCAGCATTAGCTTTTCCTTTAGGTAGTCAATTAAAAATAGCTCGACCATTTTTTACTGCTTTAGGCGCTCAAGCTGCAAAACAAGGAGTGGAACTTTTTGGAGGAAGCGAAAGCACACAAGCAAAGACTAAATTAGGCGTTATGCTTGGTAGTACACTTCTTCAACCTAAAAAAGCAGAACAATTAAAAGATTTTTTATATCAACAAGCTCGTGAAGCGCGACCAGAAAGAGTAAAAGTTGAAACTCTTTCTTTAGATAAAAATTTAAATGCTATACAAAGACAATTACAGCAGGGTGGTTCCGAAACGTGGAAAAATAAAATTTTCTCTAAAATTGATGAGATAAAAGAAAAAATGGCTGGAAATTCTATTGAAGTAGGCGAACTAGAAAAGTTTAAGACTTCTTTAAATAATATTATATCTGAACTTTATGCAGAAAAAAATGTCAGCAAACCAGCAATAAAAAGTAGTCAACGTTATGTCAATAAATTAGCAAAATCAGTAGATAATTCTTTAAAAGAATATGGCGCTCAAAATCCTCAATGGGAAGCTTTTTATCGTCCAGCTAATGAAGCACATGGTGCCATTGAACAAAGTAAAAGAGTTCGAAATTTCATTGGAAGAAATTATAAAAAAATTGGCCTTCCTGGAGCGGCAGCTCTATTTGGAATAGAACATGCAGTAGGAATTCCTTGGACAGCAGCAGGTGCATTAACAGGTTATGCTGGTCTAACAGCAGCTGAGGGAATTGCAAGAATTGCAAAAAGTCCCACTCTTAGGAAGCATTATTTTAATGTAGTGAATGAAGCTTTAAAAGAAAATGCATCAGGTGTTGCAAAAAGTATGGAAGAGTTAGATAAGGCTCTTCAAGAACCTTCGTGATTTATTCCCCAAATAGTAAAAGCTAAAAAAGCTAACGCAGCAAATAACATCTTATTTTTTATTCCTTTCTTCAATTGCACAAAGTCTGCCGTGAAAATCTTTTATTTCTTCTTGTATGGCTTTAATCATCCCCATCATTTCACGTCGATCGGAATTTGACTCTGATCTATTCCAAAAAAACAATCCTGCAATAGTTAATATAAAACCAAAAAATTGTGTCCAATCCATAAAATTTTCCTTATTTTGTCTTAAATTGTAAATATCGTTCTTCTAAAGTACACAGTTTTCCATGAAAGTCACGTGTAGCTTTCTCATTATTTTCCATCATCTTAAGAATCATACTGCGCATTTCTTTGATGTCTGCATTAGTCTCTCTTCTAGACCAAAGAAAGAATCCTGCTGTTATACCGAGCATTGAAAGTATGATTGTAAAGACTTGTATCCATTCCATATTATTTCCTACTTTTTTCAATTTCTATTAATCGAAAGTGAAAGTCTTTCATTTCATTTTCGATAGCACGTACAATAGTAACCAAATCTCTTCTATCTTCTTTAGCATCTTTTCTTAATTCATTTGATTCTTGCCTAACCCAAAACATCATCGCTACCACTACGCCCACCATAGCTACTCCTGTACCTACAATTGCAATAATTAATCCAATATCATTCAAAGTTTTCTCCTTAAAATTTCCTATTCTCTATTAGCCCAATATAATAACTGTATCTACGTGTTTTTTAATCCAATCCATTATTTTCTCCTTTCTCACTAATACTTTACTGTAATTCTTCCTTTACTGCAATTCATAAACCTTTTTTCAATTTACATAGTTTAAAATCAAATATTGATATAAAATTAGGATAATAAGCAGCATTCAGGAGACAGCATGTCCTTCAGTTCCAGAAATAATCTTTATGGCTTTCCTCAGCCTTTATCCAGAGTTTTCCCAGCTCCCATTGTAGCACAACGAGCCCCCACTACAGCAGATATTGCTTACCCCCCTGGGCAAGTTTGGGTAGACCAGGCAGGTAATGAAGTATTTTTCCTTGTAGAAGTGATCGCAGGGTCTGCTGTCTGGGAACTGGCAGCAGGAACTGGAGCTCATCCTATCACGCCTTATGTAGTTGGGCCAGCTGGTGGTTATGCCACGGTACAAGCGGCTGTGACAGCAGCAGGCGCAGCAGGCGGAGGCTTAGTGTGGGTTCAGCCAGGATCTTATACTGAAAATCTTACGCTTTCAAATAACATTGTTATAGCCTCTGGTGGTCCAGATATGGTGACTATCACAGGTGTGCATATTCCGCCTGCGACGGGAGACTTTAGCTTTTGGCGCATCAATCTCGTGTCTGCTACTCATATTTTCTCAAGCGCTGTTGCTGGATCTGCTCAATTGACTGTCGACGCTTGCGTGCTTCGCTGTACAACAGGATTTGTCTACAATCTGACAAATTGGACTGGAGCTCTTCAAGCATTTCACTGCACAAGCATCGGAACTAACGACGGCTTTGTCACGAATGCAGGCGGATCGGCCATCAATGTTTTTGATTCTGACATCGGAGAAGGCTCAACTCAAACCATGTCTACCACTGGTGCGGTCAACATGCAATCTGCACGGGTTAATTGCCCATGGAGCGCAGCCACTGGAACTACAATAGTTGCTGATGATTGCCTTTTCAATAAAGCGGTGACAGCAGCTAACGATTCCACAGGAAGCTTTAGAAATTCTTCATTTAGCACAGGTGCAGCAGCTGCATTAACGATGTCTTCAACAGCAGCTATCAATCTTTTAGACTGTGTCGTCACATCTTCGAATAACCCAGCTATCGCAGGTGCTGGTGCTGGAACATTGACATTAGGCAGCGTTCTCTTTACAAGCAATACAGCAGTCGCTGCAACACTCACAATTGGATCAGCGGATCTCTTAGCCTCTTCTGCATTCAGAACTAATGTTCTAGCCACAGGGGTTACACTTTCAGGCAACACCCTTTCAGCTACAGGATCGGACACAGACATATCAATAAATATCACCCCTAAAGGCACTGGCGGAGTGATCCAGTCACGTGGCTTAGTAGGTGGTGATATTACCTTTGAAGCAACAAACACAGATAATACCAATGGAGCTTCTAATGCCTTTTTCGAGGCAGCCACTGGTGGAGCATCCTCAGGAGATGCAGGAATCCGCTTTCAAGTATCAGGAGTAGCTACAAACTGGAGCGCAGGGTTAGATAATTCAGACTCAGATGCTTGGGTTTTATCTGCTTCCAATAACTTAGGAACCAGCAATGCACTGCGTTTCGACCACACTTCTCTAGATGCTCAGTTTGGTGGAAATGTAGATATTCCAGCTGGAGATCTGAATGTTAATGGATCAGTCACAGCGGACTCATTTGTAGAAAATGCCACATCCATAACTTTTGCTCAAAGCCCCCTCCTTCAGTCTAATGCAACAACTGGTGCTGCTCCAACAGGCGCTACAGGAGCAGTGAATCTCATGGCTCTTCAAGAAGGCGAGATCATGGAACAGTTCATCTTAGGAGCTGGTCAAACGATTATCGCTCCAAGAATGAATACTACAGGTCTTCTAACTTCACTTGACTTAACAGTCGCTGAAGGAGCTGAATACA
>ERZ1292642.459-Hain-H14-01um-R1-459-length-23611-cov-11_pt1 | contig 23611 bp, 31 predicted proteins | sample MGYA00564403_ERZ1292642 | MGnify/ENA primary metagenome ERZ1292642 (study PRJEB36523, sample SAMEA6512643) | groundwater metagenome | collected 2019-01-09 | study: AquaDiva: Metagenomics assemblies of 32 groundwater samples
GGCCCGAAGCCGAGCCCACTATCGCCAAGGATGCGGAGTGGGCCTGCTGGTATGCGGTGGACTTAGTCAAGGGTCGCTGGCCCGAAGCCGAGCCCACTATCACCAAGGATGCAGAGTGGGCCTGCTGGTATGCTGAGACCGTCCTCAAGGGTCGCTGGCCCGAAGTGGAGGCGGGAAAATGAAATTCAAGATAGGTAAATATGAAGATTTTCTAAAATCTAAAGAAGTTTTTGACCCCAAAACGGGACTTCAAAATATCAACCATTTTTCTGAGTTCCATTTTCCTTTTCAAAAGGATATTGTGAAATGGGCATTAGAAAGGGGACGAGCTGCCATATTTGCAGATTGCGGTATGGGTAAAACCCTTATGCAGTTAGATTGGGCTCATCATATTCCTGGTGATGTTTTAATACTGGCTCCCCTGGCCGTAGCTGCTCAAACAGTTAGAGAAGGAGAAAAATTTAACATAAAATTAACTTTATGCAGGACTCAAGATGATGTTCAACCAGGAATCAACATAACAAACTATGAGATGTTAGAGCATTTTGAAGCTAATAAATTTACTGGTGTAATTTTGGATGAATCTAGTATTTTGAAATCCTTTGATGGGAAAACAAGAAGCCTAATAATAAACTCATTTAGAGATGTGCCTTTTCGGTTAGCCTGTACCGCTACGCCTGCTCCTAATGACTATATGGAGCTTGGTAATCATGCGGAATTTTTAGGCGTAATGAATTACAATGAAATGCTGGCAATGTTTTTTGTGCATGATGCTTCTGAAACCCAAAAGTGGAGATTGAAAGGACATGCACAGGATAAATTCTGGAAATGGTTATGCTCTTGGGCTATTATGATTAAAAAGCCATCAGATTTGGGCTATGAAAATGAAGGCTTTAATCTTCCAAAACTTCACTTTTTTGAGCATATCGTGGAGGCTTCGGCTTTGAATAACGGCATGTTATTTGCTATGCCTGCTGCCAGCCTTCAGGAACGCATTGAGTCCAGAAGAAATACTATTCAAGATAGAGTTAAAAAAGCCGCCGAATTGGTTAATGCAGATAATGGAATATGGATTGTGTGGTGTAATTTGAATAGTGAGGCTGACATCTTAAAAAAGAAAATATCTGGTGCCGTAGAAATCAGGGGTTCTGATAGTATTGTAAAAAAAGAAACAGCACTTAAAGATTTTTCAATGGGTAAAATAAAGGTTCTGATTACAAAACCATCAATAGCAGGACATGGATTGAACTGGCAACATTGTAATAAAATGGCTTTTGTAGGCCTCTCAGATAGTTATGAAGAATTTTATCAAGCGCTTAGAAGGTGTTGGAGATTTGGACAAAAAAAGGAAGTAAATTGTCATATTGTTATTGCCAATACTGAAGGGGCAGTATTAAAAAATATCAAAAGAAAAGAGGAGGATTCAAACCAAATGGCCGATAAAATGGTGAAAAATATGTCAAAGTTAAATTTAGGGATTATTCATAAGGGCCTAGAACGTGAAAAATCTATTTATGTAGAAGATAAAAGGGAGGGTAACGGATTTGAGATTTACAATGCTGATTGCGTACAGGGCATGAGTAAGCTCAAAGAAAACTCAATACATTATTCTGTTTATTCTCCTCCGTTTGCTTCACTTTATACCTACTCAAACAGTGAAAGAGACTTGGGTAATAGCTCTAATTATGAGCAGTTTTTTGAGCATTATGCGTATGTGGTGAATCAATTATTTAGGATTACTATACCAGGACGGCTTACCAGTTTTCATTGTATGGATTTGCCTACCTCAAAAGTGAGACATGGTTTTATCGGACTAAAGGATTTTAGGGGAGATTTAATAAGGGCCTATCAAAAAGAGGGATGGATATTACATTCCCAGGTTTGCATCTGGAAGGACCCTGTGGTAGCCATGCAAAGGACCAAGGCCCTGGGATTGCTTTATAAACAATTACGAAAAGATTCAGCCATGTGCCGTCAAGGTGTGCCTGATTATTTGGTAACCATGAGAAAGCCTGGTGAGAATCCAGAAAAAATAACTCACACAAAGGATAATTTTCCAGTGGATTTATGGCAGAATTATGCTTCTCCCGTGTGGATGGATATTAACCAATCTAAAACGCTTCAATATAGAAGCGCCAGGGAAAATAATGACGAAAGGCATATTTGCCCATTACAATTAGAGGTAATTGAAAGAGCTCTTAAACTATGGAGTAATCCTGGAGATTTAGTTTTGTCTCCCTTTGCTGGCATTGGTAGCGAAGGGTATGTTGCTCTTGAGTTAGGTAGGAAATTTGTTGGTTATGAGCTCAAAAAGTCTTATTTTTATTGTATGTTAAATAATCTTAATTTGGCAAATATGGAAAAGAATAGCAATTTTTTATTTAAGGAGGGAGATTGAAAACAACAGAAAATAAAAAGCATCTAGATACATGGTTTGCTTACGCATGGTGTGATAAGAAAAATGAACAGTCTCAACATATTAAGATTAAGAAAGACTTATATAAATGTTTATACTGCGGTAGGATGGTATATTTCCCATGACAGACCAACAAGAGATGCCCGAATTTTATCAACCTAAATGGGCTATGTGGGCCTGTGCCTGCGGTAGAAAGTCGGAGCAATGGGCAACATGCGTGTATGTGCAATGCAGATGCGGGAAGAAGATGGTAAAGGAGGAAATAAAAGATGAAAAATAAAACTCTTTCTATCTGTCGTTCCCTTGTTGATTCCCACATCTATGTTTCAGGACTAAACGGGTACTGTAATTATGATTTTCTTGGAGAGTATGGGGTAAAACTAAAGCAAGGAGAGCAAGCGGAATATAAGTTAGTTAAAGTTAAGAAAAGGAGAAAATGAAATGTCTACACTTTTTCTGCTAGTTCTTATGACAGGTTTTGGCAAAATGGCGGGTCAAGAGATTGAATGGCATACTACCGTAGAATCTGCCTGTGAGTCATTGAGCAAAATTGGGGATATCAGGTTTAAGCAGGTATATTCAGTATCTACCTGGATAGACCCTGAAGTAGAGCAGCCAGTATCGGACATTTGGGAAGTGGATTGCCAGAAAGAGAAGATAACGAGGAGGGTGGAGATGTGATTGCGGATTTAATGAGGGATGAAATGACGCAAGCGATACTTACTGTTCTTCTCTATGTCATGATAGTATTATATTTTCCCGTTCTTTACTATGCTGCCCGTGTTGTTCTAAAAAGGGAGGATCATAAGACATGAAGATTGAACATGAAGAACAAGAGACCATATCACCCAAGACCATAGCGGCCGTATTTCTTGGCTCATTCATTATTTGGGCTACAATTATAGTAATTTTATTTGTATTACTAGGGTAAAACTATATGAATGAATTAACTCAGTTCGATAATCGCAAATACTCATTGACACAAACCAACGCAGAGTTTGACGAGAGCATGACGTATGATGAATGGGTTAAATGCGGGAGCATGATAGGCAGTGTGGTGCGAATATCGCCCAAGTGGATTGTAGACTGGCTAAATTTCGGGGAGCGTAAATATGGTGAAATGTATGCCCAGGCTCTTGATGCAACGGGTCTTGATATTGAGACATTAAAGAAATTAAATGCGGTAGGTAAGAGGATTGAGAAAAGCCACTGGCATCCCCTTTTAACGGTATCTCACCACCAGGAAGTGATGTATCTTGAACCGAAAGAACAAGACAGGTTGCTTGAGTTGGCCGAGAAAGAGGGATGGAGCAGGCATCGGCTGCGGGAGGAGGTACATAGAAGAATACAGCCTATTGATATCCAGGGGGATAAATGCGTCTTATGCGGGGAGCCAGTTGTTGTAGCTTCAAGGAAGGATATATTGATACAACTAAATAATGCAACATGCTATGAATTAAAGGATTTAGCGGGCGCTTACAAAGAGGCGTTTAAGGTTTATGATGTTTTTATCGCGCATAGCATGATATGCAAGGGGTGAAACGTGGAAGGGAATAATTGCCAGGTTGGTGGATTTGTTCATGCAACTTTGATTGAGTCATAAACATTCCCCCTATAAGAATTCAATATTGCACCACTCCTGTGTGCGGCGGTTCCTTAAACCAACGTGAAGATGCGGGCCAGTGGAAGAACCTGTGTTCCCCGAAAATCCGATGATACCACCTGGCATCTTCTCATCCCCGCATTTACATTCAATCTTTGAAAGGTGGGCATAAAACACATCAAAGTAATCATCCCCTATTTTAGTTATTTGCCAAACCCTTAACCCAAACCCCTTCTTTTCGTCTCCCTTGTCCTGCCAGCCAGCTTGGAAGATACTGCCATCGCATAGGGAATAAACAAACGTGCCTTCGGGGGTGGCAAAATCAATTCCGTTGTGCTTTTTTTCTTGATTGTTATAGAGTGTCAGTTTTCGGATGGTTCCGAAGGGTGAGGAGATTGGGAATTTAGAGTCTACTGGACGGTGAAATCTCATCCGTCTGTTCGCCTTCTTCCCTGGTTCGTCCCCAGTTCAATAATTGATAGTCTTTTAATATCCCACGGAGTAGCTCTTTGGGCTTCCATAAGGAGTTCTCTAATTGTTTCGGTATTCTGCGGTGGCGGATCCTCTTTGTCATGTATTAACCTTATCCTCACTATCCGTTTTTCAGTATCCCCTATTCTTTCAGCTTCTACTTGGATATGCCACACAAATGGCCCTCCAATGGCCCCAGGATGGGCCAGGACAAGAGTTTATCCCTGGTGCGTTATCTTCCACAATACAGCTACAATCGTGCCAGTGGCCCCTATAGCCCCTATAATTCCAGCTATCCAGTCCCGTTTCTTGAGCCAATCTATGGCCTCTGCATGGGTGGAAACGTGCTGTAAGACCCCTATCTTAAACCCATCTATTGAGTTTCTAAGGCCACCTATAGCGTCATTCACGTTTTTAAGCCAAATGCCTTGGGCCTCCACCTTTGCATGCAATTCCCCTAGTTCATGTAGTATCTTACCGTTTCTTTCGCTCATTTTTTAACCTCAGAATCACCCCATATCTTCTCAACCAAACCTATAACTTGAGAAGTTGTAATATTCCTGCCAGTTATGGAAGTGCCGCGCCTGTTTTTTATGGGATGGTAAGGGAGCATTTTTTGTTTTCTAAACTTTAGACAAATAAGGAGGGCTACTTCCCGCGGCGTTATATGGGGTTCATATTTTCTAAGGGATAGAAAGTCGGAGAGTGTTGCTTCTTTGAAATCAATAAGATTTTCTAATCTATTCTTCAATCTTATTATGGCTTATCGGCAACTTCTTTAGATTTATTTGTAACCAATTCCAGATACGGCAACAGCTTTATAATCCTTTTTGCCAAAGCTGTCCCACCAGCAGCGGCAAGCGCTGGCCTTAGTGAACCCACTATCTCAGGCGGTAAAAGACCCAAAGCGCCAAGAGTCTCCACAATGGCCCATAATAGGCCCAGGACTTCGGTAGTGCCACCATCAATCTTCTTTAACCCTCTACCTAGCAATAAAAGCAGATTCTTAACTACGGGTATTTTAGATAGAACGGAGATTAGAATACTAGCTATCTTCGTATATTCGGCCATGTTTATTACCTCCAAACTTGAATTTTATGCCAACCCAAGCCTCTTTGAACCTGTATTTTAACCCAAATTTTAGTATCTCAAAAAACGACATCACAACACCCCATAAGCTATTGGTCCCGAATTCTGGATATTTATAGGCCATTATTCCCAATCCTCATAGTCCATAGTCCAATCATCCACCAGTTCATTCCAATCCGCTTTTGAAATCTTTACTTCCCATGAACATTCTTTAATGTCCCACCCGCCTGCTGGACTCTTAAACTTATAGCATGTCTCTACGTTCTGAAACTGCTCCCCACCATGAAGGGTAGGTACATTTTGTACCCTCCCTTCAGATGACTCGTTTTTAATGGAGCCTATGACTACCATTGAAAATATGAAAATACCTAAAAGCGGTGTCATTGGGGTTTAATCTCCCATATAGATTGACATGGCGTGGGATCAACCTTAACACATTTTACCTTAGTCAAAATTCCGTTCTCAAGTTTATACATTCTTCTTGTGTTAATATCATCAGGCACTACATTTACCATGTATTCGCAAGCCATTTGAATATTGGTATATCCTTCAATAAATGGAGTTCCTGTTAGAGAACCTACCCATGCAATCAAATAAAAAATCATAGTCTTACCTCCTTATTTCCACGCTGGCAGATAAACTTTGCTGCCATCATCAGAGATTAACTCAATCCACACATATGGAGCGCCTACACTTGTAGCTGGTGAATTTGTGCCAAGCAATGCTGTTCCTGCCCCGGTCGTTTCAGTGCTTTTCCAAACCACAGGAGCATAAGCTGTTCCTGTTGTGCCTGTAGATATAAGATGCGGCGCTGTTGCAGAATTCTGAGCGCATAACTCGCCTATTGCGGTAGGCGTTCTAGTATTGCAATTTGAAGCTTGGCTGAATGTAGTGACTGGCTGCCCACCCGATGTGTCAAAAGTGACAATAGCTGTAGTCCCAACTTGAAATTGTTGTGTAACTCCCTGTGGGGTGTTATAACATATCCCCACACCAGAACAAGATTCAATGTCTAGCCTAGAACCGCCTCCATTATCCGTTAAACTTAATATGGCCCCACCACCATTTACCCCCAATCCAGCAACCTTGAGTCCCGCCGTATGTCTAAATGCAGGTAAATCTATGCGTGAACCAACATGAACGGAGCCATAAGTAGAAATCTGGATTCCAATGTTAGAAGATGCGCCTGGCGTTGATGCGCTAGATAAAGCGATAGAACCACTGCCAGCTATGGTAGAACCTGAAACAAGCTGCAAGTTTCCGTTTAAGGTTGTAATCCCGCTTACGGTTAAATTTGCCACATTTGAACCGTCGGTATCCATCTCAAGCGCAAATGCGGATGTTCCGCTAAACAAAGAAAGAGCAAATAAAACTATTTTAATTCGTGGCATTTTTAGCTCCTATTCATTTTTAATATATGTAAAAGTAAAATAAGCCGTTGCGTTCCCTATGGTTGGCATGGTTGATATAAGAATAGTCGGATACTTTACAACCATTCTTACATCATCACTTAGAATGGCGCCACTAGGAACCGTTATGGGAGATGATGCATGGACCTGCCAGCCAGTACCCGTTGAATGTTTAATCTCAAAGGTAATATCAGAACCTTTCGCATAAACCGTATAGGCCATAAGCTGCCCAGGGACCGTGATGCTTGAGCCCCCCACGTTAGCCGTGCCAAGAAATGACTTATATTGCGTCATGTAAATCCCGTATGTTTCCCTGGTTTTTGGGTCTGCCGCAAACGAGACAAGGTAAACAAAACTAGCGAGGAATGACGCAATTAAAAACATCTGTTTAATCGTTTTTTTAATCATCTTTTTTCTCTCCATTGGTATCTTTCTCCGAATTGAGGATTAGCAGAATAGGGACAATAAAACACAACAAAAATAAAATGCCCTCTATGCTCATTTAAGTATAGTGTGGACATCTTCAATATTCTTGCTAAAACCCATTTTAATTGATGCTTTCATTTGGGCATATACCATACTTTCCATTTGGCTTCAGGTGGGTTAAAATCCGCCCCTGTTTCATTGTAAAAATGAACGAGGATAAGCTGCGCCCCCGTACTCCTTCTTAAATATATAATCCTATTATTGTTGGCATTGCACAAATCACCAGTCCCATAATGCGTGCTTGATGTTGGAGCATTAGGTATGTCAATGGCAATGATAATACCATCTTCTTTTAATTGAAATTCTGTGCAAGTATAATTGGCGGTTATTGTATTCGCTGGGTCAAAGGAAAACTCTTGAAATTTAATCTTAAAAAAATTATTGTAGATATTGTTAAACTCCTGGGATACGGCCCTTAAATCTGGATATACGGAAGATTTTCTACTTACTTTATCGGTTGCGTATAAAGCAGCAACGATTGTGAAACAAGTTAAAAATATAAACAGATTAAGATACTTTTTCATCTTATGTTGCCAATATCCACATCGGCTTCTATACCATAAACTTTCATCTGTTGTCCAGCTTCAGAATTGCCAATCTTAAACCGATATTGATAACCATTAAATCCTGACGTTGTAATGCGCTCTATATTCCTGCCTTGGCCGTTTAATGACGCTGTTTTTGTAGAAAAACTAATGCCTGTATTCGTAGATACATCAACAGATAAATTGAAATTACCAGTTGACTCAAAGTCTGCGCCTATTTCAATCAGCCGTTTCTTATGTGATGGAGATCCAAAAACTTCATCTTTAGTCTGCCAAAACGCATCTATGCCTCCACCATAATCATTATCCCCAACATCCAATTGAACAATCTTATTAGTGCTTGAATCAACCGCATAAAGTTTGTCATCGTAATGCGTGAAACCTCTAATATCCCACCCCGTATATTTCATCCATGAATTTATATCACTTTCACTTCTAACAAAAATAACCCTGTTGTTGCTTGTTCCAGTGGTTGATACAGACACCATGTATTTTCTTTTCCATAAATGAGCTACTGGAGAACGAACGGAATCCCCCGCAACAGACCAATTTATAGTCAATCTTTCAAGGTTAGGATAGTTTAATACTATTGGATTTATGGCTGTAAACGTGGCTAACCATTGGATGTACCTGTTGGTTGTGGCCGTGTCAATTCTAACGCCAGGGCTTATAACACCCCAGGGATGAGAAGTTAAATCTGAAGCAGGCCCAGCCCTGTAAAGATAATTTATTGTTCCTTCACCCCTGTTTTCGTTAGTTTCAAACGCTCCCCATTCACCTATGTTGCCGCCAGTATCAAAAACTTCTGATTGATATACCCCTGAAGCCACTGGTATTTCAAAGTTATCAAGATAGGGAAAATCATCCTGTACGGTTGAGGGTCCATCAGACTCCATGCAGATTGACATGGAACTAAAACCAGATAAATAAGAACTTGACCCACTGCCTTTTAGTTGACTATCCAGGTATAAATTAAATGAACTATTGGCATTTCTTTCAATTTCTACATGATGTATTTCTGTATCCCTGCTTATACTGAAGGTATTTACTATAACACCCTGATTTTGTCTGCAATTCTGCGTACCCAACGCTGACCCCATATTAGTATCTGCCGTTAAGGCTAATGTCAAACCCCCAGCAAACGTATTGTTGATTTGTAAATTGTACGCATTTTTACCATTGGCAAAGAATCCAATATATGAGGCGGCTAAATGACCAGAACTAATGGTTGTCGTTGGCATCCTGAAATCAAATTTCCATGTTCCCGTAGATACTAAAGAGGGTCCAGTTGACAGGGAAATGAGGTTGGCATCATTACCAAATGTCCCCCCAATGGTCATGGAACTGTTATAAATAGTCATTGTTCCTTTTAATAACACCCAGGATGGGGAGGTTGTGTAGTTATTATCTTCAAACCCATCCAGAAATCTCGTTTCCAATATTTCAAGATTGCCCACCGTTCTTGAAGATGTAGTATCACTTAGAAATGAACCATTATTCCAGTCTGTTTCTGTAGTCCATAGTTTCTGAGATTGATTAACCGTGGGCTGAAAAATCGTTGAAAAATTATTCTTTATCTTATCGCTTGTTCGCCTAATATTAACACCATCAAAAACATAAAAAGCATCATTCCCCATAAAGTTTAACAATCCCGCATCATCTTCAATAATGGTGTTGTTGAACCTTGTGCCCACATTCCCAATTATCCTTTGTGTTTCGTATTTTTCATCACCCCCAAAAATACCATGGATAGATTTTGATTTGAAAGCGTATATATCGCCCCTAAACCGTTTAATCCCATAAATTATATCTCCGTCATCTGGAGATACCCTTATCTCATTATCAAAAAGCCATGCTGTAGTTGAATCTGGCCTGATAAGAAAACCCTGATCATTTGTTAATCTGCTAAAGAACACCCCACTTTTACTGCCAGTGCTATTAGCAAGCCATACCACATCATTCTCAAATTCAATATATTTAGCTATTGGAGGACGTGCTTCTCCTGAAGGGCTTCCATCAAGTAATATGGCATTGCCAGTGGTGGCCTTAATTACCCATGTGCTTCCATCAACACACCAAACATCATTATAAATAATCTCACAATCAAGGCTGAAAGACGGATTTAAGTCACCTTTTAGTACCGTATAATTCACCCCATCTTTGGTTGAATATAACGTAGCGCTGTCCCTGACAATAAGATATTCGCTGCCATCGGCCCGTTTCAAAGACATAATAAAAGTGCCTGTGCTGGTGGCTGGGATTCGTCCAATTTCTTTAGCTCCACCTCGTTTCTGAAGTTGTCCTGGAAATTCATCAAATACGACATTTTGAGCATTGGGGCTTTCATTGGGTTGAAGATAAATAGAGGGTATTGTATCGTTTAGGCCGCCAGTAAAGTCGCGGAATGATACGGTAGCCTTTTGCTCTGCGTATAGTATTGAAGCTGTAAGACAAATTGCTATTAAATAAAATCTTTTCATTCTATTTCTTCAGGCTCTTTGCTTGATTTAATTTCCTTTAGCTCATTCAAAAGCAATTCTCCTAATGCTCTTGGTCTTATACTGCCCATTCTTATCTTTCTTTCTAAATCCAATGCAGGATTCTCACTTCTGAATATATCAAAAGCCCTTTCCCTTATTTTTGTTATTTCATCCCTAATGCGTATAGCCTGTTCTTTAATGGGTAATGCTTTTAATCCCTGCTTTTCTGGAAGTCTTTGAACCACATCAAACAATCTTTCAATGTCAGGAGCCATAAGCTGCGATATTCTTCTATCAACCTCTGGCATGCCAGTCCTTGGGCTTACTTCAAATTCAGGTATCCCAAGTCTTTGTAATTCACGTTCTGCAAATGTTTTTGTCTTTTGAACAATACCAGTCATTTGCCTCAAAAGAGGCTTTTCTTTAACCAGGGGAGTTGTCCTGGTAATAGGCTGATAGGGTGGTAGCTCTTGCCGCAGGATTGGTATTGTTTCTTTAATAGGCCCCTTAAAAGGATTGTCTCTCCTATCTCTTGATATTGCCTCATTAGGGTCAAATAAATCCGCAATAACATCGCTAAGAACCCTAAGAGGAACACCGAAACTGGCAAGATATTCTCCTGCTATTGTTTGGATTTGCTTTAATGTTACCTCAGCTTCACTTTCACCAAAAATAGCCCTCCTGCCAATAAACAAATCAGCCATTATAGCCCTAACCCCAGCCATACGGCTGATAGAGACAGCAGCTTCAAATGCTTCTTTTCGTGTTATTCTTATGGGCTCATGTTTAGATGCTCTTAAATAATCGGCTCCAACCTCTGCCATAAAAAGAGGAAATGTCAAAGGAGTAAATGAACGAAGGTCTATTACTTTTTCTGGCTTGGATGGGTCAGGTCTTATCTCATACCATTTCTCGCCAGCAAATTTTGAGTTCCTAATAGCCCATCCAGCAGACCACGCTAAAGAACCAGTCAGAGCTTCTGAAAAAGCGTTAACCGCCATCCTCTTATCTGTGGAAAATAAATTATTCCTTATTGCTGGCGAAAGAAATCTTGTAAATCCAAATGGAGAATGATTGATTGTAAACTCAAAAGCGTTGGCCCAAAAACGAGGGAATGGATTGATTGTAGCTGTACCCAATGGCCCAAAAGACCTAAATATCTTTAGTCCCCTAAGAGCGATGGGATTTTCAGGAGTTCCAGAAAATGTCAATTTTAATGCTTCCCTGACGGCATCATCAATCAGGGGTTTTACAATTTGTGTCGGCATTTTGGGAACATCTTTTAATCCAAATCCTATGCGCTTCAAATTTGCCCCCAATCTTCCTTCAAATGCCATGCGCCTAAAAAATCCTTCCTGCATTGTATTGAATGTATTGAATAATTTTACGGCCTTATTCCCAAAGGTTATACCCTGAAACGGAGTGCCCAAAAGCACTTCGGCTTCATTCGGATATAATTTCAATATATTTTCAAGCTGTAACTTTGACGATGAAGATAGGCGTCTGCCAATTGATAAAAAATTCTCCGTAGCGTCTGCAAATGAAGCTGATGGAGATACCTTTCCAGTAATGCTTTCAATTGTTCCAGCCATCGCTTTTGTGGCAATATTCAGGCTGTATCTCCCAGCCTGAGAGATTGCATTTCTAACAGCCGTTGCAGGCTGAGAAACCAAAAGACCTCTTCTAGTTTCTTCAATACCTCTGAATAAATTCCCAAGTCTTGATAATGGGTCTGTTTGCAGTAGTTTTTCATCTTTCAAAATTGATGATATTTCGGGGGCTGCTTTTGATAAAAATTCATTTATTTTTGTTTTTAGCTGGCTAAGCTGGTTCAATGTCTTTCCAGAGAACGAAGCGGCTGTTTTGAATTGAGCTGCCAAATCATCTGTTGTTTGCCCAAATTTTGAAAGCATATCTTGCATATCAGCAGATACATTGATTTGTTTTGCCTTCAATCCGTTAGACACAATATCCATTATTTTCTTGGATTGATTGATAACTGCTTCTAATTCTGGCTGTGGGATTTTGGGCAATGTCAAAGCAGTTGCATTGACTATTTTGTTTGTATTCTCCAATGAAAGGACATTAGAAGTAATTGTTTCCTTTCCTACTTCTTGAAGCTCTTGAATCGGCTTTAATTTTATTGGTATTTTTACTTCAGGCTTTTTTTTTACAACGGGAATAAACCTGGCTGCTTTTTTCTTTAACAGTTCTAATTCTACAGCTAGACCTGATTCCTCACCTGCCATTGCTAATTGCCTTGCTTTTTGCAAAACTGGGGGCACTTGTTTTAATCGTGATAAATACTTGGCTGCTCCACTAATTGATGGAATTGCAAACAATAATGCTGTTATAGGTCGTTCGGGGAGTGTTTCTGCTACTTCTTTACCTATTGCCCTTAATGGTATGGGCAGCCTAAGTTCGGGTGGTAGCATACCCAGGGGCCCAAGGGGAAGTGCCCGGGTGCTTATTTTCTCTGGAAGTTTAGCCGCCAATTCCCTTGCTTTTTCAGATATTGCAACAAGGGGTTTTGCTTTTTGGAATAAACGTGGGATTTGTCTTACCGCAGGCTCAATGCCTGTTACCCTAATCGCTTCTCTAACATTTCCTAAAATGGGCCTAGAAACAATGGAGGTTGATGGTTCTGTAATTTTTAACTTTAACTTTATTGCATCCTGCTTTTCTTTAGGGGCATTGATAAAAGATTGGCTTGCCTTGATTTTTTCATATATTTTGGTTCGGATACGATTTTGCGCATCAGGTGAAAAATTATTAAATTCGGCACTTTCCAATATTTCTGAAAGTGTTGCCATTATAACCCTTCTATTGTCAAACCTTTCAAAAATTCTTCTTCTGATTTAACTTTGGGTTTTACCTTTGGCGCTATCGGCCTTCCTAAAGCTCTCTTTTCAAATTCTTCTCTAAATGCTTCCAGTTGGCCTACTTTTGATTGCACATCTGCATCCTGCGGCCTAAGCAATAAGTCTGTTGAAAGCTGTTTTTCAATGCTGTTAATCCTTCTTTCTAATACGGCATCAGGCATACCTTGAGACATCCCCTTTGCGGCTATTCTGGCCGTATTCCTTGACTTCTCTGATTCTATTCTTAAGCGCTGCGCTTCAAATTGTTGTTTTAATTTAATAACGGGTTCAATACCTCCAAATTCAGCCAGGGTAATAGTCCTTGCTCTTTCAGGTGATACGCCCGCCTGTTCAAGTATTTCTGCTGGAATGTAAGATATTAGTGGTTCTGATTGTTGTTGTATTAGTCTTTCCTGTAATTCCCTTGTTGGTCTTTCATGCTCTCTTTGCAAAGCCCCGGTAACACCCCTTCCAAATCCAGTAAAAGCAGATAACCCTGGAGAAGTTGAGGCAATTTGTTCAAGTTCTGGTGTTGGGGTTAATCCAGACATCAGTATATCTTCCAGAATCTTTCTGCCTTTTGATTTTGGTTGACTAAAGAAATTGTGGAATTGTTCAGCCATTTCTAACCCTCCTCATAGGGAGAATAACCCCTGGGATATAAACTCAGGGAAGATGGCAATGATGTTGATTTTTTAGGAAAGAAAAATTTGCTCAATGCGCTTCCACCAACCGCGCCTATTCCCCCACCCATCAAACCCCCAAGGGCAGTACCAGCTACCTGCCCGACTGTTCCGAATATCGCAGACCTTCTTTGTTTTCTAGCCAATTTATCAGCCTGTCTTTCTGCTCGTATTCTTTCTTTCTCTGCTTGCTCTATTGCCCTTCTTTGTAATTCTAATTGCTGCTGAAACTCACGTTCTTGTATTTGTCTGTTTAATTCTGCCCCAGCTTTTTGGGCCTCAATGCCCCCAATAATCTGCGCCCGACGTCCTAAATTTTCAGCCTCAGCAGCGCCAAACTCCCTGCCTGACAAGGGGCTTGATAAAAGTCCCCTGGCCCTTAATTGTTCAACTACAGCCCGCCTTGTCTCAGCTTCCTGTGGTTTAAGGGCTTCTAAAAATGAGCTTTTTTGTTCTTCAAATATACGGCTTAAACCAACACGCCTTGCTTCTTCTTCTGATGCAGCCCTTCTTATTCCAAGAGCATCTTGAAGCCTTGCCCTAATTGGCAATAAAGCATTTCGTATAAGATCCCCTCTTTTAGCTGGTAAACCATAAGAAGCTCTTAATTGTTCTTCTATAGAAGCTAATTGCGCTTCTTCATCTATAGGAACAGCAGATCCTGATGGTGTTGGCTGGAATTGGTCATTAGCTGCCATAAATCTCCTTTATGTCCAATAAAATTGCGACCGTTCTTCGGATACCTGCCCACCGCCAGACCTTAAATCAACCCTTAGCTGCAAGTATCTTTGAAAGTATCTATCGCCATTTATAGGGTCATTTAATTTATATTTTGCCATGCTGGTCATAAACCATTGAAAACAATCATGATAAATTGTGGGCAAGGTACTTGGTGAATCATCAGGGTCTGATAATGATGTGGGGACTGGAATTATGCGAATATCAAGTGTTTTGGCTTCATTGGGTGTTGGGTGTAATTTGATTTTATTCCTGGCAGACATAAAAAAATAATCTGGAACATTGTTATTATCATCCTGCCAGCTTCTATCTCTTGCCGATAACCAATCTTCATCTACTTGCCATAATTTTTTATTGTTGTAATAGACATCTGTAATTTTTAAGAAATCAGTAGAAATAGTATATTCTTTTGTGCCCGAAACAGTGGTCTGCGTATCTGTGCTTAAATCAAGTTCCAGCCAGGCTATTAGGTTTCGGAGACATTTATTAGCCCATTCTGTTAATTCTGTATCTGTAATTTGTTCAGTATCATTGACAAGATTTAATAATCTTCTTGAATCATTCCTAAAATTTAATAATGTCGCCATCTAATAGTTTGGACTTTCCTTTCCCGTTCTTCTATCAATAACAGTGCCATCTTCTGCCTGGGTGCGGCGACTTATCATGTTAATCCTGGCCTGGCTGGTCATGCCATAACCTTTCATATAAAAACGATTATGAAGATTGGGGTCATTTGATATCGAATGAATATGCCCAAAACAATGCTTACAATACCATGTCCCGTTTTTTTCAAACGAATGATGGGACTGTTGATTACAGACTGAACATATAGCCATACTGAAGCCCCCCATAGTGTGGGCTATGGGAGGCTCTAAGTCTGACTACGGAGCCGAATACTTATAGTAAACCTGGAAGTTCAAGTCGCCATCTGTAACTTCTAAAGCAGCTCCCTTGCCTGCCCTGATGGGCATGGGGGGAATAGCTGAATTAGCTCCAATCCCGCTTACCACATCGCTATTAACAGCAACAGTCCATAGTGGCTCTGCCTTGGAAATGGCGTTGCCTACTGATGTATTGGTGCTATAGAATAGAATGGAAGCGGGCGTGGACACGGCCGTGAATGTTCCAATGCTCACACCATAAATAACGCATGGCCTAGAACAAACAACAGATGCTGATGTTCCAGTGCTTCCGTTATGGTTCCATGTTGCGACAGCTTCTGCCGTAACATTCAAGTTCTCAGCCTTGATCTCTTTGTGCGTAATTAAGCCAACCAGAAGGAAGGCTAAAATTACGCCAATTGCTTTATGCAATTTGCTCATTTTACCCTCCTTTAAGTTAATGCCGTATTTATTACGCAACCGCGTGTTTCTGCTGGAACGCCAACACCATAAAAGGCTGTCCCCACGATAATCTGTGAGAGATATGCGCCAGCCGTGCTATTAGAGCTAAGACCGAAAGCGAGCTTTCTAATCTTAACTTTACTATGCAAAGCCAATGCAAGACAGTCTTTATGAAGCAGCAAGTTCTTTCTAAGTGACCCAACAGTGGCTACCTGAGATGTAATGATGGGCTTGTAACCGTATAAAGTTCCAAGCTCGCCAGTTCTCATTGCGCCAACCTTATCACCAGTAGACCATGCTTCTGCAAATTGAGTATCTTGCAGAATTTGAGCCCTAGCAACAGGCGCAAATACCCAAGTCCTGTTGGACTGAGGTACATCACGGTCATCTAGTTTTTGGATAGCTGAAAGAAGCAACCTAGCAGACATTGATTCTGGTGTAGTCTCATCACCTACAACATTGCTTGTTATAGATGCGTGCTGCCCCAAAACATCCTTGTCAATCTGACCACCAAGTCCATCTCCGAATTGCTGAGAAAGCTCGTCCATTACGTCAGTAAAAGATGTCATTAAGACATCTTCAATGACCTCAACGGACATCTCTTTCCATTTATTCAGAGTAACCGATGTGTCTGTGATAGCGGTTGCTTGAGGAGCAATAGCGCCAGTTGCAGATGTTACGTCATTTACCGAGAGGGCAGGAATCGTGCTGAAATGCACTATGTCGCTCTGCGCCTTACTGGTTAATGCGTATCTTAAATTTCCAGGTACGGAAAATTTAAGACCAGCTTGCAATGCTGCTGCTGCGGTTTTTTCCCATAGTTCTTGAACCCAAGCAGATGCTTCAGCTGTAGTTGAATCGTATGCTGTAACTGCCATTTAAGTTAATCCTATTTTAAGTAAGCTGTCCCGATTTAATGGCTGCCTTAATCTCATCTTTATGCGCCATTACTTCTTCAGGGGAAGAATTGGCGATTCTTTCTCTCGTCCAAGCAGAAGGGCCATTTTTGGCAGGCGCAGAGCCACGGACGCCTGCTGCCCTTTGCTCGTCGGTTTTAGGGGATATACCCCTTTCTTCCTTAAATATTTTGATACCAAGATTGACGGCTTTAAGGGGGTTTGTTTCAAACAAATCATCTAACCCCTCTTTTTGCATAAGGTCCATCAATGCTTGTTTATCCTCGTCAGTCTTGATGAGATTATCCTGGGATTCAACTATTTTTCTGGCTTGCTGAATTTGTTCATCTAACTGCTTTTTTGACAATAATCGCTCTACTCTTGAATTAACTTCTTTATCAAGCCAAGCGTTATAGTCAAAGGCATTAGAGGAACTATCAGTAGAAGCAGGAACCTCGGAATGATTATTTTTATTGGAAAGAGCCTCTGCTATTGCGTCTAGGCTAGTACGAAAATCAGATAATGAATTATTGATTTTCTCCTGATACCGCCTATTTGCATTGACAAAGTTATCTCTCCATTTATTATCATTCTCTGGCTTTGCTTCTCCAGTGCTACCCGAACCGTCAACCTCCGCGGCAGGGCGTGTTATCGCAGGTTTTACTGGGTTTTCCTGACCCGTAAGTTCAATGTCTTCCATTGTTTTATCTCCCCTCCCGTTTTCACGGGGTATTCTTGCAGTTTGCAAACTGCAAATCTTTTTGCAACTAAAAAGGGGCTACAAAGTTTTTCAACTTTGCAACCCCTATAAAGTTGCGTATCGGTTCGCTATAGGAGCGATTAAGGGGGAGCTACCCCCAACCGTTATTTATCTTCTAAATCTATCTTTTCAAGCAATACTTCTTTTGCCCTTGCAAATCCCGCAAGGTATTTCCACTGCTCCTTGGCGCTTTCTTCTTTTCTAATACCCTTGCCCCTGCGTATAATTTCGTCAAATTCATCTTTCCAAATTCTTTCTACAATTGACCAGTTGGGATTTGAGACAATAGCATGGATAGCGTGGGCAATAGTTTCTGGGTCCAGATTATTATTTAAGACTGGTTCCATAATTGAATTTTCCATTATGGCGTTACTCCAACAGGGCCAATTGGCGTTTGAATCTCTGGAATACCTGGCTCTTGTCCACTGGTAATAGTATTGGGCATTTCCTCTAATAATTCTTGCGAAACAGATTGAGAAGATTGCATATTCTGCAAAGCTGTCTGCATTTTAGGGGCAAGCATGGGATTGATACCCAATGCCCTGTAAAGTTCCTGAACAAGAGGATCTATCTGTTGGGGCGTAAATTGTATTGTAGTTTTGCTTGTTGCCATGACCTGAAGGGCCTCAATGATTCTTCTGACCCTATTTGTCTTAAAATCTTTATCTGTAGTAAGTCTTACGATAAAATCAATATCAGGAGATAACAATGATGGATAAACTTGCACTGGTTTCTCCTGGCCAGTTACTCTAACCCAATATTGATTATCCAGAAATTGAATGTTATTAAGATGGGAGACATGGATATGACGGCGTATAAGACGGTCTGCAATGCCCTCAGCATAGCTACCAACCCTTCTAATGGCTTCGTTTTGAGCTATGGAGGCTTCTGTAGCTGTTACATCCAATGGAGAAGCCTGTAAGGTATTGGTGGCCCCTGTCTCTGCCCTATAATCATCTTTTAATATCTCCTCCAATTTAATGCCATACGTTGCCGCTTCAATTAACGGCCTTAATGTCTGCAACGCATTGGGGTCGTCCATCTTGATTACATTAAACGGTTTAATCTTCAGGTCTTTATCTTTTGGACCTCCCGTGCCAGATTTGAACATAGAGTAGACCGCAAAAGTAATTAAATCCATTAACCGATTGCGGTTGTAGTTTATGTCAGTCAAAGCCCTATCGCCAAATGCCCCCGCTCCATAACCGTATGGTTCAAGCTCAAAATCAACATATCTGGCTACACGAAAAGGTCGAATACCATGTTTGAAAGGGGATGGATGTTTGCTAATCATAAACTGCCTGTTTATTACCCTAAATACCCAATCCCCCAAATCATCCTCCGCTTCTGGATTTGCCCTCCAAAAAGTAACCATCTCTAATATATTTTTATCCTGCACATTATATCCAGCCTGAATTTTACGCTCTTGAACCCTACGGGGCAAACTTCTATAGTTGCCATTGCTTTCAATTGCTTTTCCAATATTCTCTTTATCCCATGTTGTCCCGCTTAAATCACTTTTGACAAATTTTTTAAGTTTATCTACTGTAATCCAATCAGTTATTGCAATCCAATCTGCATCTTCAATGTCTGAACAAGATGATTCAAAAGCTACTTGAAGGAGACTGCGCGGAATAAAATCTGTGCCCTTAGCGATGGTATTGGGACTGCCGAAAGGAAAGGGAACAAAGGCTTCTTCAATAATAACTGTGCCAAATAAAGCGCAGCTTCTAAGCGCTGAAAGCAACTTCCTGTTATATTCAAGATGCTCCATCTGGTATCTTAAAAGCGTTGTTGTCGCTTGAAGGCTTTGCTCAGATACTCTTGGATGAAGGGCAAGAGGAAAGAAATTAGGGTCTTGCGCTGTCATCATGCGATAATGAGTAGTAGCCAATGATTCAACGGCTCTTGTCAGTTCAGGGACAAAAGTATTATGAAAACTACCCAAATCTCCACGTTTCTTAGTTTTTGTTTTCAGCCTATAATTATCAGCGAATTTATTGAAATCAGATAGAAAAGAATCCATGCTTGAATCAAAAGAATCCAGGTCCGCTGAAAATTTTGTTATTAAATCCGCATCAGGCATCGTGTCCATTATGTCCAGCCTTTCTTGCTTTGCTAAAAGCTATTGCCACCATCATTTTTTTCATGGCTTCTTTGCCTTTTTTATTACCCAATTTTTGAGCGGAAGCGGGAGGGTTATTGAAAACCTCAGAAAAAAATCTTTTAAGTCTGCCTTTGCCTGGATTATCTTTACTATACATCTCATCCATTTTTCCCATATCATCCTGTTCCTTTCCTCCACCCATCATCTCACTTATGCCTGTCATCATACCGCCCATGCTTTTCATCATTTCCGATAATTTTCCCATGTTGTGCATAATAGCTCCTATACTGTTCCTTCGTATAATCCAGAAAAATCATCCATCTCGCTTAATGGATGTTCAAGTCTTGGATACAATCTTTTTATCACTTGTTCTTTAGTTTCCTGTTGTGAAATCAATCCAGATGAATAAAGTTTAACCAGAAGATACCTAAGACAATCCGTCGCATGGTCATCGGTACGCACATACTGTTCCGTTTGGTTTAATGTATTCTTCCATTCCAATTTTAACAACTCTTTTATTAAATTCTTGCAATTACTCGTAATTCTAATGGCGTCCTCTTGAAAACAACGCTTGATAATTGATATGCCATAATCAACCCTATTATCTCCCCGTGTACATTCAACATCTTGTTTTGAGAACTCAAGAGCCACGCTATTAAAATTAGTGGGGTCTCTTGCAAACGCTTTGGGGTCAATGACAGTCCATTCTATTTCCATGTTCTTAGATTTGGCTTTAATCAAAGTCGCTTGATTAGGAACACTTAAACCAGCCTGATAATGTTCATCAAAGATAATGATTTTTTTATCCCTAATAACAGCCCACAATGCGCAGGTGGGGTCATGCAATCCCCAATCAATACCTCTAAAAATAGGGGGTGTTGGTTTTTCAATGGGAGGTATTACTTGCTTTTGAGGATTAAGCTCCTCAAAAACAATCCCTGTAGTCTCATCAGCCTCAGCTAGAATTTCCTGCCTGTATGTCCTGGGACTCATCATACTCTCCATCCTTGCAATTTCTGTTGCTTCTAAATGCGGATTATCTTTAGAAGTAAAGTTAAAAGACTCCCAATCGGGTTCTGATTGTGCTTGCTTATGAAGTTTCCAGAACCAGTTGCGTCCTCTTGGAGTTCCAATAAACCATGCCCCACCCTGGGTGGCTGCTAAGTTTGGCCTCAACAGTTCTTCCCATAGGTGGGGCGCTAAATCCGCAGCTTCATCTAAAACCATAAAATTAACACCAGCTCCCCTTAAAGTCTTTTCGTAATCTGTGCCTCTTAATTGGATGATACTGCCGTTTTTTAATTCAATAAGACATTCATTCTTATTAGAGGTCTCAATAAGCATGGTTGGGATTAACCGCATAAATTCACCCCAAGCTATATCCTTTGCCTGCTTATAAGTAGGGGCAATGTACCAGACCAGCGAACCCTTTTTACCAGCTTCTTGTATGCTCTTAAAAACAGCCAGCTTCGTCTTTCCAAACTTCCTGCCAGCCATCAAACAAACAAATCTGGCCCTACTCCCTATCACCCTCAATTGCGCTGGATGTAGTATCAATCGGAGCTTCCAGGTTTTCTGTTGTGAATGAGAGGTCATAAGAGAATTCATGCTCAACTTTCTGCTTGTCGTACCCCAATACCCTGGCTAAGAAACGTAAACAATCAACCTGCTGCCTGCTTAACTCAATCTTCCCATCTGCCGCATCCCTAGCCTTTTGCGTTAAATAACCTAAATCAGTATCCTGCAACGCAACTATCCTGGCTATCCTCTCCTGAAAATACTTCGCCACATGAGATAGGGCCATATACCTGTAAAGCGTAGGACGAGCTATACTATTCATCCTCGCCGCCTTGCTTATCCCATACCTCAAAGCATCATTGATAACCTTCATCTCCTTCATAGACTTCCAATACTTCTTACCGCTTATCTCAACGGCCGTTCCCTTATTCTGAGGCAATATAATTTGAGGCAAATTATCAGGTATCCGCTTCATGTTTTATATCCTAACATGAAAATTGTAGTATTTCATGCAAATTCAATCTGTAATACTTTGTAATAAGTAGCATACCCATAGAATCAATAGCAAGGGCCTTGGAATGGCCTAGGTTAAACGATTGCCACATCTTAATACCTTCCCCACCTGGAGCTATATTTCTCTATCCCGTGGCATCCTGGTTGCCATTGGGTTTATTTGATTTTTTTGACGTGAGGTGCTAAACGTAAAAATGACCCCCCCAATCGGACACATAGCCCCCCAGGGGGGGTACTTCTCCAACCCATCCTACGCACGATTCCTTTGTTCTTCCGTCGATAGGTACTGATAATGAATATTATGTAAAGTAAATAAACGAATATAATGCAGCTAATAATGTAATAACCAATATAACGCATTTGCTACAAAAGTTATCAACAATGTTAAAAGTTATCAACAATGTTACTTGGTACAAGCGGGAGGTATGGCGGGTGGGTGGAGGGGTGGAGGAGCGAAAGAACATGCTAACACTATACACACACTAACACCACCTAACACACACTAACGCACGCTAACGCACGCTACCATATACCTTAACGCACCTTAGCGCACGCTAACGTTTCTTTCGTGTAAAAAAAAAGCCTCTGAGGATAAAGGGGACCTTCTTTTTCCCAGAGGCTTAAATCTGTAAAAGGTTTAGGGTACGTCTTTCTTGCAAGTTGACCTACATCTATCTCTGGTCGGGGAAGAGAGAAGGTCCCCAAAGCTCTTGAGTCCCCTTAGTCAAACTTAGCTAACCATTTGTTTAGACGCCACTAGCCAAAGCGTCCTTATAATGATTGCAGATAAATGTTAATTTGTCAAGTGCCGCGAAAAAAAACTAATAAATACTAAAACAAAAAAAATAGTACCTTACGCATGGTTTACAGTCTACCATAAACTACACACCATGTCATACAAACGTCATACGGATTTTACATCAGCCCACTTGACAAATACCAGTATGTCATGTATACTTATGGGGCCATGAGACAAACACGCAGAGCCAACACTCTAAAAAATAATACCCCCCGACGGAAAACATGCCTAGGTCGGCGTGTGTCTTGTGGCGCCGTCGGGGGAAAACTTAAAAAACTAGGAGGTAGAAAAATGGACGAAAAATGTTTCGACATTGAGAAGGAAAAACAAAGGACAATTAAACGGCTGCTGTTCTGCCAAGAAGCGGATAGGTTGAAGGAGTTGGCGCAAGAGTTTGAAAAACTTGCGGCAGATGCCAGAGATTCCATGCAACACTTGGTGGGGTATGCCCAAATGGTCAAAGAGCTAGCAGTTAAAGTGCAGTTGCAAAATGAAGCATTTGCAAAAAACATCAAAGTATAAGCAGAGTGACGCACGGGCAACCGTGCGGTAATGCTACGGGCAGGCCACAAGTCCTGCCAAAAAACTAGGAGGCAAAAAAGGGGTTGACCTGAGCGGGGCCAAATATAACAAGAAAACCACACTACCCTTTACCGACGAGGAAGCAACCAAGCGGGGTATGGTAAAAAACAAGGAGGCGGGAAAATGAAAATAGAAAATGAAAAAACTGGGGCAGCACTGTACGAGGACCAGGGGAAAACAATAAAACAGACGGTAGAGGCTGCAAGCAAAAGCGGGGCTAACCTGAGCGGGGCTGACCTCAACGGGGCTGACTTGGGGGGGGCTTACCTAAGCTGGGCCGACCTGAGCGGGGCTGGCCTACGCAAGGCTAAC
>ERZ1292642.249-Hain-H14-01um-R1-249-length-36679-cov-6_pt2 | contig 23453 bp, 26 predicted proteins | sample MGYA00564403_ERZ1292642 | MGnify/ENA primary metagenome ERZ1292642 (study PRJEB36523, sample SAMEA6512643) | groundwater metagenome | collected 2019-01-09 | study: AquaDiva: Metagenomics assemblies of 32 groundwater samples
ATGGGGGGGTGAGAGGGGGCTCCATCCGCCCCAAAATAAAGGATTTATGGCGAAAGGGGACCCGTGAAAATACAGGGGGTCCCGTCAGACTAGAAATGTAACATCACATTATTTCGGCGGAAGAGCGACAGATTTCGTGTAAAAATAAACTAGTTTTCGCAATAGGGTGAAACCTGAAATCCTGAAATTTATTGCGTTTCTTTGCCGAGCGCCGCTTCGAGTCTTCGAGAATCCGGCGCGAGGCTCCTCTTCCTCTGCTCTTGGCACGATTCTTGCATTTCTTCTCTTCTCTTATTCTTCTCTTCTCTTATTCTTCTCTTCTCTTCTCTTCTCTTACACCATTCAAACCATTCCCACCCTATGTGTGTAAACCCTGAAATCAGTAAAAAAGTTCCCAGTCTGTGACGATGAACATTCAATCGGAATGGCTGATCCAGCCTCCGGGTCGATACAGGCAATTGGTAGCGCCTACGACAAGGCCGCTATCGCCAACCCCCTCAAGTCTAGGGAAGCACTTCTCAGGTCTCTTTCGGACTTCTGGGACAAATAACCACTTGACAAACGCCGGGAAGTATGCTCCAATATCATCGTCGGGCTAGAAGTGGTAGAAGACCCCGACATTGATCTCTTTGACAAATGATTTCCAGCCACCCGGAGGTCCTCCCCAATAAAGGGCTTGGACGATGACGGTTCGCAGGGGGTCCTGATTCCTCCTCCCCCACGAACACCGGACCCGAAGAGTCCGGCGGGTGGCCAAGTTTCGTACAAATTCAGCCCACGGAAAGAGGCCATATGATCTACAAGATCGGCGCACCGTTGAGGAGTCTGGCCGAATACCCAGACGGGCTGATATGGTTTCATGTGCCGGGGATGTAGCGGTGGACGCTTGGCGGGTTCATACCCCGCATTTCCTTGTTCAATTCAAGGCCCCGGCCCGGACTTTAGTGGGTAAATATTCAATGGAGACACCAATCTAAACATGCTATGGCTACTCTTCGGTGAACTTGGTCAGTGGGAACACGATGGCTGGTCTGATGCTATTTACGGATACGGGACTCTCGCTACACGCACAGTAGGACCCGTGAAAATTGTGGAATCATATTATAGCGCCCGGCGCTACGTTGTGCATCCGAGACACCGGACTCGATAACGCACACAGGAGGACCCATGAAAATTACGGAGGTTCGTTTCCAGCCGTTCTCGCGTGAGGGAAGCAATATGCGGTCGTTCGTTGAGATCGTCCTTGAGGGGTGCTTGTCGATTCACGACCTCAAGATTCTTGTGAAGGACGGAGAAGAGTTTGTGTCGTGGCCGTCAAAGAAACTTCCCAATGGTGAGTACAGGGATGTCGTGCATCCGATCACGAAAGAGGCCAGAGCGGGAATTCAGGAGCGCATCCTGACTGAGTGGAGGAACCGAAACGTCAGCGGTGCCGTTCCGGGTGCCGAGTGGTGATATGGCTCTGGTGGTGAAGCGGTATCACATCTGCCCTGTAAGCGGAAGTCGGGGGTTCGATTCCTTCCCGGAGCAGTCAGCACATCAAGAGAGGAGACACTAAATGGCCACGATAGAGGCTGGGGCGGCGGTTCCTGATTTCCACACCGGACAACCAAACCATATGTTCAGGCCGGGGTTCCTAGGGCGAGAGGCAGCAGGTCTATGGGTAAGGGTTGGCTGGATGTTTGAGGGTTCTATTCCCTCCATGGCCTATCATTTCGTGAAGTGCATTGTTGGTGGTTTCGGAGCGATGGTCGCGTTCCATCTGGCGATGAAGTACCTCAATATTTACCAGATCAGTGTGGTGAGCGTCAAGTGAGCACCGCCACGCGAACCAAGACCGTCTACGTTGACGGGGATGCCATTTTGGGTGGTGCCCGTCCGGAAGAACTGTTCGGTGACATGCCGACACTTCTGGTCGGAAGGGTGTTCCATCCACACCTGAGAGGGACCCAGTTCAAGCCGTGGGCGACCTACAGGGATCAGGCCGAAGCCGAGGGTCCGGAGGTCAAGATGGCGACACGGGCGGACCTCATTGTGCATGAAATCTATCAGGGACTGCACTACGGGGATATCAAGTTGGTGGTGGGTCCGACGTGGCCGGATGTCAATGAACTCAAGAGGCGAATTATCGCCGGGGAGGTTGACTATGAATGACCCGCTTTACAATCGTTTTGGTATGGCCGCGCATGGCAGAATGGATAACGACAAGGCCATGCTAATAAGCGTGCTCAAGGCGGTAGCATACCCAATTGCGCTAATGGCTGTCACGTTCTGCATCAGGGTGTTGATCGTGTCTATTGCGGCTGTCTGTGTCTGGCGCGCAACGGTTGATCCGGTCTGGGTCTCGATGTACGCCGCAATTCTCTCCATCGCTGGTCGGCATGGGTGAGGAACTTCCTGATCCGAGACCTCGCGGAAAAGGGGGGAGGCCCCGAGGCAAAAAGAGAAAACTCTCCAAGGAAGAGGCGCAGTCTGCCGTCCTGTCGGAGAGTTACGACCTCGCCCCAAAGATCATGGCCCGGCTCAAGTCGTTTGTCGTTTCGGGTGGAAGAGGTTCCGACAAGATTACTGCCGTCAGGGACACTCTCCTTCTCAAGGTGGCCGATCTCGTTCTCGGCCCCCTGCTCAAGAACGTCAAAGATTCTGATAACCCTTACCTCAAACTCCCACTCAAAGACAAGAAGCGACTCCTCAAAGCCTTCGCCAAGAGCAAGGAGTTACTAACCAGTGTCGAGGAAGATGGTCCCGATACTGGACTCGTCGAAGATCGACGCGATGAAGGAGCCGGCGGTGGACGAGGCGCTGGAGCACATCTTCAGAATCAAAGAGCACGAACAATCGAGCGCGTGGGAGCGGTACAGGCCAAAGCAGCACCAGAAGCCGTTCCATCAGTCGCAAGCCCAGATTCGAGTCTTCTGTGGCGGGAACCGGGCCGGGAAGACGACCGCAGGCCTCATGGAGGCCATCTGGTACATGAAAGGCAACCATCCCCACCGGACTGTCTTAGCCCCCAACCAAGGGTGGATCGTGGCACTGGACTCGGAAGTGATGAACGACGTGATCGTCCCGAAGATCATGGAGTACCTGCCGGAAACGGAGTACGAACTGAACCAGCACCGGGGGATTCTCCGCCTACAGAACAAGTCGATGGCGAAGTTCAAGTCCTGCGACTCGGGACCGGAGAAGTTTCAGTCCGCAGCGCGCCGGTGGATATGGTTTGACGAAGAGCCGCCGCAGGATGTCTGGAATGAATGCCTTGTCCGTGTGGGGGCGGATTTCCCACTCGACGTATGGCTGACCATGACCCCTCTGGCCGGGATGGACTGGACATGGGAGCATCTGATCCAAAAGCAGGCCCCGGGGAAGATCGAGGTCTTCACCGGGACCCTGATGGACAACGACTCCATCCCGATTGCCGAGCGACAGAGAATCTATGATGAGTACAAGCACAAGCCGGAAGGGGCCGCCAGACTGTACGGTGAATACTTCCACCGATCCGGACTGATCTACAAGGGACTCCGTGAGAATATTCACCTGATCGACCCGTTTCCGATCCCGTCGAACTGGCCAATCCTGTCCGGGATCGACCCTCACAACCGAAAGCCGTCCGCTTGCGTGTGGGCCGCCATCAGCCCCAAGGGGAACATCTACATCATTGATGAACTCAATGACGAAGAGGATTATCTGCTGGAGGAGTTTACCTCAAGGGTTCTCGAAAAGGATCGCGGTCGCAGGATTGTCCGGAGGCTCATTGACCCATCATCGCACCAGCGCAATTCCCAGACCGGAGTGACCATGAAGGACTACCTCAAGAATCTTGGACTCAAGACCAAGGACGCCACGAACGACCTGACCATCGGGTACGATTCAGTGAGGAAGAGGATCATGTCGGACGCTGGACCCTCGATCTACTTCTTCAAGGATTGCGCCCCGAAGACGTGGAAGCAGATGTCCAACCTCGTCTACGCTGAATTCCGATTCCGGTCGGACCAGGACCCCAAGGAGGTCCAGAAGAAGCGCCAAGATGATCTGGCTGACTGTGTTCGGTATATCTGCGCGGAGCGTTACCAATACGAGGACGATTCCATTGCGTCGATGGTCGGAAGTGTGCATACTGGTAGTACCGGCTGGCGGGATACCGTCCAGCGAGGCAGCGTAGTCATTGCGACATAGGGAGATGTAATGCCTGTCACTCACGAACTTCTAGGCGACGATAGTTACGCCATGGCACTCGCTCGTGCGCGACTTACCGGACAGAGCGATCCAAGGCCTAGGATTCTCGGCTTTGGACATGGAGCCGCTCCCGGTATGCCATCACAGATTCCCTCTCCTCAGTATCTTCCGACGCAGGACGTTGGTGGGTTCCAGATGAATTGGGGCGACATGCTCAAGCACCTTATCCAGATGAAGATGATGGGTCCGGGTGGGTTTTCCGGAATGTTCGGTAGACGGTAATGGCTGACGATCCGAGGAAGCGACTTCGGGAACTAGTTGTTGAGGATATCCGATCCACGGCCAAGGGACGCTCTGATCTCAAGAAGAAGATCAAGACCCGTGAGAGGATGGTCAATTCCGAACTGCCACGGCGACAGTATTATGGTGGTCGGGCTGACGTTCGGGTTCCGTTTCCATATGCTTACGCGCAGAGCATGATTCCGCGATACATGAGCGCCACGTTCTCCGGGTTCAAGGTTCTTGAGGCAATTCCACTCAGCGAACCGGCATTCCAGTACGCAAACAACGTCGGTCTCCTCCTGAATAATGCCCTCCTGTTTGAGATGGACTTCTACACCGAGGCCCTGCAATTCTACACATCGCTCTCCACCGTCGGGGCCGCCGTGCAGAAGGTTCGGTGGAATCCAGAATCCCAGTCATGTGAGATTTTCAACATCAGCCCGGAACTTTTTGCAATTGACCGTAAGACCCCATTCCTGACTAAGAAGACCCAGTGGTGCGCCTATCAGGTTGGAAAGACCAAGGCGGAATTGCTCTCTGGACTTCAGGACCCATCCAAGGGATACGACCGAGCCGTTGTCAAGGAGATCACTGACAAGGACCCATCAGGGGTCGATCAGGAGACTCGGGAGAAGGTGGCACCACAGCGGGCGACTTACGACTGCTGGGAGTGGTGGGGCAAGTGCGATCCCGGTCCGGAGCAGGAGATCGGACCGGATGGAATTCCCCGTACCATTCAAGGACCACGCAACGTCATTGCGCTCATGTCGGAGGATAAGTTGGTGGGCTGGAAGACCTCGCCATACGGCGATAGCCTGAATTTCCTCGCCATGACTGAGGTTCCCGACCGAAAGTCTTGGTATGATGGAAAGTCCGAACTAGATTCTATCGAGACCCTGTACGAGACCGCCTCGGATATAATGAACCAGCGCCTCGACAACGTGACGCAGAACATCAATGGTCTCTTTACCTACCTCAAGGGGGCAGGGGTCAATCTCTCCGATCTGGTTTCATCTCCTTGGGGCGTGATTGGCCTTCAGGACCACGACGACATCAAGCGTCTGGACACGGCTAATGTGACACAGGACGCATACCGAGAGGTTCAGAATGCCATCGAGATGATGAAAATGGGTGCGGGGTTTCAGGACATTCTGCGTGGCGAGAAGAAGCCGGGAGAGCAAACCGCCGAAGAGGTCGGGGCGTTGCGTACCGAGGCCGGTCAACGTCCGGGCCTCAAGATTCAGATGGCGATGCACCTGTACGTATCGCGCATGGGTGAGATTGTACTGGCAGATCACCAGAGATTTATGACGCAGGAAAAGGCCGTCATGGTGCTGGGCGATCCCGGTGCGGCGGCGGAAATGATTGGACCAAACTCCATCGCCGGGCGATACCGCATCATCCCAAGGGCCGTGTCCCTTGTCGGGAACAGGGATGCCAGAAGTGGTCAGTTGGTCAACTTCATGAATGTCGCCCGTGGTATCCCCGGAATGGAACTGGACATCCGAGATGCAGCGGAGGAATTTAGAGACCTAAACGATATCAAGCGCCACCCGATCTCGCAGGAAGAACATGAGGCACGTAGAATGGCTGCCGTAGCCGGGTTCTCTTCCTCTCTGGAGCACGGTACCGATGGAACCAGAAACCCCAAGGGGGTCGGGTCTGCTGCTGGAGTTCCGGCAGCCGGAGCCGCGAAGCCACCCGTCGCAGGCAGCAAGTAACCACCGTTGGTAAATAAGGAGAAATAACTTGCAGGGAGGTCTAGTTGTATGGTAGATTCAGTTGATAGACAAGAGCAGAAAAACAGGCTCACCGAACGCGCTGTTTCACTCGGAACTGCCAACGAGTGGTTCAAGCGTCCGGGATGGAAGTTGGTTCTGGAGTGTGTCTCAGCGCTGGAGGCAAAGTATTTGGATCAGTTGTTCAAGACAAAGGATGCCAATGAAATCTTCCACTTGCAGGGACAGATTCTCGGACTGAGAACGCTGTCAAAACTACCCACCAAATTCGAGAACGAGTTGCGAGAAGCCAATCTACAACTTGCCGAAATGGACAAGGGATCGAAGGGAGACTAGCACATGGGTATTTCAGATGCGGGCGGAAATGGTCGGGTTGCGGTAATCCCCACGGATACGTCGGGGATCGCAGGCACGACACAGACTCCAGAACCCGCATGGTACGGAGCGGACAAAGACCTCGGGGAGTTCGTGACAACGAAGGGATGGAAGGGTCCTCAGGACGCCATTACTTCCTATCGAAATCTCGAAAGCGAACACGGTAAGGTCGGCGGTCGCGTCAAGCAACTTGAGGATTTCTACGAACAAAACATTACACCCTACTGGGACCAGTATGTTGAGTGGGCCAAGGCTCAGGCGGCGGCTGGCGACGGTGGGAATAGTGGAACTCCTCCGGCAGGCAAAGAGACAAACGAAGACAGACTCCTGAAGCAGGTTCAGGCCTTACTCGAACAGAAACTCAGTCCGCTGACGGACTGGAAGAAGCAGTCTGACGAGCGGTCGTGGGCGCAGGCACGGGACGGGGCATCGAGGCGATTTGTCTCGAAGTACCCCGAAGCCGAGCAGTACCAGAAGGAGATCAACGAACTGATCACATCCGGAAGGGTGTCAGTTTCAGATCGACTCAGTGAGGCCGCAACCTTCGCGGCTCTGGACGATGCGTACAAGATTGCAAGGTCTGAACGGATGCTGAAGGATGAGGCGGCTAAGAAGGCCGGTTCCGTCGAAGGCGGAAGCGGAGGACGGGGCCGCGAAGAGACAGGGGTGGGTTTGACCCGAGATCAAATGCGGGAGCGGCTCACTCAGTCACACTAAGTCAGGGTTTGTCACCGGGCCGGAGTTCCAGAGGAGATAGTGATAGATGGGTATTTCAGCGACTGCATCGGGCGGAGGTCTCGTTGACCTTTCAGCCCTGACGCAGAATTTCTATGAACGGACGATGCTTGATAACCTCAAGCAGAAACTCGTTATGGCGAACTTCACGAAGAAGTTTTCCATCCCCAAGGGCTTCGGCCCGGTGATTCAGTTCAGGCGGTATACGCCCTTCGTGGGCGGAACCACGGCCCTCAGCGAGGGTGTGGCCCCGACGGAAGTTGATCTGTCGGTTGAGTCCCTGAATGCAACGATCCTCCAGTACGGGAACTTCGTGAAGTCTTCGGACTTCATTCTCTCGACTGCGATCAATGGGTACAACCAGTTCGTCGAGCAGGCGATCACCGAGTTGTCGTATATGGCGGGCGATTCCATCGACCTCCTGACGCGCAACGCGTTCGGTATCGACTCGGACGGAAGCGGTCAGGGCAGCACGAACTTTACGAACGCGAACGATGCGACATGGGCGGCCATGACGACTTCGGACGTTCTGACGGCGGCTGATCTCCGGAAGGTTGTTCGGAAGTTGAAGAACCGGAAGGTTCCCAACTACGACGGTCAGTCGTTTGTCGGTGTGATTGGTCCGGATCAGGCCTACGACCTCCAGAGCGAGGCGGGGAATGGTTCGTGGCTCGACATCACTAAGTACACGACTTCGGAGAAGGCGGAGCGTGGGGAACTTGGTAAGATGTACTCGGTGCGGCTGGTGGAGAGCACGAATCTCTCGACCTCGGCGCAGTCCGGGAAGAACATCAGTGAGTGCTATGTGTTCGGCAAGGATGCGGTGGGGATGGTTGATCTCACTGAACTTGATCGGACGAGTGGCGGGGATCGGGTGGAGATGCGGCATGTGAACATCTACATCAAGGAACCCGGCAGCGCGGGCACGGCGGACCCCCTGAACCAGTTGGGGACGGTCGGCTACAAGTTTGGTCTGGTGATGCGTCGGTTGCAGGACGCCCGGGTGGAAGTCCTCCGGGCCGGTTCTACGAACTAAAGGAGACTGAAAGATGAAGAGTCTACTTGCTTCTCTTGCAGTGCTCCTGATCGGTGGGTCAGCGTCTGCGGCTACCTATCCGACGAACGGTGCGGTGACTTTCGGAACTGGAAACTCGCGGCCCTCTGGCAACGTGAGGAAGTCTGCCACGTCAGACAGATCGTATATGGATGTTGCGGTGGTGAGAAACATCATCTACAACAGCGCCACGCCGATTACGGCTGGGCTATACGGAACGGCCACGCCCACGGTGGTCTCAACCGGAGACTGGATCGACACGTCATGCTTCTCGCAGATGACGTTGGTTATTCGGATCAATGGTGGTTCCACTAAGGGTTCTGCGACGTTGACGGTGTACTCCACCGCCACGTCGTTTGGTGGGTCGAACGCGACCCCGTACCACGATCACGTCGGGGTCTCCACGGATACTATCGTGGCGACTGCGGATACGGTGACGGTGACGAACTTGGGTCCGTGGACCCGGGTTGAACTTACGACGAACGTGGGGGGTGCTGGTAACATCAACAGTGCCACCATTTCGGCCGATTCGGTGTTCCGATACTACTAAGGAAGTGCATGACTACTCCGGGTGGTCACATGACCGCCCGGGGTGGTCGGTCTTATAAAGTGAGATATTGACCTATATGTCAACAAGCCGAGATAAGGAGTTCGTGATGAAGAAACTGATTGCTGGCCTTCTGGTGCTGGTCGCGTCCAGCAACGCCATGGCTCGACCGGCGGAAAGCATGCTTTCGGAGAAGCGTCCGATTTCTATTGCTGGCGGCGATATGCGGCCCGTGTACCTGTTCGGGGATGTGAACGGGGCGGGCAAGATGGTGGCCCTGTCCGCCACAACCAGCGGGGCCGGTAACAACCTCCTGATGGTTCACATCGCCAACACCCCGTCGTTTACAATTTCCTCTGTATCGAATATCTTCCCGTCACTGACAGTGACCGGTATGCAGTTGACAATGCCGGGCGGGACTGAGTTCGATGTTCCGGTTGGGAACTCCGGTGGAGTCACGAAGTTTATCTCCCCGGAGACAAAGTTTCTGGTTATTACTCCCGGCAAGGCCAGTGCCACGACATGCAGCGACTCTCTCTTGATCTCCCTGAAGTCGTGTTCCGATGCGGCACTCAATGGATGGTTTACGAATTCCTGTGGTCACCCTTATGTCATTGACAATCTCAATCACATCAACGGTACGTCGGTCTACCTCGTGACCGGTACGGCCGGAGTCGCCAAGACCGGGACGATGCTTTCCAGCACATCACCACTCTAATGTGGAAGTGGCTGATTGCCGGACTCCTCCTTTCGGGGAGTTGCCAGTCGGGTAATGGGTACAGTGGATTTCCGTTCTGGTCTAATGCTTCACAGCAGACCGTTTTCGGGCAGCCATTTCCACTCCCTGCCGTGGAATTCATGGTCATTGCCGGTGGCGGCGAGGCCGGAGGGAACGTCGGCGGTGGCGGCGGTGCCGGGGGGACCCTCTACATTGGAGCCTACCAGACTCTTCGCATTGCCTATTCCATTACAGTCGGTGCTGGCGGGACTGGCTCTGGTGGTTCCGCCAATGGTAATCCGGGTGGAAACTCTGCTGCATTTGGATACACCGTCCTTGGTGGTGGTGGCGGCAGGGGGTTCAGTGGCGGCGCACCAGCAGCTGGTGGCTCTGGTGGTGGCGGAAGCGACACGGACGCCGGTGCCGCCGGAACCGCAGGGCAAGGGAACGATGGTGGTGCCGGGTACACCCGCATTACCGGAGACACCTATGCCGCCGGTGGTGGCGGCGGTGCCGGTGCCAAAGGCCAAGATGGTATAATCTCACAGGCTGGCGCTGGCGGGGATGGAGTCACCAGTTCGATTGGCGGCTCAGCCTCAGTGTACGCTGGCGGTGGTGGTGGTGGGGCCTACCTCAATCCTACCTCTTTCAAGGGGCTCGGGGGTACGGGCGGTGGCGGTGACGGAAATGACACTAACAATGGAAACGGTGTTGCCGGAACACCCAACACAGGCGGTGGCGGCGGCGGTGCCGCTGGCGGCGGGTCTGGCGGGTCGGGCGATGGCGGCTCTGGCGTGGTCATTATTCGATACCTGACCGGAACAGGATCGGCCACTGGGGGGACCTATTCATATATATCTGGCAGTTACACGGTTCATGTGTTCCTGTCTAGCGGTCTGTTCACGGTAAACTAATATGGCCACACCAGAAGATAGGGCACTTAGGCTTTCCCTGAACGAATCAGCCAGACGAAGCGGTTCAATTGGTCCGATCTCTGGGGCATACACGGCGGCGACTGGCAAGGGGACGGCATCTCACGGTAACTCTATCATTATCCGTATTGCTACCGGAATGGCGATTGTCTGGCCAGACAACAGGATTACATGCAGCCCGGGAGCAAGTGCAAGGATCAGGACGGAACTCGGACTATGAGGCACTTGACAGTTGCTGAACTATATGATAGCGTAAATGGCTATGTGCTGGGGGCCTAAGCGTATGAACATCATTGATAAGGTCCGGCTTCTGTTTCGTGTCAATTCACTCTATGAGGAGGCTGTCAAGATGAGCAAGCCGTTCTATCTCTCGAAGACGATCTGGTTCAACGCGCTGGCGCTTTTGGCGACGTGGGTTCCGGGCGTCAAGGAAGCGGTCGGTGCTGGTCTGTTTGATTCGATCTGGGCTACGGGAAATCTGATTCTCCGGTTTGCGACTCACGAAAAAGTGAGTCTCGGAGAGTAATATGGGCGACTCCACCGCACTCCTCGCCATACTCGGTGGCGGCGGTGGGTTCGCCACGGTATTTTGGAAGTACATTCAGACCGACAAGCAGGTCAGCGTACTAGAGGCTCGAATGAACGAGCACGACAAGGCCTATCAGGAAGTCAAGGGCGACATTGCCGCCATCAGGAATGACATCAAGGCCGGATTTGACCGCCTTCAGGACAAAATCGACCAACTCAAGCCGTAAGAAAGGGGCCTACATGGTCTCAGTTTCCGGAAACGTGTCCACTTACCAATTCTCTTCTGTTATCAGGAAGTTGAACCCAAGGCTACGGACGTTCTTTGGTGAGAATGTCATCGCCGGTGTTCCGACTGTAGTTGGTTCGGTGTACTTCTGGGCTACCGAGAGGGAGTGGGATGTACACATCGAGGTCGGGAGTCGCCCGTCGCAGGGAAGCCACTGGTTGCAGGTGTGTGGCATCTCTCCAGTCTGGATGCCGGAGCGGAACGTCAAGGTGAACGGGAAGATGTACAAGCGAGGATGGAGGGAGGCGCTTGACATTATCGCCCAGAAGGGGTACATTCGTATTCCACTAAAATATGGCGGGAAAGAGGGTATTCTCAAGCATGGACATCCAAGAGAGATCGTTCACGGAATGGCCGTGGGAGTCTAAGGTGATGAGCGCCGCACTCGCGCTGTCGAAGCGTCTGGATATGTCAGGAACGGAAATAATCGAACACAACGGCGAACAATACGAAGTTCGCCTCACACCCAAGAAAGGGGACACCCATGAGTAGGCCTCGGATCGCCACCTACCTGTATTCTCCCGAGTGGGTGACATCCCTCGTGGATAAGGGGTGGGCTGTTGATCTTGCACTGTGCTACAAGCGGGAAGTTTGGCCGCACGTTACGCATGAATGGCCCGACCATACGAGGTTCATGGAGAATCTCCAGTTGGCTAAATACGTGGCGGTTGTGGTTCCAAGGGAATCTGACGATACTGACCCGGTAGTGAAGGAGATGTACGAAAGATTCAAGGCGCTGTCTGATTCAACTGGAATTCCCGGCGTTGTCGGTATGTGTTCTCCCGAAAGCGTATCTGTCCTGTCCCGACCGGCAGTTTCATCCATCAGAATCAAGCGCAGAATTCCAATGCAGACCCATCCCGTATGGGTTCGCCATTGCCATGCGGTCATCCACTCCCTCACGAACGGAAATACCGCCGAGCCCGAAGGCTCCCTAATGGAAATTGACTGCGGTGACGGGGCGCTTATTTTCAGGCTCATGGACAGATTCTCCAAACTTGACTGCGTGGGCCTTGCCCGTATGGACGAAGAGAAGGAGGCCGCCCGGAGGGTCAATCCCAAGGCACCGATTGGGCTCATGGACGAGCATTTGGACAAGCAGTGTGCCGACTACATGATTTGTACCGACTGTTTCCCCGACGGAGTGGATCAGATCAGGAAGGTTATTGCCGGGAATGCTCGGAAGATGGGGATTATGACCATCAACAAGGGGGACGAGGATCGTCCGGACGTGAATACCATACGCCAATCGTTTAGCGGTTGGTCCGTCAATGAAACTCCATCACATTATGTCATGGTACTGGAGAAAAAGACATGAAACTTCTCTATCAGAATGATCCGGGTGGACGGATGGGGTGGTCTAGGCACGGGGAACTCCTGCTCCATGTCGTTGATGAAATACTTGTGGACGGCTACCTTTCCACGCTCACAGTGGACGATTCCGACTCGTTTCTCCGTCGATGCCTTGAGTGTCTCCGCCCCGGAGGGAAGATTACTGTCATCACTAAGGACCTGCGCTCCTCCGCGATGCTTCTGTTGCGCGGACAGATAGAGCCTCACCAGTATTGGTCGGAAATCGCACTAGGGTTCAATAGTTACCGGGACGCGCAGGAAAGACTGACAAGGGGGGAGCCCGCTCCGTACAAATCCTGCTATGACGCCGATATGTTGTTCGCTGCGCTCATCAAGGCCGGGTTCATCGGGGTTTGCCCAATCGACATCATGACGCACCCGTATCTCATCAGCCGCGTGCCAACACAGATTGGCATGGAGGCCGTTCGTCCACTGTGAAGATATTCGGGGTACACGTAGAAAACAGTTCCGTTGGTCAGTACCGACTCTGGACACCATTCGATGCACTCAACAGGTCAGGCAGGCACCAGTGTACACGATTCCCCAACGACCTAAAGTTTGTTGACGTTCCGATCAACAAGAAGGACCGAAGTGGCGGTATTGAGTCGTTCGAGGAGATTGGTCAGCGTACAGACCTGATGGTCTGGCAGCGTTGCGCCGACCTTCGCCAGTCGTCGGTTGGGTTCGCCATGCGTAAGGCTTACGGGCTACCGCTTGTCTTTGAGTGCGATGACGACCTGTTCAGTGTTGAGCCGACCGGTCAGGCGTACTCCTTCTACAGGAACCACTCCCCAGAGGAGGGGGTGGATATGACGGAGATTCCTGATGGGGAATTGGATGCGTACCGCAAGAGAACATCCGGGGTCGTGACTCAGGTTGGGAAGAAATGGTTCTGGGCTCAGGACAACCAGATGGAAAAGAGGACATGGACGGCAGAACTCATCAAGCAGGCTGACGGGGTGACGACCACCACGGAGACCCTTGCTAGGGTTTTCCGGGAGTACAACCCCTACGTCTACGTGCTTCCGAACTGCCTCGATATGAACCGCTGGATGGAGGCGAGGAGGCGTCGTGGTCCCGGTAGCGGTAAGGTCAACGTCGCATGGCTTGGCGGTGTACAGCACTTCGACGACCTCAAGATCATTTCGGAGGTTATCCCGGAGATTCTACGAAAATATCCCAATACATCGTTTACAACAATTCCACTGGACGCAGAATTCTGGAAGGATTGCCCAAGGGAATTCGGGGATCGCTGGATTGCCGGGAAGACGGCATCCGTTGATTCATGGCCGGAGTATCTCTCGTCCCTCAAGGTAGACATTATGCTGGCCCCGCTCAATTCGAGTCGATTCAACCAGTCCAAGTCGAACATCAAGTGGCTGGAGGCTGCCGCGCTTGGTATTCCGACCGTTGCTAGCAGGGAAACGCCGTATTTGGAGATCGTTGACGGGGTGGACGGGTTTTTGGCATCCGGAAAGGCCGAGTGGATGGACAAGATTTCTTACCTAGTGGAGTCTACCCCGAAAAGGGCCCACATCGGCGGATTAGCGACGAAATCTGCCATGGACAGATACCACATAGACGACAATATACACCTATGGGATGATGCCTACACTGAAATATACAATCGGTCACATAAGATGCACCAGAAAGCGGCTGCGCGCTTGCGAAAGCAGACGATCTTCGATACGATGTAGACATGCGAGTCTTCGGTGACCTCTACAGCGAACTGGCACGGCACGTCTTTGACGATTCAGTCAACGCAACCCTAAATCACAAGCGGTGGACGAATCTAGGGTATCATAAGGTATACTACGATGCGGACTATCCGTTCCAGAGGAAATCGGGAACGTTCGCTACGGTATCTGGAACGAGACTGTACACGCCAGAGCCGAATGCGATCAAGATTCTCAACATCCGTATCCCGAGCGAGAACGCCTATCTGACAAAGATTGGGGTTGAGCGCCTTGATCGGTCGCGGCCTGAATACGTCACCGACACAAACACACAGACTCCGTTCGCTTGGTACAACGAAGACTGGGTTGGCGCTTCCACCCAGCCGACCGTTGCCGCAGCCATCTACGTGTCGTCCACCGCAACGGAAGTCAACCTGACCGTCACGGTCGAGGGTATTGTGTCTGGTGAAATGGACCGGGAAACTGGTAGTCTGAATGGTGTAACTCCCAACTTCACTACCACAAAGACTTTTACTGAGATTACATCTATTTCCAAGGGGGCCATTTCTGTCGGGGTAATCACAGCCAAGCAGACCAATGCCTCCGGAGCAACCCTCTCCACCGTTGGTCCCCTCCAGTACACCAGACGGTACATCCGAATCGGTCTGGAGGGAGTTCCCGGCAGCGCCCTGACCTGCTACTACCGCTTCACCCCATGGCTTCCCGAGATGGTCAACGACTCTGATGTGCCCAATGTCCCCGATCAGGATATCCCGCTGATTGTCGATGCAGCCATGCTGATCGCTGCCGAGAATCACGGGGACCCAGCGGTGCTGGCGAGTCGAGAGGGGCGCTATCGGGAGAAACTTGCGAAACTCCGCTCCCGACTCGGAGAGGATAAGGATACGATCCACCAGTGGGGACATAAGGGTGGTCGAATTGGATACGAAATCATTGCTGGAGACTACAGTTCCTTCTTGCGTCATATGTACTGGGGATGATAGGGTAGTCATATGGGCCTGAGGAAATTCAAGAAAAAGTTGGCCGATATCTTTCATGGTGGGGCTGGCCCGACCCGTATGGACCGCATGGTTGCGAGTACCATGCCTACGGCAAGTCGCCCGGGAGAGAGTCCTATGCCAACCGGTTCCTACGGTGTGTCTCCGGATGTTGAGCAGGGCATTTGGGCGACTGCCCTGCGGCGCGGCGGAGAACTGGCCCCCACCGGCGGGGCGCTCGCCAACGCGGTCAACCAGAGAATCGGAGAGCGTAGCCAAGACCTCCTTGAGCAGTTCAACTCAAGGGGACAGGGAGTTGCCTCCGGTGCCTACGCTGATGCACTTGCAAGGGCCGCTGGTCGAGAGACCACTGAGGCTGAACTGAACAATCAGGGACTTCGCGGCGGATATACCATGGGCCTGTTCAATCCAAGGCTTGGGGCTGAGTTTGGCGCTAACGAGTCCGGCATGGACCAACAGTGGACTAGCTACAGGGATGCACTGAAGAGGGCGCAGGAGAGACAGGAGGGAAAGAAGAATCGCCGGAATAGGACGTTCAATGCTGCCATTGGGATCGGCGGAGCACTACTTGGTGGAGCAGCCGGTGGCGGTGGCGGTGAAGAGACCCCCGAGATAGCAAACTCATTTACTGATGCGAGGGAATACTAATGCCATTCTCATTTGACAATGCAGCCATTGGTGCCGATCTGGGCGGTGCGCTCGGAAACCTTGTCGGGGGCGGTGACGGTGGTGAGGGCGGTGGATTCTCCAGCGTTCTTTCCAATGCCCTCCGGCAGATTCATCGCAAGAAGTCATTCGCAGCCCTGATGGACAAGGCTCATGCTACCGGTATGAGCCGTTCGGATATGTACAACACACCGGAGGCGGCAGGGGTTGTCGGTGAAGGTGCGGCCCTTTCCGGTGGTACCGGAGCGTTCAACGATGAAATGAGTGCGGCGCTGGCCCATGCCAAGGCCCAAGAGGATGCTAGACAGTTCGGCGTCAAGACCGCAGAGGATACCCGCCAGTTCAATGATCGAGAGGCAAGGGAAAAGGCTGAGTTTGGCTACTCTAGCCTTCTGGGTGCCGCGAGGCATGAGCGCGGAGGGCTTGGGTTGCTTGGTCTGAAGCCGAGCGAGTTGGAAAATTATCCAGCGACAAGCAAACTGTACTATCTTGATGGCAACAGGAGAAAATTTCAAGGGTCTCAGGAGACCGATTGGCTAAAGTATCTACTGAAGCAGTAACATGCCGACTAAGGAATCTCCTTCTGATATTTCCACCTACCCGTCCAATGCTCTTCCTCCGAGCACCATTCCTGAACTCCATTCAAGAAAAATAACCGAAGCACTCAAGAAGCGTCGGAGGGAGTCGTTCGACTACAGGATTGGAGAATATCCGAAAGAGGACTTTGCCGAAATAGACAGGGTAGTCAGTAATGCCCTCCTAGAGAGAAAGCCTATCCGGTTGGACTTTGACAAGTATACACCCGAGGCGAGAATCCATGCCGTAAAGTCCTTAGCGATGTCTGTCCTTGGAGTCTCTCCTGATGAAAAGAGCCCAGAGTTCAACGGCATCATTGATTTACTCAGGCCGTTAGTCCATTCTGCCAAATCTGAAAAACCGCAACCAATCAGAATTGACCTTGGGACGGGACCGTGGCAGGCAGCATATTCAAGGAAAATCGCCCGAGAAGGCACACCTACAGAGAAACTACAAAGGATCATTGACTCTTCCCAGAGAGAAATGCTGAAGGGAACACCATCTAGGGTTGGTTGGAATAAGTTTCTACCGCCGCTGAGCCCGTCCGTTCGCAAGCCGGGAAGACTGAGTGCTGCCGGGGCAGCCGTTGGGTACGGCGTGCGGGACCTTCAGGAGTCATTTGTTTCCCCACTGGCGATACCGGACGCTCTGGTTCGTCATCCGTTAGTCAGGAAAGGAATTGGCATTGCAGCCAAGCCACTTACCGGACCGGCAGGGAGAATCCTTAGCCGCATAGCATCCATCAGAACAAACAGGCCCGGATTACAGTGGACAAGGGATTGGGTCAAGAATGCCGGTGGGGAAATACCCGAAACCGTTGGGGCGCTATTCAATCCGAGATACGGAAAACCGAAGGGAACCTTCGAGCATAAACTGATGGCCGATGTCAGGGCACAGAATCTAACTGGGAGTGCTCTGGAGGCGGCTGACGCGATCATGGGCGCGAGTCCTAGAGACAGGAAGGTTGCCGAGTACCTTGCCCGGAAGGGCCTTCTAGACCTTGAGGGAGTTGCCGGAACACGACTGTCAAGTATCCAGAAGATCATGCAGGGGCGCGGTAGTGATATCGGGAAGGCCGTGGCCGTGGCCGGTAAGGTCCAGCGCGCCGAGGTCGAGCGGGGGCTGGCCCTCATCAATGCCTCAAGATTTGCCGGTGACAAGAAAACTGTTGGAATGATCGAAAAGAAACTCGGAAAGTATGGCGCGAAGAACATCTATTTTGACAAGAAGGTTCGTGGAGAAAAACTCCCTTCGGACTTCAGGAAACTTGGCGTGAGCGATGGGCTGGGTTCGACCATTCAGGCTCGGGGATACCCTCCGGCCGGTCAAGAGAAACTCGACTGGCTGACTCGCGTAGCCACTGGTGGAGTGGAGCAGTCGCGCCTCGTCGCCCTCAAGGAAGCGATGAACCGTATGTCGCAGAATCCAGACATATTCCGGAAGGCACGGGAGAACGTCAGAATACCGGAGGGGGCTATCCCGAAGGAGATTCGTGGATTGTTCGGCAAGTCCAACCGGTATGGTGATGTTATCAAGAATGTAGACATTCCCGCACCGAGGGGCTGGACGTTTACCGGGAACGACAAGGAGGCTACCGGACTGCTGACCGGAGGATACATGCCGGAGCAGGCGTACAATCAACTACAGGGTATGTCTAGCGTATTCAGGAATCCACAGTCCAAGTTGGCGCGTGACTACATGAGAATCTTCAAGGCGGCATCGGTGTCTATGAGCCCGTCCGCCGTCATTGACAATCAGATGTCAAATATGTCAGCACAACTGTTGGCCGAGTCGAATCCACTCAAGGTGATATCGGGAAATGTCGGTGCTGCGAAGGAAATACTTGGAAGAGGCAAGCATTACGAGAAGTTCAAGGAACTCGGCCTGTATTCGTCGCTGCCCGAGATTGACGAGGTTTCCGGGGAGATCAGTCGAATTCTAGATATGAGGAATAAGGCCAAGGAACTCGGGGTGCCATTCGACTTGGATAAGGCTATTCGCGGGGCGGTTGGCGGAGATTCTCAGTTCATCAAGAAGGGAAATCAATTGTACCAGTTCCTTGAGAATCTCGGCAAGACCTCAGTGGCACTGAACGAATTCAACAGGACCGGTGATTACGCCTCCGCTGTTGCCAAGGGTCATAAGTATCTGTACAATTATAATGATATCACAGATTTCATGCGTGTTATTCGCTCGAATCCAATATTGGGTTCTCCGTTTATTACGTATCCGATGAAGTCATTGGCCATGCTCCCGCGTGAGTTGGCGCGAAAGGGACCGGGTGCGGTCAGTCGCCTCATGACCCCATTCAACGTGGCGCAGCAATACGCAGTCAATCGAGACCAGATCGACCTTCGGGACATGCAGAGGCAGAGGGAAGCAGAGGCCCGACTTCACGAGCAGCAGGGTAAGGACGTTCCCGCGCTTATGGCTAGGGTGATGCCGCGCACGCAGGTTGGTGCCGGGGAGGGCGGCGGGGTTCGGTGGATTGATCCGCTACGGAAGAGTATTCTAGGCGGAATGGCGTCATCGCGTGGATACCCGGTGGATGTTGGTGGACCGGGGGCAACTCTGATTCGGTCGCTCATTGATGCTACCGGGAGGATTGCTAAGGCCGGGAAGACTCCTGAGATTCTTCCTGATGTCGCAAGGACTGAGGTACAAATGGCCACGGGTGAGCGGGCACCCTCGGTGCTCAGGTCGGTTGCACCAGCCGTCGGAGCCTTGGCAGGCGGGACCGGTCCGGTGGCAGGCCTGTCGGCGGTTATGGCATCGCCTATTCCGTGGCAGGCGCTCAAGGTCCTCTCGGCACAGAGCCCGAGCGCAGCGCAATACATTGATCCGCAGGCCATGCCGTCACCGAGGGACTATAAGTTGCCAAGGACGACCGGAGAGGCCATCAACGAGTGGCTGTTCAAGGTGCAGCGTGGTGTCTCGCCGGAGATGCTTGAGGCGCAGGAGGGGATCAACCTGCGTTCGGCTGGATCACAAAGAAAGAAAACACTACGGGATATCGCAACAAGGTTCTCTGGTGGTGTCGGAATCCCTAGCGGAAGCAGCAGTGAATAATGTAGGATACGGACATGGCTGAAGACATTGGCGGAACGATACGCATTTCCGGATTCAAGGGAAACTCCACGCTCCAGAACCCGTGGGCCATAGACCCGCGAATGGGCGTAGATGGTCTGACCTATAACACGATTGTCCACAGGGGCTCTATCTACCGTAGGCCATCCATTCGGAGGGCGTACAATACGGAACTGACCGACTTGGGAGTGAGTAACCTTGAGGGTGCCAATTATTCTCAGGGGGCGTTCCTGTGGCAGACCTCTACCGGCGGGGCATTATCTGATGTGTACTCTCAGGATTTCGAGTCTCTTACCGCTGTCAATCTGGACACACAGGACAGTTGGGCATATGTGAGCGGCCCAGATACACTGCGCGTCAAGACGGATGCACCGATACCGTCCGGGTCCAAGGCGATCTGGTTTGACTACGCAGCCGGTGGCGGGGTGACGAAGTATGCCAGAACGTTTGCCGCACAGGGTAACTATGAGGCATCTTGGCAGTACATGGTCAACGCCGGGGCCGGGGTGACGACCGAGGATGTGGCCGCTGCCAGCGGTGCCAATGCCGACGCGGATCAACTGTGGAGAGTCAGGACCGTGTACGCCGGGGCCAGTGCCGCCACGTTCAGCGTTACCGTCTACGATCCAGCATACGCTGGCGGTAAGGTGCTGACGGCGACCTATGCCGTAGCCATCGCCCATAACTTCAGGGTCAAGGTGTCTGCGTCCGGAACGTGGTCCCTGTCCATCGACGGAGTGAGCGTCTACACAGGATCGCACGGAAAGGCCGCATCCGTGAGTACGATTATATCCGGAACATCGACAACGGCAACTCAGGTGTATAATTTCTATACGACTTCCCCTAATCACACGTTCTCGCATGTTGCGGACTCCGGATCGAACAGATTCTTGGTTGTCAATGTTACACTGACCGATCAGGGGACGGACGATCCCAATGCTCCACATGATCCGATTTCCACCGTGACATATGGCGGGACGGCAATGACCCGTGCAGGTAGTACCAGCGGATTCGGCAGGTATGTGGCGACCTACTATCTCATCGCCCCAACCGCCGGGACTGCTAATGTTGTTGTTACATTTGTTCCGGCTAGGAAATACTCAGCGGGTGGGAGGAACATCGGCGTGGTCTCGTCCGCGCACTCATTTACCGGCGTACACCAGACCACTCCGCTGAGGACGGCGCAGTTTGGTGGCGACATCTACGGAGCGCCCGGGGCCACATTACCGTTTTTCAAGTGGTCTTCGCACAGCGCCGGGTCGTGGATCAACATACCCAGCAGCACCTACCCATTCCCGCTCCCGGTTCCTCCGGGTCCGTGGGGCGGGAGCACGGTGACGAGCATACCGGCCCCGGCTTTCTCGATGATTACCGTAGCCACTCAACCCGGAGACCTTGTGATGCACCTGATGTCGTCAGGGCTGGCTGGGTGGAGGCTGTCAACGTCCGGTCTCGGTGGGATCAATTACAGTGCAGCCAGTACCCAATCGCTCACAACGACACAGACAAGTTTCTACTCTAAGCCGTCTGGGTATACATGGGGAGATTTCGATACTGTCATCAAGTCGTATATCAGCATGGCCCCCGCCGCATCTGGTACAATGAACCTGCTTCCATGGCTCACGTTGACGTACAACTCCACCACGGGTGACGATTGGTCTCAGAAGTTCACGCAGGCTGCGGTGGTATTGGTGCCAGCCTCCGCCCCAGCGACCGTCAGCACGACCGACCGGATTCACGTCGTCGGAACCCCGACCGGTTCTGGTCATAAGTCGGGAACGATTGACTTCATCAAGATTCAGTCGTTCTTTCCGGCATCAACGTCAACCCAGATATTCGTCATACAGGGCGGAAAAGGAGGAACGACCCCGCGCCTGCTGCGTGGTGACGCCACGGATATCAATACGGCATGGACGGTGGTGGGTAACATTGCCAATGCCGGAGATACCAGTGTCTTTGCGGTCCCGTTTGCGAATGCCTACTACTTCCCGTGCGTCCCGCAGACGGCAGCCCCAATGAGAATCAATTCATCGTGGGTCATTGCCGATGTTGGAGGGTCTCCGGTGAACTTCTCTGATGCCGCCGGACTGAACAGGATGCTGTGGTCGTGCATTACCGGTGGTAAGTTACAATTCTCAGCCATCGACGGGGCCGAATCGTACCTCTCGTCTGATACTGTGCAACTCGGAGACTTCACCGGGATTCCGTCTGCACTTCACCAACTCCAGAGGAAGATGATCGCCATTACTGAGAAGGGCCTGTTCTCGGCATACGGCTACGGGCGTGCGTCTTCCGGATCGGAGGAGATCAGCAGGTCCATTGGCGCTGGTGACTTCCACAGTATGTCCGGTGACGAGTCGGTGGCATACTTCATGGGTCATTCGTCCATACGCAGGCTTGTCAATGTTCCGGGCTGGAATCCGTATCACACTGTTTACAGTATCGGGGAGGACGAACTTCCCGAGGATATCGCCAAGGACATTGCTGGTTCGTCATTGTTCCAGTCGAATCAGCAATGGACCGGAACGAGGGATGAAGTGTGGTCTTCATACGATGGTGAATTCGGTCGCCTGTACTTGATTGCCCCGAGATACAACCCGAATTCCGCAAATCCGGCTGCTACCGGACAGGAAATATGGGTCTACGTTGAGGGTTCCGGTTGGCATAAGTGGATCATGCCGACCAGTATGAGTATGTCTTATATTACACATGGCGGCGTCAGGACGAGCGCCGCCGTAACGCAGGGCAACTCACGGATTACTCTCCTCGGTGGGACCGGAGTGGACAACTACAGGTACGTCTACTACCTCGATGAAGACTACAGCCCCGGGGCGGCCCCGTCTGCCCGGGACGTAGACTCTACCGGGGTGCAGTCCGTTGACATCCCGGCTCAATGGTGTACGCCCAGAGTGAGGATATACCAAGAATCAATGGACGATGTGGTTCCTTGGGTGAGCATCTTTGGGTCACAGGCTGGAGGCTCTGGCATCAGGGTGTTCTATCGCATGGACGATGACACGACATGGAAGCAATGCGGCGGGGCCGGGCAGGTGTACCTACTGCACGAGCACGGGACAAAGATTCCGGTGAGGTCTCGCGGTCGCTCGATCCAGTTGCTCATAGAATTCATGTCCGACACGGTACAGCCCCGCCTTGACGCCATTGAGATCGCCTACAAGCCGACTAATTTCAGGGGGCAGGATGCCACTAGATAAAGACAAGCAGGAAGAGACCCCCAAGGAAGAGCACCCGGTCAACGTTGCAATCAGTGAGAGTTTGTCCAAGGATGCCGAGGCATCATCGAAGAAATCGGATGTTGTTGATTACGAAAAGGTCATCCGGGAGTACGCTGTCCCGTGGACGTTCAGGGACATCATGCGGAATGGGCTGTACTCCGCCAGAACAAACCTCAGGATAACCGCCATTGGCACCGGGACGGATAAGACGGCCACTATCACGGCTGACTATCTTTCCGTGGAGGGACTGGGGTTCAAGGATGTTAGCATGACTATTGACCTCGGTGGAACCGGGGCCGGTAAACTAGACACTGGAGCCATTGGAAATAGTCAATGGTACGCAGTATGGGCCATATGCGACGGGAGGGGATCAAGCCTTTCCTCCATGGCCCATGTCTTCACAACTGAGGCCACCATGACAACGAGACCCGCTCCGCTTCCGGGAGGGTACACGCTGGCCCGGAGGATCGG
>ERZ1292642.466-Hain-H14-01um-R1-466-length-23397-cov-20_pt1 | contig 23397 bp, 51 predicted proteins | sample MGYA00564403_ERZ1292642 | MGnify/ENA primary metagenome ERZ1292642 (study PRJEB36523, sample SAMEA6512643) | groundwater metagenome | collected 2019-01-09 | study: AquaDiva: Metagenomics assemblies of 32 groundwater samples
GCGGTGTCGCCGGCGGTGTGGGCGGCGTCGGCCTGGTCGAGGGCGGCACGGATGGTGGTCTTGCCCTCGGATGTGAACGGCTTGGTCACTGCTGTCTCCTCTGGTTGTGGGTAGGTCCGGCCGGGCCTGCCGCGGTGCATCAGGCCCGGCCGGACATTGGCGGCTCCCGTCCTGGTGGACGCGGGGCGGGAGCCGGATCGTGGGGTCCCGTCTCGCACCCCTCCGAGCGAGACGGGACCGTCCCGGCGTCGGCCAGCCGGGAGTCTGTGGTCAGGGGGTCAGCCCCGGCAGGGCGTCGCAGGTGTAGCCCTCGCTCTGCAGCCAGGCGCGGAAGGCGGGCGCGTCGATCACGCCGGTGACCCGCGTGCCAGTTCCGGCCCACTGGACTTCGATTCGGTGGCCGTACATGCCTTCGATCCAGGCCGAGGCCATCAGGCCGGTGTCGCCGGTGGTGTCGTAGATGCGCAGGTAGCTGGTCGTGTTCATGAGTTTCCTGGGTGGGGTCGGGGGGTCAGGTGTTGGCGCAGGTGGAGTAGTACTCGTCGGCCTGGTCGGTGCAGGCCTTGTAGGCGGCCTTGCTGACGTTGATCGCGCGGACGCGGATGCCGTCGGTGATGGTGAGCTCGTGGTGCTGCTTCTTGAACGCCCAGTAGATGCGGTGGTTGGTGACGGTGCCCTCGTGGATTTCGCCGGCGTTGACGTCGCAGGCGGTGAGGGTGGCTGCGGCGATGGCGGCGGCGAGGATCATCAGGGTGGTGACGCCTGTCGTCCGCTTGCTGGTGGTGGTGGCGGTCATCTCGTTCTCCCTGGTCGTGTCCCTCTTGCCGATGACCTGAGTATGCCATATTTGGCTTAGCCGTCAAGCCGTTCATGGCCTTCTCGTGAGGCAGAGACACAACCGTGACCAAGCCATCACCGGCTGGACCGCAAAGCCACACCCGGTATGATGACCCCATGACCAGGAGACACGACATCGTCGGATACGCCGAGATCATCGACCGCGCCAAGGAAGACTTCGGCACCGACATCCCCATGAGCACAGTCCGCAACTGGGAGAAATACCGCCGCGCCTGGGTCGCCAAAGGATCCCCCACCCGCAGCGGACTGCGTCCCCGCGAAACACCCATGCCCGAACCCGTGACCACGGTCAACGGCACACCCGGATGGTCGTGGCGTGAAGTGTCGGCGTGGCTGGTGTCCAGCCAACGCGTAACCCTCGGCGCGGAGTGACGCATCAGCCGATGGGCCCGGTGTCGTCGTCGTCGCTGCCGTACAGGGTGGCCGCCAAGTCGATCCAGATGGGGTCTCCGCCGACCGGCGTGTACGGGCCCTTGGCGGACAGCTCGACCGGCCGGCCGGGGATCGAGGTCTTCTCCACGATCAGGCCGATCACCTCAGCCCACGCCACGATCGCCGCCTCACGGGCGGCGTCGTCGCGGACGTCAGGCTCGCCGTGCAGCCGCCCGGCCGTCATGGTCCACACCATCAGGTGCCGGACCAGACCAGGGTCCTGGTGCTGCCGGATCAGCAGCTCCCCGACAGCGGAATGCGCACGCAGCTGGGTGCGTACCTGCTGCTGATGGTCGGTCAGCATGGTTGTCTCCTCAAGGTCTGTTGGCGGGGGGGTCAGGGGCGTGCTTCGCGGAGGGGTGTGGTGTCGGGTGGCGGCTGGCATTTTGGGCAGGCACGCGGGTTGAGCGGGTGCCAGGGCTCAAGGCCGCCCCGGCCGGCGCGGAGGGCGGTGACGCGGGCTCCGCATTCGGCGGTGGCCCGGTCCGGGTTGTCGACGGGGCGGCGGATTTTGTGGTCGTAGCGGCCGTGGGACACCCGGCCGATCACGTAGTCGGCGTCCATCACTCGGCCTCCTGTGGTGCGTGTGGCGGCGCGGGAGTCTCTTCCCGGGGGGTGGCCTGGGTGCCTACGTCCGCACCGCCACACGTGTAGGGGATGGGTGGTGTGGCCAGGCCGAGGCGGATCGCGGCCCAGTAGAAGGCGTCCATCAGCGCGTCTCCTGGCCGGTGAGTTCGGCGACGAGCTTTCCCTGTTCGGCGAGCAGGTCGGCCAGTTCGGGGAGGGTGGACGCCCAGAGGGTGTTGGCGAGTCGGCCGGTGGCGGTGGCCTGGTCGAGGTGCTGGCGGCGGGTGGCGCCGGGCTGGGGCCAGGTGCGGATGGTCCAGTCGGATCCGTAGGTCTGGGTGAGCTGGTCGAGGGTCATGCCGTTCCCGTTCTCCGTGCTGTTGCGATCAGGGCGAGCCCGGCGCGGAACAGCGCTTCGGCCTCGTCCAACGTGAGTTCGGTGTGGATGCGGTCGAGGCTGAGGGTGGTGCCGTCGTCGGCGCTGTGGGTCAGGTCGATGGCGCCGTAGGCGTCCGCGACGGTCTGGCGGCACAGGCCGTCGCCGGGGCCGGCGAGGATGAGGCCGCCGAGAGTCGGATCGGTGTGGGTGGTGCACCACGGGAGGTGGACGTTGAGGACGTCTAGCTCGGTAGTGGCGACGGTAGAGTGCGACATTGGGTCAGGGCCCTTCTTCCTGATCAAGTCCCCGGCGTGGTGGTTGAGTCACCGCGTCCGGGGGCGAGCTTTGTCTCCGGGGGTTTGCTGGCCGAGGAGAACCCCGAGCTCGTCGAGGGTGTCGGCATCGAGGGTCAGCCGATATCCGTCCTGCCGCTGCTCTCGCGTCAGCCGCTCCAGGCGATAGGCCCACCAGCGTCCGCTCTCGGACTGCCGGAGCTCCCAGCTGGGATAGGTCTCCCGCATCGCCGCTGCGCGGTCACGCGTGAGTGTCATGATGTCGGCACCTCGTTTTCCGTGGGGCTAATCCGTATGATGGTATCCGCATCATGAATCCGCAATAGTGAAATCCATATGCGTGGAATGTCTCATCGCGTCCCCTGTGGGACTGAAGGGACCGGCTCGCACGAAGGGACCCAGGCCATGCCCAGCTACAGCCCGACCGTCCGCAGGCGGCGTCTGTCCCTCGCGCTGCGCGAAATCCGCGTGGGCACCGGCCTCACCGCCGTCGAAGCCGCCAAGAGGCTGGAATGGGATCCCAGCAAGGTGTCCCGCATGGAGCGCAACGACTGGAAGCTGCCCAACGTCAACGACATCCGGCTGCTGCTCGACCTCTACGAGGTCTCCGACCAGCGGCAACGCGAGGCGCTCATTACGCTGGCCCGCGAATCCCGGCAGCGCGGATGGTGGGCCGACTACCAGGACGTGTTCCGTAGCGGCCTGCCCGACTTCGAAGCCGGCGCGTCGGCCATCCGCACGTACGAGGCGCTACTCATGCCGGGGCTACTTCAGACGGCCGACTATGCGAGCGCCGTGTGGCGGGCCGGTCAGGTGCAGGAGGAGGCCGTTGTGCAGCGGAGCGTGGCCGCGCGGCTCGCCCGGCAGGAGATCCTCGAAAGGGACGACCCGCCGTCGCTGCTCGCGCTGATCGACGAGGCTGCGATTCAGAAGTTGGTCGGTGGCGAGGCCATCATGGCCGCGCAGGTGCGGCACCTGATCGAGATGGCGGCCCGGCCGAGCGTCACGATCCAGATCGTCCCGCATGAGGTCGGCGCGCATGCCGCGATGCTTGGACCCTTCACCATCTTGGACTTCCCCGAGGATCCCAGCCTGGTGTACCTGGAGACCGCCACCGACAGCCTGTGGCTGGAGAAGCCCGACGAGTATCAGCGGTATAGCCTCATATTCAGCCATGTGATGACGTCGGCCCTTCCACCGGAGGAGTCGCTTCGCCGCATGGAATCTCAGGTGGATCAACTGAACAGGTAGGCGAACCCGTGGATCGAACCAATCCGCTCGCCTGGCGCAAGGCCTCATTCAGTGGGGCGAGTGACAACTGCGTCGAGGTGGCACACACCCCGGACGGCGGCAGAGCCGTGCGCGACAGCAAGAACCCGACCGGCCCCATGCTGGCGTTTACGCCGAGCGAGTGGGATGCCTTCATCGCAGGGGTGAAGGTCGGCGAATTCGACTGATGCCCCGCCGCTAAGTACCTGCACGAACAGAGCCCCCGCCTCTCAGGGAACGGGGGCTCTGCGTGTAAACGAACCGCTGCCCATAGTAGGCGCGTTCGGCGTGTTTCTCACCATGGCAGAGGTAGACAAGGTAGACATCTGGGCGCGCTGGATGCCCGTCCAGGGGCGTTTCCCCAGTTACAGTTCGTATCAGTCCCGCGTGTATCCGTACCCATGTCGTGACACCGGGACTGGCGTAGCGCAGTGCGCCCACGACACGAGGCCCCCGCCTGACGCAGCGGGGGCCTTCGGCTGGAACGGCTCGCCTACTTCGGCACCTGGCCGCTGCCGCCACACTTCCGGCAGTTCACCCACTTCTGCGTCGTGACGGTGCCACCGCTGGCGGTCTTCGTGGTGACCGTCTCGTGCCAGCCGCCGGCGCCTTGGCACTGTCCGCACGTCTGTGTCTGCGCAGGCTCCTTGGCCGCCGTTTCCGCGAGGGCCGGGCCGGGGTCGAGTGCGGCGAGAGCGGCGTCCCGCTGCTCGGCCGTCAGATTCGGCAACGTCACCGAGCTGCCACGCGGCGTCGTATACGTGACGAAATGATCGGCGTCGTCGGGAGGAAGGCCCATGCCGCGAGGGTACGCCGCGCTCGGGGCACCGCCAGGAAACTCCTTGATATTCCTCGGTACTCCTCGGCATTCCTCGTTTCTCCTCGGCAACGCTGTAAACTAACCGTGGATCTTCCTCCTGGTAGTGCAGGAGGGGGATCCCAAGGGGCTCGCGCTGGTGTTCCCGCATCAGGCGAGCCCAACAACTTTGTTGGGCGCTTAACTTGTGGAATCATGGTCCACATGGCCAGAGACGAGATACCTGAGCTGCGCACTCTCCGGGAGGCTTACGACAGCGCGCGCGCCGACCTCATGGAGGGCATCAGGGCCGCACTGAAGCGCCGTGAGCCCCTTGCCCGGATCGGCCGGAGCGTCGACTGGAGCGGCGAGTACATCGCCCAGATCCGCGACGGCAAGGTCGCAGACTAGACAGCCAGTGCGGGTTGCCCGACGCGGGAACGTTGGGTAGCTCGAGACACTCCACCTGCACTACCAGGAGGAATGGCCCTGTGGGCTACGCATTAATCTCACGATCCGTCCGCCTGCCCTGCGTAAGGGGCGTCGGTTGAACGCCGACGACCTTGCCGTCTCGCTCGGATCCTGGATGGAACTGGTGCGCCGCGCTCGGCTCGCACCAGAACGTAAACTCGCACTGCTCGCCTTCGGCTCGTATGCGAACGCTGAAGGAGCTGGGATCTTCTGCGGTACGGCCAGGCTCGCCGCTGACTGTCAGGTCAGCCTGCGTACCGCCGGTCGCTACCTCACGTGGATGCGCAGCACGGGATTCGTCGAGCTCGTGGAGCGCGGCAATAGGCGCAGGGGCAAGGCGGATCGCTACCGGCTCATCCTGGCGCCGGACCTGGCTGAGCGGATCGACCTACCGGATCCCGAGCAATACCGGAGGATCATCGGCGAGTTGGCCGCAGCGAACCGGTCCGAGTCCCGGCAGCGTTACATCGCTACCCGAGATCGTTCCGTTTCTACGGACACCAATGATGACCGTAGAAGCCGTGACGTCCCGCAGACGCCAGACAGCGACGAAGAAGCCGCTCCCGATGAGGGTTCTACGGACATCAAGGTGTCCGCTGAAACGGGTTTCAGCGGACACGAGGCGATGGTTTCTACGGACACCCTGGGTGTCCACCCACCTTTCATTGATGACCTAACCTCCGAAGCGGATCTTCCATGGGGGAAAATGGATCTCCGTAGCCCACGGGAACCGTCCGCGCGCGCGGGCGCGAGAGACGACGCAATGTCAGCCGTCGCCACCCGGCCACCGAGAAGCGGGCCGACCTGCGCCTGCGGCGTCGAGCTCGACCCGATGGGGAGGTGCTTCAGGTGCCACCGCTAGCCTCTACGGGGCCGAGGGCACCGATCCCTTGCACACGGCGATCGAATAGCCGCCGCTCGCCGTGTTCTGGCTGACCACAGTGGCACCCACGCGGATCGCGCATGTCACATCACCGTCGGCGCCATCATTCTGGGCGGACACGTACACGAAGCTGCCGGGCTCCATCAGATAGCGCAACGTCGTCGGCACCGACTGTTCCGCGTACTGCGTGCTGCCGGTCGGCGTAGTCGCGGTGAGGCTCGCGGTCGCCGCCGACCCGGTGATCTCGTAGAAGACCAGTTGCGTCGTCGACAACGGTTCGTGCCGCATGAACATGCGGGTCCCGCTCGCCCACCAGCCGACCACGGCCAGCACAGCGACCAGGCCGGCGAACAGCAGGAGCCAGAACAGAGGCCCACGCTGCCTGCCGCGAGACGGCCGCCGCGGCGCCGGAGCACCGTATGGGGGCTGCTGACCGGTGTAGCTGTAGGGCTGGCGGGGGCGCTGGGGTTCGGCCATGGATCAGTCCCCCAGCGTCAGCGTGAGCGGCTGGGAGATCCTGACGGCCGGGTACTGGACGCGGCCACGCCGGTTCACCTCGACGCCGTAGAAGTCCAGGCCGCCCGGCACGCCATCGATGGCGAAGGGCCACACGCAGTCTTCGGCCTCGTTGGGTTTGCCGAGGTCGAGTTGGCCGACAGCGAGCGTCTTGGAGGCGGCGTCGCTGATGACGACCTGGGCGCCGGGCCGGATATCGGCATATCCGCCGCTGGTAACGCAGAGTCCTTCGCTGATCACGATCGATGGATAGTGCCGCTTCATGGTCAAGGTGCCGGTCACCTTGATCGGGGCTGCCCCGCACGCCGTAGCGGCCAGGGCGAGGACGAGCAGGGTGATGGGCGCGATGGCGCGCATGGGGGCCTCCAAGGGGGAAGACGGGTGTCGTGTAGATGCCTGAGCGTCACGCTCGGTTGACTGCCGAACGACGTTCCGTTGGAGCTCCATGAGTCCGACGCGTGACATATCTGGGGCTCCAACTATTTGGGAGGAATAGGCCACCTAACCGCCCGCCATATCCGTCTCTAGCGGTACGGACGAGAACCGAGGCGGGGACGCCGCAATCGGTGATCACAGGCGACGGCGCGTAGCTCAACGTGACGACCCGATGCCACTCCGTATGCGATGGTGTGGCCAGGCCGGTATAGCTGGGGGACACGGCTAATACGTACACTCCGAAGTACCGACAGGTGGACAAAGTGGTCAGACCGCGACACCCCATCAAGGAGCTCGAAGAAGTTCTCAAAGAGGCCGAAAGCAAGGGCTGGGAGGTCAGCAAGGACAAGAAGTACTTCAAGATGAAATGCCCCTGCGGCGACCACCTGAAGTCCGTCCACCTGACCCCCTCGAACCCCAACTACAAGCGGAACCTGCTGGGACAGCTAGGAAGAGCCACCTGCTGGGACGATGACGAGGAGACACCATGAAGTACCTGACGATCCAAGAGGTGCTTTGCATCGGCGATCTCTCTGACTTCGAAGACCGCGTCGGCGAGCTCGTGACCGCCCTGCTCGACCTCGAAGACGATGAGGACGTCGAAGACCCGGACGTCGCCGCCAACCTCCCCAAGGGCCGTGTAGACGTCCAGATGGTCGTCGAAGCGAGCGACCCGGCCAACGCCGCCGTCAAGGCCACCTGCTTCCTGCGTACCGCGATCCACGCCATCGGCGACGCGACACCCGGATGGGAAACCTCGCGCACGGTGCTGCACGTCGCGCCGGCCGACACCTCTGACCGCCTGTTCGCAGGAGCCTGACCGTTCGCTGAAGAGCCCCCGATCCATTTGCGGGTCGGGGGCTTTCGTGTGCCATCGGCGGGGGGTTCTATGAAGCGCGACGGCCGCCGCCGGGGGGGGGGGCCCGGGGGGGGCCGGAACCAAAAACCCTATTAGGTAGACGTCTCCCTCGTCTACCTCAGCTCCGACGGGGGAGACGTAGCCGAAATGGGGGCCGTGGGGGTCGGCCAATACGTTGCCGATCATGAGGATCGTGGACCACTTCGACCCGGCGCCGAAGTACCGGCAGATCGCCCAGAGCATCCGCGAACTCATCCAGGCGGGGGAGTTGGAGCCACACGACACCATCCCCTCGGAGACGGCCCTTGTCCAGATCCACGGGGTGGCCCGGGAGACGGTGCGGGACGCGATGCGGGTGCTGCGCGAGGAGGGGTGGATCTTCACGATCCAGGCGCGCGGGTCCTTCGTGTCGCCCCGGGAGCGGTGGCCGGAGCAGCCGGAGTAAGCCGGGCCGTGCTGGACCATTGCCGGACCCAACTGCCCAACAATGCTCCACATCCGTCAATACTGATTCACAACGCGCAACAGATCTGACCTGGGCTTTCTCCGCCAATCAATGATCCACAACACTGATCAATAATCCGCAGTAAGGGACTCGTAATGCGTAGGTCTGGGGTTCGATTCCCCAAGGCGGCTCCAAAGATCAAGGCCCTGACCAGGAAGTTCCCGGTCAGGGCCTTCGTGTTTGTCCGGACAATGGTCCGCTTTTGTTAGCAAGGAATCCCCTGATGGACCAATGCCAGACCATTCCGCAAACGATCACGAATTGCCGGACCCCGCACGCCGCCGCGGAATGATAGCCACCGTGGCCTCAGCCGCCGCCTGAGCCAACTGCGGCAGAACGGCGGCATACGTGTCCGCCGTGAACGCGTACTTGCTGTGACCGAGTTCGGCCGACACCACCTTCATGTCGACACCGGCCGCCAGCATCATCGTCGCCGCGCAGTGCCTCAGGTCGTGGAAGCGGATCGGCGGCAGCCCGGCCTGCCGCACCAGCACATCGAAATGGTCGCCGATGTAGTCGATCCGCAACGGCGCGCCATCCTCGGTCGTGAACACCCGTCCCGACCCGTCCCAGCGCGGGCCGGCCGCCAGCTGCTCGGCGGCCTGCCGGGCGCGCCAGGACCCGAGCAACTCCACATTGACCTTGTCCAGCGTGACCGTGCGCCAACCGGCCTCACTCTTGACGCTGACCTCGGCCGTGTCGTAGCCCTCGGTGTCCGCGGCGCTTTCGTCCTCGCGAACCGCGATCCAGCCCGTCTTCTGCTTGAGATCCATCTCGACGTTGTCCCACGCCGCCCCCCATGCCTCGCCACGGCGCAGGCCGCGCGTGGTCACCAAGTGGTACAGCGGATACAGCCGCTCCTCCACGTCGACCAGGAAGTCCAGGAACCGGCCCGCCAGCTCGGGCGTCCACACCATCACCGGCGCCGCCCGCCGCCGCGTCCTCTTCCACGTCTCGATCCTGGCCGGCGTCCAGACCACCGGCTTACGCCTGGTGGCCGTCGGCAGCTCCACGTGGGTGGCCGCGTTGTGGGCCAGGATCTTCCGCTTGACCGCCATGCCGAGCGCCGAGCTCGCCACAGCGTGGATGCGGTGGATCCGGGCGGGTGTCACCCTCCGGCGGACGAACAGACCGGGGGAGTCCTCGCCGTCGCGCGTCCAGGTCGCCGTGGCCCGGGCGGCGAGCAGACGGCGCAGCATCTCGCTCGGCTTGGTCCCCTCGGGGAGGTTGTTGATCTGTGCGGCGGCGGCGTACAGCTGCTCGAAATGGTGCTCGCGCACATCGCCCAGCCGCAGATGCCCGAGGCCCGGCCGGTGGTACAGCCGCACGGCCTCCTCATAGGAGCGATAGGTCGACGGCTTCAGCTTCGCCTTCTTGACAGGCAAGAAGATCGACTCCAGATAGACGCCGAACTTCATCTTGCCGTCAGCGACGGGGACGCCCGACGCGGCGGAGCTTTCGCGCTTCTTCGCCTCGGCCTCGGCCTCGGACTTCTTGTCGAACGGCCCCGCCCACGGCCTGCGCCGCTTCCCGTCAGAGCCCGGCGGCGCCTCGTAGCGGAACCACCAGGCGCCGTGGCTGCGCTTGGCCAGGTGCGGGCATTTCGTGCCGAGCGTCCGTCCGGTGCCGGGGTCGCGGCAGTTGCACCGCTTAGCGATGTGAGCCATCAGTCCCCTTCGGACAGCAGCCGACGAAGCACCCGACGCGTCAGGTGAGTCACGTGGCTGGCGAGCTCATCAGCCACGTCGAACGGCATCGTGTTTCGCTCTAGGTAGAAATCCACCTGGGTATCGCTGACGTCCAGGTGCGCCAGTCCGGGAATGTCACGTTCCAGTACGAAACGTACGGTGATCAGCGGGCTGATGCGCTCGCCGATGACGAGCGATCCGAGCGCGCGCAGGCTCAGGTCGCGGAGGGGAATGAGGATGGCCGGGTCAACGCCGATGCTGTCGTCGATGACGATGTCGGATGAGCCCCGGCGGATGCGGGTGTTGACGTGTCCGGCGATGAGTTGGGATGGGTCGGCGAGTCGGATGGAGAGGCGTGGGTTCACCATCGACCTCCTGTGGCACCTTGTGTCAAGTGGTTGCGGAATGATTGATTGTTGCTGATCCGTTACGGCCAGCGTTGTACAGATCACCAAACGACATAGAACCGTTACGGTGCGGCGTGTCTACGTCACAATCCGCTATGGCCTGATTTGTCTCGCGATGCCCTCGGCCATGCGCAGGAACAACTTCCGCTCCTCATCGGTGAGGCCGGGCGGCACCGTCACCACGACCACCTCGGCATCCTCCGACCTCTGACCGTTGTGCAGCTCGGCCACATCGACGCCGAGCCATTGGGCCGCAGCCAGTTCGGCCAGCCGGCGTGCGGGCAGGACCATGCCCGCAGCCAGTGCCCGCAGCCGCCACAGTTCCGGCGCCCGCGAGATGGTGCCGCCCACGAGCGAGTTGATCCAGCCGTGCTGCAGTTGCATCCCCGTGTCCGGGTCACGAGCCCGCTTGGCTAGGCCGCGCTCGGTCATGTCGTTGTCTTTCAGCCATTCGCGCACGAACCGACTGAGGTGGCTGGTGCTGTCGGTTGTGCCGGGAGTCCCACCACTCGTCGGCATCCAATCCTCCTGACCGGTGGCGGTCGAATCTTCATACGCCGCCAATGGAGTTATACCGGTCAACAAGGATGTCAACCAGTGAGGAACGGTAACCACACGGAAACGTAGCGTCCACGTGTAGGCGTAAAGAGTCTGCCCTACCCCTAGACGCTCATCAACATGGGGCGGTACCGTTGTGGCATTCTCACAACGAGTGGAGCGAGCAAACCCCCATGGCCAAGACGTCTCTCCGCGTGATCGACACGGAACGGCTCCGTGACGCAATGCAGCGACACGGCTTGAGCATGACCCGGCTGGCCGAAAACGTGCAGGTGAGCCGGGAGTTCATCTCCAAGCTGATCGCCCGGAGGCGCAATTGCCGTCCGCAGATCGCCGACGCCATCGCCGCCCAACTCGGCCAGTCGACGAACGTCTTCTTCGCGTCCGCGACGTCTGAAGATTCGGACAACAAGGAGTTTGAGATGCCCGTCCAGTCCGTCACCATCGACGACCCCTACCTCTACATCGAGGACGTCGCCGAACTCGCCTGCATGGAGCTCGCCACTCTGCGCTACTACCGCGCGATGGGCAAGGGCCCGGACTTCTTCTCGATGGCCGGCAAGGGCGGTCGCCTGCGGATCCGCCTGTCCAAGGCCCGTGCCTGGATCGAGGAGTACGAGAACGGCGAGCTCGGCGAGGCCGCAGGCCGATGACCCGCGCCGCTGTTCGAGCTGCGGCCGACCGGCACCAACCCCTGACATGCCGATGCCCCCGCCGTGTCACCGGCGAGGGCACCCAAACGAGAGAGGCTCGCATGAGCAACCGTACCAACATCACTTCGGAGTCGCTGTTGACTCCGGCCGAGGTCGCCACCCTGTTCAGGGTCGACCCCAAGACCGTCACCCGCTGGGCCAAAGCAGGGCGGATCAGCTCGATAAGGACCCTTGGTGGACATAGGCGTTATAAGGAGTCCGAGGTCCGCGCCCTTCTGGCGGGGGACGGCGAGCAGCAGCGGACCGTCACCATCGAGCAGGTCACCGCCGAGCTGCGGGCCGCGTTTCCCCTCGACAGCGACACCCGCTGGGCCGTCGTCGAACGCATCCGCGGCACGGCGTCCGCCGTCCCCTACTCCGCTAAGACACGCGGTGAGGGCGTCCTGGACGAGCGGGCCCGCGACTACGCCACCCAGACCGGTGCCCGTTTCATCGCCCCCCGCAAGCCCGGCGGTGCCAAGTGACCGCCACCCTCGACGGCCAGGTCCTGCCCGGCTTCGGCGGCTCCGACATCGACCGGACGTTCCGCACCCTCGCCCTGGCCCACGTCGAGGGCCTTGACGTCCGCTCCGCGTTGGACGCCGCGCTCATGGTCCGCGCCGGAGTCTCCGAGGCCGAGGCGGTCGCCCTGGCCGGGCAGGACGCCCACGACCCCCGCGTCAAGACGGCCGCCCAGGCAGGGACCGCGCTCATCGACCACGTCCGCACCGTCAGGGAGCGCGCCTCGACCGGCGAGGGCCCGGCCGAGCCGGAGTGCTGGTGCGAGTACGTCGACGTCCTCGCCGAAGGCCCGCTCATGAAGTGCGCCGACAACCCGGACTGCCCGCGCTGCCATCCCGAGGCCGACCGGCAGGACCTCCCCACCCTAGACGCCACCGCTGGAGGTCGGCTGTGACCACCACCACCGGGTACGACCCGCTGACCGGCACCAACATCGCCTCCCGCCAGTGCGAGATCGCCGCCTGCACCAACCACGGCGCGGTCGCCCGATCCGCCTCCGGGATCGTCTACGCCTGCCCGTCCTGCTGGGAGCCGATCGAGCAGGACACCAGCCGCCACCTCGCCGAACAGCCCGAGCAGGACGCCTACGACCAGCACATCGCCCGAGATGAGGCCGAGCTCGACGCCTTCGACGAAGCCCAGTACTGGGCGGAGAAGGCCGACCTGAACGACCTCGACGACCGCGAGATGGACGACGAGCCGGCGGAGGTGGACGCCTGATGCCCGGCCTGCCCCGTAAGACACGCGACCTGCTCGCCGCAATCGCCGACGTGCTCGACATACCTCGCCCCGCCCCAGGCTTCTGGCAGTCCCAGGAGGACCTGCGCGCCATCCGCGTCGCACGGCTACTCGGCGTGATCAAAGGCACCCTCCAGACCGCCGACATCACCACCGTCGAGGCCACGATCCGCCACATCCGACAGGTGGCCGAGTCCAGCCCGGCCACCTACCCCATCCGCACCGGCGAGCCGGAGGTGGACGGTGACTGAGATCCGCATCCCCACCGGGCCCCTCTCGGACGCGCCCTGGGACGCGATCCGCAGCGAGCCCAGCCAGGCCGCCGCGATGCGTCAGGCGCTCACCCAAGCGCTGGACGGCATCGAGCTCGGCACCTACGACCGGGCCATGTTCGAGGGTGGAGCGTGACCGCCACCCCCGGAATGGTGCTCGGCCTCGCCCTCGACGTGCTGCAGGGCCGCGACGTCCTCACCGCCATCCGCACGGCCGCCGGTGACGACCAGCTGGCCGACGCCGCGATCCGCGCCCTCGCCGACATCCGCCACTGGCAGGACCACACCGGCGAATACAACATCCGCGCCACCCTCCCGCATGCCGCCGCATGGGCCGAACGGGAGGGCCGATGAGCGCCATCAAGACGCGCCCGCCCACTGGCCGTGTGCCCTGGCCGCTCATCCTCCTCGAAGGCGGGGAGAAATCGGGAAAGAGCTGGTCAGCGGCTGTCCTGTCCGCCTCCGAGCGGGTCGGCCAGACCTACTGGATCGATCTCGGAGAGGGCGCCAGCGACGAATACGGGGCGATCCCCGGGGTCCGCTACCTGGTGGTCGAGCATGACGGCACCTGGGCGCAGATCATGGACCAGGTTCGCGCCTTGCGCTGCGAAGCCGAACGCGCCTCACAGGCCGGCGAACCGCCCGTCGTCCTGGTCGTCGACTCCATGACCGCCGAGTGGGAGCTACTGAAGGACTGGGCGGGCAACCGCGCCAAGTCCAGCCGCGCCAACCGGGAGAAGCTGGCCAAGGACCCGAACGCCGAAGTGTCGATCCCGATGAACTTGTGGAACGACGCCACGGCCCGGCACCGCCGCCTGATGACGATCCTGATGACCTTCCCCGGCATCGTCATCGTCACCGCGCGGGGCAAGGAGGTGGCTGCCCTCGACGCGGGCGGCACCCCGATCGCGGGCACCAAGGACTACAAGGTCGAAGGCCACAAGTCGCTCCCGTATGACGCGTCGGCCTGGGTGCGGCTGGCCCGCGACAGCGAGGCCCGGCTGGTCGGGGCCCGGTCCGTGCACGTCGGCATCCGCCCCGGCAGAGACGCGGCCAAGCCGCTGCCAGAGGACTGGACCCTCGAATGGCTGATCTTCGACGGGCTGAAGTGTGGCGCCGACTCACACGCCCGGCGGATCGTCCAGCCGCAGGCCGGTGCCGAGTCGCCCGACCTGGACGACCTGTCCGACATCGCCAAGGAGCTGCTCGGCCTGGCGGAGGACGCCGCCGATAAGGACGGCCTGACCAAGGCGTGGCGGGCGACTGGCGCGGCGTTGAAGGCGGGGCAGATCAGCCAGGCCGAGGCCGACCATGTGGGCCGCCGCATCACCAGGCTGAACGAGGAGCTGGCAGGTGAGGCAGCGTGACCCCGCAGGAGCAAGCGGTCCGCCTGATCGTCATCAAGGTCCTCCGGGACCACGTGCTCAAGGTCGCTGACGACGACGCCCGCAACGAGATCCGCGCCACCTGGATGACCGGCGACCGCCTCAACGGGGCGCTCGCCGGCCGCCCGGCCGGGCAGGTTCAGCTGAAGAACGGCACGACCGGCGCCGCGGTCACCGACCGACAGGCGTTCGAGGAGTGGGTGCGCGAGCACCGGGGCGAGGAGTGGGAGACGTTCGTCCCCCGCCCGGTCGCCCGGGTGCGGCCCGCCTTCGAGTCAGCGGTTCTCGCCTTGGCCAAGAAGCAGGGCGTAGCGGTCACGGCCGGAGGCGAGGAGATCCCCGGCATCACGGTGTCCGAGGGCGCGCCGACACCGGCCGTCTCCCTGGCCGACGACGCCGCCGAGCTGGTCACAGCGGCATGGCAGTCCGGGGAGTTGTGGGAGATCGTCGGCTCGCTGCTGCCCGCCCTGGACGCCGCACCTGCCGGGGGTGAGGCCTGAATGTTCGCCTCCCACTGGCTGACCCTCTTCGACGAGGACGGCGACCCGTATGGCGTGGTCTGCACCTGCGAGATCGAGGCCGACCACCTCGCGTCGGGGAGGCTGTTCCCGGAGCCTGAGCCCGCCGGGGGTGTGCGGTGAAGCGCGGCGGCCGACCGGCCCGGAGGGCCGCGCTCAAGCCCGGCAAGCCTCTCCGCCGCTGCGCTCCGCTACGGCACCGCTCGGCCAAGCAGGAGGCCATCTACCGGGAGCGCCGCCCCCTTGTGGTGCGGCTGCTTGCCGAGCGGCCGATCTGCCAGCGCTGTGGCGAGGCCCGATCCGAGGATGTCCACGAGCCGCGCATGAGGTCGCGGGGGGCGGACATCCTCGACCCTGACCAGTGCGTGTGCCTGTGCCGCGCATGCCACGACTGGGTACACGCCCACCCGGTCGAGGCGACCGCTGAGGGCTGGCTCATCCCCTCCGGCGGCGCATCATGACCGGCCCGGTCGAGGACATGGTCTGGTGCCGCTGGGAGGCAGCGCACGTTGAGGCCGACCACCACTGTGTCGGCGTCGGGCGTCCGCCGACGCCCTGCCCGGACGCGGTCGGCAACCCGTGCGGCCGGTGCGAGCGATGCCTGGCAGCCCAGACGGCCGACCTGATCCGGCACGGCTCCCCGTCGGACATGGACGTGCCCGACGTCGACCACCTGCGCGAGATCCGGTCGAAGGCGCTCTCCTACCTGCGCGACCAGCGGGTGATGGTCATGTCCGCGTCCGGGTCCTCCTTCGAGGATCGCCGCCCGCGGGAGGTCACCGCTGCGGTGCGTGGCCACCGTGACTCCTACCTGGTGGCGGGCCGGACGGGCGTTTGGCGGTGCGCGTGCAACGACCAGCTGGTGTCGCGGCCGGTCGACCAATGCCGGCACGCGGCAGCCGTCGCCCTGGTGGTCGGCTGGCCGTCCGCCGCCGCGCCGCTCACCACCCAAGCCCCACCCGAGGAGAGCCCGTGATCATCGACGACCGCGACCCGGAGCCGCCCGAGCCGCCGACCCTCGACGAGCTCGAGGCCGCGCACCGTGTCTGGCTGAAGACGCCGGACGGTGTGGGCGACGGCCCGCAGGCCGCGTCGTTCGTCCTGGACAGCCTGCCGTTCCTGTTCGCCGAGCTGAGGCGCTGGCGCGGACTGGAGGCCACGCAGGAGTACCGCTCGTACGCGCCCTGCACTGACGGCTGCGACCACCCGGGGGCGGTCATGCCGTCCCCGACCCCGGAGCAGGCGCTGCGGATGGCCGAGCATCTGGGCGGTCAGGCGCAGGTCCGCACGGTCTACGCCACGGAATGGGCCGAGATCAACGAGCCGCCGTTCTGATCCCTGGTCGCCCGCCCTTTGCATGGCGGGCGACCCCCGAGCACGCCAACCAGCTGGAAGGAGCTGGATGGATATGTCCATCATCTCACCCCTGGACCGGCCGTTGCACCGCGGCGACCACGTCACCTGCCACGACCAGCCGTACGTGGTCCTCAACGTCGACCTGACCGCGCCCCGCGTCCACCTGGCGCCGGGCGATGACCCGGACCACGTCAGCGCGTTCGGCCACGTCTTCGCTCCGCTGTCCGCACTCGTCTGGAGGGCCTGATGACCCACCCCTACAGCGCGGCTGAGGTTCTGCCGCCGCTCACCGCCACTGTCCGTCAGGGTGTGCTCGGCCTGCGCGATCAGGTGATCGCCAACCAGGCGCACGTGGCTGACCAGAAGGCGAAGATCGGCGCGCAGGTCGCGGATCTGACCGCCGAGCTCGACGCCCTCGACCGGGTGGCCGAGGTCCTCGACCGCGACAAGGCCACCTATGAGGCGATGCTCGCCGAGGACACCGAGCCTGAGCAGGACCCTCCCGGCGAGCTCGGGGGCCCTCAGACCGGCGTCATGGCCAAGGTTCCTGCCGTCAATGGTGGTGGGCCGTCGTGACCGCCCTTCTGCGGCGCCTGCGCCGCCGTCACCGACCCGAGCCCATCGCCGTGCGTACCGGGCCGTACGTGGGCCGCCACCGCCTTCCCGAGCCGGATCTGTTTCGGATCTCTGCGCCGGGGTGGGGCACCGCCTCGCCGTCGCCGGACCCGCCCTGACCGCGCCGTTCCCTGCGCTCGGCTACCACCACCCCCACGAGGAGACCGCCTGATGGGCCGCTACACCACGGAGGACGCCGCGTCCGTCCTGACCGCGCATGACGAGCCGCATGAGGACCTGGACGCGTGGCCGTCGGTCAGCCCGTCCGGCAACACGGCGTCGATCAAGCTCACGCCGATGATCGAGGACCGGGTGGGCAGCCACCCCGACGACAAGGCGGCCGAGCACTTCACCGCCGTGATCGTCGAGGGCGATCAGCCGCCCCTGGTCGCCGCTCCCGGGCAGGCCATGCGGTTTTCTGTCGCCGACTTCTCCATCTCCCGTGACGACGAGATCGGAGCGTTCGCGCTGCGGTTCGTTGACGAGGCGAGACGCGTAGTCATCGTGGGTCTCGATGCGGACATGGGGGCCGTCCTCCTGGCGGATGAATTCACCGGCGAGGGCGACCAGCCGCCGATCGGGCTTGACCCGGCCGTGTTCGAGAAGCGGGTCAACGAGCGTTTCGGCGACACGCTCGCCCGGATGCTCGCCAGCGACCGCGACGGCTGGCCCGCCCAGGTCGCCGCGCTGCGCGCGCAGATCCTGCATATCGATGTCGACGTCCCCGTAGACGACGCCCCGCCGCCGATCGTCCTGCCCCGGCCGGCTGAGCCGTGGGCGGGCAGCGACGACGACGGCCCGGATCTCAACGCCACCGCGGACGGGATCGACTTCGAGTTGCCCGACGGCGTGCGGTTGAGGATGACGAACGACACCGCGCTCCGGTTCGCCGCCCGCATGGCCGCCCTCGCCGGGCAGGAGGCGACCGGATGATCGATCTCGCGTGGCCGCCTGGCATCCGCATCGCCGCTCGCGCGTCCGATGGCACCGCTCGGACCGGCACGCTCCTGGAGACCGGCCTCCTCGCCGGGTATCGGGTCGCTTACGTGCGCTGGGACAGCCTGCGCGAGGCGGCGGCCTACATCGGGGGCGTCCCCTGGCTGGACACGGTGCTGCTCGCGACGATCATCCGGCGGGAGGTTGCCGCGTGACGACGTTCATCGCCGTCTGGGCGGCCGTCGTAACCGTCGCCTGCGTCGGGCTGGTGCTAGCGCTGATGGCATCGGCCCGGATCATCGGCCACGAATCCACCCGCGCCGACTTGGCCGACGCTGCGCGGGTGGAGGTCCTGGAGGGGCGCGAGCGGACGCGTGACGCGCTCCACACCGAGCAAGAGTACGGCCCCGGCGACGACGAACTGCGCCGTCTGCGCGGAGACCTGATCGCCGTCACCGAGGAGAAGGTCGCACTCCAGCACCGCCTCGACCAACTGGCGGTGCAGCCATGAGCGGCGACGTGTGGATCACGGTCGGGACGCTGCTCATCGTCGTGCTGGCGCTGCTGGTCAAGCAGCTAATGCCGTCCGCCCGCCGCGACACCCGCCACCTGGCCGCCACGGCGGACATCGACCCGGACGGCCGGCTCGGGCGGCTCATGGTGCTCGCCCTGCACGAGGAGGCCGAGCAGCAGCTGCACGGCGCCGGAGACGAGGGGGCCGTATGACGACCCGCATCCAGTACAGCAAGGCTCCGCTGGCGCCGAAGAAGCGGCGCGGGCCGTCCCTGTCGGAGACGGAGCAGGCGTTCGCCGACTACGCCAGTCCGCGGCCTATGGGTCCGGCGTCGACCGAGAACCCGTCGTGGGGTGTCCCGATTCCGGGGGCGGATCTGGCCGTGGGCGACGTGATCGTGCACCTCGGGCGGCACTACCCGGTCGACCGGATCGAGCCCGGCAAGGGCGGCGTCCGCTCCGCCTACTCCGGCACGTGGGGGCGCACGGTCGCTGCTGACGACACCGTGCGCATCCTCCCGCGGCCGACCCCATGACGTCCGGCCTCCGGCTGCGGGTCCCCCGGCCCGAGGCGGCAGCGGAGGCCGGACAGGTCGCGGCGGGGGACGCCGCGGCCCGGCGCACGTCGTGCCGAGATCTCGCGGGTCCGGCACGGCGTGCGCACCACACACCTAACAGAGGAAAGATCATGACTGACTGGTACAAGACCCACAACGCGTCGCCCGAGTGCTACCCCGAGGAGGAGTACCTGACGTGGGCGCAAGACGCCGGGGCGCGCGTGGACGAGGTGGGCAACGTCATCTGGCCAGACCAGGAGGCGCGGGCGCGGGCCCGCGTTGAGCGGGACTCGTGCCGGGGCCGCGCCTGCGGCATGTGCGACGACTGTGACCCCGACGAGTTCAGCCCGCCTCCCGCCCCGCTGGACGCCGAGTTGCAGGCCCGAGTCGACGCGGCCTTGGCGGCGGCCGACGCTGAGGCGGTCGCCCGATGAGCGATACACAACGCGAGGACATCGGCTGGTGCGTCGTCGAAATGAACGGACACCGCCGCACCGGCGCCTACGTCACCGAGCAGGAGATCGCCGGAGCCGGGTTCCTGCGCCTGGAAATCCCGGCCACGCCCGGCCACGGCCCGGTGACACTGCACGTCAACCCGAAGTCGATCTACTGCCTCACCCCCACCACGCAGGAGATCGCCACCAAGGCGGCGCAGCTCGGCCGCCCCGACCCGGTCTCCCGCTGGGAACTGGCCAGCATCAGCCCGCCGCCGACCACCGATCACCCCTCCGACGACGAGGACGACAAGGCCGACGAGGAGGTGCCGTGGTGATGACCGTCTACGCCGTCCCCTACCCACCGCCCACCCCACCCCGCGCTGCGGGCCGTTGCCCGGACTGCTGCGGGACAGGCCTGTCCGGCGCCACCTACCTGATGCCGGTGTCCGAGGAGCGGCAGCTGCTCGTGCATGAGTTCTGCGGCACCTGCCAGGGCTGCGGCGCCGCCGACCACGACGGCTGCCTGCCCGGCGTCCACGCCCTCGACCCGGACGAGGACATCGACGACGACACCGGCCCCCACGTGGAGCTCTGGATCGGCGACCCCTCGTGCGTCTGTAGCGGACGCGGCTGGTGCCCGGTCGCCGCCTGGAACGCCAGCGACCCGGACGCGGTCACACGCTTCCTGCGCGTGCCCTGCGGCTGCGTCCAGGACAAGGCCCAGCCGGTCGACCCGGCAGACGCAGGCTCCGCCGACACCGTGGTGGAGGCTAACCATGGGTGACCTGCCGCTGGTCCGCATCGACGCCCCCGCACAGCGGGCATGGATCGGCGAAGACGAAATTCACCTCCCCCCGATCCCGTACAAACTGCTGGCCATTCTCACCGCGTCGGCCGGGAGGGTCGTCGGCCATCGCGACCTGACGGAGCATGCGTGGGGGCCGGGGTGGAATCCCTCGGCCGCCACGGTGAGCATGCAGATGCGGTGGCTGCGTGCCGCCGTCGGGGAAGACGCGACCTGCCCTCGCTACGTCGTGAACGTGCGGGGGGTCGGCTACCGGTTCGAGGCTGACCGACTCGACCCGGCGAGCGTGTTCGCTGCGGCCCCTGCCGCCGTTCCGGATGGGCTGAGCGAGCGTCTGGACCGCATCGAAGCCGCGTTGGCCGACCTGCGTGACCTGATCCTGCTGGACCGCCAGACCGCCACCACGGCCCCGGGAGGCGGACATGGCTGACCTCGCCCCACCCGAGACCATCCGCCAGGCCGTCACGGTCCTGCGCTGCGAGCACGCCCATCCCATCCCCGAACCCAGCGCGCCTATCTGGACACCCGAGCCATGCACGACGTGCGGCACCCCGTATGAGGTCACCACCCGCATCGCGGACATGATGCCCGGGCCGCCCCTCTATAAGCCGCTCGCGGATCTGCTGGACGCGGTGGTCGAGGTGTGGCCGGACGGCCCCTCCCGCTCCACGGACACAGCCGCGTCCCGCCGCCGTACAGCCGCCCACCAGATCGCCCAGCAACTCCTCGGGGAGGCGGCGTGACCGGGTCGCAGGCCGCCGCCCTGGTGTGGGCGGTCGGCACGGCGCTGTTCGCCTGGGTGTTCCAGCGGATGATCGCCCGGCATGCGCAGCTGGACCCGTTCGCGGTGTGCAGCCGCTGCCGGGACCGGCGCCGGAAGGCCCAGCTGCTCATCGGTTTCCCGGACGCCGTGATCGCCTTCCTGCTCATCTTCGCCGCCGCGCTGTGGCCGGTCATGGGCCCGGTGACCCTCGTCGGCCGCACGTGGGTCGCGGTCCGGCGCGGGTATTGGCGGCACGACTGCGCCCTGCAGCGGCTGGAGGAGCGGCTCACGGCCCTCCGGAACTCGGGGGGTGACGCGTGATCCGCCGCCTGCTCGAACGCGTTCTTCTCGGCCCTGAACCGCGGGTCGGGCACCAGTCGTACGACCCGGATGCCGAGGAGGACCCGGCCGCGATCTGGCGGGCCGTCGAGCGGGAACTGGCTCGGCAGCAGGACCCGCCGACCGAGCCCATCCCGGTGGACGTCGGCGAGTTGGAGGCGCGAAACACGGACCTGGAGGTCCGCGTCCGGGACCTGGTCGGCGAGGTTACGCAGCTGCGTAAGACCAACCTCGACCTGCAGATAGAGCGGGACACGCTCCTAGCCGACAACAGGCGGCTTCGCGCCGACACCCGGCTGCGGGGCATCTCCGTCGACCGCGCCGACCAGTTGGCCGAGGAGAATCGGCGCCTGGAACGCGAGGTCAACCGCCTCCGCCGCAGCCGCCCGGCCACCCGCGACGAGTTGGTCCGGGCGCGGGAGACGGCCGCCGGCCTGGAGGAACGCCTCGCACGGGCTGAGGGCCGCGCGCACGGCCGGCCCTACGACCGGTCGGGGAGGCGGACATGATCGGCCGCCTGGTGCGTGTGGTGTCGGAGACGTCCAGCGTCACCGACCTCGACGGTCCGCGAACCCTTCAGTTGACATCCTCCCCGCCGTGAACAGCGGGGATTCCAACGGCTCGACCAACTCAAGCTGAGAGGAGGACCAGTTGAGGTTCGCGGTTCATTGGCCCGGTATTCCGGTCGCCTCCCCGCGCATTCGCCGCATGCCCTGCGGCGAGATCTCTGATGTTTCGTGCCGCGTTGACGTCGGCGTTTGCCTGGTGCCCGCAGGCGGCGCACTGGAATACCGCTTGGCTCTCACGGTTTTCCGGTGCGCGATGCCCGCACGCGTTGCAGGTCTGCGACGTGAAACGCGGGTTGACTTTGACGACTCTGCCGGCGGCTTTGTGTTCCAGGCGTTCGACGAGTTGGCCCCAGCCCGCGGCGAGGATGGCCCGGTTGAGTCCGGCTTTTTGACGGACGTTTCTGCCCGGCTGTTCGGTGGTGCCTTTCGCCGACCTGGTCATGTTGGCGATCTTGAGGTTCTCGACGGCGATCACATCGAACCGGCGGGCCAGGTCCGTGGACGTCTTCTCCACCCAGTCCTTACGCCGGTCGGTCTCCCGAGCCTTCAACCGGGCAATCGCCGTCTTCACCTTCGTGCGCCGGGTCGACCCGCGCCGAGCGCGGGCCAGCGTCCGCTGAAGGCGGCGAAGGCGCTTCTTCTCGGCGTCTCGCAGGGTGGGCGCGGTCAGCAGTTCCCCGGTGGACAGGGCGGCCGACACGGCGACGCCCCGGTCTACGCCGACGACCTCGCCCGTGCCAGGCGCTGGGACGGGTTCGGGGATCGCGGCGAACGCGACATGCCAGCGACCCGCCGCGTCGCGGGTGATGCGGCACGACTTCGCCTCCGCAGGGACCTGGCGGGACAAGCGGAAGCGGACCCAACCGACTTTCGGCACCCACGCCTCGCCGACCTTCCGAGACATCTTCCGAGCCCGGTAGTCCTTGCCCACGATCCGGAACCCCTCGCCCTGGCTGCGCTTGCGCCACGTCGGCCGGTTGTGGGTTCCGGCGAAGAAGTTGTTCATGGCCTGCGCGAAATCCTTGAGCGCCTGCTGCTGGACGTTCACACTCCCAGCCCGCAGCCACTCGAATTCGGCCCGCGCGTCGGTGAGCTGGCGGCACTGCTCAGCGAACCCCGGCGCGCTTTTCCGGCCCGGCTTCCAGTGCTGGTGCTGCTCCACGGCGAGATTCCACACGAACCGCGCGTGCCCGCAATGCTCCAGCAGTGCCGCCTCCTGAGCAGGCGTCGGCTGGAGCCGGTAACGGGACACGCAGATCAAGCTAGCGGGAGGGACCGACGAAACATGGCGATTCACCTCCCGCCTGAAGACGGGAGCACCCCTCACCGATTTCGTTTGGTGGATTGGACGGTCCGCCGCCTGCCTTCAGATTTTCGGCTGACCAGCGCACGGCACGAGCCCGGCCGGCTGCGGCAGGTGCGCCGCTGGACCCTCGTCTACGGGCGGAGGGCCAGGTGATCGCC
>ERZ1292642.467-Hain-H14-01um-R1-467-length-23363-cov-5_pt1 | contig 23363 bp, 41 predicted proteins | sample MGYA00564403_ERZ1292642 | MGnify/ENA primary metagenome ERZ1292642 (study PRJEB36523, sample SAMEA6512643) | groundwater metagenome | collected 2019-01-09 | study: AquaDiva: Metagenomics assemblies of 32 groundwater samples
AGGTCTATAATTTTATGAGGCAAGACAAACTTTTCTGCTGTTCGTTTTGCACTTTCTAACTCAATCTTATGTCGTTGGCCATAATTGAATGAAAGAAGATAGAGTTCGAACTGCTGACTTACCAAGTCATATAGAAGAGTAGTTGAATCCATTCCACCACTAAAAATTAAAACTGCTTTCTTCATACGTTTTGCTTCAATTTGTGCTAATGGTTGATATTGTGTATTAACTGCTATCATTGATTACTTATCAGTTGTAAGAACTCTTGCCGGGCACCTTTAAGGGGGTCTGCGAAGAGTCCGTCAACTGCAGATGTTATTGTTAAACTTGGTTTCTTAACACCTCGATAACTAATACAGGTATGTTTAGCGCGGATTACGACCATAAGCCCGCGAGGTTTAAGATGTGTTTTAAGATGTTGAAGTATTTGATGCGTTGCTCGTTCTTGGATGGTCGGTTTACTTGGATTAAGATAGTATTCCGCAACTCTACCCAATTTGCTAAGTCCTATAAGCCAACCATTTGGAATATAAGCGATATTTGCTTCCCCCTCAAAAGAAACTAAGTGGTGCTCACACAAACTTGATATAGGGATATGAACCTGTGCAATTATTTGGTCATATCCTTCGTTACGAAATGCTTTTAACAATGGTGGTTTCACAAACTCTTTTCTCATTCGCTCAACCCTTTTTTTGGTTTCTTTTTGTAGGTCTTTTTGATGTTCGTATTTCATAAAATTGAATCCATTAAATAACTTGCTATAACATATCCGCTATAAACTCCGAAAATACCGACCACTCCGGCCAAAACTGGGGGGGCTGGTATTGGTAAATTAAGAAAGCCGAATAGTAGCCCGGCAAAAGTACCGGCTCCGAAACTATACAGGATTATTAAAAGTTCTGTCATATTTTGAAGATGCTTCTGACTCGAAAGGAAAGACAACCCAGTTTCTTTTCAATCGAGCATAAACATCAGGTTTAAATTTTGCGTCGGGGTGATAATATAGCGACGCAACGACCATTTTTTTAAAGTCCTTTATATCAAGTAATAATTTGGCTATGGTTTCTCCTGTATCGACAATATCATCTACAATCAAGGTCTTTTCGGTAATCTTTTCTTTCTCTAATAAGACCGGGAGATTCATCTGATGAGATAAACATACAGCGACAACCAATCCGCCTCTCGGAATACCATAAATGTTCTCAAAAGTCCATTCAGGTTTTGCCGATAACTCAGCAGAGAGTTTCTTAATGTCCTTATCGAATGTTGACCATTTGTAAAAATCTTTCATAAAATTGGAGGCGGGGGGAAGGTTTTGCCTTCACTACGAGTCGTTGCTCGCTTGCCCCGCCATAATTAAACTGCTCTTTTAGCGCCCCAGAGGTCCACGTGCATACGAGGCGTAAATCGAAACATATTCTCTTTCGCAATTTCTGCTAACCAAACCGACCGTTCTTTTAACTCTTGAGGATTCCTGCCTTCTGGCATAAGAATCACTCGTTCATTTGGGATATTAAACTCTTTAACCAATTCAAGAACTTCTTGTAAGTCATTTGGTTCCACGATTACATACTTGAATGTTGCTTTTGGAGTATCTACATATTGCTGAAATGCTTTGGTTTTTCTCAAATAGATTTCATTTCCAGATGATTCAAGTTTTGGTGAACAGTTAATCTGGTCAATGAGTTCTAAGAATTCAGGTGCGATAGGCATTGTAGCATTAGTTTCTACTTGAAAGTGCCACGTGGGTGGCGTAAAATTCCATTGTCTTAATGTTTTCATCAATTCAATCCACGCTTTTTGTTGAATCATTGGTTCTCCGCCAGTAAAGACAAGATTTGTGCAGTTTGGATTGGCAATAAAGATTGCTTTCATTACTTCGTCAACAGTCATATCCATCATAAAATCTTCTTTCTTTACTTTTGGCATATCCTTATGCTCTTTTTGAAACTTGGTGCCTTCAAAGTTCCAAGTATAGAATGTATCACACCAAACACAATGCAGATTGCAAGTAGATGTTCTGATGAAGATTGTCGGTAATCCGATTGAGATGCCTTCACCTTGTAAGGTGTAAAATATCTCTGGCTTTCCGTCTGGCATTTTTGCGATTTTGAATTTTGTTTCCATTTTACTGCCCTCCTTTCGTAGGCAGGTGAGGAGAGGCGAAAGTATCCGCGGTTTCTCGCTTGTCTCCCCTTATCTACCTACGAATAAGAACTACTCTTTATAAGTTACATAGGACGTTCTCTCTGGTCCTTTATAACCTTCTCCGACCTTTACGTATGCAGGAGTTATTTTTAAATCAATATCAATTCGTTCAAAAATAAATCGTGCTATGTTTTCCGCCGTTGATTGTAGTATCTCTCCTTTTTGAGGCGGTCCTTCAACGTTGTAATTCAGTTTACAAAACTCTTGCTCCTTAAAAACATCGTTGATAAATCTGTGGTCAAGGATATTGATAATGTCTTTTATGGCCTTAAAATCTACCACCATACCATTACGAGTATTTTTAGATGCTTCAATTCCTACTTCTATGTGATAAGTATGACCGTGTAAATTGGCACAACCTTTGGTGATTAAATCCTCGGTATCTGGTAATTGATGTGCGGCTTCAAAGAAGTGTTGTACAGTTAAGTTATACATAGTAGTCGTTATACTTTTTATTATATTCGTGAATTGCTTTTCTAAATTCGTAATCCTTTCGCCTTACTACATTAAGCGCGTCTTGTTGTTCTTCCGACATTATATTAAATTCGTGGCGAACGAGGACAATATCTTTTGGTTTTCTAAATATGCTAAACATATTATTCGTTTCCCTCCGTTTTAACAATTACCTGTTGCTCGGGAGAAAGACGACCCAATTCCAACGCTTCATCTATTTCCGGCCCTACGACCGATAAAGTGATGCGCAATTCTTTATCTCCCGACGCAAGCGTTTTCACGCTTACTTGTTTTACGTTAGCGAGGATTTCCATTTTTGATTTTATGTTTGAATACTTTTTGCAGATGTAAGTAAAACCAATTTGATGATTCGGTTCTATCGTGACATCTACGACAAAGCAAAACAGTTCCTTTATTAGTTCCGCTCGCCGAACGTCTTATTAAATGATGTTCGTCGTAAGCAAAACTATTCGTTGTTAAACAATACTCACATTTATCCTTTATCTCTATGTACATATTTTCCTCCATATAATTTATTAGCAAGGCGGTGAAGATGAATTATTGAGGTATGGTCAAAGTGCATTAAACGGCCAATTTCAGCATATCCTTTGCTGTGATGTTCAATAAGTATTTTAATCAATGCCGCTCTCTGATACACTATTTCCCTTTTACGCGACTTTACAGACAATCTCCGTATTTGAGATAATAACCTGCCATTACTGACTTTCTCAAAAAACTCGAAAAAAGATTTTAGCCGTTCCTCTTGGATACACTTTGAACAAGTGATAGTATAATCCCAATTATGAATCGGGCAAATCTTATCATAATACAGTAATTGTCTAACACGTTCATAAGTTATCTTTTCTTTTTTAGCAATTTCTTTCAATTCCATACCATTAGAACGAAACGTTAAAATCCTCTTCTGACGTTCTCTCTTCTCTTTTCTTCGTTTCAGGATTCCCCTCTCCTGTTTGGGGGTCATTAGATTGTTCTCCGGTAAATATGACACTACTTTTTACCCTTTCATTGTCAATATCTACTGCTAAGCATTGAGTAATGGCCTCTGCCGCCTGTTTATGATAGGTAGTAGCAAATATGACTGGTTGATAAGGTTCGATAAATTCTTTCCAAATATCCACGTGGGGATATAAACGATGTGGATGTTCGGCGAGATAACTTCTTGCTCGTTCTAATGCCTGCTCAACAATCATTCCGTTTGGATTGGTATTGGTAAACGCATAAAACATTAGTTTGAAGAATCCCTCTACGACCTTTACTCGTTCTCTTAAAGGAGAAGATAAAACTTTTTCTCTCCAATTTATAAACTCTTGATGTTTTTCGGCAAAACCGCCGTCAGTACGTTCTTGTTCAATAATAAAATTGGCAATCTGTCTAATCTCTCCGGTAAAAGTGCCGAGCGTTATTACTTCGTCTTTTGGTATCCTGCCATTAAGAACCCTATCTCGCAGTTCTCGTGCCGGATTGGTAGGTACTTCAATTAGTTCTGCTATTCCTTTGACTTTAATATGAGCCATATTAAAACGGTATATCAGCGGGATTGATTTCGTCTTCATTTGAAGAAGGTTCTGTTTGAATGACCGCCCCCGCATTTTCCGCTTCTTTAGTTTTAAACTTTTCTATTAACTCGTTTATATCGGTTTTCTTTTTATACTCTTCAAGGATAGCCGGTGGGACAGGAGTATTTTGTCTTGCGGGTATAACATTATATTCAACTTCTTTAGTGCCGGCTTTAATCGCTTTGATGTTTACGTTATAAGGCATTGGTAATTCGCTAAACTTATACTCGTCATTCTTCTCAAATGCGGCAATCGCTTTCATAACGGTATAAGGAAGTTTTGCCAAAGAGATTGTTTTAGCTTTATGGTCATAAATCCAGGTGGCAAACTTGAGTCCGGGAGGAGAGTTTTTTTCTCCGTGGTGAGGACATCCTTTATCTGCTCCAAAACAGACCGCTGGTTTTACATTCTTACCTAAAAAATGCTGTGCAAGAGGAATTGCCTTTGAAAGAATACGGATATTGTTATCGCCCTCTTGAATGGTAAAGTATTCTCCCTTGCTTCCCACTCCGTATTCTTTCTCTGCTTTTTCTAAATCTTCTGAGAAACTTGAATTCATTTAGTTGATAGTTGGTACATCGGTAGAAGCAATTCCTGCTAAAATCGGATTAACTTCTACCGGTGTAAACTTATATTTTTTTGCGACCTTTAAAAATTGTTTATTGTTTGATTTTTCTAAATTTAGCGCTCCGGCTAACCAATTATTTTGTGGATAAATCGAACCCCCTAAGCAGTAATGGTGATAGTCACAATACTTCGCCTGCCAATTAACTACATACTTTTTTCTTTGTTCGTCATATATGACTGAACCGGGTAAGGGAATTGAATTAGGATTTTTAGTATCCCACGCTTTGTTTAAAAGTGTTAAGTCACTTTCAATAGATTCCCACATCTTTTCATCGTAAATAATTGGTGCTATGACTTCAGTTCCATCGTCTCGGGATTTGTATAGAATGTGCGCGCTGATATTGGGATATTCTTGACGAAGGTAATGCAGATAGAACATTGTTTGTTTTTTATGGTGTTCGTATGGTTTGAATGTTTGCGTTATCTTATTCATCCGGTACCAAAATGCTCTTGAATTAACCGTCTTGATTTCTTTTAAAATAACTTTTTCTTCGGGTATAATAGGATTGCCCGGCATTTTAAAAAGAACGTCAATACGGCCAGATACATTAAGATTAGGGTCAAACAATCGCTTTTGAACATCTATAATTTCAATTCCATCCAAAACCATTTTAACAATAATCTCTAACTCTTTCATTTTGCCTTCGTGACCTATGGCCTCAACTCGGGTGGCTACTTCCTTAGGTTTCGCACCTGCGCGAGCATAATAAGCACCGCGCAGACATTTTCCTAAGTCAGAGGCGTACCAACCCTTGCGAACTCGTGATGATTCTCCAAACTTGTCGTCATACACCGCTTCGGCGTATGACTCAAGGAATGGATGAATTTTTTTGAGAAAATTAGTTTTTTCCATCTGTATCTTTTAACTCTTTTTCTTTTCTTTCTTCTATAAGTTTTTCAGCATTTTCAAGAACCTCTTTGTAAGCGGTTCTTAATACGACTGAAAACAGAAAGTTGCGCAATTTTTCTGTGGTTTGAAAATCAGAAGTCATATAACCTGCTTCAACAAGGGTTTGCGCCTCCTCGTTATAAAACTTATCTTTTAAGAATTTCATTGTTCTTCTTCGAAAACGACATCCTCGCCCGCAACCTTTTTTTCCATAAAAGTTTTGCCGGTAGGAGCGTCTTCATCTTCATCCTCGTCCTCATCTTTTTTTTTAGATTTTGACGAAGTCGGTGCAGATATTTTTTTGATTAACGAAACATCTTTGCACTTTGAGCATTTAAAATTATGTGCGGCGCGTAACCAACGGTCAGCACCACAACCTGGACATTTTACTTTAGCCATTTTTGTAGATAAAATTAGTTAATAATTTCCGACCTTTATGAGAACCATAAATAAACCGTGATGAGGCGGTTTATTGGCCGGTTCTCATCTACCCTCTCGTGATTGAGTACTCAATCCGAGGCCCCACCTTGCGAGTAGGACGCGAGAGGATAGATAAGCGCAAGGTTGTCAGAATCGCAAGTTCTGTCAGTTGATTAACAACTGATATGTCGTCGTTATCTTGAATGAGCGCAAGGTTAATAATTTAGTTCGAACACTCCATTCGCAACCGTTTTTATCGGCAAGCCCAGGTCGACTATTTTAGTTTTAACCACCGGGATGCCGTATATCGGTTCAAATGTTACTGACTCATACTTTTTCTCCGGCATATAAGAATAAAATATACCGAAGACGCAAGACGAGTCGTTTACTTGAAGTTTAACATCCTTTTTTATGAGGAGAAAAACTTTTTTGGTTTTGGTATCTATTACCACTCCAAAACCATTGAAATCTTTTTCATCAATCTCTTTTTTTAAGATTTCAATAGTTAGTGGCTTTTTGATATTTTGAATGAATTGGTAACTATCACACATATCGGACTTATTTCCTTTTACATCGGTTGTCTCGCTTCCTTTATCGTGAGTTTTACAGATTCCTTTCTTTGATGACTCACAGCCCGAGCAATAAAGCGGCCCGTCATCTCCCACTCTATCCCATAATCTTCTGGTTTTTGAGTCATAAAACGTAGACCAACGATTATGATATTTTAAAACAAAACCATTATGAGCGAAGGCGTAGTTATCGCTTTCAAAAAAATGGCAGTTTCGAATATCCTTCGTCCCTGATGTACCGGTTCGGGTATGGATTGAAATCAGTTTTGCGTTTGCGATGTTCTCGTAAACGTTTCGAAAGACCTCATCATAGTTATCATAATTGCGAAAGATTTTAACTTCTCCGTCGAAAGTGATAACTAACGCTCCAATCCCGTCTTTTTGGTCTCGCAATTCATCCTCCTGGCCCTCGATGTATTTTTCAAAGTCCTCATTATTCGGCATTGAATTTACTCCAATCAATAGTTTACACATAGTTTTTGACCCTCATTCAAATAACGACGACGTATCAATTGTCAATGACTGCCGATTAGTTGCTATCAATGCGAGTAAGCGCAAGGTTTTTTAAACATTTATATTAACCGGCTTTAACTCGAATGATTCTGCCTCGAAAATATATTTTCGGGTAGATTTTTCTCCTCCAAACTCAGAGGCATAAGATGCCTCCAAGTTTTCTTGAAGAAAAAGTTTAATAGTTTTGAGCGTAAACACCAGGAATTTATACATTCTCCAAGGTGAGGCCGAAGGCCATATCCTAAACTCAACCGTTCCGTGTTTATCATAAGCAGGTTTAAAGTTTATTGCCCGGTATCTGTCTATTCCGGCATAAATATCCCGGTCATTGTATTCTCCTATCTTACAATACTTATTATTGCCGCGTCTGGTAATCACTCCTTTCATATCCAGGTCTTCGGCCATTGCTTTGAAAAAGTAATCAGCGAATTGAGTACTGAATATCTCGACCGGCATCTGTGGCTTAAAACTAACGTGGATATGAAAGCCCATTGATGCATTCCAATGATGTTTTTTGGCTTTTCGTGCTTCAATGAGTAATGCGAATAACTTTTTAACCTCTTTTTTCTCGGTTAAGAGATAAGGTCGCGATACAAACTCGGCACACTCCAGTGAGTTTCCTCCTTCGTTATAATCAGGACAAGTTTTTGAGTTGCCCCGACATCTATTTATTGAGCCGTCTCCTCTTATCTCGCCGTAATTGCGGAGTTTATTTCGTATATCAGTGCTAAATTCCGCCTCAATTTCAAACCCAAACTTGTTAATTTTGGTTTTCATAGTTGAAAGTTAACGTTAACGGTGCCGGATATTTCGAACTCTCGAAAATAATCTTCGAAATACTCCTTGATGAACGACATCGCGTTTTTAATTAACTGGTTAGCTTCGGAGAAACTGACCATTTCGTCAATTTTAACTTCTCCTTGCCCTCCTACGATTCTTAACCAAGCAATATTGAATTGCCTGTTTCGATAAATAGAGGAGCCGAAGTTATCAAATAAATTGAATCCTTGAAGTTTATGCTTATATTCCTGATTATCGGTTAACGACGGAATAAAATAAAACTTAAGTCCCGGCCAAGAATCGCTTTCACGCTCCTCCAACGCCTGCTTTTTATACATAGCGCTTATTTTTTCATCTACTTTAAACCAGAAAAATGTTTCGCCGTCTCGACGATAACATTTTACTTCAACTTTGGGTTTTGGTGTTATGATTGGTTGTTCGATTGATTCTGGCATAATTTTATGCCTTCCTCACTCGATTGATAGCAACGAATCGACAGTCATTATAAGATTGAAACTCGGATTATTGCTATTAAGAGGAGCAAGCGCAAGGTTAATTATATACCTTCTTTGATTATCATACATTCATTACAAACCTCTGGTCTGTCATCTCCATTATTATGAGGTTTGCCGCATAAGGTTTCTTCGCCTGCTTGGTCTGCTTTGGCTTCGAGTTTATCGTAATCCTCGAAGCAGGACTTGACGAATGTTATTGCGTCTGCTTGGTTATCGGATTTTTCGGTTATTTCCTCCCAATCGTCCTTATTAGGGCCGATTGGATAACCGAATGTTATTTTGATTTCAGGCATTTCCTTTTACCAATCGAAAGGCGTTATCTCCATATTCTCCGTCCTGTGCCGATAAAATGGCGCCGTTCGAAAAATAAATATAGAATCCGCTATCGAAAGGCCCTCGGTCAAACTCCTCGACCTTTTGGACGCTTATGCCAATTAAGGATTTTAAGTCCTTAAGTGTTAGTGGTCTTCCTTTATTCTCGCCAATGAATTCTTTTTTGGTTTCAGGCATTATTGGTTTAATCCTCGTAAATTGAGAATGCCACGACCTTGTCCCGGCACCACCCCATCTACAAGAAAAGCAAATTCATTTTTTTTAACGACATAAGCATATCCATCTACGAATATACGATATTTACCTTTATAAACTTTTCCGTCAAAATCCCATTCTCCACCATACTCACCAATCATTCCTTTTTTCAATATCACCTCGCCTAGCATTTTTTGAGGTTTTTTTATTGTAAGAATTATTTTTCGCATATTAGTCCCACCACACCCGAATCACATCCTTTGCTCCGCCTCCGCCGAGCAAGTGATTCGCTTCGAGTGCCGGTAATAAATCAACTTCGTCTGCCGACCACTGTTTCGCAAGGGATATAAGTTTTGCTGTTTGACCCTTTTTTGCTAAAATATAGAGAGTGTCGATATTCCAAGAGTTGTTAGACATATCTCTTAAAGGGATAAGGTCGAATCGGGTCATATAAGCCGATTCCCATAATTCCTTATTCGCGTTTAAGGCATTAACGACTTTCTCGCCGTCAAACTCATTAAACGATGCTCGTCTTATCAATTCGAGGTTAATATCCTGAATTGAAAAATCTTGTATTGTGTGTAACATTTTTTTGACCTCCTCACTCCTTTAATAGCAATAATTCGAGTTTCAATCTTTTTGTTTTGTCAAAAATCACCAAACGCTCCGCCGAAAGTGTCTTAAGTGTTTTCTTTCAACTGACTATCCTACAATATAATCTTATCATATATATATAAATAATACAAGGGAGTTATCACCACCGTGGTAATATCTCAATAATGTACTGTTTATCAGCGTTTTAACGCTTTTTGATAAGATTGAAAAGTCCTTACTTTTTTATCTTATCATATATATAAAAATACTACAAGAGAGTTATCACCACCTTTATATTATACCACTTCGCACTGTTTTTGGCACATATACTCCGACTTATCACCAATGAAATCATTTTCACTATTGCTTTTTGATTTTTTCTATGATACGCTTGATGTATTGATAAAGTCAATTCTTCTGTTTTGAATGATAGGGAGATAAGGAGGAAGTGAATAGCCCATCCTTTCTCCTTATCCTTCAGAACAGGGGCTATTCATTTTATGAAACCGGATTTCATATTGATTCCTTATGTCGTACTTTCGGATAAGGATTTACAGCCAAATGATAAACACCTTTACGGTATAATTTACTGGCTCGAAAGATTAAAAGACGGGAAGTGTATTGCCGGTAATAAATATCTCGCCGAAATCCTTGATTCCTCACCTCTTTCAGTATTAAAATCCTTAATTCGTTTAGAAAAAAGAGGATATATTGAGAGGATATTCACGGCCGAACATCGTAAAGTCAGATTAGAGATAAAAACAAAGGTTTTCTTCAAACAAGATGTTCAAACCAGCATAATCCCAAATAGGATATCCCAAACGGGCACGAGTGATATGCCAAATGGCATATCAGAGGATATGCCAAATGGTCCGGCATATAATAATAATATATCAAGATTAAAAGATAAAGAATATACTCCTATAGGAGTAAGCGTTCCGCTTACCGAAGAAAAAACGATAAACGATTTAATCTCCCTATTTAAAGGAATCAATCCGGGTTATCAAGCCCTTTACAAGATAAAAGCCGAAAGAAGCGCTCTTAAACGTTTAGTAAAAGGAATGGGAATTGATAAGTTAAAGGAAGCGATTGAGTTTTATCCCAAAGTAATGAATCGGCCATATTGCCCTCGTATGAGTACTCCGGTACAATGGGAATATAAGATTGCAAACTTTATCCAATTTTGTCAGCAAGAAAGGTCGGCGAGATTAAAAACTGGAGTTACTGTATGAAATATAAACTTAAGACATTTAAAAGTGAATTTCTTATAAGCGAAGAAGATTTTAAAAAAATTATTACTGCTCCCACCGATTTAGTTTTACTTGAAGGAGAGGTTTTGATAAACAGAAAAACCATAGATAGTTGTGGCCCTTATCAGCCCTTTATTCCTGCTTTTGAGCCCAAAAAGGAAATAAAATGGATTGAAGGGAAGGACCATAGAGGAACAACAGTAATGAAACAAATAAAAAATGAAGGAATCAGTTATTAAAAAGCAAATAATTGAGTATTTACGTAAGCGAGGCCATTTTGTCTGGATGAATAGGAATGTAGGAGTTTTTAACGCGGCGTATGGAAAATATATTCCGGCCGGAGTAAAGGGAATACCTGATATTTTAGGATTAAAAAAAGGAGGACAGTTTATAGGAGTTGAAGTTAAAACAAAAAAAAATAAACCAAGTATTTATCAAGAGGAGTTTTTAAAAAATATAAATAAATTCGGCGGTATAGGAATCGTGGCGTATTCGGCCGAAGATTGTCAAAACGCCGGATTATAAAATGCCTACACTAAAACAACAAGCGTTAGCAAAAAATCTCACCGAGGCATTAGGAGCAAGAGAGATACCAACCAAAAAAGAACTCATTTTAAAATCAGGATATAGTGAGAATCAATCAAAACAGCCTAGTGTAGTTTTTAACAGTAAAGGAATGGAGGAAGCATTGATTGAGAATGGATTTACCGAGGAGAATGCAAAATCTGTAATTCAAGAGATTTTATTGGACAAAAGGAAAAAGGATTCAGTCCGTATGGATGCGGCACGAGAAATCTTCAAAGTGTTTGGAACTTACGCGCCAGAAAAAAAAGCGATTGTAACTCAGCACATTCAATCCAATCCCGAGTTAGAAGCAATCGCAAACGAATACGAGGAAAAAGTAAAAGCAAAACTAAAAGAACAATTATGAGCAATTACAATCTCTTAGTTTCAATAATTGTGACCGACCTGATTTTCTTCGGAGCCGGTATTGCCGTTGGATTAGCAATCAGCGCTTTTTTATTTCTTACCAAGGTTTCTAAAAAAAACTTAATAAGCCAGTTAGATGAGTTCATTCAGGATAAGGAGGTTAATAAGCCGGCAGGAGTGATTATGGACACGATGACCGACGAGGAGGAGCAGAAATTGAGTAATCCTGAATGGACGAGGTTTAATAGGCAAGCGAATGCCGGAACTTGATTGGGACAATATAACTGGAGTTAATGCCGAATTATGGAGAAAGTTAGTTAAGGAGTTTTATAAAACAAAACAAGAAGTTAAAAATGAAAACTATACCCAAAATTACCCAAAACACATTGTTAAGGAAGTCCGGTCTGGACTTAAAATCCAATATACCGTTTGATTCGCGGATTGGGAATCACGAGCAAATGATTTTATCCGAGCTTGCTTCAAAAACTATGGAGGATAAGAAGCAAGACCGGCTAAGGAGCAAGGAGCAGGTTAAGCATTGGGAGCAGTTAAAAACCGAGACGATTGAGAAGGACTGGCCATTTTACTGCGATGTATGCCGACAAGATTTTACCGGGAAAGGGTTTATTTATGTCAGTCAGTTTAGAAACGAACGGCCGATAGCATTTTATAAGACAGTCCATAATTGTGGCAGGGAAGCAATAAGGCGATTGACTGAGAGACCAGATGACGAGTTTTATAACCTATCACCAATGATTTACCAGCAAAGACAAACTTCGATTGATGATATGTTATCTCCTCATTATAACCGATTTACCGTTTTATATGGCCGGTTAAACGATAAGGAACGGGAAGAGGAATTAAACGTATTAGAAGCAAATGCCTGGAAGCGCTTTCAATTAGAGGGAGCGAAGCATTTCATTCCTTCTCAGTCAAAAGCGCTCCGGTATCAAAATGGATAAGGAACCAACTGATGATGAGATAAAAGAGATAAAAGAACCAACCGAAGAGGATTGGGAAGAGGTTGCCGATAGCGATAACATCGAGATGCCGGGAGATGATGATGACATAAGTGATGATAACGCATAGATGCCGGTCAGTTTGCATAGATTTAGGAGTGAATTGCATAGATTACAAATATGCTAAAAGACATTTCAATCATTAACTGGATATTAGAAAACCAGTTTGTCAATGAGAAGGGAGAGAAGATAGGGTTTGTCGACCACCATTACCTCTACGACATTTACCGGGATTTTAGTGTAACACAAGTTTATAAAAAAGCGGCACAGGTAGGAATGAGCTTAGCAATGGTTTTGAAAGCGCTATATCTCTGCGAGAAGAAGGGATTGAATGTGATTTATACCTTGCCGGCTGATGATGATGTGTATGAGTTTGTGCCGACTAAGGCCGATAAGGTTATACAAGCCAACCAAGACATAGCCAAACATTTACAAACCGATAAAGTTGAGATGAAGCAAATAGGTGATAGGTTTTTACATTTCAAAGGGACTCGGTCAAAGACAGCGCCTATTATGACCACGGCCGATTTACTGATACACGATGAGGTTGATAGGTCAGAAGCGCCTATAATCGAGCAATACTCATCCCGTATATTCAGGTCAGAGTATCGTGGTATATGGTCGTTATCCAATCCTTCAACATCGGGAAATGGAGTTGATGTTATCTGGAACAGGTCGGATAAAAAAGAGTGGCATATAACCTGTCAAGGATGTAATACCGAGCAAGTGATGAGATGGGAGGAGAATGTATCGCAGGAACGATTGGAGTTTATATGTTCATCCTGTCATAAGATTTTGACCAAGACCGAGAGGAGAAACGGCAGATGGTTGCCTACGGGTAATGGGAAAGTGTCTGGTTATCACATATCACAGTTGATGTGTTCGTGGGTTTCAGCCGAGTATTTAATAAACGAACGGGAGACCAAAGGATTAGAGTATTTTAATAATTTCATTTTAGGAGAACCATTTGACGCTTCCGACATAAAGATTTCAAGAGAACTGGTAACTGATATTTGGACACCAAACGAGCTCACCGGCAACGAATGGTATTTGGGATGTGACTCGGGTAAAGTTAAACATTTCGTTTTAGGCACCAGCAAGGGAATCGTAAAGATAGGAGCAACCGAGGATTGGGAGGATATTGAGTTTTTGATAGTTAAACATAACGCGACTACTGTTATTGATGCTCTTCCCGACCTAACGGCTCCCGAGCAATTAAGAAGAAAGTATCCAAAGGTATTTTTAAACTATTACAAAAAAGACAGACAAAAAGCCGAGTTATTTAATTTTAAAAACAAAGAGCCGGGAATCGTCTTCTCTGACCGTAATCGGGTAATTGATATGGTGATTGACGATATGGCCAGAGGCAAGTTTCAAATAAGTGTTCCGGGAGATGAGTTAAAGCGATATATTACCCATTGGTTGACTTTAAAAAGAATGAAGGATGAAGACGCGTTAGGGAACTCAGTTTATAGATGGGACTCGTCTTCTGGTATGGACCACTGGGTGCACGCTACAGTTTATTGGTGGCTTGCCAAGACCCAAGGACATTCAGAAGAATTTCAAGACCCGCAGGCACAAAAACAACAATTGATAGTTGAGACATCGCGCGGACCTATGGTGACATCGTTACGTGCGGTGCTGGAAAAAGATTATGAGGACATTATCGGAATTAGATGACAAAGAATTGGCTCTTGCCATAGATGAGCGTTGGCGTGATGCTGATACCTTATGGGCGAAGATGAAGCAATGGTCAGACCATAATCGTCAGTATTGGAGGAACGAATGGGAAGACCCTAACAAGGCGGCACGTAAGACCTCACGTGTAAAGGATAATCGTATCTTTTTATCCATAGAGCACGATGTAAATATTTTGACAAGCCGTCCGGCAAAACCAATGGTAATGCCGGCCAAATCCGAAGATGAAGGTTCACGAAAAGTTGCCGAAGGACTACAACACATTTTCTTAGAACTATATCGCAAACGACAAGTAAAAAAGAAGTTAAAAAAAGGTATAAGGAACCTGCATTTTGATAGATTGATAGTTCTTTATCCATTTTGGAATACCGAGATAAATGACGTAGACGTAAGGAGAGTCAGTCCTTTAAAGGTAAGGATTCCCAAGAATGCCAATAATGAAGATGAAGCCGAATGGATATGTGAGGAGATTGAAGAGCCGATTATGACAACCTTAAAAAAGATGCCCGAGATTGAGGAGGCATTAAAGAGATTAAAAGGTTGGGACGATAACCATATCACCAAACAGAACCCAAAGGTAATATATAAAATGTTCTGGACGGCCGAGTTGGTCGCTTTCAAATTCGACCAGACCATTCTTAAAAAGATTAAAAATCCGACTTGGGATTGGGAGGGACTGGTGATGGAACCGACCGAACTACAAGCCCTTGAGCAGTTATCGGGAATCGCCAGAAGGCCGGCATTGGCAAGAGTTAAAGAAGAACAGGATTCCCGATTTATAGAGGAAGCGAATCCCGAGACCGGAGAGATGGAACAGAAGAGAAAGGAAGCATCATTTTTTTACAATCATTTTGATAAACCGAGAAAGCCGTATATTTTTGGCACTATCTTCGAAGACGAGGAAGGACCATTGGGCTCTACCGACCTGATTCATCAAGGAGCATCTTTACAAGACAATGTCAATCGGAGAAAGAGACAGATTGATGATAACGCCGAAGACGCCAACGGGATATTCGTATTTGACTCCAAGACCTTTTCCAAAGAAGACGTGCAAAGATTTTCGGCTCGTTCTGGTTCAAGATTGTATGGCGCCAATATCATAAACGGATTTAAACGAGATGCCGCACCGCCTCTCCCCGATTACGTATTTTCTGATATGGAGCATTCTATCCGGGAGATTGACAATTTGTTTGCGACCCAAGGCATAGTGAGGGGAGAAAAAGAAGGAAGAGAAACGGCGTCGGGAAGGGCAATGTTGAGAGAGGCATCAATGGAGAGGAGAGATGAAACCATTGACTTGATTGATTATGTTACTTGGGAGTTATACAACTGGTGGTTTCAATTGATGAAGTTGAACTATACCGAAGTCCATTATGTAAAGCCACTGGGGTTTAAAATTGCCGGCCAGACAATCGAGTTAATGCAAGACGATTTAGAGGACGGGATTGATATAAAAATTATCCCGGGGCAGATTGTTCCAGATGACAAGATTTACCGACAAGAGAGAGCGAAGGAGGAAGTAATCGCAGGTCTTATTTCTCCTTTGGATTATTACCGAGAAACCGGACGAGATAATCCCGACGAACTCTATAAACGATTGGTTATGTTTAAGATTAACCCAATGTCTTTGATGGAGATGAGTCCAGAAGAAATGGCTTCTTTACAACAGGGCCAAACTAAAACCAAAGAGCAGATTGGCCAATCAGATGAGATGGACCAAATAAAACAAACTTTAGAATCACCCGAGTTTCAAAAACTTCCTCCCGAACAACAACAACAAGTTATAGGTCGAGTAAGGGAGAGGGTTAATCAAATAAAAAGTGCTTAATCTTATGGCAAAAAACAAACAAAGTTTGAAAAAAATTAAAGAGGTGGAAGAAGTTAAAAATGTTGATAAGCCGGGATATATTTGGCCTCACGTAAAAAAGGTACGTGATGCAGAAGACCCTGAACTTTTTGATGCCAAATGTCAGGTTTGTTCCGCGGAGTTTGAAGAAGTAGACCTTCGTAAAAACGGATGCCCTGCTTGTGGGCACGCCGGATTAGTGAAGAAGTAATTGAGAGTTCTATTTGCCTCCATTCGGAGGCATTAACGAGTTCTTAATACGACCAAGTTAATTCATTCAGTCGGCTTTATAGCGGACTAAGTTTGAAGAGACAGTCGTCAAAAAATGAACGGAGAAGCAATGCCGGCTCCAGTCCAAGAACCAGTTGTACCGGTTCAGACAGGAGAAGGCGCAGGAGCGACCCCGCCAGCGGGAGGCGAGCCAACTCCTTCAACATTTAAGTTACCCGACGGGAGAGAACTGCCCGGAGATAAAGTTGTCGAGGAGTATAACAAACTTCTCGGGGACTATACTCAAAAAAGCCAAAGATTATCTGAGTTAGAAAAACCGACCCAAACTCCAGACGGCACCGAGGATAGGTGGCGTAATCCGGAGTATAAACCGCAAACTTGGGATGAGGTTTTGGGAGAAGCAGAACGAAGAGCGCTTGCCCGTGTTGAGGCACGGGACCAAGAACGTACTGCCCAAACCCAAAAAGAACAACAGCAACGAGATACTGTTAATAAGCAAATTGATGATGCAGTTATAAAGATTAAAGAGACGGATAAAGAATTGGACGAAAAAGATATGTTTGCTTATGCGGCAGAGCAGGCCAAACAAGGCGTTCAGTACTCTACCGTTGACGGTCTTTATAGTCACTATAAAGAAGTTCAACAGGCAAGACGTTCGGGAGAGGCAAACGCAATGCGCAATATGGCAAATCGTAATGCTGTTAATGTAGGAGTAGGCAAAGCAGGACCGAGTACTCCTGGACCCGTTGATTTAGGACAACTCCGAAGACATTCCTCTATCCTTGATGCCGTCTATGATGATTTGAGTCGGCGTAAATAAATATGACATTTAGTACCGTAGTTACATCGGTAACTCGGCAGACCATTATTCCGAAGATTTTTGATAACGTTCTTAATGGTAACGTCGGTGTTATGCGTCTTTTTGGAAACGCTTCACCGTGGCGGTCTGGTTTCAGATTGGATATTCCCATTAAAGTTATCAAAAATACTCTCGGTGGTACTGTCGGAATTGCCGATACCTTATCTACCGAACGTCAGAATACCCGCGATACTCTCCAGTTCAATCCAAAAATGATTACCAAGCCGGTAGTAATCGCAGATATTGAGGCGACCCTCAATAAAGGCGATGAAAAGATTTTGGAACTCATTGCGGTAGAATCGGAGTCCATATCACAGGATTTGCTTGACGATTTCGCAGACCAGTTGTATGGAGGCACTGGTGCTGGCAATTCATTTGACTCCTTGGAAAATGCGGCTGATGATGGTACGAACTATGCGACCTATGGTTCGCTTTCGTATCGTGCGTCAACCGACACTAACCAGAACCTTGATGGATATTATGCGGCTTCAATCGGAACGTTGGCTTTGTCCGACCTTTCCACCGCATATAACTCCGTTAAGTTGGGTGCAATTCGGCCGACCTTTGCGTTGTGCCGAGATACTGTCTGGACTGCCTATGAAGGTTTGCTCCAGCCGACAGTCCGCGCCGGATACCAAATTAATGGTCTTCCGCAGGTAACCCGGACTTCAACTGTCCAATCCGCCAACGCTTTAAGAGGCGAAATCGGATTTGATTCGTTGTTTTATCGTGGTACTCCGATTGTCGCTGATGACAAATCCCCGGCACAGAGATTGTGGTTCGTAAACGAGAACTACTTTAAGTTTTACGGCATTGATATTCGGGAGGAAGGATATGAGCAGTTGCAACTTTCCAGTTCAACTGTTGATGGACCGGTTCTTTCCGGAGGTTCCCTCGGTCGAGGTTTTAACTTCCGTGTTTTAATGGCACCGGTTGACCAGTTGGCCAAAGTCGGGCACGTAGTTATCGCAGGCAATTTTGCTTGTTCTATGCCTCGTTCTCTTGGTCAGTTGAGAGGAATAACAGGTTAAATAACATTTCGCCTTTTACCTCGGGGGGAGTCGACCGATGAAAGAGTTTGAAAATTAGGACGACTCCCTTTCGAGAGAGGGAGAAATATAAAGGAAATGAGTGCATTTCATCAATATAATCCCTTCTTTAAGTTCAAGACCGGAGGTGCGAACAAAACCCGGACTTGGGCCATAGCAGGGTTAACAGACGCAGTTACGGATGATGATGTTTTAGAGAACTCTCTTATCTTCATCCAGCATACATCCGCTCACGACGGTCGGTGGCGGGTAAGCGTCTCGGCAGGTAGTTTTACTGTTACATCTTCGGACCCCGAAGCCGCAACAGTAACCTATACCTACTTGATACTCTAAACTTATGAATAAGTTCATTTTATTAGGATTAGCAGTTGTTATAGTCGGTATTGGTCTACTTGCATACGGGATTCTTACGCTTGATGTAGGCCACGATATTAACGTAGAGGTTAAAAATCCAGAGGCGGCGGCAGGCGACCAGTTTACTACTTCACGAATCGCACAAACTGAATGGGATGCTTCCACGACAGCAACAAATACTCCCGCTTCTTTGCTTAATAGTTCAGGACGAGACCGTCTTATTACCGGAATTAAATTATTCGTAGAAGGTGCTGATGGTTTTTCTCAGGACCAATGTTGTGGTAATTTGGCCGCACTTGTATTTGATGTAGCCACCTCAACAGGTTCTGGTGCTTTTGGTTCCAGAGGTACTGGTACGAGGTCAATTCTTCATACCAACATTTCAACATCAACCGCCGGAACAATAGGAGAATATATTTCATCTACAAGTCCGGGATATGTTAGTGCTGTACCAGGAGTCAGATATTGGCCAAACGGTGCTTATTTGAACCTTATAACTTCAGCAGTTGCATCTTCTACGAGTGGTTGGCTTGCAGTTGAATACCTTATTCTTGATTAGTTCTTTGCCTCTTATCGCCTAACCGGGATTGCCGGCTATATGAGGGGGAAGCCCTTCGGCGGTCGAGATAAGAGGATTTATTTGTAATTCAGTTTTACTAAAATGTTAAACATTGGATTTAGAAAAGTTCTTCAAACTCTGACAACTCAAGAGTTGGCTCTTGGCCAGAGGTATGAGACCCCTGATGGTAATGTATGGCGATATGTTCGAGCAAACGCGGCATTAACTCCGCGAGGCGTATTGGCGACTCGTGTTGCTGATACCTCTGTTACCAACATTACCTCTACCGCAACCAATGATAGAAGCGAAACCGTGTATATTACTGAAGCGTCTTGGGCTCAAACTGTTGGGGACTTTGCAGAAGCGTGGGGTATTGTTTCGGGTAATACCGGAGAAGGTCAAGCGTTTCGTGTTAAGGATAATACCGTTGACACCATTGAGATTTATTCTGACTGGGCGTTAGCAACGGCTCTTGACACAACTTCTGACCTTACTCTGTTCCGCCCGTTCTTGGTACGGGAAGCCGTTGTTACAACCCTAAACCAGATTGTTACCGGAGTTGCGCAAAGAACATTTGCGGCAAGCGATTATGGTTTTCTGTTGATTCACGGTTTTGGAGTTGTGCTTAACGGCGCTACTGATTCGGTTGCCAACGAGCAACTTACAACCGGAGATGACACTTCAGGTTCTGCCATTACCATTGGTAACGGTGAGACCCCTGATGACATCTTTGTTGTGGGTAGGTCGTTGCTTGCATCTTCTACAGATGATACGCAAGCATTCTGCTATATCAGTTTGGATTAGTAGTTCCTCACTATCCCTTTATGGGGATAGTGTCGGGATTGTTTAATCTCGTCAACTTGTTAAGGTTGGAAAGGTTGGGCGTTAATCGAGCCGTCTGTTTAGACAATCGGTTTAATTAACCTGTTTAGGTAAAAAATATGATACAAGGATTTGAGATGCCTAATGCCAAAAATATTGTCATTAAGATTACCAACATTGATATGGAGGATTTTTCTTGGTCGTTTAATAGTATGCCGTGGACTTTAAAATCGGGAGAATCGCAGTATTTTCCTGCCGCTATGGCACGACTATTTGCCAAACATCTTGCTCAAAAGATTTTACGAAGAGCAAAAAAAAGTTCTCCGGAGGGCAAAATGGATGGAGCGATTCTTTTTCCCGAAGAAGGAGTTAAGCAATTAACCGAGAAGATTTTAGGAGGACAGGTAGATGTGCCGAAAGAAGTGGAAGCACCGGCCGAAGCATTCAAGAGGCAAGTATTGGATATAAATGAAAAATTAAACATTAACGTAACTCCAGAAGTTGCGGTAACGACCAAGGCAGAGATTATTGCCAAATTACAAGAAAAAGGTGTTAAGGTACAAGTGACTAAGTCCAAAGAAGAACTACTTGCTCAGTTAAAAGAATTAAAATAATGGAAGAACAAAAACAACAACTCGAAAAAGATATTCAGGATTTGACCAGAACCGCATCAGAGTTGACGTTACAAATCCAGAACAATCGTAAAGAACTTGACGAGTTGGTGTTGGTTAAAGACCAGTTTTTAAAGAAAAGGCAAGAAGAAGAGTTGCTTCTTTTGGAAGAAACTCTACAGAAGCTCGCTCACGCCAAAGAGCAATTTAATATCTTTTTAGAGGCAAAAAAAAGAGGACAAAACGAATTGCAAATTGAGCGAGAATCACTCCAAAAGGAGCAACAAAATCTGGTTGTCTTGCAAGAACAAATTCGCCACGCATTAGAACACGCACAATCAACATCGGAGGAAGCAAATAAAACTTTTACCGAAGCTACCAAAATGCGTGATAAGGCAAAAGAACTACAAGAGAAAGCACAAGAGCAATTAGAGATAGAAGAAAGAGAGTTAGAAATGGCTAAAGGAATAAGACGGAGAGATGAAGAGAAACGAAAAGAACTTGAGGAGTATGAAAGAAAGTTATTAAGAATGGCGGAGGAATTAGGTAATAAAAGAAGGTTAACAAATATCCAAATAAAAGATGCTAATGATAAATTAACTTTGGCTCAAAGGATACGTAATGAGGCCGAAAAACTTATTACGTGGCATAAAGAGTCCAAAAAATTATGATAGGTGGACAACCTACAATAGCGAATGTATCCTTGACAGCGGCAACCGAAGGGTCGTATGCCTTGCTGGCAGGGACAAATAGATTTTTAATCAAGTTGCGGGCTACCAATGCCACTTTGCAACTTGCTTTTGTTTCAGGAGAATCTAATACGACCTATATTACTATTCCTGCCGGTTCATCGTTAGAGGTAACAGAGATAAAAGGTACGGCTATTACGCTGTATCTTTATACTGCTCTTGCGCAAACCGCAGAAATCGTTACGTGGCAATAAAATGAAGAACTTTCTTTTATTTAGTTTTTTATCTATCGCAATAGCGGGTACTTTAAGTTATACGATTTTACACACCCACGAAGTTATTAAAGTGCCGGAAGTAATTAAAGAAACGATTATACGAGAACAGCCGATTATAACAAGAGAAGTTCATACCAAAGAACTGGTTAATGTTTTTGGTGAACCAGAAGCAGGTATGAATTCGGGTATAAGTACGCCTTCTTTTTTCCAAATGGGCGGTAGTAATTTTAATGTAGGCAATATGGGAGGCACTACAACCGTTAATCTTATCAGTCCGGTTGATAATTATTATCAACTTGCTGTAGGTACTACTTCTCCTAATTATCCTACTGGCACCTCTATTTTTACAGTATATGGAACTTCAACCATTCAAACGCCCATAAACACCGATTTTGCTTTCAGGATATTTAATGCCGCATCTACTTCTGTTCTTACAGTAAGCACACAAGACCCGTCTATAAGTTTATTGGCAACATCAACGGTTGGTACTGCTTCTTCAACCCCTTCTCAAGAATTGGTTGTAACAGGTGATATTGGGGTTGGAAGTTCAGGGACAACCACTTTAATACTTGATTCAACAACCGCAACCAATCAGGCGTGTATTCAATTAAAATCAACGCAAGGACCCGTGAGGGCGATAATTACCATAGACGGAACAACCCCGTCTTGGTCGCTGGCATTGGGAAGTTGTAAATAAGATGAACGTAGAACCAACTGTAGCAAATGTGGCTTTAACAGCCGCAACAGAAGCAAGTTATAACCTGCCTAATTTTACTGTACAATTTACCATTAAGGTAAGAAGCACAACCGCAACCTTGCAGTTAGCGGTTGTTTCGGGTGAGTCAGGAACAACTTATATTACAGTTCCACCTGGTTCAGGGGGTTGGACAGAAACCATTAAAGGGCGTGCCGCCGCCTTAACTTTATATTTTCAATCAAATGAAACGACAACGGCAGAGATTATAAGTTGGCACAATTAAAATGATTTCAGTTAAACCGACAATTTCTATCTTATCTTTAACGGCAAGTAATACCGAATTTACTTTTACTTTGCCTGCTTGGACTTACGATTTTACCATTCAAGGAGATAGTCAAATTGAAATTCGTAGTGCTTCCGGCGGGGCAGGTTTTACCGTAGAAGCCAATTCAGGTGGATATAAGACCAAATTAAAATCAGCGGTTACCAGTGCAACTTTTTTTATACTGACAGCAATCGCACCTACAACGGTAAGGATTGTTAGTTGGCAAAATTGATGAAGAAATTACAAATAATTATAGGGATAGTAAGCATACCTCTTTTGATAGGATTATTATTGGTGCCCGTAAAAAAACAGCAATTACCCGAAGGACTTATTGGTTCGGGTGGTGGGACTGGTATAGGAGGCGCCCAGTATTTTACATCAGCAACTAATTCATATCCCGCAGGACAGGCAACAACTACTTATGTTTATCCTCCCGTTGCGTATTCATTTGCCATAGGAACAACCACAATTCTTTC
>ERZ1292642.468-Hain-H14-01um-R1-468-length-23318-cov-6_pt1 | contig 23318 bp, 28 predicted proteins | sample MGYA00564403_ERZ1292642 | MGnify/ENA primary metagenome ERZ1292642 (study PRJEB36523, sample SAMEA6512643) | groundwater metagenome | collected 2019-01-09 | study: AquaDiva: Metagenomics assemblies of 32 groundwater samples
GGTAATCCACTCGCGGATAACCGCGACGGTGATTGGCTTTGTCGTCAATCCCCCGCGGCCCATTATCCCCCCCGGTACACAGCGACGGGCAGCCCGTTTCGCCGGATGATAGGAACCTGAATCACGTTGAACTCGGGTCCTTCGACACGGACGAGACTGAACCCCTGTTGCCAGTCGGGCGCGTCCGCGTACTCGGGCTCAAGCTGGCAGAGACACCCATTTTCCCAGGCGCCGTGCTGAACGCCGTCCCCCGTGTGGAGATAGCTGCCCAGCCGGTGCGTATGGCCGACGATACAAGACTTTCCTAGCCATTCGAATGTCCGCTTGGCGCTCCAACCGGAGTGCCGGCTGACGTACTTTCCGTGCGTCATAACGAGATTCCCGTCCGCGAAGTACAGTCGATGCGAGTACGGGTAGTATTGAACGTGCCGTTCGTCCAGTCGGAACAGTTTCTCGAAACTCTTCACGGGGTCCACGAGATCGAGATCGCGACCCGACGCTTTCTGGTGCTCGCGCAACAGGAGTTGCGACATCGGCCCGGTGGCGCCCCAGAGTATCCGGCGCCATCGATCCTCGTGATTCCCGCCCATCCAGATAACTCGGCGGTCCTTGAGGATATCGAGGAGCGTCGCGACCCGCTCGTGCTCCTGCGGTATCGCGGCCCGCGCCTTGTCGAAGTCTTTGAGAAACGCGCTCTCCGCGTAGCAGTCGACGACGTCCCCATTCAGGACGACCAGGTCGGGGTTGTACGTTTCGATCACGTCTAGTGCTTGGTCAAGAGCTTCCGGGTCTTCAAACGGGATCTGTAAGTCACTCAGAACGGCGATCTTATGGTCCCCCTCGATCGGGACACGCTTCTCCGGTGCTTCACCGAACAGGGCCAATTCGTATTTCGCGAGGCGCGCCCGCGCGTTCCGGTTATCAAGCGCGTCTTCGGCGCGGCGTGTAAATCTGTATGCCTGGGTCTTCCCGTTCACGCGGCGATCGACTGCCGTCAGCCGCTTCCGCGCGCGACGTGTCTTGGTAATGCGACGGACGAACCAATTACCTCGGCCATCCTTGTCCGCAACGCACGTCTCGTCAGTGTTCGTTGCCTGTGTCTTTGCCCGTGTTACGGCTTCTTCTCTGGTCATTCCGCAATTCTCCGTTTCCAACTCGCGGGAAAATCCATCGTGACGTTTTTCGTGATCTGCCACGTTTGCGTCACAATTGGCCGGTACGTCTCGTTAAACTCAGCCTCCCGTTCGACTGGTACATCCCAGTAGTGCGAGTCGTGTGACCCGAAGACCATACGTGCCCATGGGCACGCCTTCTTTACTTGGAGGGCGGTCAGGATGTAAATGTCAGCGACCCCACCCTGCATCGGCTGATTAGACGCCTCACGAAGCCGTGCTTTCTCGTTTGGGTTCGTGAGCCGGCGGGGCCGGCCGCGGAACGTGTAGACGACGGGATCCTTCGAACGTAGCGCCTGTCGATCGGTCTTCGTCCAGAACTCCACGATCGCGGGATGTAGTACGAGGTACGCTTGGCTCGCGGCAACCAGCCGCGCTTGGTTGAACCCGAGCAACCGCGCGCCCGGGATATCCCCGGCGTACTCCGGCGCACCACGGTAATGCAACCGGTAAATGTACCGCTTCGCGAACGTCCGTCGGGGGTCGTCGCCCCCTAACCACTTGATAGACCGCCTCCAAACCTCGCATTCCGGCGCCGTATGCAAAGCCTTCGTCAAGACCGGCGGCCGGGCGATCCGTTCCGGCGAAATATCAACATAATTCAACGTATGCACGTCTACGGGGACGGGGCGTTCGTCCGTACACCCGCAGATCTTGCACGGCGCTGACGTTCCAACGCCCACACGCGGGCCACGCGCACGGGCCGCGTTCGCCACGTCGCTAGAATTTCCCGAATCCGCGCCTGCCGGCGCGTCGACAGCATGCCGTATAGCGTCATCATCCAACCCGCCGCGGGCGCGCCCACCACGAAGAGCCGATACAGCGGTTTCCCCGACGGCAGGTCCCGATACCGAATAAAATTGACCCCCAGCACTAGGGCCGCACGGCGACATGTGTCTTCGTCCGTCATGTCCAACTGAATCCGAGGATAGTCCCCCGAGAGGAAACACCCCTCGCCCTCCAGCAACCCCGCCACCCACCAGATGTCCGTCGTGCGTGTGCCAGCAAACCTCACATTGCCCTCGTTTGGCTGCTAAAATTAGCGGGTCTTCCGCGAGCCCGCCGAGCAACCACGTTTCAATGTTGTCCCAATCGTGACCGACCCAAACACGCCCGGGGTCGGGGCAGATCAGCATTTGTAGTTCCGGGATCTTACCGCCGTCGATATATTCATATTCAACTATCCGGCCCTTAAGTTGCTGTACCGGCATCCCACTGATGCCCGGGGCATCCGGGGCGACGTAGCTATGGCGTCCGGATGCTTGAACATGGATTCTAACTTCCGGATAAACCCTCTCCAGTACGCGGCCGATGTTTCCCTTTTTGTCGGAATCGAAACAAGGCTTGATATAGTGCGATAGAGCTTGTTGCGCTCCCGCGAAGAGGTGCCGCGCTTCGAGGAAGTAATTCCCGCCCGCTTCCGAGTTCTCCCACGCTGTTTCAAGTGTCGGTTCATCGTCCTCGTCCGTCTCAACCCCGCTCTCCTGTCGCAACGCGGCGATCGCGTCCTTGTCCGTCGTCAGCTTCTTCGGCCCGCGGCCGTACGACTTCGCGTGCTGCGGGGTCAACCCCTCTACCGTGTACAGGAACGTCTTGATATCGTCGGGCGACGACACGCTGATATTCGGGCCGCCCACGTACGCCTGCGCGAGCGAGCTCGCCTGCCGACGAGTCTCCGTATAACGATCTAATAGGACTGCCGGCGCCGACGGCGCGACACGTATCCCGTGCTGCTCCTGCTCCCACTGAAGTTCCACGAGGTACGGGAGGCTCTGTTCCCAGTACACGTCAGCCGCACACGGGTCCCGAGCAAACCACGGTTCGATGTACTCGAACCATACGCGCCACGTCCCCAGGAGATCCGCCGCGTTGTACTCGGGCGGCTGCGGGTCAACGTCCCGAAGCATCTTGTAACCCGCGGGCATTAACCCCGCCCGCTCGGTTACATCACCGAGTCCGTGGGGCAACTCACTATTGATCGCCGCGTCGGCGAGCATCGTGTCCCGGATCTCCCAGTGTGACGCGGGCGTCACGACGAACTGGTGCTTAGACAGTATCTTAATGTCCGCGATTGCGTTGTGGTAAATCACTGGACGCGACGAAGTCAACCTATCGACAGCGTGCCGCACTTCTAACTTACTATACTCGTCCAGGTCGTCCCAGTAGAATTGCACCGCGTAGAACGCGAGGTCGTCGAGACGCTTCCCGCCGATGCCAACCAACTTAAGCGCGTGCGTTTTCTTATCCCACTCCAGGTCGATGACCGCGCACTGGAACTCGCTAATTAGGTCAACCGGCTCGCTATTCCACACCATATCGTGGATCTCGTGCCGCACGACGTTGTGCGCGTCGAGCACTGCGCGAACCTGGTCGAGGACTTCCTGTGCGTCAGCGTTCATCGAATTACCTTCGTCGGGATCTTACGCGCCTGTGCGTGGCCAACAGTGTGTGCAGTACCTTTCGACTTTCCGTCCCAGAACGCGAGCACGAGATCGGGATTCGTGTCCAGCATTTCGAGGTTCCGCTTGAACCCCGCGATCTTCCCGTACTTCTCCCAGTCCGCGGGGTATACTTCGATCTTTAGACCCAGTATCTGAGCAACAGCCCCAGCCAACGAATCCGCCCCCAAGGCTCCACCGTGGATCACGGTCGTGTTCACCGGCAAATTAACTAGACAATCTCGGATTGCCTCAACGTCCGTCCATGTTCGACTGCCGCAAATAAGAACTCTCATCCCTTCCCCTCGGGGCTCGCCAGCAGGGCGCGAATCTGGGTCAGCGCAGCGTTCAGGGCCGCACGAATCTCTGGGGCTTCCTCGTGGCGCTCCGCGAGTTCCATCGCCTCCACGGCCTGTTGCAACCCAGCCCCCAGGGCGGTCACGCGCCGACGCAAAGAGTGGATTTCGGTGCCCGTCTTCGCGCCAGTCGGGTCAAACGGCGTCCCGAATCTCTGGGCCATTCTTAGCGCCGCGTTCTCCTGCTCCAACGTCTCGATGCGGGCCTCGTTACAGGTACGCGGGGTAACCGACACTGCGAGATCTGGGTCCCACGTTCCGTCGTCGAAGTCTATCATATCGCTCTCCCATCGAACGTAGAATCGAGATAGTCCGCCGCACGCCGTAAAAGAGCCCCGTCGTGGTGTTGCCCGAGAATAAAGCGGTTACAACGCATACAAGCCACGCCCCGAACCCGGCCAGATTTATGATCGTGCTCGATAAACAACGTTAGCGGACGTCCGTCTTTTCGCTTAGTCTTAAGACAAACCCAACACCCGCGCCGCAGTGTAACAAGCGTTTGGTACTGTTCCAACGTCATTCCATAAGTCCGTTGAACATACCGCGCTTTCTTGTCGGAAACACGACTCATGGCATTTCTCTGAACGTTAGTACATCGCCGAAAAACCGAAGCGCGATTTCGGATACACGGCCGTCCCGCGCTTTGGCGACCGTAAGCGTTGTATCCGATGACCCGAACGCGCGCTCCATAATCAGAATATTGTCAGCGTCGAACTCAAGCTCTCCGCTTTCGCGGAGATCGTCTGTGCTCGGCGGTAGGCGGTTCCCGAGCTTATCCTTCGGGAGCCGCCGCAGTGCAGAAACACACAGCACAGGCAACTCAAGATCGACGCTGATCTCCTTCAACGTTTGCGAAGCGTACTCGACTCGGCCCCGCTTATTGTCGCCAAGTCCCGGGGTCGCGTGCAGCTTTTGGAGGTAGTCAACGATCACTAATCCCGGTATCTGCTTAGATTCATTGACGAATTTCTTGATCCCGTCCACAGCGCGGATATCAACGATATCCAGTGGGTACTCGTCGAAACTCGCCGCGGCCGCACGGATCATCGTGGACTCGGCCTCGTTCAACGTCCCCGCGCGGATTTCACTCAGCGCGACCCCCGTTGCCTGAGACCAGAGACGTCGGTAGATCATGGCGGGACGCATCTCCCGGGAGATGACCAACGTCGGCACTCCGCGCTTCGCTGCACGTCTGGCGATTTGAAGAACGAGCGCGGTCTTACCGACGCCGGGGAGCGCAGCGACGTAGGTCAGTGTCCCGGGTTCGAGACCACCGCACATGGCGCGGTCCAACCCGGCAATATCCGTCGCGCACACGCGGCGCTCGGTAGCCGGCTTGAAAATCTCATCAAGTGCCTGTTCGATCACCGAATGCCGCGACGTATTCCCCGTTCCCGGCGGCCCGCCTTCGCGGGAACAGATGGACCGCACAACCGCGTCGATATCTCCCTGACTCAGCGGCGGCTTGTTCCCCTCGTTCCAACGCGACGTCCACGTCTGTACTTCGTCTTCGTACAGCCCCGCGCCCCAAAGCCTACCCGCAATCCGCGCCGCGCTCGCGTTCCTCTCGCCCTCGCCCACCCCCGCGATGATCCGCGGCCAGTCCGTCATCCCCACCGTCCGTGGAGACGCTGCCGAGGTGAGCTTCGTGGGGCCCCCGAGGAACTCCAAGAGTTCCGGTGAGGCATCTGGGAACTCGGGTGGAACGGCCCCCGTGGACCATCGATACTCCAAACCTGTATGGTGCATACTTGGGGGCGCGACTACATAACCCCCGCGACTCCGAACATCCACTTTGGGGAGTACACCGATCCGATCACGGGCAACACCACGAAAGTAGTAATGCCGTCCTTTTCCCGTCATCACGTAAGGCCACGCAGCGTCGAGTTCAATCCCGTGCTCACGGAGCGCGGTAAACCCCGCGTCCCCGTCGACGTCGAGCACAAACGTCCCACGCCCCTGGAGAAGCGCGATGTTCGCGTCGGGCCACTGGGCCCACCAGGCGTCGATTTCCTCGGGCGTCGGGGCCGTGTCGATGTACTCGCGCCACTGAACGAGTGCAGCTTTCCCGCTCTTGGGGTCTGCCGTCGGCGGCTGAACGGGGATTGGGTGGAACCCTAGAGCGAGGTACGCTTGGGCTGCTCGAAGCAAGCTCATGCCTCGCCTCCCTGTTCGTTCTGTCCGTCCAATGGACACCAGAAACAATATCGCACGTCGTTCCCGTGCTCACACCACAGAAGCCGAGGGTCGTCCCGATTGTCATACGCTTCGATGCCCGATGCGGAGATTCGATCTTTCGTCATGTGAAACCACGGTTAATTGAAGAAGCGTGCAATGATACCTTGGGTCCGGAATAATCTACGGATATTCGCCTCCCGCTTCCACCGCGGCATGGAACGGTCGAGGTCGTTCGCGTTCATCAACTCTACTGTTTCCTTACTGTTTCGCACAGAAAAACCATCCTTTAGACTAAGCCACTGCGCTTCTGCCGGTAGTTCACCCGGTACGTCTACCGGCGTCTCGATACCCCCAAGATACGACGCGGGCACTCCGCACGCACGGAGATAAAAACCCAGGCAACACTGTGCGCCCGCCCCGTTCCGCAACTTCGAGTTGAAACCACCCCGTAACCACTTCTTCCGATTAATCGTGAATGTTTTCATCACGTCCCCCTCTGCGGGTCCACCCGCCACGGCTCACAAACCACTTTTTCGTACGTCCGTATGCGGTGGCAGTTAGCACGCTTCCGCAGTTCGCTGCGGCATTACTACGCCCCGCGCGCGGGATCTACTAACCACGGGGAACAGACGCTCCACCACTTGCACAAAGGTTGATACTCCCAGTGAGCTTTTTCGTCGAGAATCGCGCCCGCGACGCTCCGGTGCTCGTGCGCCGGGCCATGTTTAACCGCCTTCCCACACTGTTTACAGAACTCGGGCGCGTCTACGACTTTGGTCCGCTTCCCGCACAACCATGCAGGCGCGCAGAGCGGGACCGGGGCCAGGTATTCCTGGACGCTCTCCCCGGCTTCGGCGCCAGCTAGCGCCGCTTTGAACAGCACGAGCCGGGCACCGAGGTTATCCCGCTCGGCTTGTAGTTCTTCCTCCGTGAAGATCGCATCGTAAACACGAATCACAGCCGTCGTCCGCTTTTTGGGGTCCCTCGTGTCCTGACCCTGGAGCGTCGACAGGATGATAAGCCGACCGAGGAGCGATTCATCGGCCGCACAGTACGCGCGAAGCTGGTTTATGTACGACTGGTACTCTTCCTCTTCCGTTCCTTCCTTTGCCAAGTTACGTCGACGTGACTTGAACTCCGTGGGAATCAGACCGCCCCACCGGAAGTCGGGACGGTACGTGAACCCGAGGAACATACGTTCCTCGCCCGGCTGAAGTTGTCCCAAGCGGCCAACCAAATCCTCGTACGAACGTCCCGTAGCGAATAGAAGAGACTCGTCGTCTGTCGCGCGGAGTGGAACCGTACGAGCGAGCAGCCCCTTGCGGGGGTTCAGCATGTCCGACATATGAATTGTCGCGTGCCGCGTAACGTCGTCGGCTACGAACGAACTTTTGATTTGTTCGAGTAGCTTCCGTTCGATTCCTTCGTTACGAACGAGCATTGACCGCGTCCCAAAGCACTACTCCCGGAGCCCCCATAGAACGCAGCACGTCGAACGCCAAAGCAGCCGATTTCGACAGAATAGAATCGCTGGTGGTGCCGACGACGAGAGCGCCGTCGGCGGCGTTAACGGCGTAGGCGACGTCGATGGCGACGACGACGGCGCGAGCGGCGGGGTTGCCGGCGTCGGCAACGTTGGCGGCGCCGTCGGCGGCGTAGGTGGTGTAAGCATAGGAGGCGTTGGTGGTGGCGTTAGCGTAGGCGGCGTTAGCGTAGGCAGCGGCGACGTTGGCGGCGTTGTTACTACCCTCCAGTTCACAACGGATTGCTGCACTTTCGAGCAGCACTGCGAACATCGGGTTCAACCGTGCCGATGTTCGTAGCCCAATCGGGAGGATCTTTCGGATTGTCGCTTCGATAATACGTCCGGTGAATTCTCCGTTGTTCACTACGCCGCGACTGCCCAGTTGCGCGATCGCTAACGCGCGAAGACCTTTAGCGCGCGCCGCGGGAGACGACCAGTGGGCGTCGTTCAGTCGGATTTTGAACGAACGAACAGCGTCCGATACACAACCCGGGTCGTCACTATGCGACAGACCCAGTGAATAGCAGATCGCGGCCTCAACACACATTTGCCCCGGGACGGGGTTCCCAAGGCCGGCGACTAAACCAACGTCGATAACATCGAGAATACGCTGCGCGTGTTCAACTGTATATTCCATGGTTATGCCTCGTTCGCCGCAGCAACGGCCTCCGCCGCGGCGAGCAGTTTCCCGGGATCCTTGTGCTTCTTTTGGAGTGACTGAATGTACTTCTCGGCAACCTCGGGCCCGAGCGCCGCAATCAATCGGTTGACAACCAACTGGAACGGACTGAGGGACGTCGGGGCATCTTGCTCGGCTTGCTCGGCTTGCGGGGCCGCAGCAGGTAGCGTAGCCGTTTTTGCGCCACCCGCGCGCTGCACGGCAGACGTCAGTTCCCGGATGGACCCGCTCAACTCCCGGATGCTGGTCAGAATGACGTCTAACCCGCCCGGCGCCGGCGCTGCGATCTGATACAGCGTTCCCGGTGTGCTGTTCACAGCACCAATCGGAGAGATTGAGGGTGTTGCACCAGCACCGCCGAGCAAGCGGATGGACGCGAGGTTGACATACTGGCCGTTCATCGACGTGGTGTATTCGGCCAATTGGCCGACACCCGCCGCGGCTTGGGCGATCACAACAGCGTCGAACGTTGACAACTTGGTGCCGCCCGCGAAATGCACAAACCCCGGGCGTCTCTTCCCCGTCAGGGGGTTCACTCCGGCTGCCTCAATCTTTTCAATCACAGCTGCACTCGTCATTGTGTTGCCCTCCCTCTTTTTCTACGACTTAGTAGCATCACGTCAGCATACTCGCGGTGCCCGTTCCGGCACGCGTACACGTACATGAGATATTTCCGATAGCGTACCCCGCCGTGCAGGACTATCTGGGCGACCGTGTACGCCGCAAGCCGACCTGGTGACCCCGGCAACTCGCCTTCAACCCCTCCGGCCAGGAGCGTGAGCCGTTCGAGACCCCTGCGTCGAACGTACCCCGGGCGTTCGACGTCCGTACCTACCTCGGCCCTAAGCACCCGGGGCATCCCGCATTGGCAAACCCCTGCCGGTTCGATTGAATACTCCCCCTTACCCAACTCTCGGGGCCCGAGGTAACCGTGCCCGTACTCCCCTGCGTCGGGGTCCGGGTCCGCGTCGCCGCGCGGCATCCGAATTTGATCCTCAGACAACGGGTACTCATCCGTCCCGCGCGCCGCTTGCTTGTGTGTCCCTCTTTCACCTGTAACTAGTCTGGAGAGTTCTTTTTGTGCCTTTCTGGCACGTACGTCCTTCCGGGCCCCGTTGCTGACTTCCCCTCGGATACGCTCGACGGTGTAGGGCCACGCGAACGACACGTCCCGGGACGCCAGCGCGTCCCCGGCTAGTAGACTCGCCACGGCGCCGTGTACAAGTTCCTGAGACTCCGCGTAGGTCCGTCGGAACTCCCTCCGCGTATGGTCAATAAGTGCGGCGTAGTGCGTCCGCCCTGACGGGTCACGGGACTCCAGCCAAGTGTTAAACTCAGTCAGTGTCATGGTTTTTTCCTCGGGGGAAAGTAAACATGAATTGCAGGCGCCGGATGGAAAGTCCCACTGCGCCCTCGCCTTTCCAAAAACCACGGGGCCAATCCTGGTATGCCGCGGCGAGCGTGCTTCCCAACATTACGGTACCCGCTGTCGCGGTATAGACTGACCAACCGTCGCCCTGAGTCTTACTCGCCGTCCACGGTCCCGGTGTGTGTTTGCTCATCTCACCCTCCAAAGACGCCCGAGTCAAGGGCGTCAGCCGCGCATTCGTAGCAGAAGCGTACCCCCGACCAGTCCTCCATGTCAACCCTCTTGAGTGTCACCTTTCCCGGCCGGTTACAAGCCAGGGCCAACCCCTCCGAGCTCTGGAGGGGCGTATGCCCCGTGCAACCCGAGTCCCAACACTCGCACGTTCTACGCTTGGCCATGGCCCTACCCTCCTGTTTTATGGGAAACTACCTTTGTCGCGTGTCCTGTGCTCCGCTCGTGTTCGTTGGCTTCCGCCCAAGCGACGTCAGGGTCAGGGTTCGCCCAGTACTCCCCGCAGCCGTTGAGGCACTTGACCCCGTAGAAACGACCCCCGGTCTCGTATCCGTGATCCATCGTTTTCATGGTAGGGTACATATGCACTTCAGACGCCAGGATCCAGCATACGAAATATCGCATAGTTACGAGACAGGGTAGAGCCCGAGTCGGGCACCTTGACGGTATATAGCCCGAATGACCTATGCTATCCTGTCCGAATCAAGTACTTAGCGTATATGAGTCTCGGGCATTCCTGCCTGTCAAGTACTTGTGGTCTTATGGTCCAATGAGCAGACCAGGCAGGAGGGGCAGGTGATAAACTGTCTCATTTATGAGACGGGCAAAATGTCTGACTTGGCATAACTCTTGCAAATTTCCTGGTCAGGCCACGCCTCATTTGCCAGAATGGCACAAATATAGGGGTCAAGACTAGTTACCTATGAGAAGTAATTAGAGGGGAAGAACGTAAAAGGGACCCCTAGCGACCCCTAGCGAAGCGTATGGGGTCCCAGGTGATCCCTGGTAAGCAGGAAGATAGGTAACCTCACGGAGAGGTCTATCCCTTAACAGGGATAACTGGGATGCTTCCTGGAGCTTCCTGGAGCTTAACTGATTACGAAACTGATCGTGTATTACCTATGTAGACCTATGTAGTAAGGGGCTTCGCCCCTATACTTAAGGATAGGTAAATATACTAGATATATTAAGTATTTAGGACTAACATTTAATTATGTGGTATTCCCTTGGAATATCACGTAGTTCTGGTACGCTCGCCCTCCCCTGAGGGCTCGTCAATACCGCCTCTCATGTGACAAAAATTGTCACATGGTCATTTCACTAAGCTTATTACATGGTTTCAATACACTTTCAGCGGGGCTTCGCCCCGGTTTCAGCGTAGTTTCATTCCACTTTCAGCATAGCGCCATGGTCAGTTCCTGACCAGGCGCAGCGGGTGGTGTAGTGTCGATGAGACACACACCTGGTAGTGTTTTGTCGATGGGTCATTGGCACGGTGTTTGACGGTCTCTCCCGTGCTAGTGCATTGGTACTAGGTAGTCCCCCACTCGTGGGGCTCTGTGCCAGAATGACACTGGCACGCTGGTTGCAGGTGCCACCCCGGCATGGGGCAGCCCCCCCTAGGATGGGCAATTTCCACGGGTAGTCAGACGACACGGCGACAGAACAAAGGGGCGGGTGCCTAGGGCGGGTCAGAAGGCCCACAGAAGGCCCACAGAAGGCCCACAGAAGGCCCACAGAAGGCCCACAGAAGGCCCACGGAATACTCGGTACATCGCTACACGGCACCAGGAACACAAAGGGGAGGAACAGGTGAACGAGATCCTGTTGTTTTGGACAATCGTCGTTGGTGCGGCGCTGTGGACGCTAGGCGCCATGATGGCCCTCGTGGCTAGAATCTGGCCGCTGTGGTACGCCCTTTGGACGATCCCCATGGCGCTAATCGCGGCCACGTTGGGCTGTCCAGGGACACTAACGGTAGGTGTAGTCACGGCGCTAGTCGCTGTGTTCGTTTACGAAGCGACTACGAAGCGACCGCGGTCGGAAGATGAGTAGTTTCCTACTTCAGGCGGCAAAGCCGCTCCAGAGGCTCCTGGGGAGCCCGCTCTGCTGGCTCGCGGGGTCGCATCGCCCCCGACGAGAGGTTCATTTCGTGAATTACCAGCTTGACGAGGAGACCCGGAAGTGCCACATTCTCTCGCGTTGGCGCTGTGAGACGTGTTCGAAGGTTCTTCACGACGAAGCCTGGGAGGGCTAAACTAGGGCTAAACTATGGAACTCCTGTTCAAAGAAATCGCGGATGCGTGTCTGATTCAAAAAGACCAGCCTGAGAAGTTGAAACAGTTCGAGCTATACCCGGGGGACGGTCGCGGGTCTGTCGGCCAGCGGGCGAAGGACGTGGCAAAGATTACCACGCAGACCAAGCGGATCTTAGTCTGCGGGTGTACCGAGGGTCTTTACCACGTGTGTAAGTTCCAGCGGGGCACCCGCACATGAGCACCCCCGTCCGGCAAATCCAGAAGGCGCGTCACCGCGCCGAAGGTGAAGTCGTCGTTAAAGCATGGCTCCCGAAGGTCATCCGGGAAGTCGGCAGGGCTACGGCAATCGCGGGTGGCGTGCCTAGGCACCTCCGCTGGTCTACGATCTTTACTGCGGGGATCGCCGCCCTTCAGGCGCGGCAGGTGATCCAGGGCCAACGGGCCAACGATGCCACACTGTCCGACCTGCGCGCGTGAGTATGTCGGGAGTGAGCAAGCCCGGTGTCCGAGGGACTGGGACCTATCCCACGGAGGAACAGAACTTGTCGGCTGGGGAGAAGCAAACCGGATCTGGTGTGACTACTTCCACCGCGGTACCGGCATCCCCAGGTTCGAACCCTACCTCGAAGAGTGCCGGCTATTCGCGACAGAGTCGCCCATCACGAAGGGATTCGATTACCAGGCCCGAAGCGACGCCGACCGTACCGCCCGAGAAGTCCAGGACACCTTGGACCGCGACGCTAGAAGAGAAGTGGCAGCACAACCTCGACCTCGCTCTTGACCGGATGCGGGAAGCACTGATGGACCAGTACGGCACCCGGGACGCCAAAGATCTCGCGGTCGCCGCGGGGATCGCGACTGAGAAGCACTTGCTCCTGTCGGGCAAGCCGACGGCGATCGTCGCCGGGCTGACGGAGCACCGGCACGAGATAGGTCCGATCATGGCCCGTATGGCCCGCCTCGCGGCGCAGCTACCCACGGCAGTCATCGTTGAGGCCGGCGATGCGAGACGCGCACTTCCCGGTTAAGCATCCCGTCAGCGAGCGGACGTCGGCGATTTATCACGGGCTACTCGCCGGGCTGACCCTGCTCGGGTTACTCGCGCATACGTACGCGATGTTCGCCCACTGGGCGGATCGGGACAAGGACTGATGGCACTCGACCTCGACGAGTTGATCGCCATGTCGGACGATATGATCCTCGCCCGGGCGCAGAAGGACCCAGCGTGGTTCCGTCGGACACTGATCCAACTCGATGCCGGGGTCAGCGAAGATCGGCAACATTGTCAACTCGCGTACTACGCAGTTCGGAACCCCGATGCACTGGGGGTCCACACGTCCCTGGCAACTGAGATCGCGATAGCTGGCGGTAACCGTTCAAGTAAGACAACGACCGCGTTAGCGGAACTTGCGATCCAGTTGACAGGTATTGTCCCTGTCAGCCTCCGGGGGGTGTACCCGAAGGAAAAACTACGAGCGCCCATTCGGGCGCGGGTCATCTGTAACAGTTTGACCGACACGCTCGAACCGGTCATCAAGCCGAAGCTCCGGTATGACCAGTGGAACGGGATCGGCGCCCCGGCCGACGGCCGCGGGCACTGGGGGCTCATCCCCCGACACCTTCTGGTCGACGACTCCTGGGAAGAGTCCTACAGCGAGAAGTACCGGACGTTGACCGTCGCGGTCGACAACTACTGGGGAAACAATTCCAGTCGTGAGTGGTCCAAGTGTCAGTTCATGTCCTACGACCAGGACCTCTCGACGTTCGCCGGGTCGTCCCAGCATTTGATTGTCAACGACGAACTCTGCCCCCAGGACATTTATCGGGAGTCGCGAATGCGGATCCTGGACGTCCAGGGGCGGATCATCACGGCGTTCACACCGCCGGACGAAGCCGGGATTTCGCGGGGCGACACGAGTTGGTTCTTCGACAACGTGTACGACAAAGGGCTCACGGGTCCCTACCGCGACAAGCGGATTGAGTCGTTCACGCTGATGACCGAGCAGAACAGTGTGCTCAACCGCGACGACATTCGCGAACTTGAGCGGACGATGACCGAGGAGCAGCGCGAAGTGCGCCTCCGCGGGCGATTTATCCATCTCTCGGGCGTCATCTACAGTATGTTCTCGTCGTCGAGCGTGTACTGGTGCTACAAGTGCGAGCGTAAGGTACTTCCCACGACCCTCGCGTTAGAGTCGGTCTGCCCCCACTGTCGGGGGAGCGACGTCGAGACGTTCTGTCACGTCATTGAGCCCTTTGTGCTCCCGATGACCTGGCCGACCGTGTTCGTCATCGACCCGCATCCGAGGAAGCCGGACGCGATCGGCTGGTTCGCCGTGTCCCCCGGGGATGACTACATTCTCGTGAAAGAACTCGAAGTGGGCGGGACCGCGGACGACGTCGCGAAGGCCGTCCGGGACGTCGAGAAGGCGTACAGGTTTGATCCCATGCTTCGGATCATGGATCCGAACATGGCGACGGAAACCCACGACAAGTTCGATCGCGGTTGGACCTTCCGCCGGGCGTACGAAGACGTCGGCCTCGCGTGTGAGATGGGGGTCGACGATCTCAACACGGGTATTCAGGAAGTCCAGCAGCTACTCAAGCCGGATCGGTACACCCGCCGGCCGCGGCTCTCGGTCTTCAACACCTGCGAGAAATTCATCGCGGGGATGCGGAACTGGACCTGGGACGAGTACGCGCGAAGCGGGGATCGGCCGGCAAAAGAGAGGCCGCGGGATCTGCACAAGGACTTCCCCGACGTCGCGCGGTACTTCGCGTGCGCTCGGGTGACCTACAGCGGATTGAAGGGTATGAGTCAACAGGTTATCCGCCCCGCTGGTAAGCGCGGGCCGAGGGGATATTAACAATGTCGGACGAACGCTGGGACCAGATCCACGGCCCGGCGCCACCGACGCCGCTCGGACGATTCCCCGCGGTCCCGAAGCTTTCGGTCCCGCGTGTACTGAATCCGCAGTGTCCCGAGCACTGCTCGGGTAAACACACAGTCGACGGGTTTCTCATGTGCCCGCACTGTCTGGTGCCTGCCTATCAAGTAATCGCACATGAGTGGTTTCATCAGGAGGGACACAATTGGTTCAAATTGGAGCCGATGAACGGGAGCCGGCCCCTAACGAGCCCGGAGACGCCGCTGTGCAACTGCGGGAGACGGATGCAACGCCGCTGGCGCTAATCGTCACTCCACCGCGGCGCGGGAATACGATCTGTGACGGGTGTAACGTCGAAATCGCCCTTGCGACCGCGCAGTGGTTCGAGGGTAAGGGCCATCTCGTTGCGTATTGTCCCGATCGCTGTGGTCCGCTGTATGCGAACTTCGAGGCTGCACACCAACGGGAAGCGCAGCGGCAACAGCACATGCTCGAACTCTGGGCGGAAGACATTCGTTCTAGGCTTCCTCTACGGAAGACGCCGGTAGAACTCCCCCCACTCGTTCTTAACTCGAAACGCGAACCGATGAGGCTTGGATAGTCCTTGGCTGACTACGATACTCCGGCAGCGCCAGAGGCCGACGCTCCCCTCGTGGGGCTCGATCTCGTCGGTCCCGAGGCCCCGCCCGAGGGTCCCGTCAATCCCGTAACGCCCAAGGCCGACCGTCGCCGTCGCCGGGTGCTCGTACCCGTGGACGAGCGGGAAGTTCTAGTCGACACGATTCTGAAAGAGTACGATGCCGTCCGCAACGAGCGGCAGGAGTGGCTCGACAAGCGGAAGGATCGGTACGCCAAGTACCGCGGCTGGCTGGAGAGTCGGGAATATCCCTGGTCCGACGCATCCAACCAGCACGTTCCCGTGATCCAGGCGAACAAACTGCGGCTAGATGCGGGCCTGTTCAACGCAGTGTTCGGCCAGCGGCCGATTATGTCGGCAACGCCGACCCGTGACGGCCACAACTACATGGAGGCCGCCGAGCGGGCCGACGGGCTCCTCGACTACCAGATGTTTGTCGAGTTTCGGGGCACGCAGGAGATCGAGAAGTTCATCGACCAGTACACGGGGGACGGAACGGTGTTCTCGTTCCAGCCGTGGATCCGGGAGAAGGGGAAGATCCATGACGTTCGAACGATCCTCCCGCCGCCCGACGGGGTAACCGTCGCGGAGTTCGACGCGCTACTGGAGAGTCAGGCGACGATCGACAAGTACGTGTCGACGGGTCCCGGACAGTGGTACGGCACGTATACATCGCCCGAGGGCATCCCCGCGATGGTCGATATCTCTGTGTATGACCGCGCGGAAGACGACCGAAAAGTCGATATTGAATTTATCTGGGACGCGACGATGTTCGACGGCCCGGCCATGATCGTCCTGGATCTCGAAGACATTGTGGCCCCGATGCGTTCGGAGAACCTCCAGCCGATCACGGGGCACAACCCGAACGGTGCCGCGTGGTTCGTTAAGCGGTCCCGGGTCCATATCGACAACATTCGCCGTTACGTGAAACACGGGCAGTACGATCTGCTCACAGGTGCCGACCTGGACACGATCGGCGCAGTCGCTGAGGGCCGGGTCGACGTATCGGACTCTTCGAACGACGAAGCGATCAAGCAACAGCGCGACACACTGACTGGCGTTGAGGCGACAGTAGACGAGCCGCGCGAGTACGTGACCGTCCTAGAGTTCTACGGCTTGCACGATTGTGACAGCGACGGCGAGAAGGAACACGTGATCTTCACGGTCCTGGAAGAGCCGAAGCTGCTCGCGCGGGCGCGCTACCTGACGGAACAGTATCCGGGTCTCCCGCCCCAGCGGCCAATCGCCGAGGCGCGGTTCATTCCTGTTCCCGGCCAACTGTACGGTGTGGGCGCGGTGGAACTCCAAGAGTCCCTACACGATTTTATCCATGTGCTCGTCAACCAGAACGTCGACTTCGGGTCCCTTGCTGCGCTACCGTTCTTCGGATATCGGCCTACGGCGTCGCTGAAGGAAGAGCGACTCAAGCTGGAACCCGGCATGGGTATACCGCTGTCCCAGCCCAAGGAAGACCTCGTCTTCTACCAGTTGCCGAACAAGGACCAGACGTGGCACTTCAACATGATTAACCTGGCCATGTCGTTCCTGGAGAAGCAAATCCAGATTTCGCCGATGCAGTTCGGTCAGGTCGAAAAGGGCTCCGCGTCCGCGCTGCGGACGACAGGGACGACGATGGCCCTGCTCCAACAGGGCGCCGCGATGCCGGAGCAAGTCCTACGCCGGCTGTTCGAGGGATTGCGTCAGGTCTACGCACAGTTCCATCTGTTGAACACACGCTTCCTGCCGCCGCAGAAGCGGTTCCAGGTCGTCGGGAAGCAAAAGGGGACGTCCGAGGCGTACGCCGTGATCGGCGACCGCCGGGATATCAACGTCGCCCTAAGCTTCGACTTCCAGGCAACGCTGTTAAACGCGAACAAGGGCGTGGTCGCCCAGGCGCTTCTGGCCGCGGGGCAGATCATCATGTCGCCCCTCGCACTCCAGACGGGCATGGTCGATCCCGAGATGATGTACAACTGGGCGCGGGACTACCTCAAGGCGTCTCAGCTTGACCCGGCGCGCTATCTGAAGAAGCCGGTTGGTGTCTCGGACGCCCCCGCGGTAACCGCGGAAGAGGCAATCCTGGCGATCTCGAACGGGGAACTGCCGACCGACACGCGGCCGTACGAGCCCGCGCAGGAACATCTCCAAAAACTGATGCAGTTCGCGCAGGGTCCCGAGTTCGGAATGCTCTACGGCGGGCGAGAGTTGCTGTTCAAACAGTACCTCATGCATGTCCAACAGTTGATCCAACAGGAGATGCAGCAACAGCAACTTCAGCAAGCGACACAACAGATGCAAATGTCCCTCGGCGCCGGTGGTGGCGGCGGGAAGAACACGCCGCCAGGAACGATCCCCCCGCCGTCCGAGCCCGGCTCGGCTGACGAACTCGCCGGGGCGATTGCCGGGGGCGGGGGCGCAGGCCCGTAACAACGACAGAACTGGGAGGCTGCAATGAACGAGCAGGACATTCAGAAGTACCTGGACGAGCGGCGGCAACGGGTCAAGAGCAGCGACGACGCGGGTAGCGCGCCGCCGCGGGTGCTTGCGGAACAGACGCGCCAAGCATTGAACATGCCTGCGATCGCTCGGTTCTTCGATCGGTTGAACGCGGTTATTGAACAGATCGAAGAGAAGCGGGCAGCCGCGGTCACGGGGATGACCGAGACGCCGTCCATCGGCGACGAGTTACTGAAACAGAAGCTCTCGGTCATCGTGTTAACCGGGCAGCTCATCGCGTACCGCGCGTCGCTGAACTATCTCAATGAGGTGCTAACGAGTGCCGACCCCAACCAAGCCGACACCGATCCAGGGAGAGTACCCGCCCGAGCTTGAAGAACTCGCTCGGCTGGCCCGCGGGAACGCGGGTATCCCCGAGTTGATCGCGAAGGCAAAGAAGCCGGAGAACGTCACGAACCTCCGAGCGGCGCCCGAGTTTAAGCACCACGACCGGCTAGCCGCAGCCCAGCACTACCTGGAAGCGAAGGAGTTCCCGTTGTTTTCGCTCTTCGCCCCCGCGTACCAGGGCGCCAAAGCCGCCCGGCCCGTGCTGCCTGCGAAACTCCAGGAAATGATCGGACAGGCGTTAGGGACGGACTTCAAAGGTGCGTCGCCCCCGTCCATGAATCAACTCCTGTACGGGTTGCTGCCGTTGTTCGCACGCCCTACAGCGAGCGGGCTACCCGTCGCTGGTCGGGAAGGTGAGTTGCCGCCCGGCGCGACGCTCCGGCCGCCGCAAACGCGGGGCACAATGCTAGAAGACTACAGGGAACCTACGCTTCGGGGGTCTCGGATACGCGAGCTTCCCGGAGTTTCGGGAGATATACCCCAGTTAACTCCTGATGACCTGTTATGGCGCAACTGGGATCGGTTCTATCCGTATTACCCCGAACAAACGTAACGCTTCAGTTCGCTCCTCGCCGACGGAGGAAATCGGTCGTTACGCTCGCATAACGTGAGCGCGGGTCGCCGCCGAACGGGCGCGAAACTGCATACCGCCGCCGGGTTTACGGGCGCGAGGGATTCCCCATGCAAGAGCCAGAAGAGACACCAGTCGTAACTGAGGTTCCAGTCCCGACGGAAACACCGACGGAGGTTGTTCCTGACCCCGTGGTGGAGCCGGAAACGCCGGACGACGATACCCACCCGCTAGACCCCGGTGGAAAGCGATTCTCCGAAGTCTACCGCGACATGCGCGACGCGCAGCGCGATAACCAGGAGCTTCGTTCCCGCCTGGCTAGGCTGGAGGCCGCGCCGGCTGCACCGGCTCAAACGAAGGAAGCCTGGTTCACCCCGGAACAACTGGACGGCTTCGTGCAGACGGGGAAGATCACTCAGACGCAAGCCACCGCGCAACTTATTTGGCAACAGTCCACGATGCAATCCCGGCAGGACACCGAACGGCGTCAGGCTGAGAACGTCCAACTGGAGGCCAAGCGCGAGATCGACAAGTACGCCGTTGCAATCCCCGCGTTGCTGAATCGCGGTTCGGTGGAGCTTCAGAAGGTCGAGCGGGTCGCCCGCGAGATCTCGTCCGAGTTGGGTCTGCCTATTCAGGATCTCCGGGTCCAGAAGCGGGCTCTACGCGAGGTCTACGGAGCGCCCGATCGACTGAATCGAGCCAACGCCGTTCGCGAGAACGCGCGGGTGAACGCGGACGTACACGCCGAAGTGTCGCCCGGATCGGGCGGGGCCCCAACGAGTAAGGACCCGTTGGCCAACGTACCGCCGCGGTATCTCGATCACTGGAAGAAAGTCGGCTATACCAGGCAGCAAATGATCGACGAGGCAAAGTACATCCCGAAACATCGGATGAACGCGAAGTGAGCCTCACGATCCACGTCCCGAAGCCGGATACGCCGCTACGGCGGGTCCAGGCGTCCGAAGCACCAGGGCGCCCGTGGAATCGGTTGGCCGGTGGTTGGATCGACGACCAAGTTGAGCTCAAGAAGTTCGTCATGCTGTGCCCGTTCTGCGTTCACAAGTTCAACCCTCGCAAGAATCATTACGAGGTGTGGAGGCGTGAGGTGCAGGGAATTGGCAAGTGTGATGACTGTAAACAAATTAGCCCGTATCTCAAGGGCTTCATTCACCAATCAAGCCACGATCTTGGCGGAGATTTTATGGTCGGGGGGCCTAAACGCCGCCGCGGTCGGTGGGCACGAGGGTAAGGAGAAACTACCTTGAATTTCGCTTATGATTTGAGCGGCGGGGGCAGCCCCGTAATGAAGAAATACCGTGTGGCGTCGGGCTCAACGGCCAACGCCAACGGGTACGTTACAGCCGCGGTTGACGGCGGTACTGGCGTTGTGCTTGGTGTGACGACAACCGTGGTGCTCCATGTGGGCAGCACGATTGACGCGGCTACCGGCAGCGCGACCCCGACGTCTGACACCGGTCCCGTCACAACCGTCATCATCAATCCCGGCGCGGTGTACCGGATGTTGCTCGTGAAGGGTGCGACCGGTGGCGCGCTCGACCTTCTGACTGAGTCTGGCGGCGGTTCCAAGATCGCCAACACCATCACCACCGGCGAAACGGCCCCGAACTCTCCCGACATGAACGAGGGAATCATCGCGTGCATCTCCGGCGCCAACAAGGGCCAGGTCCGTAAGATTACCTCTGTCTCGGCGACCATTGCGACGAACATCGAAGGATGGGTGAACAACAACGCGATCGGCGATCTGTTCATCATGGCGGGTACCTTCCCCGGCGACGGCCCGCTTGCGGCTGTGAACCTGACCACCAACCTGGCCAACCATCGCGCCGATATCACCGGCGCAACCGGTGTCGAAATGCGGGTGGTGGAGTACCAGTTCGATTTCTCGGATGTTACGAACGCCAGGAATGGCTCGTATTCTTTCGCACGCTTCGGCGACTCGATCTGGACCCAGATCGCTACGGTCGAGGCATAAGCTAAGTAAGTCTCGGAGTCTCAGCATAGGCGAGCCGGCCCGCCTTCGAAGGGCCGGCAGTAACACTTTCTCAGTAAAACGGAGTATCAACAACAATGGCTACTCCAGCCACGACAGCCCAGTGGGCAGACCTACTGGATCCCCGGTTCGCGAAGGTCTTCGACGAGCGCTACAAGCAGCTCAAGGACATGGTCGGCACTTTCTTCACTATCGTGACGTCCAGCCCGACTAACGCAGACTACCGCGAATCCCAGGCGGGCACCCTCGCGGACCTCGCGGAATTCACCGGTACGGTCATTTATGACGACTCCGCACAGGGGTACGACATGACGATCGCGCCGAAGGAGTACACGACCGGATACCAGATCGAGCGTAAACTGTGGGCCGACGCGATGTTCAACGTCATGGACAACAGGCCGCGCGGTATGGCAACGGCGTACTCTCGGACCCGTCAGAAGCACGCCGCGCAAGTGTTCACGTCAGCCTTCTCCGTGGACAGCACGTGGAATACCTTCGCCGAGGCCGTAGCGCTGTGCAGTAACTCGCACACCTCGGCCCACACGTCTACCAGCACCACGACCGGGTTCGATAACCTCGGTACGGCCGCGCTGTCCGCGGTCGCCGTGGCGTCGACTCGGATTTCAATGGTTGGATTCCGTGGCGATCGGGCAGAGCGGATCTCCGTGATGCCGGACGGCCTCGTGGTCCCGCCGAACCTGTATGAGACCGCGTTCGAGATCGTGGAGTCGTCCGGTAAGGTCGATACCGCGAACAACAACGCGAACGTGCATCAAGGCCGGTTCGAGGTGACGGAGTGGAACTACCTCTCCGACGTCAACGACTGGTTTATGACCGACAGGACCGCGATGAAGGACTCTCTTCGTTGGTTCGAGCACACGCCGATCGAGCATGCCATGGTGGAAGATTTCGACACCCTGACGGCGAAGTGGCGCGTGTACGCCCGGTACGGGCACGGACACAACGATTGGAGATGGGTTTTTGGCAATCAGGTTTCCTGAGGAACAGAGACGGGGGACCCGTTCTGGGTCCCCCGAATCCTGAAAAAGGGGTACTAACAATGGCTTGGCCAAGCAAGATGGAATACCCGAAGAAGTCGGACAACGTGAAAGCGCCGGCTGCGAAAGCGCCGAAGAAGCGGGGCTAACATGGGTCTTCGTAATACGAAGAAGAACCGCGCGAAGGAGTCGGGTAAGGGTTGGAATACGGGTAACCAGCCGAATGTTTACCCCGGCAAAAGCGCTGAACTGGGCGCGTATCAGAAGCCGGGTAAGGGCGCAGGGACGCCGCAAGCCGGCGGCAAAGCCGGCTATGGGGATCTCGGCCCGGAGAAGACGATCAACTGGCCGGGTGCTAGTAAGTAACCGGATGGACTACCTGCTCGATCGCTTCACGGCCTACAAGCACGGTAGTGACACGTATCGCAAAAATTACGAAGGGATCAATTGGAACGCCGCCGGGAGCGACGCGCCTGCCACCAAAAAGGTTCCGTCCAGGGCAAAGGACGCCGAGCCTCAAGAAAGGTAGTCGCCAACCATGGGTTACATCACGAAGTACGGGACCATCTGGGGCCAGATCCCACAAACGGCCGGCCGCGTGTACTGGGTCGCTCCGTCAGCTAGTTACACCGTCGAAGGTCGGACGTACGTTGCGTCCAACGACAATGACGGACTGAGCCCCGAGCGGGCAAAGCTAACGCTTGCTTCTGCTGTCTCCGACGCGGCTGCGTCGGTCGGAGACGTCATCGTTCTACTGCCGGGCACGCATAGTTGGGCCGCCAGCGTCGCGTTGAGCAAGGCGGGATTGACGATTATGGGGCTCCCCTCGGGCGCGAGCAATCCTGTGCGACAGCGCGCGTCGATCACAACGTCTGCGGACGACGAAGTTCTTAACATCACGGCCGCGGACGTCGAGGTTGCCTATCTCCACGTCATTCCCGTGACGACGAAGGCAGGTATTGATCTTACTACGGCAGCCGACCGCGCCCACATTCACGACAACTCGTTCGATCTCTTTACCGCCGTCGCGGACACGGGCACGAAGGGTGTTGCGGTCACGGCAATCGCCCAAAAGCCGCTTGCCGTCGTCGTGGCGAGGAACTTTTTCACGAGTGACGGTGCGCAAGGTGCCGGCATAGAACTCGGAGATGCCATCCGGGCAGTCATCGAAGACAACACGTTCGAATTGACGGCCGGCTCGTGGGCGGTTGCGCTCAGTTTCGAGGGCGTGACGAGCAACTCGGGTACGATTCGTCGGAATTCGTTCTTGGCGTTCCAAGCGACGATGACTGACGGTATCCTGGGCGGGTCGGATGACGGTTCGTCCAGTCGTGTGATGATTTATGGTAACTTCTTCGGGGCGGAAGTCACGACTCCGA